>OGLK01000064.1_pt1 | contig 115768 bp, 103 predicted proteins | sample 1572811 | NCBI WGS metagenome assembly OGLK01 (sample SAMEA2581898, study PRJEB24529) | metagenome | biome: Human gut stool | place: China | collected 2011
AGGAAGAAGGAGCCGCGGCTTTTTGCTGCTGGTAATTTCTGTTATTTTACGGCTTCTGTTGTTTTACAATTTCTGTCATCTTTTGGTTGATTCAATGCACGTTTTATTCGATTACCTGGTCGCCGTCCTTAATGCAGTAATTTGCATTCACGCCAAGGCGGACCATCCAGTTCTTTGTCTCCTGTGTAAGCCAGATACCGCTTCCGGATCCGCCGCCATTGTCATTATCCCACAGCCATTGGGGGGTTGGCCAGAGAGCAACGCTGGGTCTTAACGCCTTGTAGACCTCATATCCTACGCCGTTCTGTCCGTGATGGGCCACCTGGACAATATCACACTTAAGGGCGCTCAGATCATGGTCGGCCATCAGCTGCTCGCCGCCTGATTTAGCCAAATCCCCAAGGAACACGGTGTTTGTCCCATTCAGGGATACCATATAGGCCACGCTGCTGTTATTGACAAAATCATTGTCCATCTTATATGCCTGATTCAATACCTGAATCCTGGCAGGGCCTGCCTGAATAACCTGTCCCGACACAATATCACCGTGAAGGATATTCTGAGGCACCAGACCAAAGGCTCCCTTGATGTAGGCCACCATCTTGGCGACCTCAGGGTCCTTCTCAGCATACCAGCTGTCCTCTGCAAAGGAATAGTAGATGCCGTCAATGGTAATCTCTCCGTTATGCTTGTACAGAATGTCTGCCAAAGCTCCCACATGGTCTGAATCAGGGTGGGTCAGAAGCCATGCCTGGACATGACCGCCCTTCTGCTTAATCTGGTTCAGAAGATAATCCGTATTATTGGTCCAGCCACCGTCCACTACGATGAGACCGCCCTCACCTGTCTCAATGATAACCGACAGAAGCTGGGCTGCCGTGTCGTGGTTGGCCAGCATGGTGAGACGGCCGGCCCCGAACAGGGAAGTGGAATCTGTCTTGGGAGTGGTGACTTCCCCAAATGCGGCAATCTGAGCCTTGGCCTGAATGACCGGCTGGCTGGCAGCCGCTGCCTGGGATGACTGGGCTGTTTCCCCTTCATCCCTGATGATGATTTTGTCCGGGGAAGACAGCATCTGTCCCTGGGCCTTTAGCGGCTGGGAGTTGGTCATGGCCAAGCTGTCCAGATTCCCTCCGGTCATTGTCAGTGTCATGATGGCCAGCAGCCCGGCGGCGGCCTGTTTCCAGTATCTGTCAATCCTCATCCCAATATCTCCTTAATCATCTCTTTACTGAATCTGAGCCGTCAGCTCCCTCTGTTCCCCTGCCTTCATAACGTCGTTTACAAGGTATGCGCTTTCATCCCCCTCTTTGTCGTAAGGGAACACCTGAACAAGCACGTCATGCTCGTCAAAGTAACTGCCGTAGTAAGTACTGTCCGTATCCTCCGGGTCTGGCGCTTCATAATAGAAATTCTGCTCCGCAATGTAGGTGCCCACTGCCTTCAGTACTTCCTGGCCATAAACCACAGCAATGTCCCCTGTGGTCTTATGGGTCACGGGAAGCAAAACAACGACCCTGTTGCTGCCGGCATCATACTTGGCATCCAGATCCATCACATAATCAGCAAACACCCCGTAAGGCTCCAGGAACTGATCCCTGAGGTCTTCCCTTACCTCCTGCCAGTCGATGTTAATATTTTTATCAACCTCCAGGTCAGGCTGTCCGTCCCCCTGAACCACACCGTTGCTGGGAGAAACAATGTTGCTCTGGGTACAACCGCAAAGCAGGGCCGCTGAAGCTAATAATATCAATGATAATTTCTTTAATTTTCTCATGATATGGTAATCCTCCTTTTTGTCAACGTTACTATTATAGCTAAGATTACAATAATTTAACAGTCCTTTTTTCTTACAAAATTATTGATGTTTTTACAAGTTCCTCTTGATTTTTCCAGGAACTGATGATAATATGTTCAATATAGTTAATTTAAATCAATTTTTGAACATTCAGGAGGATACAGCCATGAAACAAGATAAAAACCGCAGTATAGACACTCCATTAAAGAACAGACTGGACTGGGTCACAACCATCATTCCCTTTGTGACCATACTGGCCCTCTGTTCCCTGTTCATGATATTCCCGGACGCCTCATCCCAAGTGCTTGGTTCTGTGCGATTTTTCCTGGGGGACCAGTTTGGAGGCTATTATCTTCTCCTTGGGCTGGGCGCCTTAATCTGCTCCCTGTACATGGCGTTTTCGCGCTATGGCAAAATAAAGCTTGGGAATCTTGAAAAGCCGCAGTATTCCTCCTTTCAGTGGGGTTCCATGATGTTTACGGCGGGATTGGCAGCCGACATACTGTTCTACTCCCTGTGCGAGTGGATGCTCTACGCAGGCGAGCCCCATATCACGGACATGGGAGCCATGCAGGACTGGGCATCCACCTATCCTCTGTTTCACTGGGGCCCCATCCCATGGAGCTTTTACATCATTCTGGCTGTGTCCTTTGGCTTTATGCTTCATGTGCGCAAGCGGAACAAACAAAAGTACTCCGAGGCATGCCGGCCGCTTCTGGGCAGACGTGTGGACGGTGTTTTGGGCAAACTCATTGACCTGACAGCGGTATTTGCCCTTCTGGCCGGCACTGCCACTACATTTTCCCTGGCAACGCCCCTTCTTTCCATGGCCTTAAGCCGTGTGCTGGGCATACCTGAAAACAATTTCCTGACCATCGGCATCCTGGTCATCATCTGCGTTGTGTATACCATGGCCGTATACTTCGGCATGCAGGGCATTGCCAAACTGGCAGCCTCCTGCGTGTACCTGTTCTTCGGACTGCTGGCCTATTTCCTTTTGTGCGGGGGCGAGACACGCTATATCATCGAGACAGGCATCACCGCAGTGGGGAACATGGTGCAGAACTTCGTGGGCATGGCCACCTGGACCGATGCCATGCGCACCTCCTCCTTTCCCCAAAACTGGACCATCTTTTATTGGGCCTACTGGATGGTATGGTGTGTTGCCACCCCCTTCTTCATCGGCACCATCAGCAAGGGAAGGACCATCCGCCAGACTGTGCTGGGAGGTTATTTCTTCGGTCTCTCAGGCACCTTTACATCCTTCATCATCCTGGGCAATTACGGACTTGGACTGCAGATGCACGGAAAGCTGGACCTGATGGGTGTCTATGCAAAAACCGGAGATCTGTACCAGGCCATCATATCCATATTTGAGACAATGCCTGCGGCCAAGGCCGGACTGGTTCTCCTGGCCATTACCATGATTGCCTTTTATGCCACTTCCTTCGACGCCCTGACCATGGTGGCCAGCTCATACTCCTATAAGTCCCTGGACGCTGAGGAAGAGCCTCACAAGCAGGTAAAGCTGTTCTGGGCCATACTGCTGATGCTGCTGCCCATAGCCCTGATTTTCGCGGAGAATTCCATGGCTAACCTGCAGACTGTGTCCATCATAGCAGCTTTTCCAATTGGTTTCATTATTGTCATGATTGTATGGAGCTTTTTCAAAGACGCCGGGCACTACCTGGACAAAGAGAATTCCGAAACGCGGAATATGGAATAATGTAATTGAATGGTATAACTGGATGGTATAATTAAATCGTTGCAAACATCATAAAATCAATAAACGAGGACCGGTCTCCCTGTCCTCGTTTAATTTTGTACACACATAGTTATGTACGCTCCTTATCCTTCATTATCCTCCCACAGAATCTTCTGAATCCTGTCCTCGGCCTCCAGCTCGTCACTTCCCTTAAAGTAAAAAGTCAGAAAACCTGTCATTCTAAGATTCTTTACTTCGTCGTATTGCTTGACATTTGCTGTATACTTATCGCTGGTGACAAAAATATCGCAGTCAAATTGATTTGCCGTCTGAATCAAATAAGAAATAGGGATTGGCCTAAAGACTCTTTCCCTGCTGTCAACTTGTTTCGTTAACATAGAATCACCTCAATTCAAAACAAAACCGACTACTGGTTACCACCCTCCTCTGAATAATTATACATGCCCCTATGTACTTAGAATAACATTTTTTTCCACTAAATTCAAGGGATTGACGCATTAAATTTATATAGTTTTTGTAAATTTTAAACTAAAAGTCAGAGAAAAACCCTATTTTCACCTCCGTTTTGTTGCAAATGTAACAAAGCTGGTAAAAATAGGGTTTTACTGTAATTTACATTTAACCGGCGCTAACGCTGACGCCTTTTACAGCCCATTGATAATTGCGCAGTGCCTGCTGGAGATTCAGGTCAGCACACTTAAATCCGGACTGGGCCTGGAGATAGGCCAGCTCCTGCTGCATGAACTGAATCTGGCTCAGCGTTCCATTCTGCCTCTGAATCTGCGCTGCATTCCATGTGAGCTGGGCGCTCTGGTACGCAGTGGAGGCTGAATCATAGGCTGCTTTTTTCTCCAGTATGGTGTCATACAATGTCTGCATATCAGAACGGAGCTGGTCCTCTGAGTAGTCCACGGTACGCATCTTATTGGCCTTCTGCGTCATTTCTTTGGTGGTTCGGACCTGGAAGTCGCTCATCCCTGACCCTGAACCGCTCCGCATGCTGATCAGGCTGTAGTTGTTGTTTACCGCGGTTTCCTTGTCGGATGCCAAATCCAGGGTTCCGATAACCGATGGTTCTGCTGCCGGAACCGGGCCAATGACAGTATCCACGCCTTTCTCCCATCCGGTGTAGTAACAGAGGGTCTTATATATCTGGTCAATTCCCGCATCTATACTCTCCAGCTGGGATTTTGCCGAGGACAGCTGGGCTGCGGCCGAAAGCACGTCTGCATCCACCGCAAGCCCCTGGGCCTGCATGGTCTGCTGTATGGCCTGGGCTGTCTGGGCTATCTCCAATGCCTTGGCTACCACAGTCCTCTGTGCCAGGTAATACTCATACTGGTTCATCAGAGTCTCCGCACCGGACACAATCATGTTCACCTGGCGGTCCACGCTCCGGCTGGACTTGCTGCGCTCAATGGAACGGTCCATGGACCCTGCGCTGGAACGCAGCATCCTGGCACCTCCCACCACCTGCATGACCGCAGGATTACCGCTGCCCAGAACATCTGCCAGCTGGTCTGCCTGGGACATATAATCATCAGCCACCACTCGCATAGCCGTTGCAATGCTTCCCTGGTCCTCTTCCATGGTATCAATCATGGAGTACGCGCTTTTTATAGGGGCATAGCAGTTCTTAATAAGATCTGTCAATTCATCGTACTCCATGTGGCTGTCCTGGAGCCGGGCCATGGCCTCTGTGTACGTATCACCCGGCACCACTCCCGGCTCGTCTGCCAGCGCAGCGCCTGCACCGCCCACCGCCATCACGGCTGCCAGCGACAAAGCCATGAAGCCTTTTCGTCTGTTCATATTCATCTGTCCAACCTCCTTACCTTTCTTCAACCGGCCTAATTGGAGGTTGTGAGACCTTTTACATTCCAATCATAGGCTTCCATGGCCAGCAGAAGCTGAAGCTTATCTGTCTCCACACTGTTCTTGGCGGATATATAGCTGTTAAGCACATTCTGGTATTCCAGCTCTGTAATTTCGCCTACCGCTCTCTTGGCCGTTGCCGTGTTCAGGTTAACGGAGGCAACATCCAGGGCCATCACGGCCGCGTTCAGGGAATCGCGTCCCGTAAGCACTGTATTGTACTGGTTTCTAAGGGATTTGGCCGCCTTATCCTTTGCATCCTGGATCTGTGCCTGGTTGGAGTCAATCAGGTACTGGCTGGTCAGGTTGCCGGCCTTCTTCTCAAAATATTTCACATCATAATTATTCGCGATGGCCGTCTCCATATCAGCGTCCGGATTCATAGATGCAATCCGGTTCAAATCAGGCTCGGGCACATCCCTAATCTCAGGCTGTCCGTCCACTGCCCATCCTAACATCAGACAGAGACTCCTGTGGACATTGTCAGCTGATTTCTGTGCAGTAAGGATAGCCGTATCCTGGTCCTGTACACTCTTTAATGCACTCAGCACATCTGCCTGGGTTGCCATGCCGGCTGCCTGGCGGGCTGCGGTTGCTTCATACTGGGCCTGCATCAGATTCCTGGCGCTCTGAAGATTTTCCATATTGTACCGTGACTGCTCATAAGTCACCATCAGCTGCTGGGCCTGATACACAAGTCCTGCCTCTGTCTGGTCATACTGAATCTTCTCCATGTCCGCGTCCTGATAGTTATTGTCGGCCTGCTGCTGGAGTACGCCCACCTGGAACCTGGCTGTGGCCCATGCCACGTCATCGTCGCTGTCTGCATTATTCCAGATGGCATCAATATCATCCATATAATCATCGTAGGCCGCATTCAGGTCCTTGCCCTTCTGATCCTTATAGGTAGACCGGTTGCTGCGGACCGTTGGGTTGTACTCATGCACCAAGTCCTTTAACTCCCCGAATTCCAGCACATTATCCCTGAGGGAGGCCCATTTATCCTCACTGTATGCGAATTCAGGACTTATATCCTTGTTGATATCAGGTGCAGGCGGCTCTGCAATCGTATGGGCGTCATCCGGCTTGCTTACATTGGGCCTTTTCCCGCTGGCCGCAAATGAGGTCAGGGGCATTGTCCCGGCCATGGTAATGGCTGCCAGGACAGCTGCTGCCCGGTATCCGTATTTCCTGTTCCTTAAATTCTTCATCTCTTATCTCCTCTTTTCTGTGTTTCCTTATCACGTCAGTTTCCGGTGTTACGGCAGACACCGTATTCCATTATAAGCATTTCCTTCTTTGTCACTTCCAGAAGTTTTTCCCGGTCCACCACGTTCTTATAATACAGCGTTACAGCCCTGATGATGATAAGCATGGCCATGTCCACCAGATACGACAGAGTCTCTTCATCAACAGGATAACGTTCCCTGTCAATCCCTTCATAAAGCTTATGAACGAATTCACCATAGGACTCATCCTGAAGCAGAAAGCCCTTGATTCCAAATAAATGGTTCTGGTCCACCACACTTAAATCCGACAGCATGTTCCTGTACATCTTATAGCCCAGGCCTCCATGGTCCTCATCCACCACTGCCTCCAGAAGCTTAAGGGCTGTGCCAAAGGGATTTCCCCCCTGTTCCTTCAGGGTTCTGAAGATTCTCTCCTGGCAGTTATCCCTGAAGCCTCTGAGCATATACCGCATCAGGTCGTCCTTATCTTCAAAATATGTATAAAAGCTCCCTCTGGATATGTCTGCCTCCTTGATAATCTGGTTGATGGATGCAGATGAATAAGGAACCCTTGAGAATTCGTGGACCGCCGCTTCCAGTATTGCCTGCTTCTTCTCTTCCTTTAGTTTCAAAAACCGTTGTGTAGGCATGAATCCAGCCTCCTAGCCCTCTTTTGTAAGATACAATCATATTCCTCTTGGTGACATAATGTCATTTGTGACAATATGTCACGAACCCAATTATAAACACATATGCCATGGATTGTCAAGAAAGGAAGAATTAAATTTCCATAAACAGAAACAGGGGCCGATGGTCCGGTCCCTGTTTCCACAGTTATAGTACACAATACCAAATTCAAAAATCAAAACTATCTTTACATATTCTTTGCAGCATATTCCTTGGGGAGTGATGATTCATCATCCATATTCTCCGTCCGATCCACAATATAAACCGGCCTGTCCTTCAGTTCCGTAAACAGAATCGCAATATACTCACCGATGATGCCGATAATCACAAACATCATGGCAAACATAAAGCAAATCAAAACCACAATGGTGGCATAGCCGCTGGGAGCACCTTTTCTGGTGCAGAGCGTGTATATCATGACTGCCAAGCCCAGCAGGGCCGAGAATATGCCTGCGTAGATACCAAGCTTCAGGGGCATGTTGGAAAAGCACAGGATTGTATTGATGGAAAACACAAACAGCTTCTTGATGCTGTACTTGCTCTCCCCTGCCACCCGGGCCCTTGCTTCATACTCAATGGCGGTTTTCTTAAAGCCTACGTTCTGCACATAGCCTCTGAGGAAACGCACCTTCTCCCTGTAGCTGTTCTTCAGCACCTGGGCCACATGGCGCGAGACTGCAAAAAAGTCAGAGGCATTTGCCTCAAAGTGTACATCTGAAATCCGGTTGATAAGCCAGTAAAAGCCGGAGGAAGTGATGTTCTTCACCAGCCCTGCCGTTCTGTTTTTGGTGCGGACCATGTTGATGACCTGATATCCTTCCTCAAACTTAGCCAGAATATCCGGTATACATTCCGGGGGATGCTGCAGGTCCGCGTCCATACAGATGATGCCGTCTCCCCTACTGTAGTCCAGTCCCGCTATCATGGCCGCCTCATGTCCAAAGTTCCTGGAAAAGCTTATCACCCTGACCCTTGAATCAGATGCGGCCATACGGTCCAGTATGTCCTGGCTTCCATCCCTGCTGCCGTCATTGACAAAAAGCAGCTCATAATCCCAGCTGATTTGTTCCAACACATGTGTGGTTTCCCTGTAAAATTCTTCCAATGCTTTTTCTTCGTTGTAGACCGATACCACAACTGATAACAACCTGTCCATCTCTTTTGTCTGTAATCCTTTCCTGGGGCATGTTTACATATGCTGCCAATCTCTCTGTCCTCATCCCCCCAGTGCGTGTCTGACCCCCGCTCCGGCACGCTCTAATCAAAAATACGGATTTGCTGGCTGGAGTGGGTGGGCACCCGTTTGTCCTCCGGCGGCATTTCCATGTAATTGCCATACACCTCTGTCAGTATCTGATGCCATCCCTTAGGTATCATCAGGCGGGTATCCTCAAAATCCGAGTCCTCCACCTGGTCGCAGCAGGATTTATCCACAGTCACATACAGATAATCCGGCTGATAGTTACTGTAATAGCGCAGACTCCCCTTGCTGTGCCTGTCCTTCAGGGCAGCTGCCTTCTGCATGGCAAAGATAAGCTTCATGGGCACCAGGCGGCCTGCCGCAGCCAGCCCTCCCACGAAAATCTTGTGAATCAGGCTGTATTTGCCAAAATCCAGCTTATACCTGTGCCCCATGGCCATGCCATACACTGCCTTGTGCAGGAAACGGGTAAATTCCGCCCCTGCCCCGGAGGCAGGAAGTTTGTCCAGAATGAACAGATCCACCCATATATGATTCAGCTTTCCCTCATAGTACTGCATTTCCGGGCTGTCCTCATGGCATTTACTTTTTTTGTAAATGATTCTGGGAGTAAAATCATAAAATGCCTTTCCGCCCCTGTAACTGTCCGGCTCCAGCAGCTCCATGGTATCCGGCAGCTCCCTTGGAGCCACCTTCATAAATGCCTCATACTGGTTCCTGGTAAACGCCACATCCGCGTCATCATCCCAGGGAATGAACCCCTTATGGCGTACAGCGCCTATAAGGGTGCCCGCGTCCAGCATGTAGCGGATATTATACTTGCGGCAAATCCGGTCTATCTCTTTTAATATGGTCAAGTTAGCCTCATGGACCCGGCTCATATCATAGGTTTTCATCATAATCAGCGCTCCTGCCCTTTATTCCTGCCGTGTTTACGGCACGGTGCCTAATCGGTTCCCGCAGAGTCCCTATGCGCACTCCACTGCTTCCTTAATAGTCCTGGCCATATAGTCGATCATCTCATCTGTCATTCCCGGATACACACCCACCCAGAATGTGTCGGCCATAATGCGGTCCGTGTTGTCCAGGCTGCCCACAATACGGTATCCCTGGCCTGCTGCCCGCATTTCATCAAAACAGGGATGCTTTGTCAGATTGCCTGCAAACAGCATTCTGGTCTGCACGCCCTTTTTCTCCACATACTGGACAACCTTATTCCGCTCAACGCCTTCCCTGCACGTAATCAGGAAACCGAACCAGCTGGGCCTGGAATGCGGGCAGGCTTCCGGAAGAATCAGCTGTTTCTCTGTTCCCTCAAGTCCTGCCTTCAGGCGGTCGAAATTGTGACGGCGCCGCTCCACAAAGGATGGGAATTTATCCAGCTGGGCGCATCCAATGGCGGCCTGCATGTCCGTTGCCTTCAGGTTATACCCGAGATGGGAATACACGTATTTGTGGTCATACCCCAGGGGAAGCTCCCCGAACTGTCTGTCAAACCTGTGTCCGCACATATTGTCGCGGCCTGAGGGGCATACGCAGTCGCGGCCCCAGTCGCGGAAGGATCGGATGATTTTATTGAGAAGGGGATTGTCCGTATAGACAGCACCTCCCTCGCCCATGGTCATGTGGTGGGGCGGATAGAAGCTGGATGTGCCGATGTCACCGATAGTACCTGTAAACCGGGTCACTTCCTTTCCGTCCTCTTCCATGGTATACTGGGTACCCAAAGCGTCGCAGTTGTCCTCCACCAGCCACAGGCCATGCTTCTCGCAGAATGCCTTCACTGCCCTTAAATCGAAAGGATTTCCAAGGGTATGGGCAATCATCACTGCCTTGGTCTTTTCAGACAGGGCCTCTTCCAGCTTTTCCGCATCAATGTTATACTGGGGAATCGTCACATCCACAAACACCGGCACTGCGCCAAACTGGATAGCAGGGGCCACCGTGGTTGGAAACCCGCAGGCAACCGTGATGATTTCATCTCCCCTTTTTACCCTGCGCTCCCCCAGCAAAGGGGATGTCAGCGTCATGAAGGCCACCAGATTGGCGGAGGAACCGGAGTTCACCAGGGAGCAGAAACGCACGCCCAGATAGTCTGCCAGCTTCTTCTCAAATTCATCGGTGTATCTGCCGGAGGTAAGCCAGAATTCCAGTGAGCTGTCTACCAGGTTTACCATCTCCTTATGGTCATAGACCCTGGAAGCGTAGGGAATGCGGTCACCCTCCTGAAAAGGCCCCTTTTTATTGTGATAGGTGTCGCAGTATTCGGCCACCATGTCCAGAATCTGCTGCCTTGCTTCTGTCTCTGTCTTATGTTCAAATGCCATGTTCATTTCTCCTCTTTACGAAAAAAATTCTGTTATCTGCCGGTCCATAACCTCCAGCATATCCTCACCGTCCAGATAAGCCCTGGACCACTCTACTGTCTTTTCAACAGCTTCCTCCACCCCATATCTGGGACGCCAGCCAAATACCGACTTTATTCTGGAACAATCCAGCTTCAGAAAATTGGCCTCATGAGGGCCTCCGTCATACTGATTCACCCATTTTACATCCCCACCCCAGAGCCGGCAGAACATATCCACCAGGCATCCTGTGGTCACGCAGTCCTTATCATCAGGCCCCACATTATAATACCCCTGGTATCGTCCATCCTCATACTGCCTCATGGCAATGGTAAGATACACGGCCAGCGGCTCCAGCACCAGCTGGTAGGGCCTGGTGGAATGGGGATTCCTTACAATGATATCTTTCCCTGTTGCAGCTGCCCTGATACAGTCAGGAATAATCCTGTCGTTGGCAAAATCGCCGCCCCCAATGACATTGCCTGCCCTTGAGGTGGAGACAGCACACCGCCCGTCACCAAAAAATGATTTCTGATAGCTGTGGGTTACCAGCTCGGAACAGGACTTACTGTTGGAATAGGGATCGTATCCATCCAGAGGATCGCATTCCCTGTACCCATACTCCCACTCCCGGTTCTCATACACCTTGTCCGTGGTCACATTGAGAAAAGAGCGCACACTGTCCGTCAGTCTGACGCACTCCATCACGTTCACGGTCCCCATGACATTTGTCTCATAGGTATACACCGGATCCTTATAAGAATCCCTGACAATGGGCTGGGCCGCCAGATGAAACACCACCTCCGGCCTCACCCGTTCAAACACATCCCTTAGCCCCTGTAGATTCCGGATATCTCCAATCACGCTGTCCATCACATCCTCCAGCCCGGCAATCTCAAACAGGCTGGGATCCGTAGGCGGTTCCAGGGAATACCCCGTCACCTGAGCCCCGGCAAGCGTCAGAATCCTGCAAAGCCAAGCCCCCTTAAACCCGGTATGCCCCGTCACAAGCACCCTTTTATCTCTATAAAAATCCATCAATTCCTTCATCTTCATAAAAAAATCCTCTCATCCAACTTCCAACCATCCACAAAAACCCTTCCGAACCACCTACCGCACACCATCTGCTGCTCACCACTTACCGCCTACCGCTCACCGCCTGCCGCACACCGTCTGCCCTACACAACTCCCCTCAGCATCTTCTTTCTACCGCATTCGAGGAAGCCCAGCATGGTTCCAGGCGTGCTTCCTGCTGAAACCATTTTACACGCCGGCACTTAGGCGCGGTCTTTCACGCGTCTTAGTACCGCTACGTGTAAACCGAGCGAGAGCGTGTTTCATCAGGGAGCACGCCTGGAACCATGCGGACCCCCCGCGAATCCCCACGGCCCTCCTCTACCAAATCTTCCAGGGCGCCCTGCCCGACTGCCACAATCCCTCCAGCTTATTCATCTCACGCTGTGTATCCATGCACTGCCAGAATCCGCTGTGGTAGAAGGATTTAAGCTGTCCCTCCGCCGCCAGTTTCTGCATAGGTCCCTGCTCGAACACAGTGGAATCCCCTTCCAGATAATTAAATATCTCAGGATTCATCACCATGAACCCGCCGTTAATCAGGGCACCGTCATTATCCTCCTTTTCCCGGAAGGAGAGAACCGTATCATTTTCGTCGATATCCAGAACGCCCTTCATCTGTCCGATGTTGACTGTTGTAATAGTAGCTGTCCTGCCATGGGATTGATGGAAACGCACCAGTTCATCCAAATCCACTGTTGACACGCCGTCCCCATAGGTCAGCATAAAAGGCTCATCCCCCACAAAAGGCTGGATACGCTTTACACGCCCGCCTGTCATGGTGTTGAGTCCGGTGTCCACCAACGTTACCTTCCACGGCTCGGAATAGTTATTGTGGACTTCCATCTTATTGTTAGCCAGATCAAATGTTACATCTGAGGTGTGAAGGAAATAGTCTGCGAAAAATTCCTTCACCACATACTGCTTATAACCCAGACAGATAATGAATTCATGGAATCCGAATTCCGAATAATACTTCATGATATGCCACAATATGGGTTTTCCCCCAATTTCTATCATAGGCTTTGGTTTCAGATGGCTCTCCTCGCTGATTCTGGTACCAAGTCCTCCTGCTAATATTACTACCTTCATCTCTGTCCTCCATTGTATTTCCGGCACATTGTATTCCAGCCGCATTCTATTCTGCCTGTACTCTTTCCTGCCCGCATTCCATCCTGTCCGCACTCTTTCCTACCTGCACTCCATCCTGCCTGCATTTCATCCTGCCCACATTCTTTCCTGCTTACATTCCATCCTGTCCGCACTCTTTCCTGCCTGCATTTCATCCTGCCTATATTCTTTCCCGCTCACATTCCATCCTGCCCGCATCCTACTCCCGGAACACATTCAGCTTGTTCTCTTCCAGTATCCGGAACGCGTTCTGTATCTTGTCCAGTCCTTTGCGGTATTCAAACTCTGTCTCCAGTTCTTCTCCCCTGTCCTTTAGCTCCTCACGGCTCATTCCGGGGACCTCCAGGGCCAGCCGGGCCTTTCTCTCAAAGCTTTCCTCCCTGCTGGGCGCTTTCTGGATCTCACGATAAGTAGTATAACCATTTCCCATAAGGATTGCAAGGCAGAATAGAGCCATGCCCCACCGGTATCCTCTGTTTGTCCTCTCCTTCATCTGCCACGCCAGGGCAAAGGTAAGTATAATTCCCAATATTCCCACCTGGAACTGCAGGGCATAGCGGGAACTTAACGCATAACTTTCTTTCTCAAATATATACCGGGAAATGAAAATGATTACATGGTTCATCCCTCCTCCCGCCAACAGCATCAGGGGCATAATGGTCCTCTCATACAGTCGGAACCGGAAATTAATCCATAAGGCCATCAAATAGCCGCAGACCACAAACAGGCCCAGAACATAACACATCCGGTTGCTGAGAAGGCCGTTTTCCATGAAACGTTCCAGTTCCTCCCCTCCCACCAGGACTCCCGCAAAGGACTTTAACAGAAAACGGATGGGGAATGTGGGATTTTCAGCCAGTATCGTGCCCAGGGAACGTCCTGTGGCTCCCGCGTGTTCCTCCACCGCCATGGAATTGCTCAGCATATACAGAAGAAGGGGCAGCAGGGCGCAGGCCATATAGGCCAGATACCGCATATCCCAGGAACCCTGCCCCCTTCTGCCCGGGCAGTCCTTACGCTTCCTCCGGTCCATCACCATGCAGAACCCATAGGATAGCAGCAGCGTGGCGGCATAGACCGCACAATACGGGCCGGCAGTACCCAGTATAATAAGCCAAGGCAGTACCAGCAGCTTTAACCGGTCCCGTCTTTTTTCCTCTCCTGCCCACACCCGGTCCAGAACCAGCTCATGGTAGTAGAAGCAGGCAAAGGCAAAGAAATGGGACCATCCGCTTCCATTGGTAAGCATTTCCCATTTATTCAGGCTGAACATCACTGCCATCAGCAGCGCAAACCAGAGGCATCCGATTTTCCTGCTCCTGCAGTAAGCGGCAAATACCCAGCCTGCCAGCCCCAGGCTCACCACGCCCAGAACACGTTCCAGGGTTATGGTAAAGCCGAATAACTCCACATTGACAATCCGGCAGAGATAATTGATCGGGATGCGTGTCAGGACATCCGGCACAAAAAACTTCTCCGGATTCCATACATCCGGCAGATAGCTGTTCACCAGCCGGATGTAGTCTGAGTACACCACATCGCAGGTGGCGCTTTTCACATACCAAAGGCAGAATAAGATGCCTGCAAGCGGAAGAAGCCAATATATGATTTTCCTGTTTCGTTCTGCTTTCATGGTTATCCTGCTCCTTTCTCATTCCCTATGTCTTTCCCGGAAACCGGTTCTTATCTGACCGTCAGATGCACTATCGCTGCCAGCCGGTCCTCTCCCCTCTGTTCCTGGGCATTCTGCATAAAGAAATTATATTCAAAGGTCAGGTGCACCGTCTGCCACGGCTCGGCCTGAATGGTTGTATTTACAACATTGGACCGCACCGGCAGATAACGCGGCTCCTCCTTATCCTTTGTAATCCTGACAGCCTCGCCGCCGCTCATGATTCCGGGATATACCACCTCCAGGTCAATCACGCCTGTCTCACCGGCCATGACCGTCAGGCTGGCATGTTCATCCATCCAGCCATCGCTGTAGTAGCCGTAATCCACCTGGAGCTTCATTTCCCTTACAATCTCCGTGATATCCTGGAATCCCTCATGGTCCGGGTCTTCCCGCAGAACCAGCATCCTGTCATCCACCAGACCGATATCCCGGATATTTTCTATGAACTCCACCCTGGTTCCTTCTGCTGCCCGTTCCCTGTCAAACACCTTGAAAAAGGTTCTGGCCGTGAAATCGCTCATCTCATAGCTGTCGCCTATGATGTAAATGGTTTTGCCGAATATGCCGTCCCCATATCTTCCGTAGGTCTCCTCGGCCAGCGAATTATACCGCAGCTGGTTGGGCCAGAGATACAGCTTGGGATAGTCCGCCCGGTAATACAGCTCCACCGGAAGCATGAATACCACATAGCAGGCAAAGGCTGCCCCCCAGGGCCAAAGCCGTTTCAGATACAGCTCCGGCTTTACTCCCTCTGTCAGTTCCCCGTACATATAAGCCAGGAATAAAAGGGCGGATACCAGGGATACATACACCCAGCGCATCTCCACCCGTATGGTGACGCTGGAGGACGCAATACACAGCCCGGTAAACAGAATGAACAGAGTGCTGTTCTTCAGCATCTGAACACGGTAATCCTTCCGCTTCTCCCTTACAAGCTTCACCACAAATGCCAGAACAATAACCGCGATGCAGGCATCCGCCAGGAGCACCAGCCCCTTTATGGCCAGGGGACTCTGCCCCCATGGACAGCCATTGAGATGTTCCGGTCCCGCATTGATGCCGAACACATAGGCAATCTGGCTCAAGGCGTATTTGAAGGTGTCCGCCAGGCTGAAGGTATCTGCCACCTGGGTTCCTCCTGTGCCTGCCGGCAGAATACTTCCTATGGTAAAGGCGCGAATGATTTGGACCAGAAGGAAGGATAACAGACCGGCTCCCCATTCCCACAGCTTCCTGCTCCTCTTAAACAGCAGGACCAGAAGAAGCAGAGGAAACAGAGCCATATAGCGTTCATGTACAAAGCATACCCCAAAGTAGAGCACGCAGGAAAGGTAGAAGTATACATGGCTGTCCTTCTCATTGAGATACCGGAACAAATACCAGAGAATCATAACAGCCATCCACAGGGCCATGGTTTCCATAAGCCCCAGCACCTGTCCAATCTGGTAATAGGCCATGCGGCTGATTAAAAACATGGAGCCGCACAGAAAGCCGATTCCCTTTGCCCTGGACAGCCTTCGGCCGATGAAATATATGCTCCAGGACACGGCTGCGTTTAACAGGATGTTAAAGGGCACGAACCAACCCACATGATTCCTGACCACTGCCATCTCCAGCCAGGCGGCCAGATAATACAGAAAGCGGAACCGGGTGCTGCCCACCGGAAACACATACTGAAGGAAACTCTGCTCCCCGTAGCAGGACCAGAAGTACAGGTCATCCATATATAACCCCTTTATTTCGATTCCTCTGTTGACCCACACTGCCATGGCAAGCAGAATACCCATGAATATTACATGGTCCTTCCACTCATATTTCTTTTCCATCCTGGAGAACCCAATCCTGGTTCTCGTACTCTCTTTTGCCTCCAATGTAAGCGCCTCCTTCTGGCTGTCAATCAAGTTCCGTCATGCTGTAGTTTTCCCTGAACTCCTCAAGGGCCTGTTGGGAATCATCCGGCGGTCCGGCGTCAAGCGTAACCCTGGCCGTCATATTTCCCCATTCATAGTGAATATCAGAAAGGCTTCCCTCCGCAATCATATCCTCAATCATCTGCAGGGCCCTGTCCTGTCCTGCCAGGTATCCGGCTTCCACGAAGAAATACTCCGTACCGGCATATCTCAGAAACTCCTCAAAGTATGCCAGCCGCTTTACCAGATATACATTTCCTCCGCTTCCGGTTACATCGTAGTAGCTCTGGACGCTGCACGGCAGATCCAGGACCCTGGGATGCCTCCCGAATGCAAGGACACGGCTCCTGGGTGTAAACATACAGGAAAGGGTAAGGCTGCCCTCTCTGGCCCTTCTGTCCAGCATTTCCCTGCGGTGGTCGTAATAGCCCATATGACGCAGGCTCACAGGCGTAAAGCCCGGCACTCCGGCCCAGCCAGTGGTACAGGTCACCGCTGTATTCACTGCAAAAAATAAAACCAGCACCAGAGACAGGGACCGTCTGACTGCGGGTCCCCAGTTCTGCCCCCATCCCATTCTCAGCGCGCTGATAACCAGAACAGCATAAAACAGGATGAAATAATTCCCGTCCACCTGATACAGAGTATAGATGCTTGCCAGGGAACCAAGGGCCAGAACCGGAATCAGGATACAGTCAAAGAGATTCAGGGGATGCCGGAGGCCCCGTCTCCCCGCCTTCCAGGAAACAGCAAGCCAGATGACAAGAAAAACCGTCACAATTCCGGTTCCCCATGCAATGATTACATGGGCCATATCCTCTGTTACAGGGGCAAACAGGATTCCCCATACCCGCGACCACAGCCGTGAACATTTTTCTCCCGCAGTCAGGGCAGACGGATCTCCAATCACATGGTTAAAGGTATAGGGATATTTCACCCTGCATCCCGCCTTCTCAAAAAATCCGGCAAATATGGATGTAACAGGCACGCCGGTAAGAAGCCATGTGCGGTACCACAATCCGGCCGCCGCTGCTCCCGGTATCAGAAGGAGGCAAAAGCCTCTCCTGTCTCCAACCCTTAAACGGCGGGTAAGAAACAGACACACAAGGGCCACTCCGCCCAGAGCCGTTGAAAACACCAGGGCCGTGGGCTTATACACCAGGGTCAGCAGGTAGGTGCTGACAGCCATGGAAAGCCAGGGTATACTTTTGGCAGAACTGCTTTTCTTCCCCTGTTCCCCATCCCAAAGTGCGAAGCAGATAAAGTCATAAATGATGAGCTGGTGCAGCAGCGTAATATTATCGCTTTTTGCAGTGGCCGCCATATTCATGATTCCCGGAATAGCGGCAAGGATGGCTGCTGCCAGGATTCCTTTTACCTGCCCGCAGTATCTTCCCACTATATCTGCTGCCAGGAGGAGAATCCCCACGGTACACCACAGAGAAAAGGCCAGGACAAATCCATAGGTTGGAGTCCCGCTCAGAGGGAGAACCAGGACTTCCAGGCCTTTGCTGTAGGTATAAACCAGGTTAATCATGCCCAGATTCTCGTAAATTCCCTTTCCGTTATCCAGTACATAGGCGGAGCGCAGGCCGTAGTGAAGTGAATCATAGTCCAGTTCAATGTTCATGCGGCCCGCCTGAATCAGAACCATGGTAATGATGAAGGCAAGTAAGGCGGCCTGGGCCATGCTCTCACTTCTTCCCTTATCTGCACTGTTCTTCACAGCCTTCAGCCATGCCCCGGGTAAAACCTGTTTGTTTCTGCGTCCCCAAAGGATTTCCAGGACCACGGCCGTCAGGGCCATGACTGCGGCCAGTCCCCTCCACAGCATCAGCCCGCCATGTCCCGTAAGGGATACAAGGCATACCAAAACCATCCACAGGGCGCTTCCCAGCACAAGGCACATGGATGTACGCTGCAAAAAGGGAATGGGAGCGGAAAGCTGCCTTTCTTCTAAGAACAGCCGGAGAAGCTGTCTCCCTGCCAGTATGAGAACCGCCATATATATGCCGGATACCGCCAGGGGCAGGAAAATACGGTGGCACCAGGTAAACAGCACGATTCCCGCTGCCAGTCCCAGAGCCCTGACACCCCTGTGTGAACCTGTCCCTGGCTTTTTCCCTCTCCCGCCGGCCAGACAGAACAGGTTCCAGAAAAACACAAGGACCACCTCTGCCATCATAAGAAGGGTCCGAGTATTCCGAAGCACCGGCTCTAATGGGCCCCAGAGCAGCACCCCGAACACCGTCACAGCCAGGACAGCCAGCCCTGCCGCCCCTATGATGATTGCAAGTATCTTATCGTTTTTACCAGTTTCCATGCAACAAATCCTTATCCCTGCATTTTTCTTTCTGATTCGTACCAATTTCCCAGTCCCGGAAACCGCTACTCATACTCTCCGTAAGCCTTCTTATAAAAGCCCATGATAATGTCCGCCACCGGCTCCGGCCAGAAACGGCAGAACATTTCCCGCTCCTCCGCAAACCGGCGGTTATCCCTGATACATGCCTTTGTGGTGGCATCCTCATGGACCCGGTAATAGATAAGAGGCCGCTCATCGCAGATAAAACGTCCCGGTTCCTCTGCCAGCCTCACAAGATTGTCCCAGTCCAGGGCAAAACTGTACTCTGAGCGTACAAAGGGTTCACCCAGCACCGCCTTGTGATAGGTGGTGGCCGGACAGCATATGGGGTTGCCTAGGACAAAGGCCAGCTTCTTTACCCAGGCCCTGTCGTTCATCTGCGGAAACCGCAGGGGCGTCCTCAGAATCCGCTTAATCCAGAGCATGGCATCACCGGTGATGAGCGCTCCCTGTTTCACAATCACATAGTCCGTTGTAAAAACAGTCATATCCGGATATCTCCTATGGGCTGCCAGAAGTCTCGCGCTGTAATCACGGTGGTACATGTCATCCTGGTGCGCAATGGTAACCAGCTCGCCCTCCGCCATGGAATATGCAAAATTCCAGTCATCCTTTATGCCGCTCTCCCCCCGCCGTACACAGACCTGCAGGCCGTATTTCCAGGCCAGCCGGTCAATATAGCTGCTGGGAGTGGACGTGCAGATAATGATATGGGACGGGACGGTCTGGGCCTTAAGAGAGCGGATGCACTGCTCCAGATAAGGCGAGTCCTTATAGGCGCATACGGCAAATACATGCTTATACCTCATAAAAATGTTCCTCCAGCATCAGGCACAGGGTATGATAGATGGGAAGGTGCAGCTCCTGGATTTTAAATGTCTCATCAGAAGGCACCACGATGGAGCAGTCGCAGGCTCCCGCCATCTTCCCCCCGTTTTTGCCGGTAAGGCCAATGGTTTTAATGCCGGACGCCTTTGCCACGGCAACGGCATACATCACATTCTCAGCATTGCCCGAGGTGGAAATACCCATAAATACATCTCCCTTTTTTCCATAGCCGTACAGCTGCTGCGCATAAATCATTTCACCGTTTACATCATTTAAGAACGCGGTGGCCAGTCCCGCGTGACCGGTAAGGGCAATTGCGGGAAGGCCTCCCTGTAGGCAGGATGCCAGCTCTTCCCCCCGCTTTTCGTCTGCTTCCTGAAGCGCAGCCGCGAATTCATTGGACACCGGGCGGCGTTTTACAAATCCCTTCATCAGCTCACCCACAATGTGCTCGCTGTCCGCGCAGCTTCCGCCATTTCCCGCTATCATCAACTTGCCGCCGCCTGCGTAACAATCCCGCAGGATTTCATATGCGGCCAGCACATCGCCCTTTACTGCCTCCAGAACCGGATACCGGCTGGTCAGTTCCTCCAGATACTCCATCTCTTTCATCTTACGTCCGCCTGTCCTTTCTCAATAATCCACTGAGCTGCCTTTACGAGATCCTCCGCGTAAAAATCATATACCGGAGGTATCCCTTCCTTCTCCTCCTGGCTGCGAATCCCGCTTCCATAACCGGTTCCCACCAAAATGGTGGTGAGGCCGTAGTTATTCCCGGCCTCCACATCCAGCAGTTTATCTCCTATCATAAAGGAATGAGCCTTATCCACTTCAAACCGCTGTGCGGCCTCCTCAAACATGCCGGTACCCGGCTTGCGGCAGCTGCACTCCTTCTTATATGGGCCGATTCCGTGCTCCGGATGATGGGGACAGTAATAAAATGCGTCAATGGACGCCCCCATGCACTCCAGGATATGGTTCATATAAACATGAAGGTTCTTCACGTCCTCCTCCCCATAATATCCCCTGGCCACTCCTGCCTGATTGGTAACCACCACCAGACGGTACCCTGCCTCCTTTAACATCTGCAGCGCCTCCGGCACTCCAGGAAGGAGCTTAAGGTCCGAAGTCCTGTGCAGATAGTGCACTTCCTCATTCAGAGTCCCATCCCGGTCCAAAAAAACAACTCGATCCATTGCACATCCATCCTGTATGTTATATTCCTTGTGTGAATCCTGTCCGGTAATTTAACATTAAATGTTAAACCGGTACTCGCCGTTAGGCATATGGACCTTCACCTGATCATACTGCCATCTGGACTCGTCTGCCACCCAGCTCTGGGCGCCCCGCAGTTCAAAATTCCAATCCGCCAGCTGTCCGCCTGCCTGTTCCATACGGGCAGCCACCTTGTGGCGCACATTGTATGGACAGTACATGAGTAAGTACCCGCCTCCGCCTGCTCCCAGAAGTTTGCCTCCCAGGGCGCCTGCCTTCAGGGCCTCATCATATAATTGGTCAATCTGGGGATTTGTTATCTTGCTGCTCATGCGCTTCTTGCTCTGCCAGCCATAGTCCAGAAGCTTGCCGAAACTGTGGAGATTTCCCTTTAACAGCTCATCCTTCAGGGCATAGGCCAGGGCCTTTACCTCACACATGGCCTCAAAGGCGTCCTTTTTCTCATAGTTTTGCACCTGGTCCTTGATAATATTGGCAGAGACATGGATTTTTCCGGTATAACAGAGAAGGAGATTATACTGGAGCTCATGTATGATGTCCTTTTTAATGCGCAGAGGGTTAACCACCACATTGTTGCGTCCGTGGAACTCAATAAAATTGAATCCTCCAAAGGTAGCCGCATACTGGTCCTGGTACCCGCCATCAATCTTTAAATCCAGGCGCTCCACCTGATAAGCCAGGTCAGCCAGGGCATAGGCATCCATCATCACTCCCTTCCAGCGGGCCATGGCAGTGAGCATAGCCACCATAACCGTGGACGAAGTCCCAAGGCCGGATCCGGGAGGCGCATCGCACTGGAGATACACTTCACAGCCCTGGTCAATACCCATGGCATTAAGAGCCGCTGTTACCAAATCCAGTTTTCCGTCATACACATAATTTTCCCTGGTATTATATTTCACTGTCATATCAAAGTCCAGGGAATGAACCACAATCTGGTCGTCCTCCCTGGGCACAATGGAACAGTAGGCATATTTATTGATGGTGCTTCCGATGATGGCCCCTCCCTGCTCCTCGCAGAATGGTGCCACATCCGTACCGCCGCCTCCAAAGCTGACCCTTAAAGGCGCCCTTCCTCTGATTACCATATGTGTCTCCTCTCTCTGTCTTTCGTTTAGGTTGTCAAATGACCACTTTATTCCTCACATCCTCCTGAAACTGGAAATACGCCTCCGGAATGCCAATGTCAATAAAATATCCGTCATTGACAAAGCCTCCCAGGCGCCTTCCCTCTGACAGCCACTTAGGGATCATGTCATTTTCCAGCGACACCTTTCCCTCGGGTATCTCATCCAGCAGCTGCTGTTTCATAAGGTAAATGCCTCCGTTGATTGTCCCTTCCCTTGCATCCTCTGTCTTTTCATTAAACCCGGTCAGGAATCCGTCACGGTCCAAAATTGCCTGTCCGTACCGCGAAACATCAGGCACCCTGCGCAGTACCAGAGCCATATCCAGATTCTGGCTGTCCTGCTGTCTCAGGAGCCGGGTATAATCAATCTGGTAAAATGTATCCGCGTTCAGCACATAAAAACGATCCTCTGTAATAAACCTGCCTGCATTCTTAATGGCCCCGGCCGTTCCCAGAAGCGTCTCCTCATAAGCATACCCGGCATGGAACCCGAAAGCCGCCCCATCGCCGAAATGCTCCTCCACCATAGTTCCCTTATATCCCACGGCAAAGACAATATCCGTAATCCCGTGGCGGACCAGCTCACGGGTCACATATTCCATAAAAGGCTTCCCTTCAATCAACGCCATTGGCTTGGGCCGGTCGCTCACCACACTGCGAAGCCTGGTCCCCAGACCGCCGGCCAACAAAATAGCCTGCATTCAACATTCCCTCCTGTACTGTGGGCCTTAAACGCAGCTGCATTATCCAGACATGCCGGCTGTGCAGCCCACGCAGCCCTGAAGAATCAACGAAAGTCTCCCTCTACCACCTTCCAGGCCCCGTCCAGACTGTAGTGTTTCTTAATATAATCCTGGGTCCTGCGGCAAAGCTGGTTTAAACGTTCATTGTCCTGATATAATTTAACGGTCTTGCCGGCAAACAGCTCTGCCTGGTCCTCTATTTCCAGCACGGTGTCCGCAAAGGGAATCCCCTCTGCCCCTGTGGATGTGGTCACAATGGGCGCTCCGTTGTATATAGCTTCCACTACCTTACCCTTCACGCCGGCTCCGTATCTGAGCGGCACCACCACCACCCTGCAATGGCCGTAAAGCTGCGCCAGCTCCTCCTCGCTTACAAAACCTTTGATAATAATTCCATTGCCCGGCTCCTCCAGGGCCTTGATTTCATCTGTCACCCTGGATCCTGCCACATAAAATTTCACATCCGGCAGTTCCCTGCGTATAAGCGGGAATATTTCTCTGGCAAACCACAGCACTGCATCCGCATTGGGCGGATGGGCGAAACCGCCTACAAACAGCAGTCCTTCCCTCTCTGCAAAGTCATCCTGTATGTTATCCAGAAAGGTGTCATAGACATACGCCGTAATGGCCTTTGCGGGAATGCTTCCGTCAATGGCGTGTATGGCATTGATTTCCACATAGGAAGGATAATAGGAAACAGCTGCCTTGTGCATCATGGTCAGCTCCACGGATTTCCAGTAATCCGCCTCCCTCTTGATGTTGATATCCCCGGTCAGCTCATATTCCCTTCCCAGACGCAGAAAGTGCAGGTCGTGTCCATAGTAAATCACCTTCATATTGGTGTAATCTTTTATAAAATCCACATATTTGGTGGCAATATGGGGACGGTTCAGGTACGCAAATGATATCTCGTCTCCATTTGTCTTTAACCAGTCCCATATGCCTGCTGCGTATGTGTCTCCGTAGAGTACCTCAATTCCCATTTGCAGAAGGGTGGTGGTATATGGCTCCTCATGAAGGAAATTATCTCCCAGGAACTTTACCACATAGCCCTTTTTCAGAAACATCTTCAGGTACTGGTAGGTTGTCTTGGATCCCGCGTCCCTGTCAAAGGTGGGCACATAGTGGTCCACCACCAGGATGATTTTCTTTCCCTGGCTGCGCTCCCTGGCCCTGAACGGATTGGGATTTCCGGTGTTGACGCACTGCTTTTTGAATTCCTCAGCCCATTTCTCCTTCAGCTTTTCACTGTTTTCCACCTGGTAGCGTTTCAGGCCGGTTCCGTTTACATCTGTACCGTTGGAAACGCCCTCAAAGTGGATTACCTTGGAGAGAGGCTGGTATACAACCCTGTATCCGGCCTTTCTCACCTCAAAAGCCAGGTCCGAATCCTCGCAGTAAGCCGGGGCAAACCGCTGGTCAAATCCGCCGATCTGCTTCCACAGGGCCGTGCTCAGAAGGATGGCTGCCCCTGATATATAGTCTACATCCTTTACATAATTATATTCCGCCTTGTCCGGATCATCCAGACGGCCGTAGTTCCAGCCGGAACCATCGCTCCAGATAATGCCTCCTGCTTCCTGCAGGCGTCCGTCCGGGTACACCAGCTTGGAACCCACCATGCCAATGGTGGAATCGGACTCAATCAGGTTCACCAGGGAAGAGAGCCAGCCCTCTGTCACCTTGGTGTCATTGTTGAGGAACATGATGTATTTTCCCCTGGCAGCCTTTGCCGCCTGGTTGCAGTTGCGCAGGAACCCCTGATTTGTCTCATTTCTGCAGATTACAAGACCCTCTGCATACCGGCCCAGCTCTGCTGTTGCATCGGTGGACACATCATCGGCAATGATGACCTCGTAGGTGACATCCTTTGTAAACTCCAGGATGGACTGGAGACATGCATAGGTATAGTGGACCTGATTATAACAGGGAATCACGATGGAAACCATTGGGCCGTCCCACGTTTCGCCGCTGCCAGAGTCCATATATCCTCCCTTGCCCGGTACACTGGGGAATACCAGCCTGCCGTATTTGAGATAATCCTCGCCAATCTTAAAATCGCCTTCTATCTGGTTGCGTCCCTCTTTGGTGGCGTACAGCCTTCCGTAACGCACCGGGTGCTTCACTGTGTTAAAACAGTAGTTGAGTATCTTGCGCTTGCGGGTTCCCCTTGGAAATGCTTTGTTGACCTGGGCTCCCAGCTTGCGCCGGGCCTTGAACACAAGGGCTTCATGCCCGTTGAGATAGGTTGCCAGCTTGCCCAGCTCGTCGATTTCATGGCGCAGGTCCTTAATCATCACTTCCAGATTTGCCACATGGTTATTGGTCAGGCGCTGCACCTCCTGCTCTTTGCGGATCTGCAGGTTCTTTTCCTCCACCTCTGCCTGAAGCTGGCTGATGCGGTCCTTTGCCTGGGAGAGAGCCTGGTCCGTCTCCTTAAGCTCAGACAGGGTCGTCACTTTCTGCTGGTAATTCACCAGGTATCCCTGGACAGCGTCCCCGTGGACATAGGACTGGAAGGCGTCCTCCATGGATGCGTACACAGACGCCATCTCGCTTCCTATGCCAAACTCCTGTAAAAATTCTTCCAGGCCGGCATATGACATCAATCCCTGGTATTTATAATAGAAATAAGCCAGATTGCGGTACTGTACAAAGCGGGCAGGAACCGGGAAATCAAAGACCCATTCATAGTCCAGGCAGTATAGTTTCTCATCCCCGTCCTTTTCTGTAATCATCAGATTCTCAAAGAGCCCGTCAATGTTGCTTACTTTATAAGAAACATCATCTATATCCGGAACCGGCCCAAAGGTCCGGGTAAACTCCGGCGTCACGGCAAAGGGAACAATCTGATCCTCCGCCACATCATAAAGAAACTGAAGCGCCGCCTTAATTTCCTCCACAGGCGCCCTTCCGTCCCGGATGCACCGGCCCAGACGTTCTGCCAGGGTAATGCCTTCCAGGAAAACAAACTCCACCTTGCTGCCGTCTGCGGATATCTCCGGCTCCAGGATTCTGACCCTGGGGTTGAGCTGCCTTAACTGCCGGCACTTATTTTTCAGGGAAAGGATGTGGTATCTTCCTGCGCTTTCAAGGGCAGCCTTCTCCACCCGGCGCTCTCCGTCCAGATCCCCCATGGTGGTGCGGATGCGGAATTCCTCTTTTCTGGTACGGTTATACTTGGCGAAAATGGTTTTCTCCTGCCGGCCGTCCTTAGATGCAATAATCAGGAAGGAATTGGCAAACCGGCCAAAGTCATTTTCCTCAATCAGACGGTCATATACCTCCCCTTCATTGAGGCAGGCATACCGCGGACCGTCATAGGACACAGACGGGCTGGTGATGTCTCCCTTTCCCGGCAGATACCGTTCTGAGTAGAGTGATATGGGCATTCTGTGGTCGGGCACCGGATAATAGAAGTCCGCCCGGGCAAGTCCTGCTTCCCGGCAGGCTTCCTCCGCCTGTTTTCTGGTACAGAAGCCTTCCTCATGGTCTGCCCCTGCCAGGTACCTGAGCCCCAATGCATTTTCACACGCAATGACCAGACGGCCTTCCTGTTTCAGAAAGGAGGCGCCAAAGGCAGCTGCGTCCTGTATTTCCTGGCCTTTTCTGAGTCCGGCCATGACCACAAGGTCAAATGACGGCTCCGGCTGTCCTGTCTCATCCCCTGCCTTATAGCCATATGTGATATTGGTGTAAGTCTTGTTGCGCTCCTGATTTACAGCCAGGTTTTCATCTACTTCGTCCATCACTGCCACATGGGCGCACCTGGAGGCCAGCAGTCCTGTCAGAACGCCATAGCCCGAACCAATCTGAAGCACTTCCCCGCAGCCAGTATAATCCAGCCACTCCAGAAGATTCTCCCTTATATCAGACAGGGCGTGGAGCACCTCCGGCCCGGACTGGCTGTCCAGGGCCTTCCTGATGCCCTCAGGACTGCTTCCGTATTGTCTGAATAAATCTAATATTTCATAACTGATGTCCTTCATGGAAAGTTATAATCCTCCGTTCACAGTTGGGCCCGCATTACCGGCCTCTATCTTCCCGGCCTCTATCTTCGCAGCCTTTACCTGGGACTCCATATCATACACCCCAACCGTATTTTTATTGGAAATAACCGTAATATTGGTCACGTTGTACAGGCGGTGGTACACCACATGCTCTCCCTGCTCAAAACCGGTGCAGCTCATGCTCAGCAGATACTCCCCGCCCTGGAGTGTCATTTTCTGGGTGAATTCCACCACATACTCATCCCCGCGCTTCACAGGCTGGATTTCGGCGCCTTCAAACATGGTGTTGGTGCCGGTAAGCTCCGTACCCTTTTTATCCTTTATAGTATAGGTAAAAATAGGGGACTGTATCTCTGTATTAAAATGAATCCGTTCTTTTATGGTAAACATCTCACCTTTTAACAGAAGGTTGGTGATATTTCCCCTCTCGTCAAAAAGACCCAGGTCCACAATCTCGGCCCGGCCGTCCCCGTATTCTGTACGGTCATAATTAATGGTCAGCTGGTCTTTCATGAGACGGCTTCCCTCTAATCCCATCCCGCCGGAAAAATCAGACATTTCCACACCGCCGGATTTTGTTCCTGCCCCTGCCCGGCTCCCGGCAGTTTCCGTTTCTTCTGTTCCTGCTCCGGTTAGTACCCCGCTGCCCGCATCTTCCTGCCCGATTTCCCCTGTCAGACTCTCCTTCTGCTGTCTTTCCCGCTCTAATTCCGCCTTTAAGGCGTCCAGCTGTCCGGCCAGGATCTTCTTATACATATCCACCACCCGGCCGGCAGGGCCTTCTGCGATGAATTCCCCCTTGTTCAGCAGCACCACCCGGTCACAGTATTTGATAATGCTTCCCATATCATGGGTCACCATAAGGATGGTTGTCCCCTTCTGGCGGATTTCCTCCATCCTGCGGTAGCATTTTGACTGGAAGAACACATCGCCGACGGAAAGGGCCTCGTCCACAATGAGGATTTCCGGGTCCACATTGATGGCCAACGCAAAAGCCAGCCGTACAAACATACCGCTGGAATAAGTCTTTACCGGCTGGTACACGAAATCCCCGATTTCCGCAAATTCCAGGATGTCCTGAAGCTTGGCGTCCATCTCCTTTTTCGTATAGCCCATCATGGTGCCGTTCATATATATATTTTCAATCCCTGTATAATCCATGTTGAATCCGGCACCCAGCTCTAACAGAGCCGATATCTTGCCGTCCACCTTTACCTCCCCGGTGGTAGGGGTAAGGACCCCGGTAATGATTTTTAATATGGTGGATTTGCCGGAACCGTTGGTGCCGATGATTCCCACCGTCTCTCCCTTTCTTACCCTGAAGGACAGCTGGTTCAGCGCGTAAAAATCCCGGTGGTAATTCTTATGGGAAATACTCATGGATTCCTTCAGACGGTCAATGGGTTTCTCATATAATCTATATACCTTGGTCACTTCTGCAACGTCTATGGCATATTTATTGTCCTGTTCTTTCACTGACATAACATTCTCCATCTCTATGCATACTTCTCCACTTTAGGCATAAGTATAGCATAGAATGCAGGATTTTTATACCTCAAACAATATTTTTCAAAAAAAGTTAAGAATCCCCTTGACATATATAACTGTATATATTATAGTTACAGTATGAACTGTACGAGTTTTGATTACAGAATAGGAGGAAACACATGAAAGGTACGATTTTTACAGCTGTCCTTATATGCAGCGCCATCTTAGCTGCCTGCAGCCCCGCCGCCCCCAGGGAAGCCATGGCCTCAACACAGAGTCCGTCCCCGTCTCCTGCAGAAGAACCGGCTGATGAGACATCTGATGAGGCATATCATAAAATCACTGCCGAGGAGGCAAAGCAGATGATGGACGAGGGCAATGCCACGGTAGTGGATGTGCGCACGGCGGAAGAATATGCGGCCGGACATATTCCCGGCTCCATTCTGATACCGGTGGAGTCCATAGGTGATACGAAGCCCGTAGAACTTCCTGACACGGAAGCAGTGCTTTTGGTCCACTGCCGCACCGGTATCCGCAGCAAACGCGCTTCGGACCAGCTGGTGGAATTGGGCTACAAACATGTATATGATTTTGGCGGAATTGTGGACTGGCCCTATGAAACAGTAACAGAAAACTGATTTATATTAGAACAGCTTAATATTGCAAGCTTATATATAAGATTAAAGAATGAATGTTCGGTGACTTTTATCACATAACACAAGTACAAAATGTGGTATCCTATAATCAATAGAGCAAAACACAAAAAAGAGAAAACCTGGAGGTAATAACTATGGAATTGAAACATTTAAATAAGGATGAATTTGAGCAGGCTGTAAACGCCGGCGACGAGCTGGTGGTTGTGGATTTCTTTGCAACATGGTGCGGTCCCTGTAAGATGCTGGGTCCTGTCATAGAACGGGCGGCAGACAAATTTTCAGATGTACATTTTTATAAAGTAGATATTGATGAGGAGATGGACCTGGCGGCCCGTTTCCAGGTAATGAGTGTTCCCACCCTTATCTACTTCAAGCGCGGCGAGGTGTTATCCAAGTCAGTGGGTCTGGTTTCACCAGCTGATGTTGATAAAGAAATCAGCAAGTTAAAATAATAAGCCATCACACATTTTTGCATTCCCTTTTTGGCAGGCCGGTTCCCGAGATGGACCCGGCCTGTGTTTTATCCCTTATCCCTGTTTCTTTAACTTCCCATTGAGCTTGGCATAAATCCGCTGGCGTATCCACGGCTCAGAGGATGCCTTAAGCGAGTCCTCCAGGCCGAACCAGGCTGCCCCGCTGTTTTCATCTGTCTTTGAAAACAGGGCATCGTTCTCGTCTGCCTCCAGAAGATAGGTGACATTCAGATGCAGGTGGGAACCCACATAGGCCCCCCGCTTCTCATGTCCGTCCACGGTCAGGACTTCCAGACTGTAGATATCCTCCGATACCGGCCGTACCCTGGCAAGCCCGCTTTCCTCCTTTACCTCCCTCACAGCCACCTGCAGCAGGTCCTGCTCATTGTCCGCGTGTCCCCCCAGCCATGACCAGGATTTATATATATTGTGATATACCATCAGTACCTTTGTCCGGCCGGGATTCACCACCCACGCCGAGGCTGTCATGTGAGCCAGGCAGTTTCCCCTGTCAAATATATCCTCTTCCTCCTTCAGGCATTTCAGAATCATCTGACGGTCTGTTTCCTCCTGTTCATTATATGGGCAGTAGCTCTCTATCTGCTTAATCAAATCCGCGCGGTCCATTTTATATACTTCTCCTTTCCCTGGCATACATGTTCCAGCTCCTTTTGTATTTTTACTACAGTTTCCTGTGTGACCCCGGTCACCGAAACCTTTCCTGTTTTATGATATCTTTGATACATCAAATAATTATGAGGTGTTTTATCATGAGTCATTTATCCAAGAATCTTGCCCGTGTGGATGCCGGTACCTGCGTGGCCTGCGGCTGCTGTCTTAAGGTATGTCCCCGCCAGGCCCTTTCCGTGTTTAAGGGTTCCTACGCAGTGGTCAATCAGGACGCCTGTGTGGGATGCGGCCTCTGCGCAAAGGAATGTCCGGCCAGCGTAATATCCATTCTTCCCCGCAGCCATCAGGAAATAGAATCTGCCCAGACAGGAGGAAACCGCCATGAATAAGCCAACCCTTAAAGCGAAAAAACACTGGTACGATTATCTCTGGATTGCATCCCTGCTGTACCTGTTTCTGGGGTTTTTCAATATCATGTTTGCATGGCTGGGCCTGATTTGTTTTCTGGTGCCCTTAGCCATCTCCATTGCCACCGGATCCAAGCTCTACTGCAACCGCTACTGCGGCAGGGGACAGCTGTTTTCCATTCTCGGCAAAAAACTGCATCTGTCGCCCAACCGTGAGATACCCGGGTGGATGAAATCCAAAGCATTCCGCTATGGTTTCCTTGTATTCTTTTTAGTCATGTTCTGCCAGATGCTCTTTAACACCTACCTGGTGTTCAGGGGTACATCCGGCTTAAAGCAGGCAGTCACAGTGCTGTGGACCTTCCGCCTGCCCTGGCAGCACGCCTATCACGGCACCGGCCTTCCCCTGTGGACCGCCCAGTTTGCCTTTGGCTTCTACAGCGTCATGCTGACCTCCACCATTTTAGGTTTGGCCACCATGGTCCTGTTCCGCCCCCGCTCCTGGTGCGTCTACTGCCCCATGGGTACTATGACCCAGATGATATGCAAGGCAAAGGCGGGAGCGTGCCCTGGTGCGGCATCCGAATGCGGGACCTCCGGCTGCAGTTCTTTGGGCTGCGGTTCTTCCGGCTGCAGTTCTTCGGGCTGCGGTGCTTCCGGCTGCAGTTCTTCCGGCTGCAGTTCTTCCGATTGCAGCTCCTCCCGCTCAAACGAATCTCTTTCATGACTTTGCAGACAGTCCGTTCCCATACCGCGGCCCCTTTATACCTCTCATCCTTTGACAAAATACAGGAAATTGTCTACACTATAAGAATATATATAATTACACCCTGTATTTAAACTCCCAACTATAAGGAGGAGCCGTCCGCCATGAACCATAGCCGCCCGAACATCACAGATACTCTGAAAAAATGCTACCCCTTCTGGGAAAAACTCACCGATACCCAGAGGGAGCAGCTTAAAACCAGCTCCTATATCAGGGATTATGAACCAGGAAGCTTTGTCCACAGCCGTTCTGAGGAATGCCTGGGCATTCTGATCGTATTATCCGGCCAGCTGCGCACCTATATACAGTCTGAGGAGGGCCGGGAGGTCACCCTGTTCCGCCTGGGTCCGGGTGAGGTGTGCACCCTATCGGCTGCCTGCATGATGCAGGAAATCACCTTTGATATCTTCATCGAGTCCACCGCTGCTTCCACCCTTCTCATCACCGGCGCCTCCGGCATCCACCGTCTCATGGAGGCAAATATATATGCGGAAAACTACATTTACCGCCAGACTGCGGAACGTTTCTCCGACGTCATGTGGTCCATGGGGCAGCTTCTCTTCTCCAGCTTCGACAAACGTCTGGCCGCTTACCTGGCAGATGAATATGTCAAGCTGGGCTCCGATGTGATCTCCACTACCCATGAACAGATAGCCAAGAACCTGGGCACTGCCAGGGAGGTGGTGTCCCGCATGCTCAAATATTTTGAAAAAGAGGGCCTGGTTGCCCTTGGCCGCGGAACCATTACCATAAAAAATGTCTCCGGCCTAAAAAAACTGCTGTATTGAAATAGTCTTCATAGCCTGTCTGCCCCGTTCCCCTCTTTGCACAGCTCCATCAGTGTCCTGGCGCTGCGGGGCAGAAACTTATTCTTGTGGTAAATCACAGAATACTTCCGGTTCAGAGCCAGGTCCTTTATCCGGAATTCAGCAAGTTCCCCTTCCCGGATATCCTGGCGCACCAGAAAATAGGGCAGAATGGAAATACCCAGCCCTGCCTTTACCCCCTGCAGGATGACCTGATTGCTGGCGCTCTGCCATATAGGGCGGACATTCAGCTCCTGCGCGGCCAGTATACCGTCAAATATCTCCCTTCCGGCGCTTCCCTTTTCCCGTAAAATAAAATCCTGATTCCGTACCTCCGACAGCTCCTCCAGAGTTTTTCCGGCAAATTCATGGCCGGCCGGACATATGAATACCAGCCGGTCCCCTGCGAAGCTCTCGCTGAGGATAAAGGGACTGTGGGCTACCCCCTCTATGATTCCCACATCTATATCATTGTCAAGTATCTGCTGTTCAATGGTTCCTGAATTGGCAATGGATGCCTCCACCTTCAGGGCCGGATACTGCTGTTTCAGCTTCTTGATATAACCGGGCAGCAGATAGGTCCCTATGGTAATGCTGGTGCCCACCTTGAGCCGCCCCATGGCGTCCACGTCCCGGACCCCCTGCTCCATCTCATCCAGCAGATCTATGATATGCCTGGCATACTGGAGGGCCCTGCGGCCGTTCTCTGTCAGATACAGCTTGCGGGATATGCGGTCAAACAGCTTTACCCCGTAGTAGTCTTCCATTTCTGAGATGGCCAGGCTGATGGACGGCTGGGCGATGAACAGCTGGGAAGCGGCGGCCGTCATGCTCCCTGTCTCACATACGGTAACAAATATCTTCAGATGGCGAAATGTCATGTTCCTCTTTTCCTGAACCGCGCATGGCAGACTGAGGGTACATCCCTGCAGTCTGACATAGGGCACATATATAATACATCTATTATAATTATTATTTAATTATAGTATTTTACATATGGATTTGCAAGCTGTATAGTAATAGCAGAAAAAACAAATACATGATGATAGTTACATGTATTACTGTTAAAAGGGGGATACCGTCATGGTAGTTAACATAAAATCAAAAAAGCATGCTTCCTCCAGGGTTCCGGGACACGCGGGCAGCCGCGGCTCCCTTCTGGCAAAACTCTTTCTCTCAACCCTGTACCTGAGCGCATTTACCTTCGGTGGCGGATATGTCATCGTCACACTGATGAAGAAAAAATTTGTGGACGAATACCACTGGATTGATGAACAGGAGATGCTGGATCTGGTGGCCATTGCCCAGTCCTCGCCGGGCGCCATCGCTGTCAACGGGGCTATCGTGGTAGGCTATAAGCTGGCCGGCATGGCAGGGGTACTGACCGCGGTCATTGCCACTGTCCTCCCGCCGTTTACCATCCTGACTCTGATCTCCTTCTGCTACGCCGCCTTCCGCTCCAACCTTTTTGTGGGATGGATGTTAAACGGAATGCAGGCCGGTGTGGGGGCTGTTATTGCCCAGGTGGTCTGGGAGATGGGCAGCGGCATCGTAAAAGACAGACAGTGGATATCCGTCCTGATTATGGCCGCGGCCTTTATTGCCAATTATGTATACAATGTCAACGTAGTTCTGATCATCCTTTTGTGCGCCGCCATAGGTGTGGTGCGGACCCTCTCTTCCGGGCATAATAAAAAAGGGACGGAAGGAGGCGCGCTATGATTTACTTCCAGCTATTTTTAAGCTTTCTTCAGATTGGCGCATTCAGTTTCGGAGGCGGATATGCCGCCATGCCTCTGATCCAGAACCAGGTGGTCACCCTTCACGGCTGGCTGAACCTGGCTGAGTTTACAGACCTTGTGACCATTTCCCAGATGACCCCTGGTCCCATTGCCATCAATGCCGCCACCTTCGTGGGCACCCGCATTGCAGGTACGCCCGGGGCCCTGGCGGCGACCATTGGGTGCGTGCTGCCGTCCTGCATCCTGGTTACCCTTCTTGCAAAGATCTATCTCAAATACAGGAATTTAAGCCTGATCCAGGGTGTCCTCAAATCCCTGCGGCCTGCCGTGGTAGCCATGATTGGTGCAGCGGGCGTCAGCATACTGGTCACTGCCTTCTGGGGACTGGCGGGCTTTACCCCTGACCTGGGAGCCATAAACCTGCGTTCCGTATGTATTTTCACCGGCGCCATGATACTGCTCATACGTTTTAAGATGAATCCCATCCTGGTCATGGTGCTGTCAGGACTGGCTGAGACAGCCTGCCAGCTGGCCATGCGCGTGATATAGCATCTGCTTATCATTGACTTTAAAGAGGTTCCGATATAGAATCGAATGGGTACATCAAACAAAACACCCGGAGGATTCTATGTTAGCGGAATGTATTGCACTTGGATTATTTCTGGCAGGTCTCGGACTCTGCATTGTTACGGGCATACAGATTCTGTATGCCCTGTTGTTCGGCCTGCTCTGTTTTTCCATCTACTGTCTGGCCAAAGGATATTCGGCAAGGGAAACCGGCTCCATGCTGTGGGAGGGTATTTCCCAGGTACGGAATATCCTTATTATTTTTGTATTTATCGGAGGCCTGACCGCTGTGTGGCGAATCAGCGGCACCATCCCCTATATCCTATATTATGCGGTAGGATTCATACATCCCAGGTATTTCGTGCTCTGCACCTTCCTCCTGTGTTCTTCCATGTCCTTCCTCACCGGTACCTCCTTTGGCACGGCAAGTACCATGGGGGTCATATGCATGCTCATATCGAATGCAGCAGGCTTAAGCCCCTTTCTTACAGGCGGCGCCATCCTCTCCGGAAGCTTTTTCGGGGACCGCTGCTCCCCCATGTCCTCCAGCGCCCAGCTGATATGCAGCCTGACCCGGACAGACATCTATCAGAACATAAAGCTTATGTGCCGCAGCAGCGCAATCCCCTTAGCCGTAACATGCATCCTCTATGTGGTCCTGGCTTCCGGTTCCAGCGCTCCGGCGGACAGGGAGCTCCTGGACCTGTTCAGGACAAATTTCTCCCTCCACTGGGCCGCCATGCTTCCGGCTGTCCTGATTCTGGTTCTGTCCCTGTTGCGCGTGGATGTAAAATATGCCATGGCCGCCAGCATTGCAGCCGGTGCCGCAGTGGCCCTGTTTGTCCAGGGAACCTCCCCCCTGGCCCTGCTGCGCTGCTTCCTAAGCGGATATGAGGCCCAGGACGGGACGCGACTGGCCCAGCTGTTGAACGGAGGCGGCATACGCTCTATGGTAAAGGTGGGCATCATCGTGCTCATCTCCGCCTCCTACTCAGGAATCTTTTCACACACCTGCCTGCTGTCCGGGGTAAAGCATGCCCTTTTAAGGTCTGCCCGGCGCCTTACTCCCTTTGGCACTGTTCTGGTGACCTCGGTCCTCTCCTGTGCGGTCAGCTGCAACCAGAGCCTGGCCACCATCCTTACCTGCCAGATGTGCGACGGGCTTTACCCCAAAAAGGAAAAGCTGGCCCTCGCGCTGGAGGACACAGCTATTCTCATTGCAGCCCTGATTCCCTGGGGTATTGCCGGCACTGTGCCGGTGGCCGCCATCGGCGCTCCCATGGGATGCATGTTTTATGCTTTTTACCTGTATCTGGTTCCCCTGTGGAACCTGATTACGGCCCTGTACCATGACCGGATCCGGGCCGGACGCACTGCCTTCACCTCATTCATGTAATTCCAGCGGCAGGCCGTCGGGATCATGAAAGAACGTCATTCTCCTGCCCGTAAACTGGTCCATGCGGACAGGCTCTGTGTCCACTCCCTTTTCATTGAGCTCCCTCACGGCAGCATCCATATCCTCCACCCGGAAAGCCAGGTGTCTCAGTCCCAGGGCTTCAGGGTAACTTGGCCTGGGAGGATTATGCTTCCCTGAAAACAGCTCCAGTTCGCACCCGTCCAGCTCCAGGTCCAGCTTATAGTCATCTTTTTCCGGCCTGTAATTTTCCCGGATCACTTTAAATCCCAGAAGCTCCACATAGAATTTTCTGGACACCTCATAATCTGAAACAATAATAGCCACATGGTGTATTTTCTTTAAATCCATTTCATACTTCCTCCTGCTTGCGCCTGGTTATTCCCCGGCTGTCCCTGCTGCGGGCCGCATGTACTCTGTTTCGTCCCTTTTCCACAGACTGTTCTCTTTCCACAGTCGGGCAAATCCCTACAAAAAGTCACTGAGATACCAGCGTTTTAAGCTCCCCTCCTGAAACACATACTCCGGCGTCTTAAGGGGATAGGAAAGTTCCGAGGCATAATACCACGGATCATCCATATGAAGGGGATTGTTAAGAATGTGGAAATCCTGGGCGGGCATATATCCCTGGGCCAGAAGGAAACAGATGTCCCCATCCCCGTTCACAGCCACATCCGCCACCATAACGCAGTGCCCCGGACTTCCCCCTTTTATGAACATGTCACCGGCCTTTATCCGGCTTATATCAATGACCGTACACTCATTGTCCAGGGAAAGGGTGCCTGCGTACATCATCACATACTTCATGTAGAGCAGGAATGTCTCATAGGAATCATCATAAGAAGCCTTCTTAACCCACGACACCTGGTTTCCGTCCACTGACAGGCGGTTCCCCTCTCTCCAGGAGGCATAATCCATCAAAAATCCGTTGGTAAGGTGAAATGCAATCTCATCACCGGCCCCATGGGCCCACAAGTACTCTCCGTACATACGCATGAGGCTGTCCGCGCACTGCTGCAAATCACTGTCAAATACAGGCAGAGCAAATACCGCTGCATGGGCTGTCTGGTTTCCCTTTTCACTGCCGTCGTACAGCATCACCGGGCTCCGGTCCGGCTTAAGGGGATAGGACCTGATATAATCCTGGAAGCTTCCCTCCCCGGCATCTGTTCTCTGAAATCCTGACGGTACGGGAATACGCTCTGAAAGAACGGCTCCTGAGGGATTCACGGCAATTCCCGTTCCCTCCGGCTCCGGCGAAGCTGTCTGCGTCACCCTCTGTACATCCCTTCCCTCCAGTCCGGCCACAGCCTGCTGCTGTTCCTCCGCCATCTGCTCATCTGCCTGCCCCGGACTGCATCCCCACAGGAAAGCGGCCAGAAATACCATACCCGCAGCCCCCCTAATCCATTTAACCATATATTCTTCTCCTCCCTGTCACCTGTCCACAACCACCTTGTCGCTCTTTATGGTCTCCCTTTTATCCCTGCCGTCAGGAACAAACCGGAACACCACAAATTCCACATCCTCCTCCGTCTCATTGGCAAAGGTGTGAACCGAGCTTCCCACACGGACAATCTCCTGCTCACGGACCTTCCTCGTCCTCTCCGCCCCATCCTCCAGCCAGCGGCAGGTCAGCACCCCCTTTGTTATGAGAAGGCACTCATCTATACGGGTATGATAATGCCATTCCTGAACACTCCCCGGTGTAATCCGGTTCAGGTGAATTTCGGATTCCTCAAAGATATGGTAGCTCACATGGGTTCCATTGGGCTTCTGTACGGTTATGGCATCCTCCATGCCAGAAAAACTGATTGGTCTCATATGCCGGCGCCCTCCTTTTACTCAACAGTTTACAGCCTTCCGGCACATGCGTCAATCCTTTGTGCGCTCCCTGTTTAAGAGCGCGCTGTACTCATGCTCCCAACAATGGTATAATGAGCTTACCGCAACACAAAAAAATGAAAGAACAGGGGAATTAATCATGGAAATCATTCAGGTAAAAAAGGACAAAAAGAAGTATCTGGACCTGCTCCTGCTGGCAGACGAACAGGAGGATATGGTGGACCGCTATCTGGAGCGGGGCGATATGTTTGTGCTGACAGACGGCACAGTCCGGGCGGAATGCGTGGTGACAAAAGAAGGTCCCGGCATATATGAGCTTAAAAATATAGCGACAGCCCCCCAGTTCCATAGACAGGGATACGGCCGCCGCCTGATTGAATATGTTTTTACCTATTATCCGGATTTAAGGACCCTTTATGTGGGAACCGGGGACAGCCCTCTCTCCCTGGGCTTTTACCATGCCTGCGGTTTTATAGATTCCCACCGGGTGGAGCGCTTTTTTACCGACAATTACGACCATCCCATCATTGAGGACGGAATCCAGCTGGTGGACATGGTCTATCTGAAACGGGAACGGGACATGGCATAACTGCCGCAAAAGGACCGGGACCAGGCCGTTTTGCCTCCCGGCTAAACCTGGCTTCCAAACTCCTTCAGCCACTTTCTCCGGGCCTTGTAATCCGGCAGGATCCGCTCCACCTCAGCCCAGAACCGTTGGGAATGGTTCATCTCTTTTCTGTGGGCCAGCTCATGAACCACCACATAATCCAGTATTTCCGGCGGCATGAGCACCAGCTTCCAGTGGAAGTTCAGATTCCCCTGGGCGCTGCAGCTGCCCCAACGGGTCTTGGCGGCCCGCACGGCAATGCGGTTGTAATCCACTGCCATGCGCTTTGCGAAATAGGCGCACCGGTTCTCCAGCTGCATCTTAGCCTTCTTTCGGTAAAGCTTCTCCAGCTCAGGGTCCTTCTCATAGTCTTTGACCGGCCTGGACTGCTCCTGCCTGCGCCGCTCCATAATCATGAACCATTTCTGCACAATCCATTCCTGGCGCTCCTTTATAAAGTCCATCACGTACTGGTTTGGAATGCGCTCCGGCACTCTGGCATACACATGGCCGTCTGCCTTGATTTCCAGTCCTATGGTACGCCGTCTGGAGTAGACCACCTCTACGGGAATGACACCCTCCTGTTCCCTATGGCGCCAGCTAATCTCCACCTTCTGTATCATGTAACGCTCCTTGTTATCCTACAGAACATCGGAAAAATGGGGACGGAGACGCTTGAACATCTTAAGTCCCAGCAAAAGCACCACCGCGGTAAAGCCCCAGTAATAAAGGGTCAGTGTGGGCCGTTCCCAGAACCAGTTTCCTGTTAGCATGGTATCCCTGTACCCGGCCACCACATAATAAAAAGGATTCAGCTTGAACAGCACTTCCACCCATTTTCCCGCTCCGGTAAACATGGATTCGTGGTACATGATGGGAGTCATCCAGATACCGAACTGGAGGCAGATACTCACGATCTGCGCCATATCCTTAAAGAACACATTAACCGCGCTGGTAAAAAATCCGATTCCCAGGGCCAGCAGTGAGGCAGCCAGGGAATAATACACCAGCTGGAACCATATGACAGAGGGCATCCTGCCTATAATCAGATACATCCCAAACATGATGACCACAAAAAAGGCATGGACCAGCAGACAGGATATAAGCTTGATAATGGGCAGTATTTCCACCTTGAACACCACCTTCTTCACCAGATAATTATACTCCTGGAGACAGTTGGTAATGCTGTTGACGGATTCACTGAAAAAGAACCATGGCACAATGCCCGGCACCAGCCACTCCACATAAGTGAACCCTTCAATGGGAGGCGGGGATTTAAAGCCCATTCCGAATACGACCGCATAGATGCTGACTGTCACGATAGGCTGTATGAACATCCACACCACCCCAAAGTAAGAGCCCACAAAGCGTTTCCGGAAATCAGCCTTGCCCAAATCCCATATAAGCTTCCGTTTTCCTATAATCTCTTTCATCAGAGAAAGCACATAATTCATATAAGTAAATTCCTTTTCATCAGAACTTGAAGGTATCCCTGAGGCCGCTCCACTTTCTGTCCTTATCCGATATAATCAGCTGCATGTCCGGTTCTATGGGCCAGTCCACCCCGATTTCAGGGTCGCTCCACAGCAGGCCGCCCTCGTCTCCCGGATGGTAGAAGTCCGTGCACTTATAAGCGAATTCCGCTTCATCGGACAGCACCAGGAATCCATGGGCAAATCCTTCGGGTATATAAAACTGCTTCTTATTCTCTGCGGAAAGAATGACGCCAAACCATTTTCCGTAGGTTTCGGAATCAGAACGCAGATCCACCGCCACATCGTAGACAGTACCTCTCACCACCCTTACCAGCTTGCCCTGGGGATACTGCTTCTGGAAATGCAGCCCTCTCAGTACGCCCTTGACGGACATGGACTGGTTGTCCTGTACGAACACCATGCCGAGACCTGCTTCCTTAAAATCATTCTGATTGTAGGTCTCCATAAAATAGCCTCTCTCATCCTTAAAAACTGCAGGTTCAATCACATACAGCCCCTTGATGTCGCAGGGGGTCACTTTAATCTTTCCCATAAATCCATTCGCTCCTTTTTTATTGTCAAACACGCCTGACCGGCCCGCAGCCGTTTGGCAGACGTTATCCACATCCATCTGGCAATTCTATCACTTTATCCACTGACTGGCAAGTCCTTATGCACTTGCGGACCGCAATTTGGGACAGCTTTGTCACACCCTCAGGCATACCAGGCTGAACAGGCGCAGCACCACGTAGATATCCATGGCGGCCATGGCAAACAGCAGTCCCCTGTCATCCCAGTCCGTCCGCACCACCTTGTCATTTTTAAGGCTGAGAAGGAACATGGGGAGCAGCGGAAGCAGATATCTTCCCTGTACACCGTTTATGACATTGGAGCTCACCGGCGTCCAGGCCAGCAGCATGGAGAACATCAGCGCTCCCAGGCATACCAGGCAGAGAAACCATATCCACAGACGGCCCTTCCATTGGATAAAAATGCTCTCTCCTGGTTTTCTGAGCGCCAGCATCACCAATATGGCTGTCAGACCCAGTATGACCGCATAAGGGGTGTTGAGCACTGCATCCATATTCCCCAGCGCTCCTCCAATCATACCGGAGTAGAGCTGTTCCCCCTGCCAGGCCAGGGTATTGTAACACATCTTAAGCACCAGCAAGGGACTGTGAAGCAGCTGTCCGAAGGTGTAGCCTGTTTCCCCGGCCCAGGCTACATATCCCTGGTCAGCCTGGGTGTACAGCGACACCGTCCTGTGGTTTACCACTGCCATGGCCGCGGCAAATGCTCCCAGTACGGAAGCAGCCGACAGGCTCCATTTTCCCCAGCCGCCGAACTTCCTCACCGGTATCAGGAGACAGAAACCGGCTATGACGCCGTACACCATTTTGCAGGGCCCCATGACAGCCATCACAAGGGCCAGTACAGCCACGTCCCTAACCTCCACGCGCTCAGCTTTATAGGCCAAATCAAGGCATACCGCTGAAAAGTATCCGCTGAGGGCTATAATCATCACATCATAAGAAAAGGAGGCCGCCAGATGGAGGGTCATGGGAAGCAGGGCTGCTCCTGCTGCCACCTCCTTGCCAAAGGGCATCCTTCGTATAGTGAGACATCCCATGGCAGTAAAAAACATAAGGTTGAACAGGCGTCCCATAAATAACAGACCCAGACCGCCCAGTCCCAGCATCCTTGCCAGGGCAATGCCCATGGCCTGGGGAACATAGGCCAGGGGCGTGGTCCGTACCGGCATCTGGTATGACATGACTGTGCCCTCCTCACCAGTGCCGCCAAGGCCCCTCTCCTTTATGGTCCTGTATGTGCCCTCCTCCAGCTTCTGTCCCAGTACAACCGCTGTTTTTCCGCCGTTTTCCACAGCTTCATAATCCATAACTCCCGTCAGGTCCTCGATGAATACATCCTGGGCCCTTATGAATACCCGCTCGTCCTTCGCCCGGGCCGTCCTGCCCATCAGGCGGCTTGAAAGCTGGTAGGCGCTGATATAATGGCTCACCTCGTCCGGGGCTGACAGGGGAGGAAGGACCACCATATACATCAGGCCAATTCCCATGGCTGCTGCGGGAAATATCCGCGCCAGGCCATAGTCCCGCCTTACCAGGAATAAATACCCCACTGCCGCCAGTACCAGTACCGCAAAAACCATCAGCCCGCCGTACCATCCGTAGAGGAAGCGGTCCCCTGTTTCAAGGACACCGGCCCTGACATCCGTCATATGCCACAGTCCAAGGGCAAGAACGCCGAAAGAGCCTATCAGCCAGACACAGCGGGAATGTCCGCTCAGCACCCTCCCCGACCCGGCATCGTGCCTAATTCCCGGTCTGCTCTCCTGTTTCCTCCCCGCTTTCTTACCTGCCATCTGTTTCCTCCCCGGCCGCTTTCTTTGTACCTGTGACCTCCCTGCCGTCCTCTCCGGCTGATTCCGCCTTTTCCAGGAACCGCTGTATCTTAAGCTCCAGCTCCTCCCTGTCCTTCTGGTCCAGTGCAATGCGCTGCACCAGCTCCTTTTGCCTGCTTTCCATCTGGGACATCTGGAGTGTCATTCCAAATACCTTTACAATCAGCAGGAAAATCATGAACAGGAAGAGAAAGTTAGGCGTGGAATAAATTCCCAGCAAGTGGGCGCAGGCATCTGCCACAGCCGGAAACAGTGAGAACACCACCAGAATCAGGGCCATGATAACCCAGAACAGCGCCGCCTCAATCTGTACCTTAGCCTGCCGAATCTTCCGCATCATAAAAGCCATAGTCAATATAGAGACTATAACCAGAATCACTCTGAATATCACTGTCATCATAGGATGAATCCCCTGCCTTCTTTTGTTATTTCCAATACTCCTTATTCATACTGCACGCTGCCGCCAGCTTCACAGGAAGGATACGGTAACACCTGCCCAGACGGTAGCCAGCGTATTTGAATCCGCTCTTTACAATCAGTCCGGGCACCAGCCATGGGCGGCGGTGGGTCACAAGGTAACGTGCTGTCTGTCTGACCAGACGTATTCCCTCGCCCTCCGAGTGAATGCCTGCGAACACCTCCGGATGGTCTGCCTGGGATACGGCCAGGTCGAAATTGCGATGGAACTGGGCCGCGCACCCATAATTGTGGGAATGAATGACTCTGGCCTCCGCCACATACGCGATGGCATAATCGTCCTGGAGCACTGCCTTCCCCGCAAATATCATATCCTCGTTGAATATGGTCTTTTGAATAAAACCGCCCTGGAACCAGAACTTCTCCCTGTCATAGGCGCAGCATACATTGGAGGCAAAAAAGGTCTTGATGCCCATTCTTCCCAGGTCCTCCTTGGTCTTTATACAGCTGTCCTCCGGATAATTAAAGGAACGGGTAAATCGCTCTGCCATGGCGCAGTCCTTATCCGGCAGCTGCCTGGCATAGGCCATGATGACCGACTCACCGCCGGGTCCCCTCTTGTCAAAGGCAGCCGCCAGATGCTCAATCAGTCTTTCATCGGCCGGAACCGCGTCGTCTGTCATAAATACCATGATATCCGCCCTGCTGCAGCGGGCCCCCCTGTTTCTGGTGGCTCCATGGTCAAATTCCTCCTTGGACAGATGATGCACTTCCAGATTGCCGATACCCTCAAAGCCCTTATCATTCCAGTAGGCCTTCTCTGTATTCATGACAATGATTTTGCCTATGGGATAGGTCTGCATGGAAAGCATCTTTAAAAGCCTGGAGAACTTTTTTCCGGGCTTGTAGGTGGGTATGATTACATCCACCCGCAGCACGCGCTTTCTCTCCCGGCCATCCGCTATCTCAGTATTACGTGTTACTTCCTCCATTACCGGCATTCTCCTTTTTCTCACTCTGATAGGCGCCCGCCGTATACAGGCCGAAACCTATCACTAATCCTATCATAAGCAGCAGATAGCAGCCTGCCGCCCCATTGATTCCAAATTTTGATACCAGAAAGCCGGATGATACCGCAGCCGCTGCCGCAGCTGCCAGATACACGGTAAATATGGCCTTCTGTCTGCGCATGATCACAAGAGCATAGTACATCAGGTTGGCCAGGGCATAGAACCCTCCTCCCAGAACTATGATGATGAAAGCCCCGTAATAGCTGACCAGCCTTCCTTCATAACCGCTCCCAAGAATCATCTCCATCACGGACAGCACCCATTTTCCCAAAACAGCAGTGGCCCCCACTGCCAGTACCGTTAGTCCCAGGATAATGGCGCCGATGCGCATGAGCTCCTTCTTAAAGCAGTCATAGTCCCTTCCGGTCCACAAGTCTGTAAGCCTGGTCAGAAAGGGCCTGATTACAAAATTAGCTACCATATAAATAACAGAGGTAGGCATAAAAATCAAGTTAAAGTATCCCGACGCAGCGTCATTCATCCTGGCGTCAATGGCATACTTGGCAGCTGAGAACACATAAAAGTCCAGAAAAGCCGATATAAACAGGAATAAGGTACTTTTAAACAGCCTTCCCGTCTTTCTTTCCCCCTTGTTCCAGTCCACCGACGGAAGGGCATGGATAACATCCAGGTTAAACAAAGCGATTCCGGCTGCCTGGGCAGCCACCGCGGCCAGACAGGAGAACAAAAGGTGTTCAAACGCCGCCAGCGTCACCAGAAATACGCTGACTGAAAAAAGAGTACGGAAAAAGTTGGATTTTCCCGTAAGATACAGGCTTCCCTGGCGTTGGAACTCCGACTCATATACATCAGCATACCCATCTATTACCTTGTATATGACAAGCAGAATGAGAATCATGCATTTGTCCGCCGGGTAACGCCCCACACCGTGCATAAAGGTGAGGAACACAGCCCCTGCCACCAGGGCCATAATACATGTTATGTTCCTGTGCTCCAGATAATCCCCGAAGGAATACTCACCTGTTCCGTCCGTAATCTGGAAGGGACGGATACCAAAATAAGCTACAATGAACATCTGCTGTCCCAGAGTGGAAAATCCGAAGGAAAAGATGCCTCCCTGTCCGTCTCCCACCACCCGTATGACCAGAAAAGACAGAACCATGCTGGCCAATGCATAGACAAAACTCCCTGCAATATTCCAGACCACGTTCTGCCGCCCGATATCCGTTCCTTTATATAATAAATGTTTCGTCAGATTCTTCATATATTCTCCAAGCTCCGGAGGATAGCCGGAAAGCAATTTTCAAACGCCCCTAGCGTTTCCTGAAATTCTGAATCATAAGAATGGAAATCAGCATCCTGGCCATATAGTGGACGGCTGTCAGCGGTTTCAAATAGCTCTCCCCCTCCGTCCTTTCGTCAATGGTCACCTGCAGCTCCGCTACCCTGGCACCCTGTTTGATCAGAAAAGAAACTGTATCCGGCTCCGGTCCGTAATTCAGGTTAAGGGCAAATTCCTCTATCATCTTCCGGTTGAACATGCGCATGCCCGAGGTTGGATCCGTCACCCTGGTGCCGGTGGTAAGCCGGATGGCGCTGCCTATGACTCTGCTCCCAATCATCCTGGCCGACCATCCCTTTTTCTCCGTCACGAACCGGGAGCCGATGACAATGTCATACCCTTCCTCCATCTTCTGTCTCATGGCCTCAATGTACTCCGGCCTGTGCTGTCCGTCTCCGTCAAACTGGATGGCGTAGCGGTACCCCTTCCTGTAGGCGTATTTCATACCGGCCTGGAAGCATCCGGCCAATCCCAGATTCACCGGCAGGTCCAGAAGGTTATATCCCTTTTCCCTGCAGATTTTGGCGGTGCAGTCCCTGGAACCGTCGTTCACCACCACATAATCCAGCTGGGGAAAACCCCTGACCAGGTCCTCCACCACCCTCTCTATGTTCTTTTCCTCATTAAAAGCCGGTATCACCAGCAGTACCTTATCCATGTTCGTCTCCTACATCCCCCTGATGATGCCGCAGATACGGTCCACATCCTCCAGCTCCAGATCTGCATAGCACGGAAGCGTCAGCACACGGTCAGCCACATAGGCTGCCACCGGCGTATCCTTGGAGGAAAATCTGCCCTTGTAACACTGGAAATCATTAATCAGGGGATAAAAATATTTTCTCGGGTATATTCTGTGCCCTGCCAGGCAGTCGTATACCTGATCCCGGTCAGCTTTAAAGTCCTCAAACAGCACAGGGAAGTAGGCATAATTGGGCGTAAGCCCTTCCCTGAAGGAAGGCAGCCTGATACCCGGCACGCCTGCCAGGCCGGACAGATAACGTTCCACCACCAGCCTGCGCCTGTCTATCTCCTGGTCCAGATGATGCAGGTTGCACAGTCCCATGGCTGCCTGGAATTCATTCATCTTGGCATTCCCGCCTACCCATACCACATGCTCCTGGTCCACAATCCCAAAATTCTTAAGACAATTCAGACGGTGCTCCATCCAGTCCTCCCGGAAGGTAACCGCTCCCCCTTCAATGGAGTTAAACACCTTGGTGGCATGAAAGCTGAAAATACTGGCGTCTCCGAACTCGGCCACGCTTTTTCCCTTATACCGCTCCCCAAAGGTATGGGCCGCATCGTATATCACCCGCAGCCCGTGTTTCCTGGCTATGGCCTCAATCCGCTCCACATCACACAGGTTCCCATACACATGGACCGGCATAATGGCCGAGGTCTTTTCCGTAATCAGGGCCTCGATCTTTTCCGGGTCCATGGTGTAATCCCCGGGACGGATGTCGCAGAATACCGGAGTCAGGTTATTGCGCACAATCGCATGGGTGGTGGACGCAAAGCTGAAGGGGGTGGTAATCACCTCGCCCGTCAGCTCCAGGGCCTGGATGGCCATTTCCAGGGCCATGTGCCCGTTTACAAACAGCACCATGTTCCGGATTCCCATGTACTCCTTAAGCTCCTTTTCCAGCTGTTTATGGAAATCCCCCATATTCGTCAGCCAGGCGCTGTCCCATATGGGTTTTATCATCTCTATATATTCTTCGTAAGAAGGAAGGGAGGACCGGGTGACCAGTATCTCCTTCTCTTTATCTTCCTGTCCGTTCATACGTCATTTTGTCCTTTCTGCAGGCCTCCCTGTATCTCAAAGCCTGCCTCCGCACTCCGCTGCGCCTCTCACTGCCTGCCTTCACGCACTGCTGCGCCTCTCACTGCCTGCGCCTCTCACTGCCTGCGCCTCTCACTGCCTGCCTTCACGCGCCGCTGCGCCTCTCAAAGCCTGCCTTCACGCGCCGCCGCACATCTCTATGCCCGATGCCCCGCGCCGTCCTACCACCGCATCCTGCACACCACGGTCAGAAACCACACCTCTGCCAGGACGAGTCCCAATACAGCCCTTGCCGCTGCCATGCCTGCGGGGCCGGTTCCCAGATATTCCTTATAGTAGTACAGCTTGCTCCTGTGAAGCAGCCTCTGCTTATCCACGATCCGTTTAAAGCTTTTGTCAATGCTGACAGAATGGGCATGGACATAGGACTCATCCGTAACCAGCACGGTCTTAAGCCCCATTTTCCTGAACTTCTGTCCCAGCACCTTTTCTTCATAATACAAAAAGATGTGTTTGTCAAATACTTCTTTTATTTCCCCCGGCGTGAGAATGCCTGTCTTTAACATAAAAAAGGACCCGGGAACCGCATCCACCAGGCGACAATCCTCACCCCCCGCATATGCGAGCCTGTAGGAAGGCGTATTCAGCATGGCCTTAAACAGCCGCCTGGTAACCAGTCCTGTATCCAGCAGATCCTTCCACAGAGGAAGGAGGGTCCAGTAAGAAAACAGCTCTCCCCCCATCGGGTCCTTCACCCTGGCCGAGGCAGCCACCGCGCCCTGTGTCTTGTCCAGTGCATCCTTTACCCGCCGGATACAGCGGGGGGTCACATGAATGTCCGGGTTGGCAATGATTACATAGTCTGCCTCCAGACAGCTTACGGCATAATTGATTCCCTCCTGGTTTCCCATACCGTAGCCGCCGTTTTGCTCCAGCCTGAGCGCGTGGACCTTGCCGCCGCCATTCAGTGTCTGCAGGCGCTTCCATGAATCATCGGATGAGTGATTGTCCACCACCACCACGGAGTCCAGACATTCATAATCCTTAACCTCATCCACCAATGACAGGGTGGTATAAGAGTCATTATAGTTCAATATAATCATGCTTATCTTATCCATATCATTTCCCGCTTCCAAAAGCCTTCTGCTTCCTGCGGCTGTCCACCAGCCTCATTCCCAGCCTGCGGCTGATCCACAGCCGGAAGGCAGGGCAGATAAGGCTTACGTGGTTAAACACCCACCACATGTGCATGTACAGCCTCTTTCCCTCCTGCTTTGGGGTTCCCTTCCAGGGAGTTTTATCCAGATAATACTCATAGAGCCTTCTGAAATGGTTGTGGTTCCCGGCTATCCAGGGCCTCTCGTCTCCCAGATAATGGATGATGACAGGGGCCTTTCCCGCCTGCCGGTATCCGTCCTCCCCCACTGCCTGGTATGCCCCGCACATGGACACCAGGGTCCTGTATCTGAAATACCGGTAGTTGGTAAAATAATTATACCGGACCGGCAGCGTCATGATTCTGCCCCTCAGCGCCCCGTTTATGGTATCCTGGTCACAGGCAAAAAGGCTGCCCTGATGGACTCTGTAAAATTCCAGCAGCTGCCCCAGCACATCCTGGTTTCTCCATGCCTCCAGGTCCATAAGCAGGACTCCGGAATTATAGTAAGGCTCATCCTTTTCCATGCCGATGGATTCCTTCATCTCCCTGTAAACCGTTGGCTCCATCACCATACCGGCCAGATGGTTTCCAAGCTCCGTCTCATACAGGGGACGGATACTTCCGTTCACAATGGTATCACAGTCCAGATACAGGGCCTTTCTTACGCTGTCCGGCAGCACCTTGGGGGCAAAGAGGCGCCCCATGGCGCTTATATCAAATCCCCTGGTATCCACAGCATAGTCGAACCGCTCCCTCAGGTTTCCCAGCTCAGCCACATGAAGGCTGCGGCAGAATTTTCCCGCAACGCCGGCCAGTCGTTCAAGGTAAGCCTCACTCATTCCCACGGACAGGATATATATGTCCATCCGGGGGATATTCCTGTTGTGGTCTAACAGGGAATAAAGGGAGGCTGCCAGATGTCCGGCATACCCGTCATTGGAGGCGTAAATAATATTAACAGTTTCTGTATTCCAATCCATATTATGGCACCTGTTTCTTACATTCTCTAGTCTTTCTAAGGTCATTTTGTTTACAATTTTACATTATAGCAGGTAAAAAGTAAATCACATCTGGAATTTTCCTGCCAAATATGATAGATTAAGACATGTATGGTAATCTATATAAAATTCAGGAGGATGTTACGAATGAATAAGTTAATGAAGCGTGCTGCCGCAGCCCTTCTGTCCGGACTTCTGGTCTTAGGTCAGGCCGGACCCGCATTGGCCGCGCAGGATGATTCTAATTATGGTCCGGCTTTTTCCACAAAAGTCGAACAAACCTCCCCTGGTTCTTTAGACGGCCAGAGTGGAGATGGACAGGGCTCCGGCCCTCAGGCGGTGGCTCCGGCCAACGCAGCCCCGGCAGAACAGGCCGATGGCGCCGGCACAGCAGCCGGCAGCACCGAGGCAGCCGCTGGTACAGCCGGCACGGACGGCGTGACCTCCGCTGCCACGGACCAGAACGCGGCACAGGCAGCAGACGATTCTGCCCAGGCCGATGCCGAGGCAGCCGCCGCAGCCCAGTTTGCAGCAGAGGAAGCAGCCAGACAGGCATCAGCCAATACACCTTTTCTTCAGATTCAGGTGCTCCGTCCGGATACCACATGGACTGACCCTGTAATAGGCGATACACCGGTGGTGTCTGAACAGGGATTCCGTTCCATGTCCGTCTATCTGAACAACATCGTGGGCGATATCCTTTACAGGACGTATACCAGCGCACACGGATGGAGCGACTGGGCCATGAACGGCGGCCACACAACTGTCTGGGAGGACGGTGCCCTGGTGGAAGCCATCCAGATGCGTTTCAACGGCTTTGTGGGCAACACATTTGATATTTACTACTGCACTACCCTGAACGACGGGACAGAGTTAAACTGGGCGCGCAACAGCGCAACAGCAGGAACCATGGGCACAGGAAAGGTGCTGAGCAGCTTCAGGGTCTCTCTCTGGGGCAAAGGTGTGGAAGGCGCTTCCTACAACATGGAGAAACCATTGGAAGCAGCGTTCCCGGATGGAATCCAGGTTGTGGACGGGGCAGTGGCGTACAGCAGCGGCAACGGCGTTCCATTTACCGGATGGGCCTGGAATGACAGGGACCGCTACTACTTTGTAAACAATGCGCCTGTAACAGGCTGGCAGTACATAGACGGTTTCAAGTATTACTTTGACGAAACCGGCAAGCTGCTGACCGACTTAGAGCCCATTGTGGGCAACAGCGGCCCGTTCCTCATCAGCATCAACAAGCAGATGAACTGTATGACCATTTTTGCACAGGACGGCGCCAACGGCTTCATCATCCCGGTAAAGACCTATCTTACCTCTACCGGACCGGATACACCCATTGGAACCTTCCAAACCCCGGCCAAGTACCGTTGGCGTGACATGAACCACGGAATCTTCACCCAGTACGCGACGCGTATTTACAAGGGTTTCCTGATTCACTCCATCCTGTACAGCCGTCCGGACCCCATGACATTAGATCCGCTGACCTATAATTATCTGGGTATCGCAGAGTCAGCCGGCTGTGTCCGCCTCCTTTCCGGAGACGCCAAGTGGGTATATGACAACTGTGCCCTGGGCACAACGGTGACCATCTACAACTCACCAAAGCCAGGCCCTTATGACCGGCCGGCTATTGAGTGGGTCATTCCGGGAGACCAGCACTGGGATCCCACGGATCCTCTCTTTGCCCAGCAGCAGTAATCTTTAAACCATGGGTAATCAATAAAACCAGGCTGTAACGCATACAGCAAAAATGGCGGGGAACCGTTCACTGGAATCACTTTCCAGTGAACGTCTTCCTCGCCATTTCGTATACTGCCGGCATGGTGTGCTCAAATCTCAGGAAAAACCGCATCCTGGGCGTAAGCTCTTTATAGTACCTGCGGTACTGTGGATTGAATATCTCTTCAAACTGCTTGGTGTTTACCATTGTCTGGTAATAAGTCCTGCGGGCAGCGCTCTCTGCCGCTTCCTTAAACCTGCCCCCTGTGGCCCTGTCAAACTGCTCATAGGTGCGCTTCATACGATCACAATAAGCCCTCTGCTTTCCCTGGTAATCCCCGTTCTTTCCCTCCACGGTCCAGGAGCCTGCCACGCCCACCCGGTAGGCGCTCATGGCCTCGTCAAAATAATACCCGTATCCATTTGCCGCCGCAATCAGCTGGATGGGCGTATCCCCCACAGGACAGTCCACATAGTAATCCGGCAGCTCCCTCACCAGACGGGCCGGAAATGCCATGGACGACATGGCGTATCCCGAAGGCTTGTCAATGATTTCCTCCGGCGGCAGTACGCGGCTCTCCCGGTACGGCCTCATCTGTCCCTCTGTCAGCGCCCTTCCCACCAAATCTATTTTGGCGCTGTGGATGCACAAGGTACAGTCAGGGTGGGCTTCCATGTAATCCACCTGCTTCTGAAGCTTATCCGGTGACAGGAAATAGTCGTCCCCGTCACACATAAAAATATACTTTCCCCTGGCCCTGGGGAAGTTAAAGGCTCCGCTGATGTTGTCAATTCCCTGTGAATACTGGTTTTCTGTCTGAATTAACGGCTTCACCTGGTCCGGATACCTGGCCGCATATTCCCGGATAATGCTGCTGGTCCCGTCCGTGGATGCATCATCGTGAACCAGTATCTCAAATGCAAAATCTGTCTTCTGCATCAGAAAGCTGTCCAGGGCTGTTCTGATATAATTTGCATGGTTGAATGTAACACAGTTGATGCTGGCCATAATAGCTGTATCTGCGGTCTGAGGCCCGGTTCCGCCTTCCACTCTGTCTCCCATATCCTGTCACACCTCCCTGTCACTCTACCTTGGTGATATATTCTTCGTATTTTCTGGCAATATACATGCTCTTGATACGGTCGTCCCGCTCTATTTCCCTGCCCTCAAAGCAGCGCAGATGGTTTGTCACACAGTCATATCCCGCCAGGCAGGAAAACTCCACCCCGCCGGAAAACCTGGGGTTGCACTCCAGCATGTGGTAAACGCCGTCCCGGTCCTCTATAAATTCCATGTTTACGCATCCCCTGACTCCCAACAGCCCGGCAATGGCACGGCACCGTTCTTCCAGCTGCCGGTTCCTGAACACCAGCACTGAGGTTCCCGCGCCGTTTAAGGTCCGCAAAAGCTCCCTGCGGCAGACGGCTGCGCACGTGCCCTGCTCAGGACTTCGTACCACGTCCACCGTGACCACGTTTCCCTTTATCATGGGCTGGACAATATAACCTGCCGGATCGGTTTCCCCCAGGAACCCCTCCATCTCACGGCGGGAGCCCACAAACCTAAGGCCCTGGCTGCTCCTTCCGTTGCAGGGCTTGCACACAGCCGGGTAGTTGATTTCATCCAAATCCGCATCCTCCAGGCGCACAGTGGGAATCACGGTTCCCTCCATGTGCTCCTCCAGATAACGGTACAGCTCCATCTTGTCGCGGCACAGGCCGATACATGCCTTGTCCGACATACATAAGGCGGCATTTATTTCGCCGAATTCGCGGCGGTGCAGGTTGAACACATCGATCTCCGCGTCCGTCAGCGGGATGACAGCCTTTGCCCCTTCCTTCCGGCAAATGGACAACATAGTCTCAATATAATGGTCTGTATCCGATGCATAGGGAACCTGATAAAACGCATCCACATTCCCGGCGTCCGCAATCCACTCACCGGGATACACGTCGCAGCCTATGACCCGCATACCATTTTCCCTGCATTTCTTGATGACGATATCAGCCGAAAACGACCCTATGGCTGTCACAACCACTGTCCTCATTTTTCGCTCCTCCTGCTTACTCTCCACTTGTTATCCCTCATTCTGATTGATTGATTCCTGACAGCTTCCATCCTGTTTACTTTCTTCCGGGCAGCCTGTCCACTGCCAGGCCCCTGATATACCGGAACACTTCCAGGCCCAGAACCCAGGATGCCAGCATGTACACAACCGCGCCAAAGAGAATCTGCATTCCCAGGCCCAGCCATCCCCCAGGAACATATCTTCCCGCAACCATGACAGCCGCAGCCATAAGGATTGAGACTGCCACCGACGGAATGATATCCTTCCACTGTTCTATTATGCTGTAATTAAGAAGGCGCTTATTGGGCCACGCGTTGATGAAGGTGCACAGGAAATCCGCCGCAGCCTTAAGCGCCACCAGCACCAGTGGATTATAGCGTATGCCCACTGCCAGAACTGCCAGGCCCACCATCTTTTTTACAATCTCCAATTTAAGGAATATATCGCTGCGTCCCATGGCATTCAGCGCCTGAAGGTTGGCAATGTGAATGGGCCAGAAGGAATAGGCCACACACATGATTTGAAGAAAGGGAACACAGGCCAGCCATTTTTCCCCCAACAGCAGCAGTACCATGGGGCGGGCTACTGCTATAAGGCCCGCCATCATGGGAAGCACCAGATAGGAGCTGACGGTGATGGCCCTTCGCAGCATGGACTTTACACGCTCCGGCTCGTCCTGGCTGGCTGACAGCACAGGCAGCATAACGGACTGGATGGCGGCTCCCAGGTTGCTGACAATCAGCTTGGGAAACTGTTCTCCCCGGTTATAGTTGCCCAGCATGGATTCATTGTAAATCCTGCCAATCACCAGTCCGTATATATTGTTATATACCGTATCCAGAAGGGAGGCGCACAGCAGCTTCCATCCAAAGGCGAACATGGTCTTAATCCGCAGAATACTGAACAAAAGGCGGGGTTTCCAGCTGATGCTCATAAACAGAATCAGCATGTAGAAAAAGTAATATGCAATCTGCTGCCATACCAGGGCCCATACCCCCAGCCCACGGCAGGCCAGGAAAATGCTGATTGCCCCTGATATCATGGATGCCACAAAGGAGGATATGAACAAGCCCTTAAACTCCATATTCCTGGACACATAGGCATTCTGTATGGAGATTACCCCTCCCGGAAACAGGACCACGGCCAGCACCCGCACCAGAGCCGTCATCTCCTGGTTGCGGTAAAAGTATGCGATGCCGGGCGCTGCCAGGAACAGGACCAGGTAAATGACCGCGGATACAGCCATGTTAAAGAAGAAAACCGAAGAAAAATCCGTGTCATCCACCTTCCGCTTCTGAATCAGCGCAGTGCTGAAGCCGTTCTGAACCAATACATTGGCAATGGTGACAAATATAAGTATGACGCCCACCACACCGTACTCTTCCGGCGAGAGCAGGCGCGCCAGTATGATGGAAACCAGGAACTGGACACCCTGGGCGCCTCCATTCTCCATTAACTTCCAAAACAGGCCGTTTAAGACCTTTGTCGTTGTCTGTTTTTCATTCAATGCCTGTTTTCCTTCCTTTCTTCATGGAACCGCGGACAGACCGGCACCTCAGGGCACACCTTTGAAACAGGCTCCCGGTCAGTCCCCAATGAACAGCATCTGCCCCAGTGTACGCACCAGCGTGTTCTTGGTAAAGCCGTACTTCACAATCAGTCCCATTTTTCCCAGCCGGCCGCAGCGAGGCAGTCTTATGAAAGCCTCCAGTGTTTCCTGCTGTTCCCGGTTCAGACGGCTGTAAAACATATGGTAAAAGCTGTCCGCCTGGCCAAACATCCTCCTGTAATTCTCTCTGGCGCTGCTTCCGTCCTTTACCCGTGTCCTGACAGAATCCAGGCTGTCTCCCTTCTCAGCTCCCAGGGTATTGCCGCCATGCTGCCTGTAATAGTACAGGGGCCTGTCCACCCATCCTATCTCTCCAAAGCAGGACGCGATAAGGGCCAGCCATGCATCGTGCATAAGGCAGACCCCGGGAATCTCCTTTAGATAAGGCAGCATACTGCGGCTGACCATCACGGCGCCTCCGGTCACATTGTTCTGTACCAGAAGCTGGGGCAGGCTGGTGCGTTCCGGGGAAATTTTCTGATACCGGAAAAAGCTGTCCGCTATGGGCCGCAAAGCCTCATTCGCCACGGTCAGGTCTGAATGCACCAAAAGAGGAACATTGCCACGGCCCGGTTTCCGTTCCATTTCTTTCATCTTATCAGACAGCATCCGCGCCTTTTGGGGCATCCAGACATCGTCCTGGTCGCTCAGCATAAAATAATCCGCCCCGGCCAGAAGCCCCAGATGGGCCAGCTGGCTTTTTGTCATCTCATACTCTGGCAGCAGGCTCCCATGCTGAGGCTGCTCCTCCGGACCATGGGCTGCATCCGCCATCAGCTTAAGGAGCTTCAGGAAATGGACAGCTGCTCCTCCGGACGGCTCCTTCCGTAAAAGCACCAGCACCCGGTCCCCCTGGCTTGCCTCATATTCCTTCAGCAGTTCCCTGGAGCCGTCTGAGGAACAGTCATCCGACACCAGGATACGGACGTCCTCCTCATCCTGTGCCAGTATGGAATCCAGCTGCTGCCTTATATATCTGCTTCCATTATAAGAAGCCATCAGTACCGTAATCATTTTGAGCGTTTCTTCCTTCCATTCATCCATGGCAGCCGTGTCTCAATCAGACGCACCACCCCAGGCTCCACTGCCAGCACCAGGGCAAAAAGCAGGATATCCCAAGGCGTACTGCCTAATACTCCCGGATACATCATTCTGCCTGCCGCCACCTTAAAAAATGCAATGACCGGAACCAGATGGGTACACATGACAGTCAGGGAATGTGTTCCGTAATATGTAAAGAACGGCACAAGAACCCGGCTGAAAATCCGCCATTCCTTCCAGCTGCCTCCGCAGGCAGACACCCGCTCCCCAAACATCAGGATGGTGACAGAGGAAAACCAGGCGGTCAGAATCCAGGATACCGGATTTTCCATGGTCAGAAAATTAAAATCACACCCCGGAATCAAAACCGTCAGGACAATGCCCAGGCACATGAGCAGAAAGGCAGCCGCCAAACCGGCCCGGCCCTTTAAGTACATGGATGCCTTCTGCCACGCGTCACAGGCAAATGTACCCCCCAGGGCCAGCAGGAAGCCCACCAGGCCCTTGATATACACCATAATCGGCAGATGTATGACGCGCCACAGAGTGGTATCCTGTCTGGAACCATTGATATAGAGGATGAGGCACACACTGGCCGCCCCGGCCAGACAGGCTGCAATCCCCATTTTCCTGCGGCTGCCGTATATCATGTTAAACAGCAGCTCCGCTATGAACATACTGGGAAGGAACCACAGTGTCTCTAACCCCACCAATGTGCCCGTATAATAGATGTCGGACATAAGTACCAGGAAGGTATACTGCTGGGGCCACACCAGGAATATCCGAGAGAAAATAAACAGCACGCTGTAGCACACATACGGAATTCCCAGGGATATAAGCCTTTTTCCTGCCATCTCCCGGCTGGATATGCCTGTCCTTTCCTTCCCGTAACGCAGCGCATACCGCCATCCTGTATAGACATAAAAAACAGCCAGCATAAAGAAGCCGTACCAGTCAGAGAGTATGCCTAGGCTGGTCTCCACCAGACAATGGCTGGCTACCACTCCCAGCATTCCCATGCCCTTTGCCACATCCAGATAGACCTGGCGGTCCTGTGTCTTAGTCATCTGCCGTATATCCTTCCTGTCCTTTGTCCTGTCTTATCCGAAAATCTCCTCTGCCCTGTTCATGGCAGACTCGATTACCTTGTCCATGTCGTAGTACTTATATTCTCCCAGGCGGCCGCCAAACAATACATGGGATTCCGCCCTGGCCAGTTCCTCATACCTCTGGTACAGCTCCTGGTTTTTCTGGTCATTCACCGGATAGTAGGGTTCCATGCCCTCCTGCCAGCTCACCGGATACTCCCTGGTAATCACTGTCTTTGGCTGTGTGCCGAACTCAAAATGCTTGTGCTCGATTACCCTGGTATAGGGCGTGTCGCGGTCCGTGTAATTCACCACCGCCACTCCCTGGTGGTTTTCCCGGTCCAGCACCTGGGACTCAAAACGCAGGCTGCGGTACTCCAGCTTGCCGAACCGGTAGCCGTAAAATGCGTCAATGGTGCCTGTGTATACCACGGTCTCTCCCAGGCTGTCATAGTGTTCCCTGTTTTCCAGGTAATCCGCCGAAGTCTCTATATCACAGCCCTCAAACAGCTTCTCCACTATGACATTATATCCCCCTATGGGAATTCCCTGATAGGGATCATTGAAATAATTGTTGTCATAGATATACCGCACAGGTATACGTTTGATGATAAAGGCCGGAAGCTCCTTGCAGTCCCTGCCCCACTGCTTTTCCGTATACCCCTTAATTAATTTCTCGTACAGTTCCCTTCCCACCAGACGGATGGCCTGTTCCTCCAGGTTCTTCGGCTCGCCAGTAATCTCCGCCCTCTGCTTCTCGATGATGGCCTTCGCCTCATCCGGTGTGGATATGCCCCACATGCGGCTGAAGGTATTCATATTAAACGGCATGTTGTACATCTGACCTTTATAATTGGCCACCGGGCTGTTGGTATAGCGGTTAAACTCCGCCAGGGAATTCACAAATTCCCACACCTTCCGGTTGCCCGTATGAAAGATATGGGCGCCGTACTTGTGCACATGGATGCCCTCAACGTCCTCACAGTACACGTTTCCGCCTATGTGGTTCCTCTTCTCCACCACCAGACAGCGCTTTTTGTTCTTTCTGGCGTACCAGGCAAACACGCCTGCATACAGACCGCTTCCCACTAATATATAATCATATTTTTTCATATCCGGATATGCTCCTTTGCTTCTCGCTCTCTTTGCTTTCACAATTGTACTATGTTTCACGGGAAATGTAAATGGATTATGTCCCCTGCCGCCCCCGCAAGGTCCCGGACCCGCAGGAAACCATGAAACATAAACGGACGTACACAAAAACGCGGAACACAGACAATGGCATCCCTCATTTATAAAGACTGGATGCCATGTCTTTGTTCCGCGTCCCGGTTAACTGGTGGTCATGAATTGTTTCAGCGCATGAAACAGCTGGTGAAAATCAATGGGTTTTGCTATGTGGTAATTCATTCCGCTGGTCAGTGCCTTTGCCACATCCTCGGCAAAGGCATTGGCAGTCAGGGCAATAATGGGGATGGTTCGGGCCTGGGGGTGGCTGCTTGCCCGGATCATGCGGGCTGCGGTGCAGCCGTCCATCACCGGCATCTGCAGGTCCATGAGCACTGCCTCATATGTACCTGGTGCTGAGGAGGTGAAGCGCTCATATGCTTCCTGTCCGTTTTCTGCCCCATCCACTTCCAGGCCGTGTTCACAGAGTATGGCCCTGGCAATTTCCATGTTAAGGGCATTGTCCTCCACCAGGAGAATCCGCCTTCCCGCCAGGGAAGCACAGTCCATGTCATCATCCCGGATGCAGTCTCTCATATCTCCTGCCCTTTCCTGTTCCTTTCCCTGGATTCTGAAATTCAGGGTGACTGTAAAACTGCTTCCCTCTCCCTCCCTGCTCTCGACATGTATGTCCCCCTGCATGGTGGACACTATGCCATGGGCAATGGACATGCCCAGGCCGGTTCCCTGCTGCTCCTGCACCACAGGCACGACGGCCCTGGAAAATGGTTCAAACACCTGCTTCATATATTCCTCTGACATGCCGATGCCGTTGTCCTCCACCACAAACCGGTAGCAGGCCCACCCCGCTTTCCCCATGGGGACTTCCTCGGTCGTCACTCGGATAATTCCGTTGTCCGGCGTGTATTTCACCGCGTTGGTAATCAGGTTTAAAAGCACCTGCTTCACCCGGTTGGCGTCCCCTATAAGCGACTCATGGATCACGCCCTTCCGGCTGAAGGTTATGTCATGGTTTTTCTCCATGGCAGTGGGCTTGATGATGGAATATATGTTATCCAGCATGGTTTCCAGATGAAAGGGTTCCTCCAAAAGCTCCAGCTTCCCCTTCTCGATTCTGGACATATCCAGTATCTCATTAATCAGGGACAGCAGATGGCTGCTGGAGATGCTGATTTTTTCCAGGCAGTCCCTTACCCGCTCCGGCTGGTCTGTGTGGGATGCTGCAAGCGCCGTCATCCCTATGATTGCGTTCATGGGCGTGCGTATGTCATGGGACATCCGGGCCAGGAAATTACTTTTGGCCTCGTTGGCCATGGTGGCTGATTCGTATGCTGCAAACAGGCTTTTCTTATTCTCAGCTTCCTCCTCCAGCTCCTTGCGCTTCTGCTCATCAATGCCCATATTGGCGAAAATGACCTTGGTGACAACACCGTCTGCGGTCTCCGCAATGCTGAACCTGGACCTCACCCATCTTATACCGTCCGGATATACCCGGCGGAAATCCACATCGTACACCGGCTGCTCCGGTGTAAGGTTCGTCCTCAGAAACTCCGGGCTTCCAACCCGCCGCATCTTTTCCTGGTCCTCCTCATAGACATGACAGCGGACGAATTTCTCATAATACACAGCCATGGAACCCTTGGGAAATTCCTGGCGCCTGCGAATGATTTCCTCCTGCCAGATTGCCTCCTCTATATCGTGCTCCAAATCAAACAGATAGATGGAATAGTAGCACTGGCACAGGTTGGTCAGCACGCTCTCCCGCAGCTCCACCTCCTGCCTGGCATCAATATTCCGCCCTGTTATGAGAATCCGGTCGCCCAGTTCCATATGGATGGGAACCCCATAGTAACGGTAATAATGAAGCTTCCGGTCCCGGTCCCGGATTCTCAGAATGCCCTCCAGGGATTCTGTGTCCCTGTAGCTGTCAGGAGAACAGATCTGTTCAAGCTTTTCTTTGTCCTCCCGGGGAAGGGACGGCATCACCTGGCTGAGTAATTCGCTGAGCATTCCCTTAGGCGCTATCTTCAGCCGGTCTCCCATGTAATGGAGGCAGCTGTACTCCTGACTTATTGGGTCCAGGCTCAGGACAAGAGTATAAATCGTGGATACAGCCACTCTGGCCGTCACCTCGTCCATCCGTTTCTCCACCTCACCGTCCTGTATGTCAAATGCCAGGATAGCTCTGGCTTTTAAATCGGATTCAGGTGCAAACGGTATGGCCATAACCCGCTGCCAGCTTCCGCTTCGGATACGGTACAATTCCTCTATCTGCTTTTCCCCTGACAGGAACTGTTCCTGTATATATTCATATTCCGCAAACCGTTCAATCCTGTTTCTGAATTCCGGTCTGATGCAGGACCGTGAATATCCGCGGAGAAATTCCCTGAAATCCGTATATTTCGTCAGATTATCCTTTAAATCCTCCGCAGCCTTGATTATCTTATAGGAGCCGTCCCTTAAATCGCACAGCAGGATTCCCCTGTAGCGTCCGCTCAGGGTCTGGATGACCGCATCATATTCCTTCTGGAACATGATGGTATCCGTGATGTTCTGGTGGTATCCCCGCAGGCGGATTCCATCCTCCCATTCCTGATCCTTCATGCCGCCGCACCGCACGGATATAGGCCCCCACAGGGGATGGTTCCATTTATACTGGACTTCCTGCACCTCTGCCCGGGTACTGGCAATCGCCTTGGACACGGTCTCCTGCACAGCTCCTTTGTATTCATCCTGGATTCTGTTATACCATACCTGGTAGCACTCCTCCGGTGCCGGCGCAGCGTCCAGCCCCAGAAGTTCCAGCATGACACTGTCCGCGTGCATGACAGGCTCCCTGCCCTGACAGAGTATGATTTCCCACAGTCCTGTGCGGGTGCTGCGCAGAATGTCTGTCTTCCCTTTATCTGTAAAGTAATCCTGCATAGAGGCCATTCCTTTCTCAGGCCGGAATTTTCTTCCGCCCTCTGTGCGTCCCATTTCGCCGCCTTTCCTCTATTATACACAGAACCACCCTGACATGACAAGCAAATAACAAAACACAGTCCCTGCAATACCGCACCCGCGCCTCTTCTTATATCACAATGTCCTTATATATACCCTGCATTCATAAGGCTTCAGTTGTTCCAATGTCTGTCCGCAATCCGCTTCCCCGTAGTTGCCTATCAGCTGCCGGCAGCCTTCAAGCTCCGGTTTTTCTCCCAAATCCGCAGCAGAAGCCTTCATATTGGCCAGCACTACAAGTTCCTGACCCTGATAGGTGCGCCTGTACGCCAGCACCTGAGGATGTTCCCTGTATATGAATTCAATCTCCCCTTCTGATATGACTTTATATTCTTTCCTCAGGGCAATCAGCCTCTTGTAATAATTCAATATGGAGCCGGAATCCGCTGCCTCTGCCTGGGCATTGATATAAGAATGGTTCTCCGGTATGCCTATCCACGGCTCCCCCTGTGAAAATCCGGCATATCGGCTGCCGTCCCACTGCATGGGCGTCCGGCCGTTATCTCTGGAACGGGCAGCCAGCACCTTCAGCGCTTCCTCCCCGGTGATTCCCTGCTCTGTCAGGATACGGTAATAGTTAATGCTTTCAACATCCCGGTACTTGGAAATATCCCCGTAATGCGGGTTGGTCATTCCCAGCTCTTCCCCCTGGTACACATACGGCGTGCCGCGGAACATGTGGATGACCGTTGCCAGCATTTTGGCAGATTCCTTCCAGTATCGGCCGTCATCCCCGAACCGTGATATGGCTCTGGGCTGGTCGTGGTTGCACCAGAACACGGCATTCCAGCCGTTTTCCCGCTCCATGCCTTCCTGCCACTCCATGAACAGCTGTTTAAGCCGGACCAGGTCAGGCTCCGTCAGTTTCCACTTATCCCCGTCCCTGTAGTCCACCTTCAGGTGATGGAAGTTAAAGCACATGGATAACTCCCGGTCCTCCGGCCTGCTGTAGCGGATACAGTTATCCAGGGTGGTGGAGGACATCTCTCCCACTGTCACCATGTCCTCTATGCCCGTATCCCGCACCAGCTCCTGGAGATACTCATGTACCCTGGGCCCGTCGGTATAGAAGCGGCGGCCATCCCCTTTGTGATCATCCTCAAAAATATCCGGTTTGGATATCAGATTCACCACGTCGAACCGGAATCCCTTCACTCCCTTGGCCTTCCAGAACAGGATTACCTCCTTAAGCTCCTGACGCACCCTGGGATTATCCCAGTTTAAGTCGGCCTGGGTTACATCGAACAGGTGGAGATACCATTTTTTCAGGCGGGGTACATACTCCCAGGCATTTCCCCCGAATTTGGACTGCCAGTTGGTGGGCGGCGCGTCCGGGCTCCCTTCCCTGAAGATATAATAATCCATGTACTCCGGATTGCCCTCAAGTGCCTTCTTAAACCATGGGTGTTCCGTGGATGTGTGGTTAAATACCATATCAAACATGCATCCCATGCCCCTTATGTCCGCTTCCCGGATCAGTTCCTCCACATCCTCCATGGTGCCGAATACAGGGTCAACTGCCCGGTAGTCAGCCACATCGTACCCGTTATCATTGAGAGGGGAGCTAAAAAACGGTGTCAGCCAGATATAATCAATTCCCAGCTCTTTTAAATAGTCCAGCCTGCTTATGACTCCGCGTATGTCGCCCAGGCCGTTTCCTGTTGTATCCTGAAAGGACTTGGTATAAATCTGGTAAACCGTACTGTCCTTAAAATGTCCCATAAATGGTTCCTCCTTCATATCTGCTCCGTCATATCTGCTCCGACAAATCTGCCCCGTTATATGACTCAATCTATCCTGGCCACCGCATCCGCCAAAGCCCTTACCCTTCGTCCGGTCTGCCAGCTTATAGCTCCTGAATTTCCGGGATTGGTAAGGACCATGATGACCATGTCGCTGTGCCCTGCCCCGGCAATCTTCTCACGGTCAAATGCAATCAGTTCCTCTCCGGCTCTGACCCTGTCCCCGGGCTTTACAAAGGCCCTGAAACCATCTCCCTTCATATCCACTGTATCCAGCCCTATGTGTAACAGCAGTTCCATGCCGTTTTCCAGAACCAGTCCGCAGGCATGCAGGCTTTCTTCCATGACAACAGCCACCATGGCGTCAGCCGGCGCCCTCAAAACGCCGTCTTCCGGTTTAATGGCCACCCCGTCCCCCAGTGCCCTGGATGCAAACACCTGGTCAGGAACATCTTCCATGGGGATAACTTCACCGGATACATATGCCTTTAATTCCCTGATTGGCTGGCTTGCAGAGTCTTTCCTTTCCTCCCGGCTGGCTTCATGGCCGGACTCATTTTGGTTCTCCCGGCCGCCGCCTATCCCCTTCTTCCTTCCTATGGCATAGGTCAGGCAGAACGGAATCAGGATTACCAGTCCCATGGCAGCCGCGAAGAGTCCCATGTACTGGGGCTGGATGGACAGGATGCCCGGTATGCCTCCCACACCAATGGCATTGGCCTTGATTCCGCTGACAACAGACAGCACCGCGCCCACTGCCGATCCGGCCATTGCGCAGATAAATGGAAAACCGTATTTCAGATTCACACCAAACATGGCTGGTTCTGTTACACCCAGGTAACAGGAAATGCAGGCGGGTACGGATACTTCCTTTGCCTTGGCGTCATTCTTCTGGAGAAGTATCATGGCCAGTACAGCGGAGCCCTGGGCGATATTGGACAGGGCAATCATGGGCCACAGGGTGGTGCCTCCAAAGTCAGCTATCAGCTGGAGGTCAATGGCATTGCTCATATGATGCAGTCCTGTGATTACAAGAGGTGCATAGAAAAAACCAAAAATACCGGCAAACACGCCCTTAAAGGGAGATGTCAGGCCCGCGTTCACACAGTCTGAAATCACGGCGCCAATCTTCCAGCCAATGGGTCCAAGGATGCCGTGGGCCACTGCCACGGATATCAGCAGGGAGCAGAAGGGGACCACAATCATGGAAATCATGGCAGGACATATTTTTCTGAAGAACCGCTCCAGGTACACCAGGGTAAAGCCGGCCAGCACAGCCGGAAGCACCTGGGCCTGATATCCAATCATATCCACCTGGAAGAGTCCGAAATTCCACTTTGGTATCTCTGCCGCCGCCGTGGTGGCAACACTGTACGCATTTAACAGCTGGGGCGACACCAGTGTGATTCCCAGAACGATTCCCAGGGCCTGGGTCGTTCCCATCTTCTTGGTGATGGACCAGACAATGCACACAGGCAGGAAATGGAATACGGCCTCGCCGATAAGCCACAGGAAGCTGTTGATACCAGCCCAGAATACAGATATCTGGGTCAGTGTCTTAGTGCCGCCGTCAAACAGGGCAATCTCCCCGATGATATTGCGGAATCCCAGAATCAGACCGCCTACAATGATAGCCGGAATCAAGGGCGCAAATATCTCTGCCAGACTGCTCATGATTCTCTGGATAAGGGTCTGGTTCTGCATGGCAGCCTTCTTCACCGCCTCCTTGGAGACTCCCTCTATGCCTGCCACCTCCGCAAAATCATTGTAAAAGGTACTCACCTCATTGCCGATTATGACCTGGAACTGCCCTGCCTGGGTGAATGTACCCTTGGCAGAGGACAGGCTTTCGATGGCCTCTGTATCCGCCTTGGACGGATCGTTTAACACAAAGCGCATCCTGGTAACACAGTGTGATACGGCTGCAATATTCTCCCTGCCGCCCACATACTCCAACAGTTTCTTTGAATCCCCGGTAAACTTTCCCACGTTCAATACCTCCTATGAATCTGACCACGAAACAGCATCTTGTTTAAACAAGTTCCTTATATTCGGATTATATCTTGTTTAAACAAGTTTGTCAATGATGATTTTGATTTTTTCCGGTGTTTTTCACATTCTGTACCTAAAAAGCACCGGACGAACATTTGCCTGAAGCTCCCTGTTCTCCGATGCCTTGATTTGCCTACTTAGTCCGATGGGCCAGATCGTAAAATACGAACCGGTCCGGTCTGTGCCTGGACTGGGTGAACTCAAACATGACTCCCTCCTTGTTATAGGTCATGCTGCTCACCACTGCCATACAATTATAATCCTTTAAATCCAGATACGTTTCATCAATCTGGTTGACGCGCTCCACGGTCATTTTCCTCTTGGTGGTCACAATGCTTTCACCCAGGTCCTTTTCCATATATTCATAGATGGAACGCTCCGCGATCTCCGGTGTCAGGTCCCGTACCACATCCTTTAAGAAATAGTTGTGGTCAATGATTAAGGCTTCCCCCTCAATGCAGCGCACACGCTGGATATAATAAATCTGGGCTCCCACAGGAAAGGTGGTCCTCCTTTGTATGGTCTCATCCACGGTCAGCTCCGCGAAACAGACCACCCTGGTGGTATAGTTCTTCCTGTTCCTGGCCACTGCTTCCTTCAGGCTCTCTATGCCGCCCAGTATGAACTCCGACTGCTGCTGTCCGGGCTGGTAAATGATTCTCACTCCCTTGCCGTGGATACTCTGCACGTATCCTTCCGACGCCAGCTGCCCGATGGCCCGGCGGATGGTATTCCTTGAACAGTCAAACTCTTTTACCAGGGTATTTTCCGAGGGCAGCAGTTCCTGGAACCCGTAGGTCCCATCCTCCATCTTTTCCCGGAGCGCCATATAAATCTCATTATATTTTGTCTTTGCCATATAAACCTCATACATCTCTTTTTATAATGGGTCTGCCGGATAAATCCCCTGCGCAAACCAAAACAGTTTTGTCCGTTTTAAACCGGCATGCCCCGGAATTATCCGAGAGGAATTCCTACCACATACAGCCGTATGAAAAACAGTACCATTAAATGCAGCGGGTAAAACCAATAGAAGGCGTATTTCCATGGTGCCTGTCCCTTTTTTCCGTTGTAAAAATACAGGGGAACAGCAGACAGAATCCCTGCCCCATAACATATATTCCAGGATTCCAGTAAAGACAGGATACCGCCGGACATCACCTGGACAATGCGCTTCTCCCGCAGGAGATAAAACAATGAGATAATCAGTATCCCATCCATGTCGTAATCCGCCTTCAAAAACACAGCGGCCAGACATCCGCCTCCGATTACGGCCGCCATCCCGGCGGCACGGCGCGGCTGTGTTAAGCCCTCGCTCTGTTTCAGGCCCCGGAGCACCAGCAGCCCGATTGCCAGCTCAACGTACACGTTGCTGCTTCCCCCGGCCCACGTATTCCACACAGCCAGGCGGAAAGGAATTTCCGAGATAAGCGCAAACGCAGCCATCCTGAGCCAGTATCTGCGCCAGTCCCTTGTATGAAGGAATCCCTCCACCAGCAAAAAGCAGTAAATGGGAAATGCAATCCTCCCAACTGTTCTGAGCATCCGCCACAGCCAATAAAGGGTATCCCCCCATTGGGATGTCATGAGCATGGCGACCTGTTCCAGGTTCCCCCGGTAGTATACAATCCGTTCCAGCAGCACAGCTCCAATATGGTCCGCAAGCATGGTGGCCATGGCAATATATTTCAGGGCGGTACCGCTTAATCCTACCTGTATTTCCGGTTTCTTTCTGCTGAACGGCATGCCTTCATTCCTTCCTTATATCTAATCTATCTATTTATCTTATCACCGGGTGATTGGTTTGCAAAGTATTTTCTTCACACATTCTTTATGAAGCCACCAGCTTTTCCCCCTTGTATTTATTTCCACATGATATATAATGCTCTATAAGACTTCTGCTAAAAAGATGTTAAGAAATGGAGGATTTTATGAAGAAAAAGACACAATTCTTGTTAAACCTGGCGCTTACCGCCATCTTTTTTATTTTGATCATTTTCCAGGGGCCCAATCTGAATCCCCTGTATCCGGATGGGGCATTTTCATGGTGTTTCATCATCAGCTGCTATGTGGTGCTGAACTTTTTCGTAGCCCTGGGCAGTGTCCGGGTAGGTGCCAATGAATACGGCCGCCCGCAGATCAGCATTGACAAAAGTGTAAGGGGTTATAAAAGGGGCTTCGTCCTTCTCGCCATCCTTTGGGTACTGTATTTTGGCGTTTCCATCCTGTCCATGCCCCTTTTTAATTACAAGGCCTACAGGGACCAGTTAGGCGTCCCGGCCGTATCAGAATTCACGGATACGGTACAGCCCCTTGCTTTGGACCAGCTTCCAATCGTGGACAAGAGTCTGGCAAGAGAGCTGGCCGATAAGAAGGTGGGCGAAAATCCCGGCCTGGGAAGCCAGGTCATCCTGGGTACCCCTGTCATCCAGAAGGTAAACGGAAAACTGGTATGGGTCGTTCCCCTGGAGCATTCCGGCTTCTTCAAATGGCTTAAAAACATGGACGGCTCCGCGGGCTATATCGTGGTGTCGGCCAGTGATGTCAGCGACGTAACCCTGGTAACAGACTATAAAATCAAATACCAGGCCAACGCCTACCTGTTAGACGACTTAAACCGCCATGTGCGCTTCTTTGGCGGCGGACTCTTTAAAGGTCTTACAGACTATTCCTTTGAGCTGGATGATGACGGCGTTCCTTACTGGGTCATTACCTCCTATCAAAACCGCTGGCTCTTTAACCTGCCGGAGGCCGACGGAGTGCTGACGGTCAATGCCACCACAGGAGAGACCACCCATTATACCATCGCCACACTGCCGGATTGGGTGGACCGCGTACAGCCTGAGAATTTTGTAATGCAGCAGATACAGAACCAGGGTGTCTATGTGCACGGCATTTTCAACTTCTCCAACCAGGACAAATTCCGCCCCAGCCAGGGTGATATCATCATCTATAACGGCGCCCGCTGTTACCTGTTCACAGGCCTAACCAGCGTGGGATCCGATGAATCAGCCATTGGCTTCATACTGGTGGACATGGTGACCAAGGAATCCAACATCTACCAGATGAGCGGCGCAACTGAAATGGCAGCCCAGAGCTCTGCGGAAGGAAAAGTCCAGCAGTTTGGCTACCGGGCCTCCTTCCCAATGATTATCAATCTGGATGGACAGCCCACCTACTTCATGACCTTAAAGGATAATGCGGGCCTGATTAAACAGTACGCCTTTGTGTCTGTCTCCAACTATACCAATGTGGGAACCGGAGAGACCATTGACAGCGCCCTGCGCAATTTCCGCCAGGTGCGCGGAAACGCCGGAGTGAACATTACCACCGGCCAGACCATTTCCAAGGAGGAGGGCACTGTCCTGCGCATTGCCAGCGAAACCATAGACAATACTGTCACCTATAAACTGATACTGGAGGAAAAACAGGACTATATCTTCACCGTGTCCTATGACCTGAGTAACGAGCTGGCCCTGACCCAGCCAGGAGACAAAGTGGCCCTGGAGTACATGGATGATCCGTCCGGAATCTGCTCCGCATCGTCCTTTGACAATCTGGAATTTGACCAGTCCGGGCAGTAACGGGCAGTCATATGACGATCCTCCCAGAGACTGGCGCAGACCTGCCGCAGACAGGTTAAGCACAAAACAACGCAAAAAGGACCGGCCCCAAAAGGCCGGTCCTTTAATTGATTTAATACCATTACATCCAATATAACATACCCAATATCAGCTGCCAATTAATAGAACAGTCTGTTCACCGCACTGAATATGCCGCGGAGGGAAGCCCTTGTGATGTTGGAGCTGATACCCACGCCGTAGGTGGCCTTGCCTGTCACCTGGTCTACCAGATGGATGTAGGAAGCAGCCTCTGCACCGGAACCGGATGCCAATGCGTGCTCACTGTAGTCCAGAACCTTAATCTGGATGCCGAGGGCATCCTCCATGCCTCTCTGAACAGCATCAATAGGTCCGTTTCCAACGCCCTCAAATGTCTTCTCAATACCGTGATCTGAGTAAGTCACCTTAGCCAGTGTTGCAAACTCGCCGTCTCCTGTCTCCGTATCGGTTATGCGGCATTTTCTGAAGTGCATGGGTTCCTTGCGCTCCAGGTAATTTTTCTTGAATTCCTCCATGATCTGCTCAGGTGCAACCTCACCCTGCTGCTCGGAAATCTTCTGGATGACATCTGCGAATTCCTTGTGCATACCCTTTGGCAGCTTGAAGCCATAGAAGGTATCCATGACAAAGGCCACGCCGCCCTTTCCGGACTGGCTGTTGATACGCACGATTGGCTCGTACTCCCTGCCGATATCGCTGGGATCGATAGGAAGATATGGAACCTCCCAGTACTGTCCGTTTCTCTCATGAAGGGCCTGCATACCCTTGTTGATGGCATCCTGATGGGAACCGGAAAATGCAGTGAACACCAGCTTGCCGGCATAGGGATGTCTGGGCGGAATATCCATCTTGGTGCAGCGCTCACATACATCTGCAATCTCACGGATATTCTCAATGTTAAGTTCAGGGTTGATTCCCTGTGAGAACATATTATATGCAACTGTCAGTATGTCCACATTACCGGTACGCTCCCCGTTGCCGAAAAGAGTACCCTCCACCCTGTCGGCTCCTGCAAGGAGGGCCAGTTCTGTGGAAGCCACACCCTCTCCCCTGTCATTGTGGGGATGGATGCTTAATATAATGCTTTCCCTGTTCTTAAAATGTGTATTCATCCATTCGATCTGGTCCGCATACACATTAGGAGTGGTCATCTCCACTGTGGACGGGAGATTAATGATAATGGGATTTTCCCTGGTAGCGCCCCAGGTCTCCTGCACCGCTGTACAGATATCAAGGGCAAAATCCAGCTCTGTGCCGGTAAAGCTCTCAGGGGAATACTCCAGACGAATCTGGGTATCGCAGTCAGCCATATACCGCTGGACCATCTTGGTTCCTATGACGGCTATGTCCTTTATATCTTCCCTGTCCTTATGGAACACCACATCCCTCTGTAAGGTGGATGTGGAATTGTAGATATGTACAATGGCCTTCTTAACACCTTCAAGGGCCTCAAAGGTCCTCTTAATCAGATGCTCGCGGCACTGCACCAGCACCTGGACCTCCACGTCATCCGGGATGAGCTTGCGCTCCACCAGGGTGCGTAAGAAATCATACTCAATCTGTGATGCGGCAGGAAAGCCAACCTCGATCTCCTTAAAGCCCAGCTTCACAAGAAGGTTGAACATCTCCACCTTCTCCTCCACCACCATAGGCTCCACAAGGGCCTGGTTGCCGTCCCTTAAGTCCACGCTGCACCATATGGGAGCCTTCATAATCTCCTTATTCGGCCATGTGCGCTCCGGGAAATCCACCACAGGGACCCTCTTATATCTTTGATAATTTAACATAATTCATTCCTCCATTCTGTTCATCTGATTTCAGGCGCCTGAAAACGCCTGGTTCCGTCCATATTCCAATCTCACTTCATACGGTGTCCTGTTCCACTTTAAGGTGATATTTGTATCTTCACTCCTGTTTTGAAACTTCACTTGTGTCCTCAGCCCATTCCGGGCAGTCGCTCAATAACACCGTAATGACGGATGATGAACAGCACGACTCTTACTGGTTCAGCCCCATTTCACATCATTCCTTTGCTCTGAAAATCGCTGGCCGTAAGGACACAGGCCCCTGTCAGGGCCATACGGTAAATGCAGAAATCCCGGAGCACGGCGCTCCGGGATTTCTGTTGTCCTCTTAGCAACGTTATCTAATTATAGCACATTTCAAAATATCTGACAATAAGGAGTCGCCGGTTGACTATTCTCAATAGTTATGGCTTTTATTCCTCTGTTTCATAAAATGTACTCCAAGACTCCCTCTTCCATTTTCAGGGAATCGCTCACAGCACCTTGCATACGGCCCTAAATACAGTGCCCCCGGTCCTTCATAACCTGGATTACCTGGTCCACATATGTCTCGCAGGTCTGGATATCAGGCGCCTCCACCATGACGCGTACCACCGGCTCGGTTCCGGACTGGCGCAGCAGGATTCTTCCGTCGCTGCCCAGGCTCCTGGTCACCCTGGCCACCTCAGCCTGCACTGCCTCGTCATCCTGGGCTGTCTTTTTATCCTTTACCCGCACATTCTTAAGTACCTGAGGGTAAATCTCCACCTCAGAAGCCAGCTTATCAAGGGGCTGCTTTTTCTCCAGCACCACCTCCATCACCTTTAGGGAGGTAAGGATTCCGTCTCCTGTGGTGGCATGTTTGCTGAATATAATATGACCGGACTGCTCTCCGCCCAGACAGTGCCCGGTGGCGGCCATGTTCTCATACACATATTTGTCCCCCACCGCCGTCTTCACATAGGCAATGCCTTCCCGGTCAAATGCCTTATATAATCCGAAATTGGACATGATGGTGGTGACTACCGTATTATTGAACAGGCTTCCCTGCTCCTTCATGTATTTGCCGCAGATGTACATGATGCTGTCCCCGTCCACCACGCGGCCGTTCTTATCAACCGCAATGCACCGGTCCGCATCGCCGTCATAGGCAAATCCTATATCGCATTTCTCATCTGCCACAAACTTCTGGAGATGTTCGATATGGGTGGAGCCGCAGTCCGTATTGATGTTCAGTCCGTTGGGCTCATTATTCATCACATGTGTCTCCGCACCCAGGGCGTCAAACACGTTTTTGGCAATGGCGGACGCGCTTCCGTTGGAACAGTCCAGGGCCACCTTCATGTTCTTGAAGGAACGGGTGGCAATGGATATAAGGTATCCGATATAGCGGTTGCGGCCAGCTGCAAAGTCCACGGTCCGGCCAATATGTTCCCTTTTTGCCAGCGGGATCTCTCCCATCTCCCCATCGAGATATTTCTCAACCTCCAGGATAACGGACTCTTCTAGCTTCTCGCCCTTCTCGTTGATGACCTTGATGCCGTTGTCGTAAAATGGGTTGTGGCTGGCAGAAATCATGATTCCGCAGTTAAATCCCTCGGTGCGCACCACATAGGACACGCTGGGGGTGGTGGTGACATGCAGCAGATATACATCCGCGCCTGAGGCTGTCAGCCCCGCCACCAGGGAATATTCAAACATGTAGCTGCTGCGTCTGGTATCCTTTCCGATAACCACCCTGCAGCGCTCATCCGGCGTCTTCTGTCCATAGTACCAGCCCAGGAAACGGCCTACCTTGTAGGCGTGCTCCACGGTCAGGTCCACATTGGCCTCACCGCGGAAGCCGTCTGTCCCAAAATATTTTCCCATTGTTATTCATTCCTCCCTGTCTTGTTATTAAAGCCCCCGTTACATGCCTTTGCCGCAGCCGTTCCGCCCCCGGTTTATGCCATCCCGTTGTCCTTAAGAGCCTTCAGGTAACGCTCCAGCGCATTCTGCCATGAGGGCAGACGTTCAAAGCCGTTCTCCGTCAGCTTTTCCTTACTCATACGGCTGTTGGAGGGCCGCTTTGCCTTGGCAGGGAAACCGTCTGAATCCACAGGGGTCACCTTCACCTCATCCATGCCGGCCTGGCGGAATATCTCACACGCAAACTCATACCAGCTGCACAGCCCCTCGTTGGTGGCATGGTAGCGCCCGTACTTGTCTGTCTGAATCATATCCACCAGAAGGCGGGCCAGGTCGTAGGTATATGTGGGGGAACCAATCTGGTCATTTACAACGGATACAGCCCCCTTCTCCTTCCCCAGACGGAGCATGGTCTTAATGAAGTTCTTGCCGTTGACGCCAAATACCCACGCGATGCGCACAATGAAATACTTCTGTACATTCTGCTCCACCGCAATCTCGCCCTCATACTTTGTCAGTCCGTACACATTAAGGGGTTCTCTGTGATCATCGGGCTCCCATGGCCGTTCACCGCCGCCATTAAACACATAGTCCGTGCTGATGTACATCATCTTGATATCCATGGCCTTGCAGACCCTGGCTATATTGCGTGTCCCCTCAGCATTGATTTTACGGCACAGTTCCAGGTTATCTTCTGCAGCATCTACTGCAGTATATGCTGCACAGTGGATAACTGCGTCTGGTTTTTCCTGAGAAATCACAGTTTCACACGCTGTGCGGTCCGTGATATCCATTTCCTCCACGTCCACACCGAATCCCTCAATGCCGCGAAGGGCCAGTTCATCCATCACGTCATGGCCCAGCTGGCCTTTTACACCTGTTACCAGAACTTTCATAATCCATTTACCTCCGTTCTTAATAATGGCCGGCGAAGGACAGGAATTCCCGAAACGGACACGTCTCACAAACGTGCTCCGGGGCATTTCCCTCCTCCGTCAGCCACATGTTTACCTACAGGCGGCTGCCGTACATCTTATCGAAATAATTGCTGTACTCGCCGCTCAGTATATTCTTCCACCAGTCCTGGTTGTCCAGGTACCACCGGATGGTCTGCTCAATTCCTGTATCAAAATTATACGTTGGCTTCCATCCCAGCTCTGTTTCTATCTTGGTCGGGTCAATGGCATAGCGCATGTCATGGCCGGGACGGTCTGTCACGAACTTAATCAGGCTCTCAGGCTTATCAAGTGCCTTCAGAATGGTCTTTACCACTTCCAGGTTGGTGCGCTCATTATGCCCGCCGATGTTATAGACTTCCCCCTCGCGTCCCTTGTGGATAACCAGGTCAATGGCCTGGCAGTGATCCGCCACATGGAGCCAGTCGCGCACGTTCTCCCCTGTGCCGTATACAGGAAGCTCCTCATCTGCCAGGGCGCGGCTGATAATAAGGGGAATCAGCTTCTCCGGGAAATGATAAGGGCCGTAGTTGTTGGAACACCTGGACACGGTCACCGGCAGGCCGTAGGTCCTGTGGTACGCCAGCACGAACAAATCAGCGCTTGCCTTGGATGAGGAATAAGGGCTGGAGGTGTGCAGAGGCGTTTCCTCTGTAAAGAAAAGGTCCGGTCTGTCAAGAGGCAGGTCGCCGTACACCTCATCAGTGGAAACCTGATGGTAGCGCTTGATGCCGTAGGTGCGGCAGGCGTCCAGAAGGGTTGTGGTTCCCATGACGTTGGTCCTGACAAAGGCCTCCGGGTCTGTAATGGAGCGGTCCACATGGCTCTCGGCCGCAAAGTTTACCACCACGTCCGGCTTTTCCTTCTCAAACAGTTCAAATATAAATTTCCGGTCGGCAATGTCGCCCTTTACAAATTTGTAGTTAGGCTTGTCCTCTACCGGCTTTAAGTTTTCCAGGTTGCCCGCATAGGTCAGCAGGTCCAGGTTGATAATTTCATAATCCGGGTATTTATTTACCATGTGGTGTACAAAGTTGCTGCCGATAAAGCCGGCTCCGCCGGTTACAATAATTTTCATGTATATTTTCCTCCGTTAAAAATCCTGTGGGTGTATCTTATCCACATACTTTCCGTCCAGAACGTCCTTTAAATACTTGCCGTACTGGTTCTTTTTAAGAATCTCATAGGTCTCCATAACCTGTTCCCTGGTAATCCAGCCCCTGAGATAGGCAATCTCCTCCAGGCAGGCAATCTTGCGGTGCTGATGTGTCTCCACAGTCTTCACGAAGTTGGTGGCCTCCACCAGAGACTCATGGGTCCCTGTATCCAGCCATGTAAAGCCCTGTCCAAGAAGAATCACATCCAGCTCGCCCTTCTCCAGGTATATGCGGTTTAAGTCCGTGATCTCCAGCTCGCCCCTGGCTGATGGCTTTAAGTTCTTCGCATACTCCACCACCCGGTTGTCGTAGAAATAAAGACCGGTGACACAGTAGTTGGACTTGGGCTTCTCCGGCTTTTCCTCAATGGAAATAGCCTTGCCGTCCCCGTCAAACTCCACAATACCGAAGCGTTCCGGATCGTCCACATAGTAGCCGAACACCGTGGCTCCCTTTTCCTTGTTCGCTGCGGCGCGCAGGCGCTTGGCAAGCCCCTGTCCGTGGAAAATATTATCACCCAGGACCATTGCCACGGAATCGCTTCCAATAAATTCCTCACCGATGATAAAAGCCTGGGCCAGTCCGTCCGGGCTTGGCTGTACCGCATAGCTCAGCTCAATGCCGAACTGGTGGCCGTCGCCCAAAAGAGCTTCAAACCTTGGCGTGTCGTCCGGAGTGGAGATAATCAGGATATCCCTGATTCCCGCATTCATAAGGACAGACAGCGGATAGTATATCATTGGTTTGTCGTAAATCGGAAGCAGCTGTTTGGAAGTCACCTTGGTAAGCGGATAGAGCCGCGTCCCGCTTCCTCCGGCCAGTATAATCCCTTTCATATTTCCTCCTTGGTTCGCTGTAAGCGCGAAAAGACCGCTTAGCGCACATCTTTACCTGAATTTTTCTTTGTCCAATATATCACACTATCTCTATTTTTTCAAATAAACTGATAAATATTTCGTTATTATTAAGAAGATATCAATATACATAACTACTGAAGGATTTCCACACCGTTACCCACGTCCCCCACTTCACCCACAGGGTTGTCGCGGATGTCCAGATACTCCAGAAATTCCGCCTGTTTCAGAGGGGCCAGGTCCGTTATATAATTGTCCTTAAGGCTGAGTCTTTTAAGGTTCTTAAGACCTGCGGCAAAATTCAGATCCGCCAGCTCGTTGCTGTCCAGGTACAGTTCCTCCAGATTAGGGAAGCGGGACAGGATATCCATATGTTCCCCCAACTTCACATCATCATACCACACACTGGTCATTCCGCCGTAGGATTCTACATAATAATTCTTGTGAAGCTCCATATTTCTGAGGCCCAGCACCCGCAGGCTGGGATTTTCCTTTATCTTGTCAAAGTTTATCTCAAATTTACCGTTATCCAGATACAATTCCTCCAGGCCCTGGTGGTTAAAAATGGAACTCACATCCCCATACACCTCCACCAGGTAGTTATAGCCACTCCAGCCCGTTCCGTCCAGATTACCGGTGAAGTCAGCATATTTAAGTCCTGTCATGCCTTTGAGGAAGTCCAGGTTTCTCAAATTCCCCTGGGAATTCCATACAGAGTAAAATGTAAGCCGTTCCACCCCGGTCAGGGATGAGAGGGCGTCCGCCTGGTCCACATTGCAGTTGTGTATGGAAAGCTCCTTCAGACTGCTAAGCCCCCTGATAGAGGAAATGGACATAAAGCCCTTGATTTCCAGCCTTTCCAGGCCGGAGAGGGATGACAGGTCCGGGTCCGGCTGGGACGTCATCTTATCAATGCTTAAGGACGTCAGCCCTGGGGCTGTTCCCACCGGTCCGAAATCCTGCACCTTGTTATTTCCCAATAGCGTCAGGGAGCGCAGAGCGGGCACCTCTGACAGGGAAGCCAGGCTGATGACAGCAGTATCCTCTAACGTAAGGTCCTCCAATGCAGGAAGTCCCTTGATAAAGCCGATGTCCTTAATGATATCCGAATTCAGGTACAGGGATTTAAGACCGCCCATCACCGAGATGGCAGAGTAATCCTTCACCCTTATCTTATCCTTGTCCGTGCTGATAATGGAATCAGAGTCCACCGTGTCTTCCAGTGACAGGTAATTAAGACTCTTTAACGGCACCAGCTGCTTTAAGTTGGTGTCGGGATAATCCCGGACAGTCAGGCGTTCCAGATTCTCAAAGGATGCGATTCCCTCCATAGAGGTAATTCCCTTAAGCTGCAGCTCTGTAATCTGTGCCGGGTCGTCCAGCATATCCTTTATGCCGGAAATTTCCACATTTCCCGCTGTGATGCCCTTAAGTTCCTTAAGCCCCTTTAAAGTGCGGACCCTGGACAGCCCTGACCCCAAATCCAGTTTCACCAGTCCTGTAAAAGCCGCCGCGTCCTGGGGCTCCCAGTCCATGGCCCCAAAGGAGGCCGTCTGCACCACCGGCTCCTTTTCGCTGTAAGGGTCGTCGAAGCTGTACCATACCCGGTCTGTTTCCAGGGATGTCTCCACTTTAAGATACCTGACTCCGGCCAGGTCCTCCGGGCTGATTTCCGACGGTTCCTTTTGGAACATCTCCCATGTCATGGCATGAAACAGGGGCGAATCTGCCTTTGGAGCCGTTTCCCCCTCCCGGACTTCCTCCCCTGCTTCCCCTTCCTTCCCCAAGTATCCGGCCGGGCGGGTGTAGGCGGGAATTGACGGCGGAGCGGTCCGCGGCCCGGAGGAAGAACCGGAACCAGAGGACAGGATAAAAGCAGCCAGCAGAACGCCCGCGCAGGCCAAGCCAGCACCAAGGGCTATTTTGGCCCCGTTTCCCTGGTCTTTGCCGGAAGGGGTTGTCTGGTATATATTGTAATTTGTAATATGCTGGACTTTCTCATCGTTCAGCAGGAACTGGCTCCCGCAGTATTCGCATGTTATAAGCTTTGTCTGTGAATCCTCCACCTTAAGCTTACCCCCGCAGGAAGGGCATTTTATCTCTACCATTTTCATAAACACTTTTCCTCTTTGCCTTTGCTGGTAATCGCGGTTTCAAACCGGACCGCTTCGCGGCCTCATATGACACTATTATAATTCATTTCAGGCAGGTATGGCAAGCAGCTTTGCAGTCTTACCGCAACAGCAAGAGAGGGACAACCCGTGCAGCAGGTGATGTCCCTCTCTCGTTTACCATTTTTTTGTTTTTTATACGGTTATGCCGTTCTGCCGTTGACCGCCTTCATGAACCGCCCTGCAATCTCCAGCGGCCGGGTAATGGCCCCGCCCACAATGACTGCCCATGCTCCCATATCCAGCATTTTCACAGCCTCCTCCGGCGTGTGGACACGGCCTTCCCCGATGACAGGAATGGGAAGTTCTTCCGAAAGCCGCCTGACCAGCTCAAAATCCGGTCCTTCCAGCCTGGGGGTGTAATCCGTATATCCGCTCATGGTGGTGCTCACCAGGTCAATTCCGCTTTTCCACGCCTGAATCCCCTCCTGATAATCGGAGATATCGGCCATCAGAATCTGATCCGGATATTTTTCTTTGATGGTCCCAATGTATTCCCATGGGCTCAGCCCATCCCCACGCTTCCTGTCTGTGCAGTCAACGGCAATGATGTCGGCCCCTGCCTCCGCCAGGGCGTCCACCTCCCGCATAGTGGGAGTGATATATCCGTCATATCCCTCATACACCTGCTTGATCAGACCGATAACAGGAAGCCCTGTCTCCCTCTTGATTCCCACCACATCCCGCACCGTGTTGGCGCGTATCATGGGGCTTCCGGCCTCTCTGGCCGCCCTGGCCATATAAGGCATCAGGGTACGCTCCGGGTCATAGAGAGGTTCCCCGGGCAGGGCCTGGCAGGAGATGATGAGCTTTCCTTTGATACGGTTAAATAGTTCTGTTTTGTCCATTTCGTTCCAATCCTTTCCCTCCGGCTTTCACGGCCTCTCATCAGCCACAGCCACCTTAACCACACATTTTTTGATATCTTCAGGCTGTTCCAGGCATCCGCCCGGCCCATGAGCCTCCCCTGCCATGCACAGAATAAACCTGCCGGGCCCCATAACGCAGCGTCCCCCTGCTCCTGCACAGGCTGCCGCCTTCTGAAAATCCGGCCGGTATTCCCCAATGGGAGTCACACCGTTAAGGGCCGTCTCTATGACCTCGCAACCGTCTATATCTATCTGGATATCCATATAATCTCTGTGCACTTCATAACTCTCATCCGTCAGCTCATGGGTCCTGGCCTCCATCACCTGCAGAAATACCCTGTCCCCGTCAATCTCCGTCTTTCCCAAAGGAAGGGTGTTTATATCCACAGACATCAGATAATCAATGGCCTTATCCAGATTCCTGTTCATGCCCCTGTAATTTCCTATATTAGCCAGCAAATCGTATATCATATCAGCAGTATTTCTCCTTTGCGGCTTCTATCATGGCGGCTGCCTCCCCGGCAATGGCCCGGTCGCCATCGCATAAGTCTGTCAGCGGTTTTCGCACGCCTCCTATATCAATTCCTCTGCTGACCCGCAGCACTTCCTTTATCATGGCATACATATTACAGGTTCCTGAGCAGAGCTTATATATAATTTCATCCGCATCATACTGGATAGCCCTGGCCTCTGCCATCCTGTTTTCTGATACCAGATCATATATCTTTAAAAACAGTTCGGGCATGGCTCCGTAGGTGCCGCCGATTCCTCCATCCGCCCCCATGGCCAGACCGGACACCAGCTGTTCGTCGGGTCCGTTGAACACGATAAAATCCTCCCGTGTCTTCATGGCCTCGGCCTTAAACATCTGGATGTCCTGGACCGGCATGGATGAGTTCTTCACGCCTGCCACACGTCCGTTTAAGAGCATTGTCCTTAAAAGACTCATGGTCAGGGCCGTACCGGCCAGCTGGGGTATGTTATAGATAATAAAATCCGTATCAGGCGCTGCCTCTGATATATCATTCCAGTACCCGGCAGCCGAATATTCCGGAAGCTTAAAATAAATGGGCGGTATGGCTGCAATCCCGTCCACACCCAGGGACTGGGCATGGGCTGCCAGAATACGGCTGTCCCTTGTGTTATTGCAGGCAACATGGGCAATGACCGTGAGACGGCCCGCGGCCTCGTCCATCACAGCCTCCAGCGTCTTTTTCCTGTCCTCCACAGACTGGTAGATGCATTCTCCCGAAGACCCGCCCACATAGACGCCCTTCACTCCCTGGTCCACAAAGTACCTGGTCAAGGCCCGCACTCCGTCCCCGCTTACCTCTCCCGCCCTGTCGTAGCAGGCGTAAAATGCCGGGATGATTCCCCTGTATTTGTCAAGCTTCATTCTTATTTCACCCCCGTTATCTCAGAAAGTTTTACCTTCCTGTTCTCAAACCGTGACCTGGTGCAGGCGTCTGCCGTGGCAATGGCGTTCCTGGCAGCCTCCCCTGTAAGCAGGGCCTTAAACTCCTCGTCCGGCTGGGCGCCATGCATGATATTGTTGAAATACTCCATCTCATCATACATGATGCTGTGAAGCCACATAGGAGGCTTTTTCCCGGGTTTGCCGTACATGATGGCGCCGTCCATCTCCGTGCCGTGATAGATTCTGGTACGGTCATCATCCTCCTCCTGGGTTTTGTGCATAAGGAAAGGTTCTTCCTTATCCCCCTTCTTAAGGGTTCCTCCGCAGTTGAACATATCCAGGCGGATAGCGCCCTCTGTTCCCTGAATCAGCACATAATGTTCCGGCCAGTGGAAGGCGGATCCGTACTCCAGTACAGCGTATCTGTTATCCCCGTATTCCATGGTGATGAACAGCATATCGTCCTCATCCCCAAACTGCTCTCCGCAGTGGGCCACATTGCCGCCCGCCATGGTCACTTCCTCGGGGCAGCCGCCCATAAGGAACTGGATACAGTCCAGCTCATGGATGTGATGGTAGAGGTGGCCTCCTGATTTGGCCCTTATTTTCTTCCAGCTGACTGAGGGCTGTATATCCTCCCAGCCATTCCTGGCCGAGTGGCAGTACAGCACCTTTCCTATGACTCCGTCATTAATCATCTTCTTGGCTGTGCGCACGCCCTTAAAAAAGTTCATTACATGGCCTGCCATGAAGGTGACATTGTGGGCAACGCATGCCTCCACCATCTCCACGCAGTCCTGATAGGACAGGGCAATGGGTTTCTCACAGAATACGTGTACCCCGTGCTCCGCCGCCTTGATGACCGGTTCCTTGTGAAGGTAATTGGGGGATGCCACAATTACCGCGTCCACGTCTTCACGGCTGTATAGCCGGTCCAGGTCCGTCTCCGTGTCACAGCCCAGCTCCGCCGCCACTGTACCTGCATTCTCCGGGTCATAGACAGCCACTACCCTGGCCCCCTCCTGCTCCTTCATGATGCGGGCCAGCTCCGCCCCAAAATATCCCGTTCCAACCACTGCATATCCGATTGTATTCATGACTGTTCTCCTTTACCGTCCATATTTTTCACTTCATGATTTCGCTGAGTTTTACCTTCCTGTCTTCCTTAAGAGACAGGGTGCAGGCGTCTGCCGTAGCAATGGAATTCCTGGCAGCCTCACCGGTGAGAAGGGGAAGGAACTCGTCTGTAACCGGGGCGCCGTGAAGCACATTGTTCAGAAACTCCATCTCTTCGTCCATGATGCCCTGAAGCCACAGAAAGGGCTTTCTTCCCGGCCTTCCGAACTGGTTGCCGTTGTCCCGCTCCGTCTCCCTGTAAATCCGGGTCCTGTCATCGTCCTCCTCTTTTGTGCGGTGCACCAGGAAATGTTCTTCCTTTTCCCCTGTCTTAAGGGTCATGCCGCAGCTGCACATATCAATCTTTATGGCTCCTCTGGTTCCCTGTATCAGCAGATAGTGCTCCTGCCACCGGAAAGCGGAACCATATTCCAGGACCGCATAGCGCCTGCCCGGATATTCCATGGTGATAAACAGCATATCATCCTCATCCCCGAACCGGTCGTCCCTGTGGGCAGCATTGCCTCCTGCCATGGTCACTGTTTCAGGACAGCCCCCCATAAGGAACTGGACGCAGTCCAGCTCATGGATATGGTGGTACAGGTGCCCTCCTGATTTGGATCGCGTCTTTTTCCAGGTTTCTGATGCACCGGTTCCTTCCCATGCGTTGCGTGCCCCGTGGCAGTAGAGAATGTCCCCGATAACGCCCTGTCCGATGAGTTCCTTTGCCTTTCTCACGCCACGGAAGAAATTCATCACATGACCTGCCATGAATACCACATGGTTTTCCCGGCATGCATCCACCATCTCCCGGCAGTCCTCAAAGCTTAAGGCGATGGGCTTTTCGCAGAACACATGAAGTCCATGCTCCGCCGCGGCCAGCACCGGCTCCTTGTGCAGATAATTGGGTGTGGCCACAATCACCGCCTGTATATCCTTTCTGGATACCAATGATTCCAGGCTGTCCTCTGCATCGCATCCCAGCTCTGCCGCCACCGGACCTCCGTTTTCAGGGTCATAGACAGCCCGTATCTGGGCCCCTGGTTTTGTATTCATGATGCGTGCCAGCTCCGCCCCGAAATAGCCGGAGCCCACCACGCCGTATCCAATGGTTCCCGTTATAGCTTCCATAAAATATAACTCCTTTTCCCTTTCTGTTAAATTCATCAGGACTTCACAGCGCCCTCCGACATGCCGCCTGCAATCTTGTTCTGTATGAGGCAGAAGAAAATGACAGAGGGAAGCACCACCAGAGCAGATGCTGCCATCATGTCTCCCCAGTCCAGTATCTCAGCTCCGTCCAGGGAGCGCAGGGCCACCGCAACAGTCATCTTGCTGGTATTATTCATCAAAATCAACGCATACAGAAACTCATTCCAGGTGTTGATGAAGGTATAGATGGCCGTGGCCACCACACCGGGCGCCACCAGGGGAAGCACCACCTGGACAAAGGTCTGCATTTTATTGGCCCCGTCGATTCTGGCCGCCTCCTCGATTTCCAGGGGTACGGTCCTGAAGAATCCGGTCAGAAGCCACACCGCATAGGGCACGGAGAAGGACAGGTACACGATAACCAGGCCAATCCTTGTGTTAATCAGTCCCAGCTTTCCCATGACCACAGAGTAGGGAATGGCCAGAAGGATGGGCGGGAATATGTAAGTGGTCACCAGCACCTTGGACATGGCTGATCCCAGCCGCTTAAAGAACCTGACGATTCCATAGGCTGCCAGCGCAGCCACCGTAATGGCAATCAGGGTTGTCACCAGGGAGATGATAACGCTGTTTCTTATATTGACAAAAAACTTAAGGTCGTTGATAACATGGGCGTAATAGTCAAAGGTCCATGTCTCAGGCCAGAAGGCCGTGGGATTTCCCGTCAGTTCACCCTTACCCTTCAGGGAGGATATGATAATCCATACCAGCGGGAAAATGGAGATAAGGGTCAGAATAATCAGGTATATATGGCTGATAACGTTTCCTGCTTTAAACTTTTTCATTTACTGTCCTCCTTTTCCCACTTATTGATGACCGCGAAGTAGATGCCGCATATAATCATCAGGAATATAAACAGCAGCACGGTCACTGCCGATGAACGTCCGATCAGCTTGGTGCTCCATCCCATATTGTAGGCGTAGAGCGGTATGGTCTGGGTGGTGCCCGCCGGTCCGCCGCCCGTAATCAGGTAAATCAGGTCAAAGTTGTTAAAAATCCACACGGTCCTTAGAACCACCAGCAGTCCCACCACCATCTTGATATGGGGCACTGTGACATAGTAGAAGGACTGCCACGGCCTGGCCCCGTCTATCTGGGCGGCCTCGTACTGGTCCTTGGGAACTGTTTCCAGAGCCGAGAGCACATTTACCATAATCATGGGCGCTCCGAACCATATATTAATCAGCACCAGGCTTACAAAAGCCAGCGTACCGCTGGTCAGAAACTGGGGCGCGGCCTCACAGATTCCCAGCTTCACCAGGATATTCGGCAGGAAGCCGTACACTCCGTTGAGAATCCATTTCCAGGAAAATGCAATGACGATGGAGGGAAATGCCCAGGGAATGATGAGAAGGGTCTTGTAAACGCCCTTACACACCTTAATCCGCTTCAGGGCCAGGGCAGCGGTAAAACCCACTGCTATCTGTCCCACCAAGGACAGGACCGTCCATTTCAGGGAATTGAAAAATGAAAGCCAGAAGCCGCTGTCCCTTAACACCTCTGCATAATTCTTAAAGCCAATGAATTTATAGGCCGGCTTAATCAGGTTTTTGTTTGTAAAGCTGTATACGATGCTGGAACAGATGGGATATATGAATAATGCAATTACAATGACGATTGCAGGAAGTACAAACAACCACCTTGTATAACTTTTCTTCCCCAAGATTTCCTCCTCCTTCTCAGTATTAGAGCGTGTCTCAAAAATGCATGCGCTTTTTCAGACACGCTCCGCGACAACCTATTCAGCTGTCTCAAACAGTGCGTTCAGTTTATCTTCTGCTGTTTTGGCAGCAGTCTTTACATCTGTCCCGTTGGTAATGATATCCTGGAACATATCCTCGATCACATGGTTGTTCTGCATAATACCGGCCTGGACATTAGGACCGTGCTCATAACCAAATGCAGTACCGATATCGGCTGCCGCTGTCAGCACTTCCTCTGCATGTGTAAACTGCCTGATGGTGTCATCATCCTTGTATGCATCTGTGTCAGCGATTCCCTTGATGGCAGGAAGCATGCCCACCGGGGTTGCGTGCAGGAATTCAACGTATGTATCCTCGTCATAAAGAGTTTTCATAAATGCCTTGCAGATTTCGGGATGCTTGGAAGCCTTCCACACAACCATAGGCGTGTTTGTGGTCATGATTCCCTCGTCCGGGTCATCCGCGTTGATTTTTGGAATCGGATAGCAGTCCACATACTGGAGCAGGTCCGGCGAGTTGGCTGCAACACCTGAAATCTGGAAGCCGGAGTTAAAATCAAATGCGGTTTTGCCCTGGTAATACAGGGTAGCCTGGTCCAGCACATCAAAGTTAATGGAATCCTTAGGCGAACAGTCATTGTATACCTTCAGCCAGTAGTTGATGCCGTCAATGGCCAGGTCGCTGGTCAGGTTGGCTTTCAGGTCATCGGTCAGCAGGCTGCCTCCGCCGCTTCTCACATAGAAATCCAGGAAAAAGGTTGCCTGGAAGTCATTTGTCCCGCATGGGAAGGACAGTCCGTAGACGCCGTCCTTTGTAAGGGCCTTGGCTGTGTCGTAAAGCTCGTCCCAGGTCTTTGGAACCTCCAGACCGTTTTTCTCCAGCAGGTCCTTCCTGATCCACATCACATGGGCGTGTCTGTAAAGGGGAACAGAATAGTTATTGCCGTCCATGGTGCCCTCGGATATGGCTGCCTCTGCGAATTTGTCACGGCCGATGTCGTCAATCAGGTCATTGATGGGCGTCAGGGCATCTGCGTTAATCATCTCCGCAACCTGTGCCGGAAGGGCGGTGCTCATATCAGGTACATTGCCGGATGCAAGCCCGGTGGTCCACTTGGTATAAAAGTCATTCCATGAGAATGTCTCAATATTGATTTTCACATCCGGGTTTTCTTCCATAAATTTGTCTGCCGCCTTCTGTATGGTCTCCAGTCTTGGCCCCTGGGTAAATGAATGCCAGAACGTAATCTCACCTGAAAGCGCTCCCTCTGTTCCGCTGCCGCTTCCGTCCTGGCTCCCCGTATCCTGTGTCTGGGACTGGCTTCCTGCTTCTTTGGAACCGGAAGCCTCTGTGGATGAACCGGAACTGCCGCATCCGGCCAACAGTGCTGCTGCAAGTGCTGCCGCAAGAATAAAGCTTACATGACTCTTTTTCATATCATTTCTCCTTTTTCTGAATTATTTCCGTCCGTCATTCTGCTGTTTCTATAGGTATTATATTGATTTTCTTTATGCATTTCAACATTCTGGACAACTTATAATAGCACAAAACAACCACTATACTATTTTTTTATCCAGTTTTGGTTTTAAGCAGGCAGGGACCTGTCCCCGTATCTTTGGGAGACAGGAAAAGGACAGGGCCGGAACCTGATTCCGGATACCTGTCCTTTTGTATCTGATGTTTCTTATCTCTGCTCCCTGCTTCCTATTTTCATTCTCCTGCTGTTTCCGTCACAATCCATTCCTTCTTAATCTGCCACAGGGCCGCCTGGACACTTTTGGCCCCGGATTCCTCCCCTGCCCGAATCTGCTCATGATGGCGAAACAGCCTGGGCCAGCTGCCCATGATTTTCTGTTTCAGCTCCGGATAAAAACCAGTGAGAACCGCGTCCATCTCCCTGACCCCCCGCTGCTTTAAATACGCCTGGAAAGCCAGCTCATCCGCCTCATCTTCACCCAGGTATTTAAGGCACAGAATCTTATTCCAGTCATACATGTCAAAAAACACAGCCTCATCCCTGGGAACACAGAGCGTCAGTGTCCTGGTTCCGGCCGACTGGTCCAGGCTGTACAGGTTCATAAAGGACCAATAGGGAAATTCCGCCCCCTCAGGTTTGGGAACCAGCTTCGCTGCCTCCTTCACGAACCATCTGTAGACAGTCAGGAAAATAGGGCCGCTTTCCCCATATTTTCTGCGCACATACTCCTCACGTGAAAAACAGCGGCCGTCCCTCTCTATGGCCTTTAATACAGCATCTGCCTGTGCCGCGTATAAAATCACCTTATCACCTGTGTCACCCATTCTTTTCTTATCTCCCATATATTTCCATATTTTGAGTCATTCCCTAAAATCACACTGTCATCAAAAAGCCGGTCCCAGCTGGCAATAATTTCCCTCTTAAGATGGGGATAGAACTGGGACATGTATGCCTTGGCATCGCTTACCCCGTACTGCTCCATCATATCCTGATGGCGTCTGGCATCCGCCTTATCCTTTGGTATGTAGGAGTAATTGAGGATGCTTCCCCATTTTTCTATATTGACAGAGGTAATACGGTCCGGTTCCAGGGTCAGCTCCAGTATAACGGCGCCCGGACTGGGAAGCATGACCGCCTCACTGGTAAATGAAACCCATACCGGATACTCCACATCCCCGGGCTTCCTGGCCGCGTCCGGACTGTGCCTTACCAGCCAGTCATATACCTCCAGCACCAGTCCCGCATGCTCCTGCAGGTCACTGCGGATATATTCCCGCCTGGCAATGTACCTGCCATTTTCATTCAGCTCCTTCAGCACATTTTCATGCTGCTTTGTCCATACCTTGATTTGTTCCATCCCGCCATCCATCCTCTCTCTATTGTTTTGTCACCCCTACTCCTGCGACATCTTCCTGTACCGTCCCGGCGTCATCCCAAACGCCTGCCTGAATACCCGTGTAAAATGGTTGGCATCCTCGAACCCCACATCGTGGGCAATACAGTTCACAGGATCATTGGAAACCAGCAGAAGCCTGGCTGCCGTGGTCAGACGCACCTGGCGTATAAACTCTGTGGCGGTCTTCCCTGTGGCCTCCTTAAACAGACGCCTGAAAGTAGTCTCAGCCACTTCTGCCATACCGCTTAATTTATCTGAGGTATATTCCTCTGTGGGATTTAACATGATATAATCAATAACGGTCTGTATCCTGGGGTCTGTCTGCACCGTGGATTTCTTCACCCTTTTTCGTATCTGCTCCAGGTTGTACTCCAGGCCGTTGATCTCCGCCTTCACATCATCCGGCTCATCGGAGTTCAGAATGTCAATCAGACTGGCGATCAGAGTGTCAAGGGCTCCTCTTACGTGAAAGGATTTTGACTTTTTGTCCGTGCGCACCCACTTATAGATATCGCTGAAATAAGGTTCGATTCCCTCCCCCACATCCATCACCAGGGGAAAGTTATAGTACTCCCTGAGGAAATTGGCCCCCTCGTAGAACACGGATGTGGTAAAACGGATGCTGTAAAACGCAAACGTATCCTCCAGCGCCTTACATGACAGCCAGCAGCCCTCCGGTATATAGGACACCTGTCCCTTCCTCACAATGACCGTCTCCCCGTCTACCACAAACTCAGCGCTTCCGTCAATGATATAGCGCAGCATATTGTACGGTATGGCGCTCTCCGGATACGTCCAGGTACGTCCGAAGGAGTATTTATCTATATACAGAAAATTAAACCGGATGGTATTCATGAATGAGGAAAGCGACTGCATGATGTGCACCCCCCTTTTACAGTATTGCCTTATTACTTCCGGCCCACCGGCACTTCCGGTTTCGTAATCTTAATCTGCCCGCCGTCCGGACCTTTATATTTTGATTGTATCAAATCACGCCCCCAATAGCCAGACCCTTGACAGAAAATTTTATACGATGGGATTTTATACGCATATTTGTCCACACAGGCCGCCGCATTCCCTTCCTGCCTCTTTCCGGCTGTTTGCCTCTCACCGCCCGATTCCCAGCTGTTTAATCAGCTGTTCAATCCCCTCAGGACTGTCCGCATATGTTTTCACCGGCGCCCCAACCATTTCACCGCACTCCTCCTCCGTAATGGTGCCATGGCGCAGGACAGACCCCTGTTCCAGCTCCACGGTGTAGTTCCAGCTGACCTGTCCCAGGTTATCGGTCAGGGCAATGAGCACACAGGCATATGCTTTCATCCGCTCCTCAAACACAGCTGAATTGGACGTGCTCTCCTCAAAGTTAAGCGTCCAGCCATAGGGCTCACCGGAGGTCTGGAGCTCATTCTTAAAGCTTCCCAATTCTCTTGATATTCCCAATGTGCCTGAGAGCCTTCCGTCTGCCGAGGCATCGCCTATATACGGATTCCTGGCCCTGTACAGTTCATTGGCCAGGCTGCTGATCAGGTCTCCGTTACTCTTAATCGTAATACCCTGGATATTCAAATCCATTCCACCGCCGGGAAGCGCCAGTTCCAGGTTAAATGTGCCGCTTCTGTTCCAGAATGACGGCAGACAGGAATAGATGACCAGCCTCTTTGCCCCGTCCTCCTGCACCAGCTTATATCCCCTGTAAACAGCGGCTGAATCTGCCATGACTCCTCCCACATTCACCTGTTCCCCATTGACATCGGTGTAGGTGAGCACATATGACTCCGTGGGATATCCTATTACAAACAGCTTCATAAAAAGTGCTGCCGCCATAAACAGGAACACCCCTGCCGCCGCCAGAACCACGTTCCTTACATTCTTTCTTCTTACCTTTTTCAGATAATCAATTTCCGGCGGTTCTCCTGCTGTTTGGGAAGCATCCCCTTCCATCTCTGCCCTCATCCGCTCATACATTTCCCTGCAGGTCTCACATTCCTCCAGATGGCTGCGGATTTCCCGGTCCGTTGTTTCAGACGTCAGGCCGTCCGCATACATAGGCATTAAATCCTGAATAATCTCACATGGTATTCTGTGGTTCATAGTTTTCCTGCCTCCTTCACGACTCTCTCTTTCCCGCGGTAATAGGTCACCCTTGCCCAGTTCTCGCTGCGCCCCATGATTTCCCCAATCTGCCCGAAGGTAAGGTTTCCCACCAGCCTGAGGTACATAACCTCCCTCATAGGGTCCTCCAGGCCGTGAACCAGCTTCAGTATCTGCACATTGTCCCATAGACAAAGGGCCCGGGACTCTGCGGATTCCACAGATACCTGTTCAGCCTCATCCAGGGGCACATGGTCTTTCTGCCTTCGCAGATAATCACGCCACAGATTTTTAGCAATTGCGCAGAGCCAGGTGGATATGCTGCTTTCTCCCTTATACCCGCCGATGTGTTTCACAGCCTGGTAAAAGGTCTCCTGGGTCAGTTCCTCTGCCAGGCCGGGGTCCCGGGTCCTGGTTAAGAGAAAACCATATATCATTTTTCCGTGTTTCATATAAATTTCTTCCATGGAATCCATATACGCATTTCCTCCTTCTGTTAATTAGTGTCCCGTACCCAGGATTCGTTACAGAAAAATAATAATAAAACAGACCCGGCCAGAACCAGGAATATAATATCCCGGATATCTGGCTGGGTCCTGATTGCTTTGAGCCCATTGCCCCGTTTTTATGTTCTGAAGCCCTATTGAGGATTTTTCTCTCAGGCCTTGGGTATATCCAGTGTCTGTCCCTCATATATCAGGTTCGGATTCTTCACTGAGCCGGAACTAAGCTGGTAAATAAGCTCCCATTTCAGAGGATCTCCCAGGGCTGCTGTGGTTTTTGCAAAACTGGAATGCCTCGCTGGGGGAAGATGGTTTCTCCACGTCAATCTGATAGTAGAGCGGCTCAAATATTGCTCCGTCCACCCGCACTTCCTCTTGGCTGTCATCCACCAGAAACAGACACTAAACAGCCTCGTTCATCCTTGCCAGCTTTGCAGCCTGGTCGGCTGCGATGTACATACGTTAGTTTAATTTTAAGGGTGTACGTGCATGGCTTTAGACCGATTAAGGCTCGACACATGCGTTGCTTTGCTAACACGGTGTACACATACGTGGCTATAAGGTATAAGAGTATATACGTATGCAGCTTTAAAATAATCAAATAAATGCTGGAATCTGTACTTGATATCCCTGTCCTATATCAATAACCTGAATATTTTGTCTCTCTATTAATTCATTTAAATTATTTATAGCCTTTTCTGCCACAGCAAGTGCAATATCCGCATTTTTATCTGCTACATTCTGACGTTCAAATCTAACTGAATTATATGGAGATTTTTGATCTGGTTTTTTATGGATAGTTGAATTCAATTTCTTGATATCAATAGCCTCAAGAATATTTATTCCAGCCTTTTTCTGTTCTCGCTGTACCCAAGAGTTATTATGAGTTGTCTCCAACTTTTTATGTAAATCTTGATCCTGAGTCATTTTCCCAAACTCATCTGCATATGTAACTGACTTCTGGGCTTTCTCAACTGTCTCCATACAGCCTTGAATAACCTTTCTATTAATAGCTTTTATAATCTTCCTATCATTTTCACAGGTAATTTCCATCTCCTGTGACTTATTCCTTAATATTCTAGCAGAAATCAACTCCTCTTCCGCCAATTCTCTTTGTTCTATGGAATTCTCATTCTCAAAGTTCAAAACATCTGCTTTTATCTCAACTTGATGTTGAATACTTTGTTTATTCTCATAAGGAAACATCTCTCAATTTTCTCCTTTCAATTCTTTTTAATTTTTTATTATATCATGCAGATACACATTACACAATATATAAACAGAAAAAGAGGTCAGGATTTTACCCCAACCTCTCTGGAAACTCAATGTTTACTTTACCGCAATCTTTACTGTCAATATCCGCCAATACTTAGGAACAAACCTTCTACCAATGGTCTCAGTGACATACTTCTGACACTCCTCTACTGGAATCAAAAAACTATGTATAATATTAAAGGCATCATCCGACTGCAACTGCGCTGCATACTCCTCCGAGTATTCTCTTATACGGTACTTACGAGCATCACTACGTACCCCAGATAAATTCATCTCCCAGACAAATTCATCATTACTGCGGTATATGATACGCTCAACAAACATATCAATCAACTCATCACTAACTTTTCTACCTGAAAAATCAACAAAAGTATCTAATCGCTTAGATATCGCATTCAAATCAAACAACGCTTTATTGTCCCTCGCCTCTTTCAATTGCCTATCGCTGATATTACGCTCTAAATTTGCCTTATTCTCAGTAAGAGTTGGTAATAACTTTTTGAACATATTGTCATCAATTTCATTAGCCAAATGCTTCATATAAAGATTATCGATCTGGGTATCAACCTTCTCCAACTCTTTCTTCAACTCTGGAAGTTTATTACCACTTCTTATAGAATCAGCCTCTTTCTTGCTCTCCTCAATATACCTCAGTGTTCTGATAATCTCATCCTTACTATTATCAAACACATATTGAAAGACTTTTAATGACATCAACCACATTTTCATTTCTGAAACAGCCTCTAACGTACATAAATTTTTAATTTTAGGTAATCTATGTGTAACTCTATACTCAGGCGTTTTTGAATTAATCTGCCAACGACATGCATATCTAAATTGCGCCTCCTTACCATCTTTGGCAGTATGTACATACTGTGGACTACGACTATACCCACATTGACAAAAACTCTTATTAGCAATTACATCAACAGACTCCCTTAAACCATTAACCATATTTCCACGCTTAGAATAGATATACTCTGCTGCTCTTCCAGATTGAATATCATGAGCCATCCACCAGACTTCCTCTGAAACCAACGGCTCCCAATCTCCCTTCACCAAATTACACTTCTCAATCAAATTTCCTTCTTCATCATATACATCTTCCCTAATAGGTTTAATTTTAGTAGCAATTTTTTTCTTGGACATAGTGTCAACAATCTTAAACTTTCCATAGAGTATATACCCCATGTATTTCTCATTTTTCAATACACGGTTAACTTTAGAGGGAGTCCAATTTAAATCACCTGCTGCAGTCTTATAACCATTCGCATTCAAATAATTAGCAATCTTAGCACTTCCCATCCGCATTTTGAGGTCTGGATGAGTATACAATTCAAAAATCTTTTTAACTGTAAAGCCATCGACTGGGTGAATTGTTAATGAATCATCTCTTCGGTCAATAGCTTTCTTCAAAATATAACCAAAAACACCAGAAACAACAAGCTGTCCACGTTCTCGGTAAGACTGTACCCCGTTATTGACTCTCTTTGCAGTACGCATAGACTCACCTTGAGCCATTCCTCCATCAACAGCGATACGAATAATATCAGTATCACTTAAGTTAAATGTCCAATACTGGCCTTCTAAAATAATAATTCCTATACCATATTCCTTAAGTACGTCAATATAAATTAACAGTTCTTTTAAATTTCTCGCAAATCGACATACATCCTGGATAACAATAATATCAAACTCATGACGTTCAGCCGCTTCAAGCATAAGTTTAAAAGCATCTCTATCATCTGCCTGTCTACCTGAAATACCATGCTCTGTATATTTATGACGCTCCTCAAGCAAATAATTTTGTCTTCCTATAATAAAAGTATCCAATCTTTCTATTTGGTTCTCAAGAGCTGCCTTTTGATCTGCATGATTTGTAGACTCTCGTGCATATCTCGCCGCCCTTAACAAGCGAACACTATTATAAATATCATCATAGGTAGACTCTCTGAAAAATTGCAATAAATCCATAGCCTTAATCTGCTCAACTGAATATTTACTTAACAATGACATTATTCTTTTCCTCCTTCACCTTATTTTTAGCAATCACATACGTATCAGTATCAATCAAATTTTCTTCAAATAATTTTTTCAAGAAAAAATTAACTAATACATCTGAATCAACAAAACCTCGCTTTTTTTCGTTCATAAACAGACCTCCTGCAAAAAATAATTACAAGAGCCATTCACCAAATCAAAAAAGAACTCAGTCTATACTAATACTCAGACCGTCTTTACACGCTCAACGCATATGCTGCTAAGTGGTGTGATGTTACCGTACATTTAAGGAAATGTGTAGTGTCTACTTCTCACAAAAAAATAAACAAATCATTAGTACATATGGCTATCCAAAACGAAAAAACAAAAAGTCATAAAAAATATCCACTTTACAAAGCAATGAACTGGTACCCCATCCAATAAAATACTTACTCAGAATATCTATTATTTAAAAATAGGTTCTAGCCATATCCATACCTTCAAGACTCCCAAACATAAAAAATATCTCACAAAAATAGACAGATACTCGATAGCACCTGTCTACTTCTTAAAATCAAATATTCTCTTTACCCACGAAATGCAACTTCTTAACTCTACTTTTTCATAATCTCAATGTATTTTTCAATATCTTTTAACATTTCCTCATCTTCCACACCAGAAATATTACTTGTTTTTGCACACGTAGCAATCAACTGACCAAAACGCATATCTGGATACAGTTTCCATGCTTCACTCAATTTTTCCAACATGAGGTCAATCCGCTCTGGATCTCTGCCATTATACTCACACATTACGCTCCTCCTTAAATTTCACTCAAAGGCACAATATCCTCATAGAGCAAAGTATGTTTATCATCAACATCGAAATCATCATGATAATGACCAAAATACCACCTTTTGAATGACAATTTATCCTCTAACATATCAAAATAATTTGTCAGAATATCCTGCTCATAAAGCCTTTTTCCAATACCGCCTCCGTTGTAGTGTAATTCTACCGCATCCTGAGTACGATTAGATGCACAGTGCGTTATCACATAATCCACCTGATAATTGGCAGTTTTAAGATTTTTTAAGCCCTCCTGCAATTCTTCCTCCGTTGGTAACTCCTGCTCCCACCAAGAAAAATGCTTTACACGAAAAGATAAACCACTCTGAATCGCTTTTCGCCTGTCCTCCTCATAATCCAAATCATCTCTGTCCAGTACCCCACCTTGAATGTCATGACTTGATGCACCGCCAAAGGTAAAAAAAGTTTTTCCTTCTATATTAAATACCTGACCACGCTCCAGAAGAATTATCTTATCTCTGACAATATGTCGCACTTTGCCACCTTTCCATTCTTCCAACTCATATTCCTCAATCATATCATAATTTTCATGATTGCCCTGTACCCAGAGAATCTGAAAGGGCAAACCTGACAACCATTTTCGATTATACTCAAATGTCCCATCCTTCGCCCATAACAATCCAAAATCACCACAGATAATCACACTGTCCTTCTCTGTTAAATCAAAAGACAATTCTTCATGCTGGCGTTTTGCAAACCTTCTAAAGTCACAGTGGGTATCTCCCGTAATATATATCACTCAATCGCCGCCTTCCTTAAAAATTTGATTATTCTTGATTAATTCTTTAAATGATACAGGACAATAATTGTTAATCATACAACCTGCATTCAGGGCTGTTTCGTATTTTCTCATATGTTGGAACGCATCATTTCTTTTATTATGGATATGACCGTAAATATGGTAGACATCTCTGTAAAAACCATCCCACTCTGCAAAAGGAAAATGAGATAGAATTAAATGTTTTTGATTATCTGTCACCGCTAACTGATAATCAACAGAAACAAAGTACCCCATTGCTTCTTCATCCTTCAACAACTTTTTGTCATGATTACCAACGATTAAATGCTTTTGGCCTGCCAATTGCTTTAGATACCAACTAAACGGCTCTTCATTTTTAAAAGCAAAATCGCCTAATATGTATACCTGATCATTCTTTGTAACTCGATTATTCCATGAATATATCAGTACCCTATCCATTTCTTGAACATCAAAAAAAGGTCTTTGGTCAAAATCAAGTACAGCACGATGACCAAAATGTAAATCAGATATATAGAAATTCATTATAAATGATCTTCTATCTTCGATATTTTTGCTTTCTGGAACAATTCATGGAACATATCCACAGCCTGCACCTGATTTAATAACTCAATCTTTTTATCTCTAAGCTGACAAAAAACACCTATACATGTTTTATTAGCGTAATCTACTACTCTTGGCAGTTCGCTGCATCTAAAAGCTAAAGATAGCCACTCATAATACCTTTTACCATCTATTTCAATATAATACCCAGCCCTTTCTTTGTCATACTTTCTGGAATTGAAAGCTAAAGTCTGGATGACTTCATAATCGTCTGGAAGTTTTTGTACATACTCTCTAAAAAAGACACAATCTTCTCCATCAATCGCAATTGTATATGCTTTGATATGCTTATCCAAAAAGTACTGATAAAACTGAGTACAATGATTAATTACAATTATATCTTTATTAATGAATTCATCTTTATGTAGTTCCCAATATTCGTTAGAATCAAAGAATCTTCTCATGAACTCATTGTAATGTACTTCTTCCAACAAATCCATATATCTCCATGAATTTTTTAATATCTTGAATCTATTATAAGATATCTGTTCATTTTCTTTGGTCATTTCGTAATACTTATCTACATCGGCATGTAAACCTAAAAACTCCAATTCCACAGTATCTGCATACTTCTCATCAAAATTTCTTAGAATTTTTAATATAGATACTCTAGCAACATCTTCAAGTACCAAAGCTAAATCTTCATCAGACATAAACCTAATATCATCAACTGAAGATTGGCGACTTATTAAACCTGTCAACGATATATCTGGTCTATGCTCACTTATAGTCTTTAATGCCTTTACAATTCTTTCATTAGCCGTCATCATTTTTACCTCCAATAATTTATAGTTAGCAAGATATCATCATTTGTGTTCATCTCGACTCAGGTAATACTAAATCAACCAATAATGCCATGCAATCAAGCCAACCTTGCCTATAAGCTATAATACTGCAATTTGATGCTGCTGAATTTTTTGCTGTCAGAACATTATCAAATGCATCTTGTAACTCTGGACTTATACGTTGGGAAAAAGAATCGATTGCATCGCTCTCTTCCTTGCTCAGTTTTTGATACTCGACATCCTGAAAATAAGCATTATCCAAACGCTCATCTATCAATGCTTCTATGACCTCATTTAACATAAATCACACCTCATTAGTTCCATATGAAAATATTCTTTCCATTCTTCCTCATTAAAATCTCTGATATACTCCCCTAACTGTCTCCAGCGAAATATTGAATCTTCTATGCAAACATTAAAAGTATATTCATTATCAGATTTTGCCAAATACTCCCACACATTTTCTCCTGCACAGGAATGTTTAGTGTACACAACAATTTTCTGTTTTCTATAATACTCAAGCAGTAAAGCCAATTTTGCTCCGGTACACATGCTTGTTACAATAGTTTTTCCTATTGGAGTTTTTATCTCATACTTACCAACATATTTAGAGTTATCGATTTTCCTCATTATATCTTTCGATAGTTTATCTCTGAATGCATTAGACTTCCAAGAAATAATGTTTTGAAACTGTTCTGCTATAGAATCTTGGTCAATAAGAAATATATAACTAACAACATTTAAACCTGAAAACTGTTCTTCCATCCTTTGTATAACTTCTTTCCTGTCTTTGCAAACAATTAAATTAAGCATCAGCTCTTTTACCTCCTACACCAACATAACATTATTATTGATAGCCTTTTCCAATGTCTTATCATCCACGCCGATATACCGTTGCGTCACGGCAATGTTGGAATGTTGGTACAATATCTGCACAAGTCTGATATCACAGCCATTGGCATAATATAACTCAGTGCCATACGTTTTTCTGAAGCTATGAGTGCCTATATTCTTCAATCCAAGCAGGTCACACACCATTTTCAGATACTTCTGCACATTTCGCTCTCGAAAAGGAAATAACTTAGCCTTAGAGCTGATACCCCATCGGATACAATAACTCTGGATATAATTCATAACCTCCAACGGAACAGGAAACTCCCGCTTCTTTTGAGTCTTCTGCTCAACAATATCAATCCTGAACTTTTTTCCATCTTTCACAAAATCACATAATCTCAAGTCCAGAATATCCTCAATGCGAATACCCAAGTTTCTCTCAAGAATCAGTGCATCTGCGATCTGCTCCTTACTCTTAATATGCTGACCTTCATAGTTAAATCCACTACGGAGCATTGAAACAATACTTTCGTATTCTTCCTGGGTAACAGGGCGGCACTTTTTATTCATCGAATCCTCCTTTCAGTAGTTCGTATTTGTTGCGGTTTTCGTGCGTAATCACTGCCAGAAACAGCCATACTGAACCGGAGCAAGCGAGAACCCCCCATTTTAAAGGATAGTACGTTTTCTTATACTATTCCGCACCAAAAGACGACCTCACTGTTGCCCCTGTGTCGGCTTATTCTGGAGCAAGCCGACTATTCCCCACCAAGCACCCAAATCGCCTGTGTGGGCAAAATAAAACGTTACGAACTTGAATCCAGCAAAAATACGCACTTTTCAACCGTGTGTACTATAACTCTGTTCCAAGAGATAAGGAACAGTCACTAATGCACGAAAATTCAGTGGTTTCTTTGGTAGTAGTGCTTTATATAGAATTTTTAAGCAATCCACAGCCATTCCCCTACGCTTTTCACACCGCATTAGCATACCCCTATTTATCTTCTGAGCATGGGAATAGGAAAAAGCACTCATTGATAGAGTCTGAACAAAAATACTTTTTTGGTGATCCATTTAGAAGCCTCTCCATATAAATCATCAAATTTGTGATGAAAAACCACTTATAGCGGTTATTCATCACTTTAAGATGTGATGAAAACAGCCGCCCTAAAATATTTGTATTTTGCATTTTTAAAACTTGCCGTTTTACTAATAAATACAAGGACTCCCAGAAATAAAAAATTGCTTTTCTAAATAAGTGAAATTTTTTCAACTTTAAAAAACACATTTTGTTAAATTCAAAATAATTCAATCACATATTTCCAAAGTCAAATATGGTAATCGTATCTCAAAAACTAATAGAATAGAGATTTGTTCCTGACTTAAATCAATAATTATTTTATGAAAACACTGAACAGTAAAACCTTTATCCTGAGATGTAATTTAAAAGATTGCATCGAATCAACTTAATAATAATATCAAAAAGCAAAAGGATAAATTAAAACACCAATCGTAACATCATAACACTGGCAATCATTATTATTTCAACAAAGTCTATATTAGGATGGCCATCGCTGCAATTCTGTTGAGGACAGATTTACTTAAAACAACATTAGTTGCAATTCTATTGGTAAAAGTTTATGTCAAGACAGCCATCGCTGCAATTCTGTCGGTAGCAGTTTATGTTAAAACAGCTATAGTTGTAATTCTATCTGTAGCAGTTTATATTAAAGCGACCTTAGTTTTAGATCTATCGAGGAAAGATAATATCAAAACACCATAGTTACAATTCCATCAGATAGCAGTTTGCATTGGAACAACCATAGTTACAATCGAATCAATTGTAATATTTACCCCCGAAAACATTGTCAATTCAAAAGCAGTCTTATCCTCTTGACGAAACCTCTCTATATGAATCAAAAATCAAATAGAAAAGACCTCCGATTTTCATCAAAGGTCTCATAAATTCTATTTTTTCTTATTATCAATTTCCTTTATGTGCTGAATTCCAAGGCTGTTTGAATCTGTTATTTCATTTACCTTTGTAAACCTAGCAGACAACGTCATAAAATCTTCTTTTTTTGTAAAAATCCGCAAATTTATATCTTTTATAAACTTACCATCCAAAGATAACTTTACAGTTAATTTAGTATCTTGGAGAACGGAATCCTTATATTCGCTTGGCGCCTTAAAGTTATTATTATCCTCCATCCAAGAAACAAAATCTTTAAAGTAAATCGAAAAAATATACTCATCATCCTCGATAGATACCCCGTCTACAAAATCTAGTTTTTCCTTATTCGTAAAATAATCCTTTATAAATTCTATACCAGACTTATATAGCTGATCATAACGTATCCCAAGAAATTCATCTAATTGAAAATAAGCATACATACCTGCAATATCTCTTTCGGCTACTATTTTCATAAAATCAATATATTGGCTATCGACTTTTTCCGCAACATTCCGATAGCAATATCCATTATAAAGCGCATAATATACTCTACCATTATCTAAATTAGAAAGAACTGTATTATCATTTTTTCCATAAACTTCTACTTCATAAGAATCATAATCTCCATTTAAGTCCATATAAAAATCACATATAAAACTATCTGCATTTACGGTATTCTCATACGCCTTGATGACTCTTGTATACTTATCAGTTTTATTATGCAAAATTGCTCCTATTGCAGTACCTCCAGCTATTAGCACCAGTAGTGCTACACAAATAGTAATCATCATTTTCTTGTTCTTCATATGTAATATACCTCTCTTCTAAATCAATATTTTTTTGAACTACTTATTTTCGATAGAAATAATCAAATCTCTATTTGCTATCTCATATTCGTTCAGCATATCATCAGTAACTTCTGAAACAGTCCCCCGATACCATGACTTTGAATCAAAGTAATTTTTAGTATCGCCTTTTTGAAAGATATATCCATGACGGGCATATATCTCATTTCTCGCCAGCTTGAGCTGCTCCTCACTAAGAGCCGACAACTCCTTCTGCGAGTAATACCTTGAATCACAATCAGGTAATATGTAATCGGAATCTTGGCTGGTATCTTTTGCACTCGCCTGTTTTGTCGAGGTATTATCATTCCAATCAATTATTTGTTGAATAATTTGATTTCTCGTATAAGTATCTAAATCATAATTACTTTTGGCTGTTGACTTATCAAACAGTTTTTCTAATTGTGCCTGATATTCTTCTTCTGATACTGCTGCATCGCCCCAGTAATATTCAGATAAATAATTACCATCTGCATCTTGAGCAATATTTCCATTATCATTATATTTATCCTCATAATGACCACCAGCAATTTCTTCAGATACCCCATTATTAAGTCTTAAAATACTATCTCCGTAAGAACCCATTCTTCCAAATGAATTATAAAATAAATTCTTTTTTTCTAAATAGGCAAAGCCTCCACGAGATAAGTATTCCTCATGAACTTCATTATTTGAATAGGTTAATAGCAAAAAACCGTCTGCCATATACCCCATATCATGAATTATTTCAGGAATATTATCCTCATCAATGTATATAAGTGAAAATCCGCTAATAGTTCCATCCTTATCTGTATACTTTCCCTCACCACTACTTAGATAATCAATATACGCTTGTTTCCATGCTGGTAATGGTGTTTCAGTTAAACTATTATCATAATCCTCCTCTTGCACAGACTCCTCTACTTTTAATACTGGAACCCCAAAATCTTCTGTTTTTTTAAAAGAATGATAAGTAAACCTTAAATCTCCATATACATTGCTAATACTAAGACCATCGTCATTACTTCCATACCAAACATATTCAGCAATATCAGAAACATCGAAATTAATATACTTCACTTCTTTTGTCGTCCTTAGTATTCTCAATTCATAAGATACATGGTCTGTCACTTGCTTTTCAGGTTCGTCACCCGCCAACTCAATAAATTTTATATATGTATTACATATTTCCTTACCATTGTCCAATGTACCTTTCACTATTAATTCATCATCATTTTGCTTTATATCAACATTCTCTAAATTCTTTTTAATATCCTCAAAAAACCAAAGACACTCCTGTATTTCTAAGGGTTCGGCGTCTATATTATTAAACTCAGAGCCATTTATACTCCTTATCACTTTTCCAGTATTTGAAATATACACCTCAAACTTATTTCCCTCCGAATGTTCTGTACCATCAAATACTTTTGGCCTTGCCTTAAAACTTGTGTGTCCATCTGACATATGTACTTCATTATTCTTAAATTCCACAATCGCATTATCGTTCATTGTGGATTCCATCTTATAACCATCATAAGCTGAGTCGGCACTGGAACCGCCACTGATAGTAACAGATAAAACGTTGGTCTTTTCAGACGCTTTAGCTAATGCTTCATCAACAATCTCCCGATTTTCTTTTTCAGTCTTTTGTATTTCTCTGTTCTCTAAATAAGAACTGATCACACCACTTTTTATTATTACAGCCATGATAATTACAGTTATAACTAATCCTGCTGTTATAAATATACTTTTATTTGGCTTCTTAATTGCATTATTAATTGGTTTCTTATTTGAACTCCCAACAGGTTTACCGCAATGAGAACAAAATGATGCTCCCTCCTTTATAGGCTTGCCACAATGATTACATTCCATGAATTCCTCCTCCTTAGTTTTAGAATAATGCCGCTACAAAAAGACTAATCAACAAAAACAGCACAAACATCACTATGTACAAACATATATAGGAACGTGCAAAGTTTCTCAGGTTGATATTCCTGGTTCCTCCAACGGCAAATATAATCCAGCAAATCCACCCAATAAGCGGAATGTTAAATAAAATACTGTACAGGAAATATCCCCACATACCAATCGGAGTATAGTCAAATCTGGCATCATAATTTGCAATAAGTACCCCACCCATATTAATATTATTCATTCCTTGTATATTAGGTGTCTCATTCATATTCGCATTACCTGCAACCGCCTGATTAGATACCCCAACAGTCTTATTCTGTTCCAAGTCCTTACATAACTTAATCGTTCCAACTGCTGCCAAAGTTGCACCTATCACGATACAAATTAGGTTTCTTAATTTATATAAAATACCTGGCAACCAACCAAATAATGAAAGCAATGATAATATTGTCATAATACCCAAAAACACCTGAGAAGATGATATGATACCTTTCTTTGTCTTATCCGTTACAAAAAAGTAAACACCCAAAAAAGCAGGTAATATCAGCAACAGCATCGATAGAATCATACGCATTGCTCTATAATAACTTCCAAAAACAGAATAGATACTTACAAGAAAAAGCAATACCCCGACAATCAGATAAACAATGCTATCCATCTTCGTGACATTCGTAAATATCCCCTTTGCATCACTCACATCAATATGCTTTAGTTGATCTGCTGCATACGATGCTCCCTCCTTGGCCTTAGCTGATACTGAGCTTACAATATCGTTAAACTCAACCTCTCCTTTCCCTACTCGCTCGCCGCAATCTGAGCAGAACTTTTCGCCTTCTCCTAACTCTTTTCCACACTTCGTGCAAAACATAAGTTGCTCCTCCTTCTGTATATAATCTCCCCCATTATAACGTATATACGTCTTATTTTCAATATAACTTTAGATTGTATCTTTTCATCTAATTTTCACGTTGCATTATAGGTACAATTATTGTATCAGGAAAGCGAGGTATCTTAATATGGAGCAAAATAAAACCTTACAGAAAATTCAGCAGATATTAGATGAAAAGAACTGGTCAAAATATAAATTGGCTCAAGCCTCAAATATACCATACTCATCCCTAAACTCTATGTTCAACAAGAACACACAGCCCTCCTTGGCAACTCTTGAAAAAATGTGTATGGGACTTGATATAACTATGTCGGAATTTTTTTCAAATGATACCCCAATTAAAAAGGACAACGAACATTACTCTTCAGAAGAATTAGATTTGATTGATATGTATCGCTCACTGAAGAAATCTGATAAGAAACTTCTTCTTATATATATGAAAGGCTTTTCCAAGAAACCGCTATAATATCATGGTGTGCTTATAGGATACTCGTTGCTCAAATAGTGTGCTTATAACTACTGTACGATCTTACTCCGACCGAATCTTTTATACAGCTTTGTGCTGCACTTCTTACCAATAATTCTTCATTCTCTTAGTACATTCGGATAAGCCCTTCCCCCACAAGGATAATATATACAAAAGATAGACACCTCTTTTGTTTACTATCACAAGGAATTTCATACCTAATTTTCTCTTTATCCGAGAATTGCTGGAGATACTGTTGCTGTATGTGTAACAGATCGTTACCTACTGTAAGTCACAACTTCGGACTTCACAGCCTGATTGTGTGCTTATACAAAAGAATAGGGTACCTGACCACTCATCAGATACCCCACATAAAAACCTTATTACTGAACCCATACCCCATCCGCATTTACATAAAATCCATCAGGAGTAGTTGTATTGGTAAGCATATATCCATCTGCACCCATATAATACCACTTACCATCGGTATCCTGATACCAAGCATTTGTCAGATAGGAGCCGTCAGAGTTCTGAATCCACCAGCCGTTTGAATCACTCGCCCAAGAAGATGTCACTGCCGATGTAGAAGTACCATCTACAAATTTGAAATAGTAGGTCACAGTACCGCCGCTATTTTCACTCCAGTCTTGGTCATATAAATCCAATACTATATATGAATAATCTGGCAGATTTTTAATATCAATTCTTCCATTATTAGCTTCACCTGCCCACTCGTTACCAAAATTCTTCTCCTTTTGTTCCGGCCTATATACTGATACCCCAGGATACTCGTTTAATATTGTATCTATATTATATCTTTGATTAGGCAGAGCATCGGCTGTACCCACGCCATAAGACCTGATAATATCGCCATTCACATTAACAGGATTTTTAAAATCAATATTAAGCTGCTGACCTAAATAAACGCCATTTGTACCTGTGATTGTATAAGTGCTATCATGCGGCACAAGATACACGGTCTTTCCATCAATCACCTCTGTAGCCACAGCACTACCATCTGGAGCCTTTACATCAAGCGTCACATTTAATGCCGCAAAAGCCGTGGTGGATACCCCAATCGTCATCACCACAGCCATTGTCAAGGCAGATACTGCCTTAAATAAACTTCTCTTTTTCATTTGAACAACCTCCAATAGTTTTTCTTTTTATTATAACGTATAATCGTATTATTATCAACTCTATTTTATATTGTATATACGTCATATAAAATTTTTCTTATTCATCAGCCAGGCCAAAGAAAACTTGAGCAAAGAAAAAGAACCTCACAGTTTCCTGCAAGGCTCCCGATACCCCATCATGCTTCGGTTTCACAGTTGGATTTTGTAATGGCGCATTCCAGTTCCAATTCAAATTCACCGATGACAGTATTCGGTCTCTGGTCACTCTTAATGACGTGGAGAGGGTCAATCCAATTTTCAGAATCAAAATGCTCTCCGCTTACATTCATCATATCAATGTACGTGGTAATCGGATGCTGAACAACTGTACTCGGCGGTGGCATTGAGCCAAACGCAAGCGTCAACGGATTAGTCTTGATACTTCTCAGACACTCCAGCGCAGATGCTACGCTCAGCCGATACCCCATCACTTCGACATAAGTATTTGCATTGCTGATATGAAGTCTGTCAGCCAACTCATTGTACCGCTCCAGAGCCTTCTTCGTTTCAGAATGACATTTGACAATTCGCTCGCGCGCTTGGCTCTTCTCTTGCTCAGAAGCATATTCATCGACAGGTTCAATCAGACAAGCACAGTTATTAAAATACTTCCGCTTCAGGAGCTTCTGCTCCTTCAATAAATCCACTACTTTCATATATAAAAGCCTCCTTTTCACTTGGTGTGTGGTACTATAGCTCTGCTCCCCCAAGAAAGCAAGCATTATTATCACAATATACAACTATCTTACAGATAACTTCAAAACTCGAAATGGATACTTACAATTCGGTAGATCATATCCTCATCTTACGCACCTTTTATAAACGTTCCAGCATACCCCAAAATAATTTACACTATTAACAGTTAAACTGCATTATTGAATATAAATGTGTGTCTTTACCAAACCTTCGAACATCTTTACTCCCTAATCGTGTGTTTATAGACGAAATCTATAACGCATTTACAGTATATTACTGGAATCCCACTCCCCCCGAGTACATCCTTAAGCAGAACTCTATTCTTAGAACTCACATCCTCAACTAAGATATATAATTAAGTATTAATCAGCTATATCATTACTACCATAGTCGAAATTAATACAAATATCGTTTTTGTCTCTGTTCTTAGAATACCAACTGTTATCTCTATTGAACTCTTATCTCACTGATAATCTCATATACGAATTTACTTATCTTATCATCATTATGTATATCATAATGCATATCAAAATTAATAAAATCTCATTTACCATATTATTGTTACAAATTGAATTTTTATAGACGTCTGTTCCCCAGACCTTTCAGCAATTTATAAGGCAACGCCGTGTTTTCGCCTGTGTGCCATTTTGAGGGGGCTATGGCACTATTATAGCCTACAAGCCACAGAAAGCCTGTTTGAGCCGCTGTGCAAGGCGTGTGGGGCATCCCAAGCAAGCCGAACCATAAGCCACGGGAACATACCCCGAAATAACGCACTATCTTGCACAAATACGCACCATATATTCGAGAAAAAGACCTGCACCTTTCGGAGCAAGTCACTCTGCAGTCTAATCCCCCGCTACGATTTCAAACTCATCCTCGCCAATAATAAGTGCCATACTTCCACCATTTAACCAATTTCCGTGGATTTGCAGGGCATCATCTATGAAGTCAACCTAAAACAAATCGCCGCGTTTCTTTGGAGTGCATGAATCAGCTAAGGGCGCTGTCAATCTTAAAATTGTTCCTTGTGGATACCTCATAGAAAATACTGCTCTTTTATCAATCTTCAGTCTCATGCTTATCAGCCTCCAATCGTTTTATCAAATACTGGGCATATAACTCCATTCCAAACTCTACTTGGCTCCTCACCATAAACCACGCTTTATTAAAAGAATCACAATCTGGAAGTTCCCCATAACATCCGCCAGCTTTATGCTGTAAGATATTCAGATACATCTTTTCAAGCCAATGCACTGCGTCAAACAGTTCATTCAGGTATGCGTCAAAAAAATCAAAGTACATCATAAAATCAATGAGCTTTTGTAAAAATATCATCTGACAACTGATATCTACGTTATTCAAATCACCTATATCATACCCCGACATAAATTCATGATAACCATTGAAATAATATTGAGCGAATCCACTATTGTTGACCTGATAATTAAGGTTGCTGATCGAATACAAACGACGCACATCTGACAACAGTTCTCCCTGTGGAATTTCATCTTCTTTATACCCCATCAGCTTATCAAAGTATGGGGTATGTTTATTATCTCCCTCTTTGCCATTGGTCATATGCACAACTAGAAGTGAACGACAAAATACAGGTCTTTCCGTTGGAACTTCTATGCATACCCCATTGTATTTAATGCTTTTTATTCTCTCCATATTCTGGTAAGTTCTCCTCCCGTCTGCAATAAAGCGTTTTATCATGCGTTCCTTCAAAAGCAGGTAATCTCTTGAGGATGACAGGAATATCATCCTCAAGAATACTTGTAAAGTTACCTTCCTCATCGTGTCGACAAGCAAAGATGTTGCCGACTAGAATATCAAATGCTTTTCCATCCGAATTACACCAGACTCGATTGACAGGTAAGCCGTCTAACTTTCCTTCATCATTTATAACAATATCAATATCCTCTGTCAGACTCACAACCTGTATATAGCCTCCGACAAAAAGCTTTGATGCCTCCAGCGTATTCTCTTTATCTTCTATGTGACCTTTGAACACCTTATCCTCAGAACATCGCATAGCAAATATTTTTACTGTCTTTTCTTTCATTAGGCAATCTCCTTTGTCAAGCCTTCCTCGCCTGGTTCTGTCCCCTCTCCCTGAGCATCACCGTCACCTTTCAACTCAGAGCCTTTCCTTGGTTCAGCAGAACTCTCAGCGCCAGAATCTTCCTCGGACACCTCGCCCTCAGATGATACCCCGTCTGTTTTCTCTGAAGCATCCAATACAGAAATTTCCTCCTCTTCTGAAGTTTCCTCTACAGAACTTGACTCATTGGGATTTACCTCCGAATCTTCAGCACTGTCAACGGCATCCATACCATCTTCCGCATCCATATCAGCCAGCTTATAATACTGAATATAAGCCTTCGTTAACTCAGACAATCTGCCCTGGGTATTGACACGCTTCACATTTCCAGAGCCAGAGTATTCCTTATAGGCTTCGTTTTCAGTAGTGAAGAAATCATCAAGGAAAGCCTTGAAAGACTGTACCTCAACACCTTTTTCCACTGCTAACTTGGCAACGCTGAAAATGATAGGAACATTATTTTTACGCAGATACTTAATAGTGCCTTTTCCGGCAAATCCATCACTCAGGTAAATTGTCAGAGTTTCCAGTTCCTCTTTCAATCTGTCTGACATATTGTCGTGCAGATGCTCACAGAAGTTTAAACACTCTGCCGCTGAAATGGACTTATATTCGTAATTCGTCACACTTGCCTCCAACAGCAGAGCCGACTGCAACAGCATCAAGAGGTTATCTTCTCTTCGCATTTGAGCCACGGTTAAGTTTACGCTTTCCTGCCAAAAACTCATTTCAAGTACCCCACGCAGAAAGGTTGATAACTTCGTACCAATCTTAGCCTTAGATTTCTGGACTGTGCTTAGTGGCGTTGCATTGTTAATCAACTCAAAGATTTCCTCAATCTGCTCGTCTGTCGCATCCTCCAGACAATAGATCGTAAATCGGAAGCCAAGCAAAGCGTCCTTGCACTCCTCTGACAGTTCCTCAAAAGTAAGACCTGCAAGGTCAAATATCGTGCCATCAACCGTCACAGGCGGAGTCTTCGGATGCAGAGCATACTCCCCGTTGATAAATTCAAACAGAGAAGTACACCTCTGCTTTCCGTCAATCGTTTGATAGGTCGTGCCTTTATCATCTTTGTACTTTGCAAGATACAGTGATGGAATGGGATACTCATTCAGAATTGCATAGACAAGCATACTCTTCTGAAGGTTATTCCACATACCACTGTTACGCTGAATCGGCAGGTCAAAAAGCAATGTACCTTTATCTGCCCAGTTTTTCAAAGTCCTCAAGCCCGTAGGCAATGTACTTCTATTCATCCAATATCCTCCTTCATTAAAATCATCTTAAAAAGCTATTTTTGCATTATGCTTAAATTGACTCAATTCTTCACAAGGTTTCCAATAATCCTTATCGTAGTCATATTGATAAAACCATCTCTTTTCACAGCTTGGATATATTCTACAGTTAATCCATTCGATGCAACAGTAATCGTATATACCACCATCTGTCAAATCATTATAATTCCCACGTAACGCACTTTTTGCTGTTTTATATCTGCGAAACATTCCTGCTGTCCTGCCAACTATTAATCGGTTCTTATGCTGGTCTATTGCAATCATGACTATAAAGTACACTCTTTCACCTTTTATTAGGGAGAGGATACTTCTTTTTGACAGAATGAGCCTCCTGTAAACCTCGCGCCAAAATCTCAGCTAACATCCCTCCTCATAAGTCAATTCTAATTTTTTGATATGGAATTCATCCATGATCGTCGCCATCATCGCCACCAAAAAGCAAGGCTCAGATACTCCAAAACCGGGGATATCATACTCAAACGTGACCATTTTCTTATCACGGTCAACTGTTACATATGTCTTTCCGTTCAGAGAATCTGCTTTGGCACACAACATGCCTTCATCGGCTGGCGAAAACTCTTTTTCATAATGAATCGTCATTTTGGTCATTTTTACTCCCTTCTAAGCAAACAGGCTACCACTGCAAGAGCAGAACCATACACATTTTCTACCCCTTTTTATTTGCGTGTACCTATCTATCACTCTATTCCAGATAAATTGCAAGTCCTATTTTCCCTTTTTCCACAATTTTAATAATAAGGCAATTCCTCTTCTGTAAAAGCCTCGCCAGCATACCCCTTTTTACGGGCAACAGGATTAGCAAACGCACCATCTCCTGATAAATGACTGGTCATGAATTTCCTGCATTCTTTAAATTCATCACTCGTCAGATACATCCTGTTTAGCCAGTTCCGCATACTGTACTTATCGTTTTCACGGTTCCTTGGCTCCTTCATGCACACCCTTGTCAAATCTTTTGCAGATTGAGCCAATCCAAGGCTGAACTGAATATAACTTTTTACTTCCTCTGCATTTAATGTGCCATTATACATACGAAATTCAATCCCCTTGCCATCAAACATACTGCTCAAATTTAACATAGAATATCTGCTGGAACTTCTATACCATACCTCCTTCAACTCCTCCATTTTACCAAAACTGCTACGATTGGCTCTTTTTGCAAGATCCTCATCTACATATTGACAGTACTCAATTAAGCGGATGTCTGATATCTGCAAGGCTCTTTCTAACAGGAATTGCTTACTTCTCATGATTTTTATCAGATTTCGTAGCGTGTCAGGGGTCTGTTCAGAACCACTTACATGCACATGCAAACCACATTGATATTTTGAATCAGAGACGACCTCCCAATCTCTGCCGCAAGTATCAAAGCACTCCCCATCTTTCAAATAACTTGCAATGATCTGTTCTGTCTGGCGTCTCGTTATGCCTGTAAGTTCAATCTCCACTCCGAATAACTGCTTTCTCATAGCTCCTAAAAATTCCTCCCGTTTTTTCTCCATAGGCAAACCTTCCTTTTCTATCGTTAGTCCTATGTCTTAACTCTAAGCCAGCAGATTTTCAAGAGAATTTTTCTCCGCAAAAATAAGAGGGATTTTATAAAGAATAAACAGAATGGATTGTTGCTTTATAAAAACCAGAAGCCATTGTGACGTTTCACTGCCAAACTAGCATACCCCTAAAATAACTCCATAAAAATCCCTTTCCACCCATGCCCATAACAAAACCTGGGCAAAAAAAAGAAAGTGCCTCAACAGGTCTACAGGCTGGTTCCAGTTTCACATCAAAAAACTGTTACACCCATTTGTTACACTGTCTTAAGCACTTTCTAACATCTTGTAAAAATTCGCTTGCCATTAAGTTTAAGAAAAAAATATCAATCCTGTTCATAATACTGTCGGAAAATCTTTGCATATTCCGCTGGCGTCAATAAAGGCCGCGCCTCATACACTTCGTCGGATATCATAATTTGTAATGCCTCGTCTGTATCAAAGTTCGGCACTATGAACGTCTTAACGCCAACTAACTTTAAAACCTGATTCTGTACAAAAGCCTCCCGTTTCGTTTCGCATACCCCGATAACATTGACCAGCTCTACGAAACCACTCTCATCACGCCTGACCGCCTGTAAAAGCAAAAACTTATCAGGATAGCTCCTAATAGCAGAAGATACCAGCATTTGATCCATACTTATACCACCTTTCACAGTTGATGGTAGTATAGTATAACTCTGAATGTCAGAATACACAACTCTGTCTGGAAAAATATTTAAAATGCATGAATAAGAATCCTCTGTCTCACAAAATCCTACTATGACTGAATGCTGTTAGCATAGCTGCTAAAAAGTTTCACAGCACTATTTTTATCCTTTTCATTCTTGGCTTTCAGGTACTCTTCTTTAAACAGACATTGATATTGTAATTCCAAATATTTGTCATAACGAACCACCATAACAATCGGCTCTACAAAATAATTACTTGCATCATTCCCCGACTTAAATGTTGGTATCGCCCAAATCCCATCACCAATCTCCCTGTCTGCAAGAACCTCCTCCTTGATCTCTATGTTAGTAACCATAACCTCAACAGGGATGTTACTGTATATCGTATTTTGCATCATACGCTTAAATGAATTCTCATTCAAAACAACATTGTTCTTGTATAATTGGTTGCCCTTTAATTTATCCTGTATATCATCCTTCTTTTTTTCCTCAGCACGAGTAAATGGAATGATTACATAACAAGCTCTATTACGCTCCTCTTTAATATATGTATTCATAGCCTTACGCAGCTTTTCTAAAGGACTCATCTCACCTTCTTTTTTCACCTTTGCACTTTTTACATTGTCTTCTATATTCTGAACAATCTGGTCTAAGCGCTCTTTTCTACCGTCAGTGAATTGATTATAGAAAGCCAGTATATTGGCTCTTTTTAATAGGAACTTTTCTTCTTTCCTATCATTTAAATCGATTGTTTCTGTTTTATCATCAGTACCCATTCCCCAAAACAACTTTTTAAAATCATTCTGACAACATACATTATATCTTGAAGAAACAATATAATGCCCCTTTATCTGGTCGAGAGCCTGAATAAATTCCGATACATCAAAGTATTCACTCACATAATCCGATGCATCTGTCTCACTATATGGAATATCACAGTACCAAACTGTGTTATCCGTATCATAATCAACTTCTGACGAATCAGAAATACTTTTCATAACATTTGCTTTACCACTAAATAATTTATTTGCATCACCTCTATGTACTGCTACTCCTGTAACACACTCGTGGCCTATATCTAACCGTTTTTCATACTCTCCACAAAATTTTGCAAAATTTCCAATATAGCAATCATTAAAAGACTGCCTGTCTGAAAAAGAATTATAAATGAAAAATACAAAAGCCAGGTCTCCATCCTCCAACCCGATGTCTTTTCCACTATCATCGGTAATTATATGGTAAATCGTATCACACTTGTGTCTTATCCCATACAGCACATCTTCCACATCCAGATAATACTTAATAAATTCTTCTTTATTAATATCACCATCCTTTATAAATGAGCATACATTGAATTTACAATAGTAATCTCTTAATTTATTTTCTCTCTTGACTCTCGTCTATTCCTGATCCTTACATGCTTCATTATTTTTCTTGGTATATTCAGTGGTTATATCTCTTGCCGACCTCTCGTCAAAAACTTTTCCCTTGCTTATGACATACTTTTTATATACCTGCATGAAATTCCTATCATCTTTGCAGCCCTTAACTATATCTATAAACTCTTTTAATCTCTTCTTGAACTTATCCAGTACCTCTGTGTTCTGCAGAACTCGATAAAAGGCAGTATTCATCGCCCCATAATCATTATATACCTGGTTAACCTCCTGTTCGCTTGAAACAAAGAAATTCATTGTAACAGCTCCGGAACCTCCAAACGCGTCTACAAAGGTACTTATCCCAGCCTCCTGCTGAGCTAAAAAGTTGACCATTCGGCACAAAAACTCTGGTTTAATTCCCTGATAATGAGGAACTGCTTTCAAATAAGGTCTATAGTCATAAATGACATCCTCCACAGGCGTTAAAGGCTTAAGTGAAGATACCCCAAAATCTTTTAACAGCTTCTTAAGCTGCTTTTGTAGTTCACCTTGGTTCTCACATTTTGAACATCCACCATGATAACTAACTTTTGCAGACAACTCATCATAAACCTTATCATAAACCACATATTTTACTATATTGGGAATATCGCCACCGAACAACTTACTTTGAGTCTTGATAATTTTATCATTATGCTCATATCCCAAAGCCATCAAGAATTCACCGATTACCTTATTTTTTTCTTCAGTATCTTTGAATTTAATCCCCCTTGACTGCAACGATGTAATAAGTTTGTCTCCATACTCTTTCACATCTGACTCAGATACAGACAAATGAAAGATAGTTTTGATAAGGCATCTGGCAATCAGTACATTATCATATTCAATAGTATTTTGGCTTCTCAATTTGCCTGATATAGAAATCCCCTCAACAAACCTATCGTCTTCTAAATCCATGAAGGCTAAATCACACATTTTCCTACTTTTAACACATGGATACTGAAACCTATCCCTTGAAGTAATACCCATTGAAATTAGATTTCTCAAGCTCGCCAATTCTTCTGCAATACTATAGTCACATGCCCCCTTACCATACGCTCTAAGTAAATCACTGATTTCCTTTCTGGCTGGTGAGATTTCAGAAGCATAAAGCTGTTTCCTTAAAGAAATAATTGCTTCAATTAAATCTGCTACCTTTTCATTGTCCAATTTTTCCACAATATCCTGAGCTAATTCTTTAATTATTTCCCCTTCAGCATCAGTACACCCTTTAGTCAGTTCTCCTTCATCTAACTCATCTAACAAATAAAGCAGACCTTTTTTCAATACCTTGTCCGATTTGTCATACAAGGGTGGCATACAGATATCATTCTCAATTATCCATAGAAAGAACTGTTCAATATCATTATCTGAAATATAAAATCTTGCCTTATTCTTTGTCTTAACATCTACATCTTTTTCCTTTACATCAGATTTATAGAAACAAGTCTCTTTAACCTCCCGATAAAACCTGGCTTCCACATCACTGCTCACATTACCAAACAGATATTTTGCATACTCATTTACAGAAGAAAATACTTTGTCTGCACTCAGACAATCAGTCCTTATCTGCCTGTAAAACTGCTCAAATCCCTCAATCAGCTTATCATCAACAAAAATTTTATATTCGCTTAATTCATAGTACCCCTTATAGTTTTTCAAATCCTCGGAGCGGAATAAAGACAATACATTCAGTAGCTCATAATATATTTCTGTATCCTTATACGACACATTTTTTCTTTTCAGCGGCAATATATAGGCTGGAGCCAAAAGATACTTTGTCTCACCACGCTTTGTCTTTTCTACTTCTTTTTTAATCTGGATATCATCTTCAATATTTTCAATATCAATACCCTTCTCTAAATTAGTACCCGATAACTGTATGTCTAATAGCTTTTGGTCTTCATAACAACACTGCCACACTACTTTAGCTTTTTTATCACCCTTTACTTTATCTGACTGACGTAATACACGGCCAACTCTTTGCCTCAAACGTACATTTGAGTTTGTCGGAGCATATAAGTAAACAGTCTGTAACTCCTGATAATCATACCCCTCCGATACAAGTGACACCGTTATCATTATATCTTTGCCAGAATTAGGATCTTCAAACTTCTTTCTTGATGCATCCAATTCCTTAGCCGGCCTCGCTTTTCCCAAACTATCTTGTGCTGTATAAACAATGGAATTAGGCAGCCTTTCCCCTACCGCTTCAGCCAGCTTTACGTTTTCCACAAACAGCATGGTCTTGCCCCACTTGTCATAACTAAAGCTGGAGAATTTCTGAACCAGATATTCCGCTTGAGCCTTTACGTCCTTCGTTTCGTTGCCCTCTAAATCATCTATTCGGATAAAATCAGGCTTAACTAAGACTCCCAGGTCAACTAACCCATCTATATCAATTATTTCTATTCTGTTATCAAATCCATACAGCCCATGTTCATCTGTTTCTCCCAATTCCATCAACTTTGATTCATTATGTATCAATCTTCCATTAGCAAAACCATCTTTAAACCATGCATAAAACTCTGCTATCTGGCTTTCATTTTCACGATGTACCGTAGCAGTCATACCAAGCAAAGCGTACTTTTCAACTTTATAACTACAATCTTCCTCAATATTAGGACACAATATCATTTCAAGAAAATGTCGAACATTTGCACCGCCAATATGATGAGCCTCATCATATATAATATGCAGCCTCTGATTATTACTATTGATACCCCTGATCCATTCCTTAAACGCTGCATACCTGTCATTGTTAGCGTTACTACAAATACCAACTAATGACTCGACAGTGGAAAATAACATATCTGTATCACTATGTATCTCACTAACTTTAACAGTATTCTTATCTTTTTCCCCACCCACAATTTGATATTTGAAATTTTTCAGGTCTTTGAATGCCAAAAAATCATGCTTAAACATACTTTCACTGGTCTGAGCTAAAAGCTGCCTTCTATGGGTAAGCCATAATACCTTATCTCCTTTACTGATTGCGTGCTCTTTTACATACTTTAAGCCAATCACAGTTTTACCGCCACCTGTCGGTATTACAATAAGTGTACTGTAATTTCCTTCCGTACTGGATTTTCCACGTTCTTCTTTCATTCTCCCTAAAATATCAACAATTTTATCTTGGTAAGATCTGTCAATTTTCTTTGCCATATCAATTCTCCTCAAAATTTGTGTATAAAACTATTTTATCAGAAATTTTGTATGAATTTAGTCCCTCATACCCCTGACTGTCCCGTATCACCAGGCACAAATCAAACTTATCCAATACCTCGGTCACCTCTTCCTGTGTTATCGGATAAGCATCTGTGTCAATGTAAAGCAAGACTGGCTCATCAGTACGCATCTCCTTATTTGCTTCTATACTTTTCCTCAATATCTTCATTCCCAGCTTACCTTTTACCTTGGTATTCCCGTCTATCCCAATTAACCAATCCAAAAGAGAATCATTCATGTCTAACGGCGTAATTCCAGAATTTCCAATCGCATCAATAAAATCTGAAATCTTTTTTGTTTTAAGATATTCCTTCAACTCCTCATAAGCAGATAAGCATACCCCATTATTTTTAAAATACTCAGAAACAAAATAGCTTGCTGCCGCCACTAAAATATTCTCCTCAGACATATCATTTATCAGAACACGAGTTGACATCTGGTCTGTAATGCTTTTTATCACAAACTTTAAAACGTCAAGATTGTCCTCTGTAACAATTTTATTTATACTTATGTTCTGCATCAAATCGCATAACAGGATGTTTTTCTTATTGACGGCCTCTCTCAATATACGATTACTGTACACCTCATAATCTTCTTTCACCAATGCTCTGCCATTTTCACCAACTCTACCCTCATCAGCTCTTCTTTGATACTCCTCTACATCATACCCATTTTCAAAATAATCCTCTGTTCCAATATACCCCGTCTCAATCGCCTCAAGACGCGCCTGATATGTAGAAATCTTTTCATAGGTGTCTTGTAAAATCAATCTCCTCTGATTAAACATATCCATCTGACCATCCTTGACCAATTGACTCATATCCATGTCTGATTGCAGTAAATGCTCAACCAACGGCACTGAAATATTAATATGTGTTAAATTGATCAGCTCTGATATTTTATTCTTAACCTGGCCAAATGTAATCTTATTTCCATCTTTATCCTCTAAACGATTGCCATCATAAAATAAATATCTGGCAAATCCATAGTTGAATTCCCTACCATTAGTCCAAATACCATCCTCGTCAGCAACAGGTTCTGGTATTGTCATTGCAAACTTCTTATTATCTCCTGCCGCAACATTAACAAAGATACTTGGAGTATTGGTAACTGCAATCACACCTCGACAAGCATAATTGGTCAAAACCTTTTTATTAAGGAAATCGCAAATATCCCTGATGTTATCCTGCTCTTTCTCAATTGGTAAAAAACAATCAGCCTCCTTACTAAAACTATTGAAACATCTATCTGGAAAGATGCCCAACTTACTAAAATCATTAGCCCTTAAACCAAAAATCTCTCCAGCCTCTTTCTGACTCATCCCCAATCCAGCTATCAACTTATAGATACAGATAAATAAAAACTCTAATAGCTCATCTGTATAGGTACTCTTCTTATTACCACTCTCTCGAATATCATCAATAACCATATCTCTAATCAATTTATAGTCTTGTTTCAGCTTCTCAGTATCAATTTCATTCATATCATCTTTACTGACTTTCTCTACTATACAGTTAATCATATGAAAGTAATTTTCAAACTTTTCTTTTAACTCGTCTGATGGTTCTAAACTCAGACCTTTATTATTAAATATATGGCATGAAACTGGAATCCTGTCTTTGAAATATCCAACTTTTCTCATACTGCACCTCCTCGTATAATAAGTTCGTAGGCAAGAAATATCGCTTATGAAC
>OGLK01000067.1_pt1 | contig 108972 bp, 100 predicted proteins | sample 1572811 | NCBI WGS metagenome assembly OGLK01 (sample SAMEA2581898, study PRJEB24529) | metagenome | biome: Human gut stool | place: China | collected 2011
TCCTTGTTCGTTCCTGATGGGAGCAATCGGGGGCATGAAATAAGACATTCTGAAAAAGTTTTGCATAGAATACTTCTATTAGGACGTTTAATAAATGACTTTGACTTTCAAAGCATGGTGCGAAAGTAAGACAAATAAAATAAGTCGAGTTCAGATATGTCTGAAGTAGTGTGAAAATGTTTAATATATAAGACGTGTTTTTAACTAATAATAAGAAAAATGGAAAATAAAATTGTGCATCCTAAACTCGGTGAGTTTATTGAAAAGGTGCTTAAAGTAGCACATGTGAATCTTTCAAAAATGTGTCAAGAGATACATATGGGACCTGCTACTTACCAAAAGGTAAAAAAGGGGAAGAAAAAGATCTGATTCATTATGAGCGTATTCTTGAATATTATTATAGGACTCGCACCGAAGAAGAGTTCTTGGAGAAAGTGAATGAGTGGGCAAAACTTTATATTCGGTGCAAGAAGGGGCAGGATGATATTTGATATCTTACGATTTATACTTTTTTATTCCTCTCTTAATTTGTTTTATCACAAATATTTGGTATTTTCGGACGCTTTTTGGACAAACGACTTGAATTACTAATAGTTTATTATATGGAAAATATCGAAACAGCGATCCTGCTGATGGTGGTCGGCATGGCTACCGTATTTGTTATTCTGCTGATTGTGATTTATTTAGGTAAGTTACTGATTACTCTTGTCAACAAGTATGCTCCCGAAGAAGTGGTTCCTGCGAAGAAGGAAGCGCCACAAGGTCCTGCGCCTATTCCGGGTAATATAATGGCGGCTATCACAGCAGCTGTGAATGTGGTGACATTAGGAAAAGGAAAGATTACAAAAGTAGAAAAGTTATAAACCTATCAAAAGTATATCATAGAAAAACATGAAAAGAGAAGTTAAGTTTAGTCTGGTTTTCCGAGATATGTGGCAATCTGCCGGAAAATACGTACCTCGTGTAGACCAACTCGTAAAGGTAGCTCCTGCCATCATTGAAATGGGCTGTTTCGCCCGTGTAGAAACAAATGGCGGAGGTTTTGAACAAGTGAATTTATTGTTTGGTGAAAACCCGAATAGAGCCGTGCGCGAATGGACGAAGCCGTTCCACGAAGCCGGCATACAGACACACATGCTCGACCGTGCATTGAACGGACTCCGTATGAGCCCCGTTCCGGCAGACGTCCGCAAGTTGTTCTACAAAGTTAAGAAAGCACAAGGCACAGATATCACCCGTACATTCTGCGGATTGAACGACGTACGCAATATCGCTCCTTCCATCACGTATGCCAAAGAGGCAGGCATGATCTCACAGTGTTCACTCTGCATCACCCATTCGCCGATCCACACGGTAGAGTACTACACCAATATGGCGTTAGAACTTATCAAGCTGGGGGCGGACGAGATTTGCATCAAAGACATGGCAGGTATCGGTCGCCCCGTTTCATTGGGCAAGATCGTGGCCAATATCAAAGCGGCACATCCTGAAATTCCTATTCAGTATCATAGTCATGCCGGTCCCGGTTTCAACATGGCAAGCATCCTCGAAGTATGCGAAGCCGGTTGCGACTACATTGACGTAGGTATGGAACCGCTTTCATGGGGTACGGGACACGCCGATCTTCTCAGCGTACAGGCTATGCTGAAAGATGCCGGATATCAGGTGCCGGAAATCAATATGGAAGCCTACATGAAAGTGCGTGCGCTGATTCAGGAATTTATGGATGACTTCCTTGGCTTGTATATCAGTCCGAAGAACCGTCTGATGAACTCGCTGCTGATCGGTCCGGGACTTCCTGGCGGTATGATGGGTAGTCTGATGGCTGACCTCGAATCGAATCTGGAATCTATCAACAAGTATAAAGCCAAACATAACCTGCCGTTTATGACACAGGATCAGCTGCTGATCAAGCTATTCAACGAAGTGGCGTATGTATGGCCCCGCGTCGGTTATCCTCCATTGGTAACTCCGTTCAGCCAGTACGTGAAGAACCTTGCCATGATGAATGTGATGGCAATGGAAAAAGGCAAGGAACGCTGGGGAATGATTGCCGACGATATCTGGGATATGCTGCTGGGTAAAGCAGGACGCCTGCCGGGTACACTGGCTCCCGAAATCATCGAGAAAGCCGAACGTGAAGGACGTAAATTCTTCGAAGGTAATCCGCAGGACAATTACCCCGACTCACTCGACAAGTATCGCAAGCTGATGAAGGAAAACAAATGGGAAGTGGGAGAGGACGACGAAGAACTCTTCGAATATGCTATGCATCCGGCTCAGTATGAGGCTTACAAGAGTGGAAAAGCGAAGGAAGACTTCCTGGCAGACGTGGCAAAACGTCGTGCCGAGAAAGATAAATCGCCGGAAGAAGATGCAAAACCAAAAACACTGACTGTACAGGTGGACGGACAGGCTTATCGTGTGACGGTAGCATACGGAGATGCCGAACTGCCTGCTGCACCTGTAGCTGCAGCTCCGGCAGGAGAGGGCAAAGATGTTCTTTCTCCGCTGGAAGGTAAATTCTTCCTGGTGAAGAATGCGCAGGAATCTGCCTTGAAAGTTGGCGATGCGGTGAAAGAGGGCGATGTGCTTTGTTATGTGGAAGCAATGAAGACTTACAACGCTATCCGTGCCGAATTTAGCGGTACGATAACTGCTATCTGCGCTAATCCGGGAGACACTGTTTCAGAAGATGATGTATTAATGAAGATAGGATAATGAACGAGATATTTGAGAACTTATATGACATGACTGCGTTCAGCAATATCATTGCCGAACCGCAGTTTCTGATAATGTATGCCATCGCGTTCGTCCTGCTTTATCTGGGTATCAAGAAACAGTACGAACCGCTGCTGCTTGTTCCGATTGCTTTCGGTGTGTTGCTTGCCAACTTCCCCGGAGGAGATATGGGAGTGATACAGGCAGACGAGAATGGTATGGTGATGATAAACGGTGTGATGAAGAATATCTGGGAAATGCCTTTGCATGACATTGCGCATGAACTGGGAATTATGAACTTCATCTATTATATGCTGATCAAGACCGGTTTCCTGCCTCCGATCATCTTTATGGGGGTCGGTGCGTTGACGGACTTCGGACCGATGTTGCGTAACCTGCATCTTTCCATCTTTGGAGCTGCTGCACAGTTAGGTATCTTTACTGTTCTGCTGGTAGCCATCCTGATGGGATTCACTCCGCAAGAAGCTGCTTCACTGGGTATTATAGGTGGTGCGGACGGACCGACAGCCATCTTTACAACGATCAAGCTGGCTCCGCATTTGCTGGGTCCGATCGCTATTGCCGCTTATTCTTATATGGCACTGGTGCCTGTGATCATTCCGTTGGTAGTGAAGCTGTTCTGTACTAAGAAAGAACTGAGCATCAACATGAAGGAACAGGAAAAGAAATATCCTTCGAAGACGGAAATCAAGAATCTGCGTGTACTGAAGATTATTTTCCCGATTGTAGTGACTACGATTGTAGCTCTCTTCGTCCCAAGTGCAGTACCTTTGATTGGTATGCTGATGTTCGGTAATCTGGTGAAAGAAATCGGAAGCAATACTTTCCGTCTGTTCGACGCTGCTTCCAACAGTATCATGAATGCTGCTACTATCTTCCTCGGACTTTCGGTAGGTGCAACCATGACGGCTGAAGCCTTCTTGAACTGGACGACAATTGGTATTGTCATCGGTGGTTTCCTTGCATTTGCTCTTTCTATTACCGGTGGTATCTTCTTTGTGAAGTTGGTGAATCTATTCTCCAAGAAGAAGATTAATCCGCTGATCGGAGCGACCGGACTGAGCGCTGTTCCGATGGCAAGCCGTGTGGCGAATGAGATTGCGTTGAAATACGATCCGAAGAATCATGTATTGCAGTATTGTATGGCAAGTAACATCTCAGGGGTAATCGGCTCGGCAGTAGCTGCGGGTGTACTGATCTCCTTCCTTGCATAATAAAAAGAACAACCAATAAAAATTAGGCACGGATTACGCGGATAAACACGGTTTTTAGTTACTCAACTCTTAAAACCGTGAAATCCGTGTCATCCGTGCCTAATTTTGTTTTTATCTATTCGCTGGTCACCTTCTTGTATTCAGCCACAGCCATCTTCTCTGCCAGATAAGCATTGATCAGATTGGTGTGTGCTTGCGTCCATGACAACTGGGCGGAAAGTACATCTACCATGCTCGCTTTTCCTTCATTGTAGGAGAAAGTGGCCAGATCCAGATTCTCATTTGCCAGACTCATGTTTTCTTTCGCTGTTTTCACCTGAGATTCTGTTTCCGTCAGTTTGGTGAGAGCTGCCGACAGTTCTTCGTTGATATTGTCCGTCATATAACTCTGTTGCAGCTTTTGTATTCCGATATATGCCTTCTGCTGTCGGTTCGTCTTGAAACGGGCTCCCCAGCGGAAAATGGGAATATTCAGATTGACTCCTACGATGGGATTAAAAGATACGTCGTATCCCAAGTTGGGTGTGGCCGTTGCCCAGCCACCGCTGAAATACATGTTTAATTGGGGATTGAACTGGCTGAGAGCCGCTTTACGTTGTGCCTGGCTCTTCATGATGTTTACTTCCGTACTGGCATAATCGGCACGTCGTTGCAAAACATCTTCCAGAGGCAGTATCCGGACAGGAGCGGAGATCATTCCGATGTTGTACAGGCTGTCTACAGGAGTATTCGGTGCTTCTCCCATCAGAATATTCAGCTGTTGCAGCGCTAATGTATAATTCTGGCGGGCTTTGATATACTGCAGTTCCGCTTCTTTCAGCCGGGTGGAAATCATCAGAAGATCTGTACGGCTGATCATTCCGTCATCGAAACGGTCCTGAATAATGTCATATTGCTGTTTGACAATGCTCTGGTATTTGTCGGCCGCTTGTAGCATGGCTTTTGAAGCGGAGGCATTCCAGTAGACAGCATCACTTTGATAGTGAATCTGGTCTAACGTGAGTTCCTCGTTCAGCTGGTTCAGCTTTTCGTCTGCCTTCGCTATCTGATGTTGGGCATTGAGCGCACCGCCTGTGTAGAGTGGCTGTGATACGACAAATACTCCCTGGTAGGTATGGTTGCGGTATTCGCCCACCGGTTCGTTCCATGCGCTAAGGTCGCTCATGTTCAGGGTACCGTCTGCATTTACGTCGATTTTCGGCAGGAAACCTGTATGGGCTATCTTTCGCGCCTCCGAACTGGCCAATGTCTTTAGTTTTTGTTGTTTCAATATCTGGCTGTAAGCCTCCACTTTTTCGCGGTAGGCGTCCTGACTCAGGCAGGGCTGTTGCGCCCAGGCTGTGGAGCCAAGGAGCAACAGTGAAAATAGTATGAGTTGGGTTTTCATTTCTTTCATGGATAATCTTTTTAGTTGACAATTGACAGTTGACAATTGACAATTGTCAGTTGATGGTTATTGTTCTCCTTTGATCCGGTGGATGGCGCAATAGGCTACGGGAAGGACGAATAGTGTCAATGCCGAGGCTACTAACAGTCCGCCCATGATGGTGGCGGCCATTCCGCCGAACATGGCGTCGAACAGTAGCGGTAACATACCCAGAATCGTTGTTCCGGAGGCCATCGCTACCGGAATGATGCGACTGGTCGTGGCACTGATGACTGCGTCCAGCGGTTTTTTGCCTGCTGCTGTTTCCAAATCGATTTGGTCTACCAGTACGATAGCGTTCTTGATGTTCATACCAATCAGACCTAGCAGACCCAATATGGAGAAGAAGTCGAACGACTTGCCGAGTACGAGCAGTCCCAACACGATACCGATGAAGATCAGCGGCAGCATTAACAGGATGACGGTCGGCTTGCGATACGTCTTGAACAAGAAGAGCAGCGTCACAAACATCAGGAAGAATGTCAGCGGTAAGTTTTTGGCCAGCGCTTCATTCGATTCCACCTGACTTTCCTGTTCACCGAAATACTTCATGGTATATCCTTCCGGTATTTTTATCTCTTGCTGTACTTGCGACCATACCTGGTTGAAAGCGGAAATCGCATTGGTTCCGCGACGCGGGTCGCATTGTGCCATCATCACCATCTGCCGGTTATAGTCTTTCACGTTCGAGAACCGGTACTGGAAGTCAAATTCAGATACTACCTGTTCCAGGCTGGTCGTCTCGTTGCCTGTCCCGAATACGGGCAGTGTGCGCAGATCATTGATCCGGAATGAATCCAGTTGGTTATTTTTCAATAGGATAGGAAGTACCTGATCTCCCTGCCGGTATTCTCCCAAAGTCATTCCCGTGGTACCGATCTGAATGCTCTGTGCCATTCCCTGTCGGGATACACCCAGCGGTTGTGCCCGTTCCGGGCTGTAAACCGGTTTCCAGACGGGTATCTTGTTTCCCCACGAATTGCGGATATTAATTAAATCCGGATTCTGGTGCATAATGGCTATTGCCTGATTGGTAAGTGATACAAGCGTATCCACATTCGGACCGATAAAGCCGATTTCGATAGCCGCATCCACTGCGGGGGACAGTTTGAACAAGCTGGTCCGTGTGATTGCACTCGGATAATTGGCTTTCATATATCCGTCAAAATCTTCTTCGTATTCTTTCGTATATTTACTGTCTGTCAGTTCGACGAGTACATTGGCAAAATTCGGTTTCGGACCTACGGAAGTGGAGGCAAGGTAATACCTTAGCGGGGTGCTGCCGAATGTGATGGATACCTTTTTTACTTCCGGCTGCTTCGCCAGGTGCTCTTCTACCGATTTCATCTCTTTCACTACGTCATTGATGCTGTATCCGTCCGGATAGAATACATCCGCCCGGAAATAAGGCTTATCGAGCGACGGGAAGAAGTTCTGCGGCATCGTTCCCATAATAATGAGCGAGATGATGAAGAGGATCACCATGGATACCAGTGTCACTGCTTTCTTGCGGATCAATACTCCGAGAACGGAAGCGAACTTATGATAGAACGGCTTGTCGTATGGATCTTTCGTGCTGTCGCCTGTTTTGGCTTTCAGAATGAAATTTCCGAATACGGTAGTCTGCGTCAGGGCAAGTACCCAGCTCAGTCCTAGTGAAATGGCAAGTACCACAAACAGCGGTTTTACGATTTCCGCTACAGCAGAGGGAGCAAGGTAAAGCGGCAGGAAGGAGCAGATGGCAATGAAAGTTGCTCCGAGCAAGCCCCATTGTGGTCCGGTTGCTCCGTCTATCAGGGCTTTCCGTCGGTTTATACCTCGGGCAATGGCTATTTGGGCGTTGTCCGTCACTACGATGGCGTTGTCCACCAGCATACCCATGGCGATGATAAATCCTGCCAGGGACGTTCTGTTGAGTCCGACGCCGAAGAAAGACATGATGAGCAGTGTACCTCCGATAGAGAAAATCAGCGAAGAGCCGATGAGCAGACCGGCACGGAGTCCCATCACCAGCATGATAATGACAATCACGATCAGGATGGATTCGATCAGGTTGATGATAAATCCGTTGTTGGCTTCGTTGGCGATCTCGTTTTCGAGGTAGAGGCTTTGCAGTTCCAGTCCCACAGGCATGAGGGGGAGGAGCTCGTTCAGTTTTACTTTTACGTTCTCACCCGTCTGCACTACATCTCTTTGCGGGTCGGTGGAAACACCGATGCCGATAGCCCGTTTCCCGTTCACGTGCATGATGTTGGATGGAGGGTCGAGATAACCTTTCTCGATCACGGCTATGTCGCCCAGTTTCACCTGTCCGGCTTTGGTGGTGATTACCTGGTTGCGGATATCGTCTATGTTGGCATACATTCCGTTGGCTGTTACCCGTAACTGCTGTACGCCTGCACGGATTTCTCCGGTGTTGATAATCTGGTTCTGCGATTGCAGAAGGTTGGCCAGTTGTTTGGGATCGATCCCCATTCCCACCAGTTTGTTGGTAGAAACGAAGATGTTGACTACTTCCGTCTGTACGCCGAACAGTGCTACTTTCATCACGCCGTCTGCTGTGACAACCTGCGTCTTGATCCTTTCCGCCCAGTTGCGCATCTCCTCATAGGTGAAGCCGTCATCTGCCGTCAGTCCGTAATAAATGCCGAATACGTCGCCGAAATCATCGGAGACGGTCGGGGTGGAAGCACCGCTGGGCAGCTGCGGCTGAATATTGAGCACTTTGCGTCGCAGTTCGTCCCATTTCTGAGGGATGGAACTGGCGGAAAGTGAGGGTTGCAGTTCGAACGTGATTTTGGAGAGCCCGTACATGGACTCTGATTTTATCTTGTACACGCCGCTCATACTTTGTATCTCACGGGAGATAGGCTCTGTGATCAGCCGTTCTACTTCTGCCGGTTCGGCTCCCGGATAGCGTGTCATGATGACCGCTGATTTGATAACGAAGGGGGCATCTTCTTTCTTACCCAGCTTTCCGAAGGAGGTAATACCTCCAATCAGCAGTACGGCAAGGAAGAAATAGATGATCTTCGTGTTATCCAGTGAATATTTTGCTAAATTCATTTCTTTTCAATTGACAATTGATAATTGACAATTGACAACTGTTAATGAATAATAGATAATGAATTGCAGCACCTATATAGCGCTGTTCATTGTCAATTATCCATTGTCAATTGTCAATTGATTTAATACTTTCTCCTTCTACCAACTGGTATACTCCTGCTATGACGATTTGTTCTCCGGGTTTCAGTCCTTCGGACACGAGTACTTGCGCCTCTCCTGTGGGGGCATTGACGACGATTTTGCGTTTGTGCACTTTGTTGTCCTCTACTACCCAGACATACATGTTGTTTCCGTCACTTTCGCCGAAAACAGCACTGAGCGGTATGATTGTCCAGCTATCCTGCACCAAAGGGCCTACATCGGCTGTGAAACGGATGCTGCAAGTGAAGCCGGGTTTCACGGCATATAAGTCCCGGTCGAATGAAGGGTCGTCGATAGTGATGCTGACCGGAATACCCGTTCCTTCGGTGGATATGTCCAGATATTCCTCCAGTCTCGCCTTGAACACATGGCCCTTGAAGGTATCAAACTCTACAAGGAAACGGGGATCTTTGGCACGGAGGAGATAAAGATATGCATCCGGTATGGTGAACTTGATACGCAGGTTCTGTGTGTTGACCAGTTGTACGATCCCTTCTCCTGAATTGACACGCTGGTAGTTCTCCACCAGCCGCTTCTCGATAGAACCGTCGAAAGGGGCCGTCAGTTTGGTGTCACGCATGTTGTTGCTGGACAGTTCGTACTCCGATTTTGCTTTCTGATAATTGGAAAGGCTGATTTCATACTCCTGCACGGAGATCGCTTGCCGGGAGAGCAGGCGCTTGTTGCGTTCCACTTGTGCGGAAGCCGTTTCGTAGGCAGACTTGGTGGCAGCATACTGCAATGCGATATCTCTGGGATCGATAGCTGCAATCAGTTGCCCTTTTTTCACTTTCTCTCCTTCGATAACAGGCAGGCTGATGATCTGTCCGCTGACGCGGAATGCCAGTTTGACATACTCCACTGCTTCTACAATGCCGGAGAAGTCTTTTCTGATTACTGACCTTGATTCGACAATAGTTGTCTTAACAGGTCGGGTGGCGGGTGCCGTCATCTCTTTTTTTTGCCCGCAGCCTTGAAATAGGATGGCTGCGAGTGCAATCACATAGATATTTTTCATAAGTCGTTCATTGTTTGGGAAGTAAACAATTTGATACTTGACTATGTTCAGTAGAGACGGGTATATTAGAAATGTGAAATTAGTATCAACATTAAAGGAAAATGATTGTTTATAGATAAAAAATGCCTTTTCTGTTGATTTTATCAGAGATTATTCCCACTTTTGCACCGCACTAGTATTACAGTCGCGGAATGCGATATGAGAATTTAATTCTCGAATTTAAGCTACGAGCATGTGGGAATATGCTCGTGGCTTCCTTAGATATACGGTTCTGTCCCCCGTGTGGAGCGTTAATGCGCCCACTGTATCTCATCCCTCGTGGACTGTAATATGTAGTGCAACGGGTCAGCAGGACCGTCTTTTTTGCCTGCTGAATATTATTATATATAATAGGAAGTATTTCTCCTGAATAGTACTATTTAATAAACCATCATTTTTCAGGAGATCAGACAATATAATGGTATGGTATATTCCCTTAACTATACCATTTTTATATTACCTGGTAATAGTTCCCCTTAGCCAGTTAATATACGGACCGCACTACTCTGTGAAGAATGGTGCGGTCCTTTAGTTTATCTATGAAACGAAAAAGAGGAAATTTCCAACCGGAAATCTCCTCTTTTTTCATCTTAACGAAAGATTGAATTATTTCTTCTTACGGTCACCGTAACGGCTCATGAACTTATCAACGCGACCTGCAGTATCTACCAATGTAGATTTACCTGTATAGAACGGGTGAGAAGTGTTAGAGATTTCAATCTTCAGCAACGGATAAGTTTCACCTTCGAATTCGATGGTTTCTTTAGTTGCTACAGTTGATCTAGACAAAAACATGTCACCATTTGACATATCTTTAAATACTACCGGACGGTATGATTCTGGATGAAGGCCTTTTTTCATTTCAGTATCTGTTTTTTTAATTTATATTCTGTTACTATTTTGGTAAGAAATAGTGTAATGGTCATTTTCAGAGCGCAAAGATAGCACATTTCTCCGGAATAGAAAAAACTTTGCTGAAAAAACTTCTGTGAATTATGCTATTTCTATGAATTATATGATTGGCACGAAAAGAATGTCTTGTGCTTTTTATGGTATAATACCTGTTTTGGGATAGAACCTTTCAGCCGTTTATTTGCTAGGTGGACATTACAATCTAATGTCAGACCCGCTTACGGATGAATATTTGCTGATCGATTTAAACCTTTTTCTATTATATTTTTCTTTCCGATGCTCGTTATTCGGTGGATAATGCTTACTTTTGCGTAGAATTTTAATTCACTAACAATAAACTTTAAACAAAATGGTTAATTACAAAGACTTAGGATTGGTAAACACAAGAGACATGTTTGCTAAGGCTATTAAGGGTGGATACGCTATCCCAGCATTCAACTTCAACAATATGGAACAGATGCAGGCTATCATCAAGGCTGCAGTAGAAACAAAATCTCCAGTGATTCTTCAGGTTTCTAAAGGTGCTCGTCAGTATGCTAACGCTACTTTGTTGCGTTACATGGCTCAGGGTGCTGTAGAGTACGCAAAAGAATTAGGTTGCGCACATCCTGAAATCGTTCTTCACCTTGACCACGGAGATACTTTTGAAACTTGCAAATCTTGCATCGATTCAGGTTTCTCTTCAGTTATGATCGACGGTTCTCATCTTCCTTACGAAGAAAACGTTGCTTTGACTAAGAAGGTGGTTGAATACGCTCATCAGTTCGACGTAACAGTTGAAGGTGAACTTGGTGTATTGGCAGGTGTAGAAGATGAAGTTTCTTCTGACCACCACACATACACTGACCCTGAAGAAGTAATCGATTTCGCTACTCGTACAGGTTGTGACTCATTGGCTATCTCTATCGGTACTTCTCACGGTGCTTACAAGTTTACTCCGGAACAGTGCCACATCGATCCGGCTACCGGTCGTATGGTTCCTCCTCCATTGGCTTTCGAAGTATTGGATGCTGTAATGGAAAAACTTCCGGGATTCCCTATCGTACTTCACGGATCATCTTCAGTTCCTGAAGAAGAAGTTGAAACAATCAACAAGTTTGGTGGTGCTCTGAAAGCTGCTATCGGTATTCCTGAAGAAGAATTGCGTAAAGCTGCCAAGTCTGCTGTTTGCAAAATCAACATCGACTCAGACTCTCGTCTGGCTATGACTGCTGCTATCCGTAAGACTTTCGCTGAAAAACCAGCTGAATTCGACCCACGTAAGTATCTTGGTCCGGCTCGTGACAACATGGAAAAACTGTACAAGCACAAAATCCTTAATGTGCTGGGTTCAGACAACAAATTGGCTGAATAATCACAGATTATCCTATTATATAGAAAGGCTGCAATCGTTTGACGGTTGCAGCCTTTTTTACGTAATATCCTTTATCTGCTTATTCCGGTTTCTGAGCGGGCACATTTCCTCCCAAGAAGAAATCTTCTATCTTTTGCTTACTTTGAATGTCTTTCAGCCAGTTAGCTGCAGCATTATAATAATTCTTAGTGCCTAAAACGAGTTCGCCTCGTTCGTTTAGTTTCGCTTCTTCTTCCTTATCTTCTTTCGGGCGTGTTTTTAAGAATGCTTCCAGACAGCGTTCGGTATTTTTCTTGTCTTTCAGCGAATAGAAATAAATGAAAGCCATATCATAGAGCAGCTTATGATTTTGTTTATCGTATTTCCGGTAGCGTTCTCTGATCGATTCAATCTGCTCTTTAGGCATCTGTGCCATTTTGTAGCAGTCGGTCATGCCAATATAGAGCCGTACCATATTACTGTCTTTGGGAATAGTCAGATCAAGCGCTTTTTCGAGATACTCTACGCCTAACTTCTTCCATGAAGTCTTGGCGCAGGCACGGCCGAGATAATAAAGCAGGTTTACGTTTTCAGGATCATGTTTTCGGGCGGCTTCCAGAAAGTCATGTGCTTCGTAATATTTCTCTTCCGCATAATAGCTGATACCCAGATAATAACAGGTATGAAAAGAACTGTCGCCCTGGCTCACCAGGTATTCATAACGCTGGATAGCGGTAGGATAATCCTTATTCAGACAATATGCCAGTGCATTCTGACGGTTGACAGCGATGTTGGTGGTGTCAATCTGCCGATATTTCTCCGTGGCTTCAATTGCTTCGTTGAAATAAGAACCGGCTATGTTCAGTGCGGCGAGCTTGGCGGCGGCAAGATAGTCGTCGGGGTATTTCTCCTGTATATTATAGTAGCACCCCGTGGCGGGGAGAAGCTCTCCCATACCTTCGAAACTTTGGGCCTGCAGATGCAAGGCGATGGCGGAACTGTCTTTCTCTGTCATCAGACTACTTTCTCCTAAAGCATCCTGAAACTTCTGTAAAGAGAGCAGTAGTCCGATGTATTGAATACGCACATATTTGTTTTCCGGATTCAGATCGAGTGCCTGTTCATAATATTTCAGTGCCTGTTGGTATTTGGCCAATGAACGGCAGCATTCGGCTGCTTCGATATATGCACGGGTATTGGTAGTGTCATTGGTTATGATTTCCTGATAAGTGGAAAGTGCTTCTGTATTCATCCCAAGTCCCCGTTGTGCTTTACCTTTTTGCAAGAGTAGGGGAATTGTCGGCTTTTCTTTGGCAATGAGAGTGAGAGCTGCCTCGTAATCGTAGTTTGCTATTGCTTCCTGAACATGATTGATGCGCTGCGCCATCACCAGGGTGGTGGTACAAAGGAAGGCGAGGAGAATAATCCGTTTCATAAATATTTATTTTAGTGTGTCGTAACAAAGACGCAAGATGCTAAAAAATATCGTATTTACGAATTATTCGTAGCCTTTTTGGAATAGATTAACGGAATGATAAGAGAAGATAACATAATGATAAGTGCGGATATTGCATCTAAAACAGCAATATCCGCACCTAATATTTTGTCCCGGCATTCCGAATGGAAACCTGACAGGGGCACCTTGTCCCTACATTAAGAATCCTAACAGGATACCGGCAGCAACAGCCGAACCGATTACACCTGCTACGTTCGGACCCATAGCGTGCATCAGCAAGTAGTTGGTAGGATCATATTCCAGACCGACAACTTGTGAGATACGTGCAGAGTCGGGAACGGCAGATACACCTGCATTACCGATCAACGGATTGATCTTATTGCCCTTCTTGAGGAAGAGGTTGAAGATCTTAACGAAGATCACACCTGATGCGGTAGCAATGATAAATGACAAAGCACCGAGGGCGAAGATCTTGATGGAGTCGAGTGTCAGGAACTCAGAAGCCTGAGTAGAAGCACCTACGGTCAAACCTAACAGGATAGTGATTGTGTCAATCAGCGGACCGCTGGCTGTGTTAGCCAGACGACGGGTTACACCACTTTCTTTCAACAGGTTACCGAAGAACAGCATACCCAACAGAGGCAGACCGGAAGGAACCAGGAAGCAGGTCAGCAACAGACCGATAATCGGGAAAATCACTTTCTCTGTATGAGAAACGGCACGTGGCGGTTTCATACGGATAACGCGTTCGTGTTTGGTGGTGAGCAGACGCATGATAGGCGGCTGTATCACCGGAACTAACGCCATATAGGAGTAGGCGGATACCGCAATGGCTCCCATTAAGTTAGGTGCCAGCTTGGACGAAAGGAAGATAGCTGTCGGACCATCTGCTCCACCGATGATACCGATAGCACCGGCCTGCATCGGGTCAAATCCCATTTCCAATGCGATCATGTATGCACCGAAGATACCAAACTGGGCAGCTGCACCAATCAGCATCAGCTTCGGATTGGAGATCAGCGCCGAGAAGTCTGTCATGGCACCGATACCTAAGAAGATGAGCGGTGGATACCAGCCGGACGTTACTCCCTGATACAATATGTTCAATACAGAACCTTCTTCATATATACCGACTTTTAGTCCGGCGTCCATATTGAAGGGTATATTACCGATCAGGATACCGAATCCGATAGGAATTAACAACATCGGCTCGAACTCTTTGGCTACAGCCAAATAGATGAAGAACAAGCCAACGAGGATCATCACGATATGACCAACTGTCGCGTTGGCAAATCCCGTGTAGGTCCAGAAGTCGGCAAGGTTATTTCCTAAAAAGTTAATAAAATCTCCCATATTATTCAATAATTACGAGGTCATTACCTTCAAGAACAGAATCTCCCTTGTTGACATTGATAGCAGTCACTTTACCGTCTTTGTCTGCATTGATATTGTTTTCCATCTTCATGGCTTCCAATATAATGATAGTCTGTCCTCTTTTCACTGTATCACCTACATTTACTTTGATGTCAAGGATAACGCCTGGTAGCGGGGACTTAACGCCTGATTTGCCTGTAGAAGGAGCAGCCGGTTTTACTACCGGTGTGGTAGGAGCAGCCGGTGAGTTAGGCATAGGACGTACTACTACCGGTTTGGGAGCAGTTTTCGGTTGTTTCTCCATTTCTACTTTGTAGTGCGTACCGTTCACTTCTACATGAGCGATATTATCTTCAATATCTCCGATGGTTACTTTGTATGAGTTACCGTTGATTTTATATTTATATTCTTTCATCGTTTTATCTTTTTAGGGAATGATTTACTTTCTGTTAGGATTTTCACGCAAGGTGTAAATCTTCGAACTCCACGGTGAATAACTGCGTTTCACACGAGTGATGGTCAGCACCGTTTCTTCTACGTCATGTACCTCATCCTGCATTTCGTGTAATGCCATTGAAATAGCAGCATAAACTTCACCCGGAGCCTGTGAAAGCTCTTTCGCTTCGACTTTATCGATGCCTTTAGCCTTCATCGCATTGCGTTTGCTCAGGTTGACAGCAACTTTACCTACCACCTTGAAGGCAATGAAGAGAAGAATCAATCCGCAGAATACTACGCTCATGGCTGAAATAGACATACCGATACCGACTGAGTCATGTTCTTCGAACTTTTCCATCTTGGCATTACTGTCAAGGGTTTTGTTGTTCGTGCTCGGGGTTACGTATTTGTCTTTGCTTCCGCCTTTTACTTCCCAGTCTGCTGCTCCGTCGCTTATGCGTGCATAAGACTGGTTGGGACCTAAAGTTCCTGCTGGTATGACAACTTGATCAAGTAGCTTTCTGCCTGAATCAAAAAGACCGACCCAATTGGCTGTTTCAGGGTTCAGTTTGAAGCTGGTATGGAAGGTACCACGATTAGGTTCGCCGTCTGCCCAAAATAACGCATGTTGGCGTGGCTTTACTAATGTAAGTATGTCACCTTTCGGGATAAAATAGGTTACTGTATCGCCCGGCTGGCTGCTTACTTTCAATAAACAAGCTGCTAAGTCTGCGCTACCGTATGATTTGTTGAATATTTCAATCCATGCACTGTGCAAGCCGTAGTCATCCTGAAAGTTGTTTTGATTGTCTATCAAGACTTCATTCAGCAATAGCTTATTGTTCGACTTTTGCTCTCCGCAGGAAGTCAATCCAATCAGCAACAGCAGAGAAAGGAATATTCCGATTTTGGTTTTGTTCATAATCGTTCTTGTTTTAATGTGAAAAGTTGGATTACAACGGAATATTACCATGTTTCTTCGCCGGGTTAGACAGTTTCTTAGTCTGCAACTGCTGCAAAGCACGGATCACGCGGAAACGTGTGTTACGGGGTTCGATGACATCATCGATGTAACCATACTTAGCTGCATTATAAGGATTGGCAAACAGTTTTGTATATTCTGCTTCTTTTTCGGCAAGGAACTGAGCCGGATTTTCCTGGTCTTTGGCTTCACGCGCGTACAATACTTCTACTGCGCCGGCACCACCCATTACAGCGATTTCAGCTGTAGGCCAAGCATAGTTCATATCACCGCGAAGTTGCTTACAGCTCATCACGATGTGAGAACCACCGTAAGATTTACGCAATGTGATTGTTACTTTAGGTACGGTAGCTTCACCGTAAGCATACAGCAGTTTGGCACCATGAAGGATAACGCCATTGTATTCCTGGCCTGTTCCCGGAAGGAATCCCGGTACGTCTACCAACGACACGATAGGGATATTGAAAGCATCGCAGAAACGAACGAAACGTGCGCCTTTGCGAGATGCGTTGCTGTCGAGTACACCGGCAAGGAATTTAGGCTGATTGGCTACAATACCTACAGACTGACCGTTGAAACGGGCAAAACCGATAATGATATTCTTGGCATAGTCTTTCTGGATTTCCAGGAATTCGCCGTTGTCCACGATAGCGCTGATAACCTCGTACATATCATACGGTTTGTTGGGGCTGTCGGGGATAATATCGTTCAGAGAATCTTCCAGACGGTCGATCGGATCTGTGCAATCCACGTATGGAGCTTCTTCGAGGTTGTTTTGAGGAATATAGCTCAGAAGTGTGCGGATCAATGCCAGACCTTCTTCTTCTGTTTTGGCAGTGAAATGAGTAACACCCGATTTGGTAGAGTGAACGCTTGCTCCGCCGAGGTTTTCCTGGCTTACGTCTTCACCGGTTACAGTTTTCACTACTTTCGGACCTGTAAGGAACATATAAGAAGTACCTTCCATCATCAGTGTGAAGTCTGTCAGTGCCGGAGAATAAACAGCACCGCCGGCACAAGGCCCGAAGATACCGGAAATCTGCGGAATGACACCCGAAGCGAGGATATTGCGCTGGAAGATTTCTGCGTAACCTGCCAAAGCGTTAATACCTTCTTGGATACGTGCACCACCCGAGTCATTGATACCGATACAAGGAGCACCCATCTTCATTGCCTGATCCATAATCTTACAGATCTTCAGTGACATTGTTTCCGACAGTGAACCTGCAGTAACGGTAAAGTCCTGTGCAAAAAGATATACGAGACGACCTTCGATAGTACCGCAACCGGTTACTACACCATCACCCGGATAGTGCTTTTTCTCCATGCCGAAGTTCGTGCATCTGTGCTCAACGAACATGTCCATTTCTTCGAAGCTACCCTCGTCAAGCAGCATAGCCAGACGCTCGCGTGCTGTGTATTTCCCTTTTTCGTGTTGCTTCGCAATTGCTTTTTCACCGCCTCCGATACGTGCTACGGCACGGCGTTCAATAAGCTCTTTAATTTTTTCAAGTTGATTACTCATGAGTTCTTGTTGTTTTTTAGAGTTTATGATTAGTGTTCGCAGAGTTCTGTCAGCACACCCAGTGTTGATTTCGGGTGAAGGAAAGCGATGTTCAGACCTTCGGCACCTTTGCGGGGAGCCTTGTCAATCAGACGGATTTCTTTGCTTTCTGCTTCTGCCAAAGCATTAGCTACGCCATCTTCTACGGCAAATGCTACGTGATGAACACCTGCACCTTTGTTTTCAATAAATTTAGCAATGGTGCTTTCGGGGCAAGTCGGCTCCAACAATTCGATTTTTGTTTCACCTACCTTTAAAAAAGCGGTTCTTACTTTTTGATCTTCTACTGTTTCGATGTTGTAACATTTCAGACCCAATACGTTTTCGTAGTAAGGAAGGGCTTCTTCGATGCTTTTTACAGCAATGCCCAGATGCTCAATGTGTGAAATCTTCATAACTATATTTTTTTATATGGTTTAATTATGTGCTTATATGGCATAAAACAGCACAAAGAAAGACATTTCTTGTCTAATAAAGAAATATTTCTGCATTTAATTATTGGGGAATAAAGCATAAAAAATGCTCCGGATGGGTGACAAAGACGGGTTTTGTAATCTTGAGATTACATTTAGACATAAAACTTGACCAGAAGATTATTCAGCCATGGCCAGCTGATACGGAACCAGCGGCGGGTACTGCTTTGTTTGCCTCCGAAACGGAGTACGAAATCACGATAACCATGTTTGCGGAAGGGAAGTCCTACATCCATGAACTCCATGTGACGGAATCCCCGTTCATGGGCATCTTCAAGTGCTTTCCATACTGCCAGTATGCCGGGTGACTGCAGTGCATACGTCTTTCGCATTCCTCCTGAAAACCAGATAAAAGCATTTTCGCCGGAATAGATGCAGACGGAGCCGCCGATAATCTTTTCCTTGTATTTTACGATGAATATTTTTGCCTGTTTTCCTCTGATAAGCATGCTGTTCATGTGGCGGAAAAAGTCATTGGCAGGGAAATATCTCCGTATTCGTGAAGAATAAACTTTGTGCAGCATCCGCGAGAATTCCTTAATCTCTTCCACCGTATGGGCTTCTACTACTTTGGCTCCGTTTTTGAGTCCTTTCCGGATCTGACGGATACGTGACGGGCTGAAACGGTCTTCCGCTTTCTGCGTACTATGCAGAGAGTTACGGACACGCAGCCAGTTGACCGGAAAAAAGTCGTTCTTTCGGAAGAAACGGTAACCGAACATGGAATTATCCAGATTGCGGAATTCAATAAGAATGCAGGTGCGTGATGCTTCTTGTGTGAGATGCTCCAGCATTTCACCGAAAATTTCTTCCTCCTTCTCTTTACTTGCCGGTAGAGAAGTGTCCAGAAATTCACCTGCACCATATACCACACATTGTTTGACAAGAGAGGAGGGAAGCCACTTTTTGGTCTTGCGTATGGCGGCAAGCAGGCGTGCTACAGGTCTGCCTTCTTCTGTTGCCACTATCAGTAGCGGGGTATATCCCGGAGTCGATTCATAGATCTGAAACAACTCCTTGGAATGAAAAGTATTGGTTCCCGGTAAATCAGGAATGTCTTTTCCGCGATAATATGTTGTTAGTTTAAGTGGCATCCAAATACAAATTTACACTTTTTATTCTTCATTCAACAATAAAAAAGAGAATTTGTTGGCTTAGCCTAAAATTTGTCTTTTTATCCTTTGCATATATTTGAGGAAAAAAAGGCTTGGAAAAGCGAATTTTTGTATTATTGTCGTCCTTTGTGAGTACAGAAGTAAAATGGAAACGTCTATGTAAAAGATTATGCTAATTGTATTTTACTAAACAAAGGAAAATTAATATTAACTTTAAATTAAAACGAATGAGAGAGAATGCATTTGTTGAAGCGTGGAAGACACAGCATAGACGCGTTTCCATGATTTTAGGGCTGACTTTATTGTGTGCCCCTTCTGCCATATCTGTTTATGCAGAAAATGGTGTGAATGATATTACTGTGCAAGCCGTCATGCAGACAAAGACAGTGAAAGGAACTGTTTTAGATGAAAATGGAGAACCGTTGATCGGTGTCTCTATTGTGGTGAAAGGTACAAGTACAGGTACGATAACTGATTTTGACGGTAAGTTCTCCATTAATCTTCCGGCCGGAAGTAAAGAACTGGTTGTTTCTTATATCGGATATAAAGAACAGGCTATTATTGTGAGCGGAAATGCCCCGCTGAATATAAAGATGGTTCCGGATACACAGGCTTTGGATGAGGTAGTGGTCATCGGTTACGGTACGGTAAAGAAACGTGATTTGACAGGTGCGGTTGCTTCTGTGAAATCAGAGGATATCACCATGAATCCGGGCGTGAATCCGATGGATGCGCTGCAAGGTAAAATTGCAGGTCTGGATATCACTAATTCTTCAGGTCAGGCAGGTTCGTCACCGACAGTTCAGTTGCGTGGTACCCGCTCTTTGCAGTTGGATGAGGATGGTAATATTTCTTCCGATGCATTTAAGCCGACTTATATTATCGATGGTATGCCGGGTGATATTGCTACCTTGAATCCCAATGATATTGAATCTATCGAAGTACTGAAAGATGCATCTTCTACGGCTATCTACGGTTCAAGTGGTGCGAATGGTGTTATTATCGTGACTACGAAAGGATCCAAGAGTGGAAAACCGGTCATCAATTTCAATGCTTATGCCGGAACGACTTTAGGAGCTAAAGTTCCTAAGATGCGTACGGGTGACTCATACATTAATTATATAAAAGATTCTTATAAGCCTGTCGGTACTACTAATGAGGAGGAAATTTTCGGTGAAAGATACGATGCCATCAAAAACAGCCAATGGGTAAACTGGGGAGATGAAGTATTACACTCAGGTTTGAAGCAGAATTATAGTATTTCCGTTGCCGGAGGTACTGAGAAGACGAAAGCCTATTTCTCGTTGAACTATACTGATGAGAAGAGTATGTATGAGAATGATGACTATAAAGTGTACTCTACCCGTGTCCGTATAGATCAGGAAATCAATAAATGGATGAATGCCGGTATTAATGTTCAGGCATCTTTCTCCAACAAGAATTCACGTAATGCCGTTTTGGAAAGAGCATTGTTTGCCACCCCGTTAGGTACTCCTTATAATGAAGACGGCTCTATCACGGAATTCCCGATTCCAGGTTCATCATCAGACCCGAATCCGTTAGCAGACGAACAGGATGGAGTATATAAGAATAATACTAAAGCAGGAAGGGCTTATGTTGACGCTTATCTGGAATGGAAACCGGTAAAAGGATTGTCTGTCAAGTCACAGCTTGGAGGCAGTTATTCTCAATCTCGTGCCGGTAAATTTATGGGAGAAGGCTCTTATAATGTGTTGAAAGGCAGTACGGTGGCATATGGCGAAGCTACCAATAAGACGGGATATAATTACAAATGGGAAAACATAGTAACTTATCACAATACATTTAATAAGGATCATGACCTGACGGTTACAGGGGTTACTTCCTGGAATTACAATCAGAGTGAAGAATATTATGTCTATGGTGAAAACCCGGCGACCAATGATATGTTGTGGTATGCATTGCAGAATGCTGATAATAAGAAACTGAACAGCAAATATCTGATGTCGAAGGGGATGGGCTTTATCGGTCGTGTCAACTACTCATACAAAGGTAAATACCTGTTCTCTGCTTCCAGTCGTTATGAAGCGGATTCCCGTTTGTCGAAAGACAATAGATGGAATTTATTCCCGGCAGTTTCTGTAGGCTGGAGAATCTCGGATGAAGCATTTATGGCTGGTACAAAAAGCTGGTTGGATAACTTGAAACTGCGTGTAGGCTATGGTGTTGCCGGAACTACTGCCGGTATTGCTGAATACAGTTCTATGGCATCTTTGGAAAATGTGACAACTTCTTTGGGAGGAATGACTGTTCCGTCAGCCAAGTTTACGGAGTATATCACTAACCGTAATCTGACATGGGAAAAGACTCATGACTTGAATATTGGTATTGATGCCAGCTTCCTCAATAATCGTATTGATCTGACGGTGGATTTGTATCGGACAAAAACAACGGATGTAATTCTTTCGCAGGCATTGCCGACATCTATTATGGGTAATTACACAGGTAGCACTACTTATAAAATGAACAAGAATGCTGCTGAAACAGAAAATCGCGGTATTGAACTTGCTCTTAATACCCGTAATATTGTGAAGAAAGATTTTACTTGGAGCTCAACAGTGACATTTACCGCCAACAAAGAAAAAATTAAATCTTTGATCGAAGGGCAGGATATGATGTTCAATGCAAAAAAGGGTGATATGGTGTTCAAAGTCGGCGAAGGAGTCGGTTCTTTCTATAGATATAAAGTGTTGGGTATCTGGCAATATAGCGAAAAGGAAACTGCTGCTTTGTTCGGATGCGAACCGGGCGATATTAAGCTGGATTTACCTAGTGTGAAGAAGGACGGAAATGGTTATTATTATATGAATCCTGAAGGAGAGCGCGTTGATATTACGGCAGAAAATCCTTATGGTGTACGTGCGGATTATGATCGTCAGGTAATAGGTCGTAATACTCCGGACTGGACATTGGGCTTTAAGAATAATTTCAGATACAAAGATTTTGATTTGTCTGTCTTCCTTTATGCACGTTGGGGGCAAATGATGAACTATGGTAGTGTGATAGGTAAATATTCGCCTAACCCGGATTACAATATTCCTACTTATTTTACTTACTATGACAAGACGATCGAAGCAGATCAGGATGTCTTGTTCTATGCTATCGATAAATCCAAGGATAGAAGTGCTTATGAAGGATATGATTCGATGTATTATGTGGATGGATCATTCTTTAAACTTAAAAACGTAACATTGGGTTATACGTTACCCGGTAAACTTACAAAACGTTTTGGTATCAGTAATCTGAGAGTTTATGCGACAATGACCAACCTGTTTACTTATTCGCCAAACAAATATGTGAAGAATTACGATCCGGAAATGAACGGAAGCATCAACTTCCCATTGTCTCGTGATTGCATATTTGGTCTTAATTTAACTTTCTAAAAAATAGCAATATGAAAAAGATATATAGTTTAGTTCTACTTGTTGCCGGTGTTTTTTCTTGGGGCTCTTGCAGTCTTGATGAAGTGAACCCCAACAACTCGGGTCAGTTCTCCGATGGTTCTTATACATTGGAAACTTATAAGGCATTCACCAACTCGTGCTATACAGCTTTGATCAACAACATCTATCAGAGTAGTGACTATCTGGTTTGTACGGAAGCGGGTACTGATATTTGGGAAGAACCTAAATCGGGTTCCAGCTATCAGCGTTATCATAGTTATAACGGTATGAAAACCGATGATAGCTATTATTATAAAGTGTGGCAATATTCTTATCTGTGTATCAACAGCTGTAATATTGTGATTGACGGAGCTGAGAATGTGACAGGGGATGAGACTGAAATTAATGAATGTGTGGCACAGGCCAGATGTCTGCGTGCTTACTATTATATGAATCTGGTGGAGCAGTTTGGAAATGTCGATTTGCAGTTGAAGGCTGCCGATAGCGAGAATATTTCTTTTGATGCTCACCGTTCTACCGTTCCCGAAATTTATGCTGCCATTATCGAAGACCTGAAGTTTGCCGTAGAGAATCTGCCTGTAAGTTTCAGTGATTACTATAGCCGCGTTACAAAGAAATCGGCGATGGGATTATTGGCACGTGCATATATTAATGGTGCCGGTTATGATCTGAAAGATACCGATGGTGTCAGCTTCCTGGAAAAAGCCTATGATACGGCGACAACCATGATTAATAATAAAGCGATTTATGAGTGGTATATGCATCCCGCTTTTGCCGATGTATTCAACGAAAATAATAATCGTAACAATGAAGAAGCTCTGTTCATAGCTGCGGGTGCCGAAAGAAATTCGGACGCTTACACCAATGGTAACTACTCACAAAGTGAAATGTTCCGTCACTTCTTACCTTCGTTGGGAACATATACGGACCTGGGTTTGGTCGACAAGACTTCAAACTTCGTATACGGTCGTCCGAACAGTAATATCTTCCTGCCATCCAAATATCTGATGGACTGTTTTGCTGCTGATATGAACGACTCTCGTTTTCGTTATTCATTTATCTCAGCTTACTCGTCTTATTCAATACCGGCATGGGGGGCGACTTATGAATATGGAGGTTCAGCGTGTGCCAAAGAAATCACAAGCACACTTGCTACTAAATTTGGTATTCCCGCATCTAATATAGGTAAGAAAGTTTATCCTCATTTTAACTTGGAATCCAATAGTACAGCCGATGCTAATTACTGCCAGTTGGCTATCTGGAATGCAGATGGAACAGCGAAGACTACTCAGGATAAAACAGATGGTAATATTCTTCATCCTGCTATGCCTTTAGATCCGGCAGAAGCTCATCAATATGCCGTTTATTGTTCTTTGAAGACGCTGACAGAAGAGGAAAAAGCTCAATATCCGGGGTTGGTTCTTAATGTTTTCGATCTTTACGATGAGAATGGAACAGCCAGGGCTACCTATGACAAGCCTAGTGCTGCCAGTGCTTTGTGGTTATCTATTTATCCGGCTCTTTCTAAATTCAATATGCCGGGTAATAAGTTTGTCGGCAGAGACGTTCAGAGAAAAACTGTGGATGTGATGATCATGCGTATGGCAGAAGTTTACCTGATTGCTGCTGAAGCATCGGTACGCTTGAACAAGGGAGATGCTGCCAAATATATTAATGTACTCCGTACGCGTGCCGGTGCCGGTACGGTCAGTGAGTCGCAAGTGGATCTGAATTATGTTTTCGATGAATATGCCCGTGAACTTTGTGGCGAATGTGGCCGCTGGTATTTGCTGAAACGTAATGCTGCTTTTGAGACTCGTTTGGCTGCTTATAATAAGCGTGCTGCCGAGCACTTTAAGAAAGAATTCTATTTGCGTCCTATTCCTACGAAATATCTGGATGCGATCAATAATCCGGCAGAATTCGGACAAAACGCCGGTTATTAATCAGTTAATTAATAATCAAGCATAATTAATAGGAGCCGGGCAGGAGATTTCTCTTGTCCGGCTCTTTGTTTCCAGACCTGTATCCTGCGTAAAAGTTTAAAAAGGATTTCCGGTATATTTTCATTGTTTCCTGATACAGCCTTTTATTATTTTCTTTATTTTTGTGTGTCCAAACAAAATAGTGCTATGATAGAAGAAATGCTTGCTTATAACAGAGAGTTCGTTAAGAACGAGGGATATAAAGAATATATAACGAATAAATATCCCGATAAAAAGATTGCTATCTTATCCTGTATGGATACACGCCTGACAGCTTTACTCCCGGCCGCACTAGGCATTAAGAACGGAGACGTTAAAATGATCAAGAATGCAGGAGGCGTCATTTCCCATCCTTTCGGTAGTGTGATTCGCAGTCTGCTTGTCGCTATCTTCGAGTTAGGTGTGGAGGAAATAATGGTGATTGCCCATTCTGATTGTGGAGCCTGCCATATGCACAGTGAAGAAATGCTTGAGAAGATGAAGGCACGGGGTATTAATGCCGATTATATTCATATGATGAGTTTTTGTGGAGTCGATTTTCATTCTTGGCTAGATGGCTTTGAAGATACGGAGAAGTCGGTAAGGGGAACGGTCGATTTTATAGTTCATCATCCTTTGATTCCGTCGGACGTGAAAGTGCACGGGTTTATCATAGACTCCACTACTGGAGAACTGACGCGAATTGTATAGGAAATCGCCCTTTCTGCCTATCAGGAACTGCATAAAACATGGTGTCACTATCGCAACAGGATAGTGTCACTATCACTGTCTCATGGTGTCACTATGTCATTGGGATACCGACACTATCCCAAATGAAAAAAATAAGGCAGCTTTTTATCGGCTGCCTTTATCTTTCTACGGTTATATACTTTCTTTGACTCATGCACTCGTTTGTAACAAACGGGGTGTCCGTGCTCTTTGATTTCTGCCTCACGGCTGGCTTTACGATTCGCTTTGATGTAATCGTCTTGTGTAATTCGTTTTTTCATAATGAATATATTTCTCAGTGCAAAGATACAATTTCATTTCTTATTACGATCGGTTTGCGCTATCTTTGCATACATAAATCAAATGAAAACGGAAATAATATGGAAAATTTCAGTGAACTGATAAAGAATCGCCGCAGTATGCGCAAATTTACGGATGAGGAGTTAACACAGGATGAGGTTGTGGCACTGATGAAAGCTGCCTTAATGTCTCCCAGTTCCAAACGTAGTAATAGCTGGCAGTTTGTGGTAGTCGATGATAAAGAAAAGTTGAAAGAACTGTCTCACTGCAAAGAACAGGCTTCTTCTTTCATTGCAGACGCTGCTTTGGCGATTGTTGTGATGGCCGATCCGTTGGCAAGCGATGTGTGGATTGAAGATGCTTCTATTGCTTCCATCATGATACAGTTGCAGGCGGAAGATTTGGGGCTGGGAAGCTGTTGGGTACAGGTTCGCGAACGTTTCACTGCAACCGGAATGCCGTCTGACGAGTTTGTTCATGGAATTTTGGATATTCCTTTGCAACTGCAGATTCTTTCCGTGATTGCCATCGGACATAAGGGAATGGAACGTAAGCCTTTCAACGAAGAACACCTTCAGTGGGAGAAAATTCATATTAATAAGTTCGGAGGAAAATAACGATGGGAGCTGTCAAAGCAAATAATAATAAAGATACTTATAAGGCTACTGCCGTCGCTTTTATTGTCATCGGAACTCTTTTCCTGATAAATAAACTGCTCCCCTTTGCTTCTATAGGTTTGCCTTGGGTGATGAATAAGGACAATTTGTTGTTGTATGCCTCTATCAGTTTTCTTATTTTCAAGCGTGACAAGTCGGTCGGCTTTGTGCTGTTGGGACTGTGGCTGGTAATGAATATCGGTCTGGTAATGTCATTGCTCGGTTCCTTGTCCGGTTATCTGTTGCCATTGGCACTGTTGATCATCGGAATTATTTTATTTTGGGTTTCAAAACGTTAAAGAAACAATGAAAAGAAGTATTGAAGATACGCCCGTTGTGTTTCTCGGTGCCGGAAATCTGGCAACTAATCTGGCGAAAGCGCTTTACCGGAAAGGATTCCGTATCATGCAGGTGTACAGCCGAACGGAAGAATCGGCTCGTACGTTAGCCAATGAAGTGGAAGCGGAATATATCACTGATTTAAAAGACGTATCGAATGAAGCGAGATTATATATTATTTCATTGAAAGATGCCGCTTTCGTCGAACTGTTGCCTCAGATCACTGATGGGAAGCAGCATGCGCTGTTGGTGCATACGGCAGGCAGCATCCCGATGAATATTTGGGAAGGTCATGTGGAACGCTACGGAGTATTTTATCCGATGCAGACGTTCAGCAAACAACGTGAAGTTGATTTTCGGGAAGTACCTTTCTTTATTGAAGCAAAAAGACCGGAAGATACCGAGCTGCTGAAAGCGGTTGCCGGTACACTCTCTGATAAGGTGTACGAAGCCGATTCGGAGCAACGCAGAAGTCTTCATCTGGCAGCTGTCTTTACCTGTAACTTTACCAACCATATGTATGCTCTTGCCGCCGAATTGCTGGAAAAATATCATTTGCCATTTGATGTCATGCTTCCCCTGATTGACGAAACGGCACGCAAAGTGCATGAACTCGCTCCTCGTGATGCGCAGACCGGACCGGCTGTACGCTATGACGAGAATGTGATGAATAAGCATCTTTCTATGCTGGCAGACAGTCAGGCATTGCAGGAAATTTATAAATTAATGAGTAAAAGTATCCATGAGCACCATCAATTATGATCTATCCCGCATCAAAGCACTGGCTTTTGATGTTGACGGAGTATTGAGTTCGACAACAGTCCCGTTGCATCCTTCCGGAGAACCGATGCGTACAGTGAATATCAAAGACGGTTATGCCATTCAGCTGGCGGTAAAGAAAGGACTTCATATTGCTATCATTACCGGTGGACGGACAGAAGCGGTACGTATCCGGTTTGCAGCATTGGGTGTGAAGGATCTGTATATGGGGTCTGCAGTGAAAATTCATGATTACCGTGATTTCCGCGATAAATACGGTCTGTCTGATGACGAAATTCTGTATATGGGCGATGATGTGCCTGATATAGAAGTGATGCGTGAGTGCGGGTTGCCTTGTTGTCCCAAAGATGCAGTTCCGGAAGTTAAGTCGGTTGCGAAGTATATATCTTATGCCGATGGCGGTCGTGGCTGTGGACGTGATGTGGTGGAACAAGTATTGAAAGCTCATGGCAAGTGGATGGCGGAAGATGCTTTCGGCTGGTGAGTTGTAAATCACTAAATGATAAATAAAACTATGCTTGGAAATTTAGATAAATATCAGATTATATTAGCCTCCAATTCTCCCCGCCGGAAAGAACTGATGTCAGGCTTGGGAGTGGATTATGTGGTCAGGACATTGCCGGATGTGGACGAATCATATCCAGCCGATCTGGCTGGTGCTGCGATTCCGGAATATATCTCCCGCAAAAAGGCGGATGCTTACCGGAGTATTATGCAACCGGGGGAACTGTTGATTACGGCAGATACGATTGTCTGGCTCGATGGTAAAGTGCTTGGAAAACCGGAAGGTCGGGAAGGGGCGGTTGAAATGCTCCGTTCTTTGTCCGGTAAGTCACATCAGGTGTTCACCGGTGTTTGTCTTACGACTACTGAATGGCAAAAGAGCTTTACTGCTGCATCCGATGTGGAATTTGATGTTTTGTCCGAAGAGGAAATCCGGTATTATGTGGACAAATATCAGCCTATGGATAAAGCGGGAGCGTATGGAGTGCAGGAATGGATCGGATATATAGGGGTAAAGTCTATTTCGGGCAGCTTTTATAATATAATGGGACTCCCCATACAGAAACTGTACGGGGAACTGAAGAAGTTATAATAAATCCAGCATTAACGGGATGTCCTCTTCTTGAATACCTTGTTTGAGAAGAGCTTCCTTGTCTTTCCGAAACATCTCCAGAAAGCGTTCACGGTTTCCGTTGGCTGTGATTGACTTGCCGTACAGGGCGGCCGCTTTCTGAATGTCTCCCATTGTCCATGCGACGTGTCCGGCATTCATATAGTCGATAGCCAGTGGCTTCTGTTCAATGATTTTTTCGTAATATTTCATGGCTTGTTCGTATTTCCGGCTGATGAATGAACACCACCCGATGCCGCGCCATGCTTTTATGCAATTACTTTCGATGAAATCCAGTTTGAAAAAGTAGTTGGCAGCTTCTTCGTATTGTCCGAGTTCGGCCAGGCAACTGCCGATATGGAAAATAACATTGGTATCTTCCGGTGTAGCTTCTTCCACCTTTTTATAATAGCTCAATGCAGCCTGATAATTTCGGTTTAACCGGTAACAGATAGCCAGATGGCGGTTGTTCCAGATGTTATCCGGTTTCAGTGTATCCGCTTTCAGATAAGCATCGATCGCTTCTGCATACTTCTTGTTTTTTTGCAGAGCATATCCCAGTTTCTGATAATATTCTGCACCTCTTCCCTGAAGTGCTCCGATCGTTTCCATTTCCTCGTACACTTCTATTGCCTCATTCCAGCGTTCTTTCTTTAAATAGAAATCTGCGATCGGGAATAGGATATCTTCACTATATAATACGTTACTAAGTGCAGGAATGTGGTGTAAATCGAGTTTCTCCTTAAAGATGTCCCTAAACTCGTGGCGGCGTACACTGAGCTTGAAGAAACGGTACAGGTCATGCAGATATTGATTGCTGACGGTTCCCGGTCGCTCATTGAATTTCTTCATTGTTTCCGCACTCGACTTTTCGGACAGCTCTGCCACTTGCTGTTCACCGAGCTGGCTTAGCATCATGTCTTGCTGCGCCTTTGGCAACTGCCGGATCGTAAAGAAGAGTGAATACTTATCACTGTTACTGAAAAATCCTGATTGAAGAATTAAATCCAGCAATGTATTTTTCTCGTTACCTTCCTGTTTCAGTTGCTTGATGACATCGGATTGCTGCTTGCTGAACGGGTAAAACCAATTCTGTACTTCCCGGAAGAACGGATAACTTTTCAGTGCCGCAAATGTACTCATATATACGTCGGCTCCTTCCAGTTGCAGCTCATTCATTTCGCGCAACTTGTCTCCCAGTCCTGATTGTTCGAAAGCGTCCGCCCAATCCGGATTCTTGTCATCGTTCTCATCCTCATTCTCCTCAAAGCCGAATCTCATGTTCCGCATGGACGAAACATTCTTCAACATTTCAGGAATAATTTCCTCTCTCATTTTCTTGTCTATTTTTTCCGTTTCCTGGCATAGTAGCATTTGGCGATAGATACGTGCCACATCCTCTTTGAATGGAGGAATCTCATCCATGAGGTCGACTCTCTTGACCAGATCGTTGTAGAGTGAAAGACGGTTCCTGTAGATATGGAAAATGAAAATGACACCTACCAGTGCACGTTGACCGGCATTGACATCCGGATGGCGGTAAGCATCCAGCAACCACATGATTTTACGCAGGTCAAAACATTCCATCAGACTTAATGTGACAGCACTGATAAACAGGCACAGATCATTCACCGGAAGAAGTTCGGAGGTAAGCATGGATTGTGCATCCTCTTCCTCTTCGGGAGTCCATGCACTGTTGGTCCATGTTTGCAGAAACATATATTTAAGTGTTTCTTCATGCCGTTTCAGTACCTCGTCCATCTTTTCGTCAGACAGCAGTCCGCTGACTGCCAAGTCGTCATTGAATGACTCCAGCATGTGCAGCAATTTTTTGAGTGTATATGCTGACAGACTTTCCGGTCGGGGAGTGCGGCGTACCTCATGATAATATCTTGATGAAGCATTGTCCAGCATAAGCAGGCGCGAACGGTCGGCTATTTCCCAGGTATCAGCTACGAGTTTTCTGTATACATTCCAGCGTTCTGGGTCGTTTGCGCCTTGGCGCATATACTCCAGCATATACTTGTAGGAGGTTTGCAGCTGCTCCAAGCGGGTACGTAAATCCCAGTCCGGACATTGCCAGAGCAGGGATTCCAACTGCATCAAAGCTTCTTTAAGTCTTTTTTCTTCAAGCAGAGAGCGTATATAGGTGTATTGTTCATTAATCGTTTTTTCATTCATAATGGTTCAATTATTTATAGGTAATAGAACAAAAAGGATGCCAAAAAGTTAGAATCTGACTTGCACCTGTGCTTGTATCAGATTAGAATCCTTTTGTCCGTCTCCTTTTTTATCACAAAAAGTGTATTGTGCCTGCACACGGCATCTGGGATAAAACCAGTATTGCAGTCCGGCAATGTAATTATTTTGTTTGAAATCTGCCGCTTTGTTCGGATTGAAATAATCGAAAGAGGCGATAAAGTCGAAATTTTGTAATAAACGTACGCTGCCTGTCGCATAGAATCCTTCGCTTTTTACGTTTCTGTCTTTTCCTGCAAGATATTCCGTACGGAAGTTGAATGCGGAAGTGGCAACAACACCTCCCAGGCTCCAGCGTTTCTTGGCGTAATTTTCTCCTGTTTTGATTCCCGAATATTGGGAGTCACCTATGGCGTGTCCGGTTCCCCGAATGAAAGATCCTCCTACAGACAGCCATTTGTTAGGATACACCATCAGGTTGCCGACTACATCTTTCTGACTGTTTTTGTCTTTGGTGTTTAATCCCTGTCCGTTCATGACGGCAAACTTGTATTGCAGGAGATCATGAAATAGTTTTCCATGAATCATCATACCGATGTCTCGTCCGGAAGTCATTCCATAACATTTGTCACTGCCGCTGACTCCTGCCAGATAACAGACTGACTGAGAATAGCAGTTGATCAGCTCTACCGTTGTGGGAGACAGTTCGTTTTCAATGGTGTAAGGAACTTTAAATTCTCCGATACGTGCTGTAAGTCCGGAGAGGATCCGGTAGTCTGTATATACTTCGAGCAGCATACCACCGTTGTAGAAATCATACATGAAATCGCATGTCCATCTGTCGGTGATTTTACCGTGTGCCATGAAGATGATCCGTTTGATGTCGAATGTATTGTCGGGATTGGCGGCATCGTCGTATGTATAGCCCAGTTGTGCATAACCGGCAAGACTGATTCGTTCTTTCAGTGTATTGACTACTTGATTCAACGGCGTTTTCTCCTGTGCGGTGAGCGTATTCTGCATACTAAGCAGGGTGAACGCGATCATTGAGAGTCGAAAGAGTGTTTTTCGCATGTGATTAGTTGTTATTTGATTGTTGTTGAATTTGTTTTTGTAAAAGTTGTATCTATCAGATTTTTGTATCCGGAATATGTCTGAGATATCCGGTTATTTGTTTTCAGCCATGTTACTGCTTTATCCAGGGCATCGGCTGAGGGGCGCTCCGCTTTTCTGTAAACAGGGAGTGCAATGAGGCCGGTCAGGTTTTCCGGAACGCCGATCTCTATCAATACCTGTTTCCATTCTTTTTGCGAGTGCATTTTTATATAGTCTATTCCCAGATTATATCCGGTGATTAATAATTCGATTTCTCTTCTTTTTTCGTTGATGGCTTCTCGGGAGAAAGCGGTGACAGTGAAATCAATTCCCAATTCCTGTGTGCTGATCAGAGACCGGTGACGGGCATTCATTGCGATGGATGCGGCAGGGTCGGGGAGGAAGGATGCGTCAATCTGATCGTATTGCAGCATTTGCAGGCGAAGAGGGAGCTGGGCGATTTCCGGTTTGTTCACTTCTGCCTGACTGATTCCCGCTTTGTTCAGTAGCTGTCCGGTTGCATACTCGATAATCGTATTATGTGAAACAGCTATATTTTTTTCTTTGAGTTCCTGAAGTTGGTTGATACCGCTTTCTTTGGAGACTATAAAACAGAAATAACCGTCATGTTTCAAAATGATTCCTAAGTCGGTATGGTGGATAGCCTGTAGAGTTACTGCACTGGGATAGTCGGTGATCATGCCATCCAGTGATTTGAACTGGAACGCTGCGTCGCGGTCATAGGCGGAATTGAAAGAAAGGATGGTTAAATCCAATCCCAGCGAATCGTAGATTCCTTGTGCTTTAGCTATGTGAAAAGGCAGTCCGTCCAGAGTCGGGAGCATTCCCAGTGTGAGTGGTTGTAATTCTGTTGAAGGTATAAAGACGCTTTCTCCTTTTTTTCTTTGGCAAGAATAAAGGAAGAAAAGGAGGATACAGAATATGAGTGCTGCTCTCTTCATGCCTTAGTTGATGGGTCAGATATAAATAAGGGCAACTCTTTTCACAAAGAACTGCCCTCGTATCTAAAATTACATTGTTATAAATTCATTATTCATTAATGGCAGCGATACCCGGAAGAACTTTTCCTTCGATTGCTTCGAGCAATGCGCCACCACCTGTAGAAACATAAGATACGCCGCTAGCCAGACCGAACTTGTTGACACAAGCTACAGAGTCACCGCCACCCACAAGTGAGAATGCACCGTTCTTGGTTGCTTCAACGATAGCTTCACCTACTGTACGTGAACCGTGAGTGAAGTTTTCAAATTCGAATACACCTGTAGGACCGTTCCAAAGAATAGTTTTGGATTCTTTGATTACGTTAGCGAAGATTTCTTCAGTCTTAGGACCGATGTCAAGACCTTCCCATCCGTCAGGAATTTCATCAACAGCGCAGAACTGAGTGTTAGCGTCGTTAGAGAAAGCGTCAGCGATCTTAGCGTCAACAGCCAGTACAAGGTTTACACCTTTTTCTTTTGCTTTCTTGATCAGATCCAAAGCGAGGTCAAGTTTGTCGTCCTCACAGATAGAGATACCGATTTTACCACCCATTGCTTTGGTGAATGTATAAGTCATACCACCTGCGATGATCAGGTTGTCTACCTTATTCAACAGGTTTTCGATGATTTCGATTTTAGAAGAAACTTTAGAACCACCCATGATAGCAGTGAACGGACGTTGGATGTCGTTCAATACTTTATCAACAGCTTTTACTTCTTTCTCCATCAGGTAACCGAACATCTTGTTGTCAGTGTCGAAGTATTTAGCGATCAGAGCTGTAGAAGCGTGTGCACGGTGAGCTGTACCGAATGCGTCGTTTACGTAGCAGTCAGCGTAAGAAGCCAATTTCTTGGTGAATTCTTTCTGGCTTTCTTTGACAGCCTTCTTTGCAGCAGCCTTTTCTTCGTCTGTGGCATCTTCAGCCAAACCTCTTGGTTTGCCTTCTTCCTCAGCATAGAAGCGAAGGTTTTCGAGCAACAGAACTTCTCCCGGTTGCAGAGCAGCAGCTTTTACAGCGGCTTCTTCGCCCATGCAGTCGTTAGCAAACTGAACTTCAACGCCCAGCAGTTCAGACAGATGTTTGATGATATGTTTCAAAGAGAATTTGTCGGCAACGCCTTTCGGACGGCCCAGGTGAGAACCGATGATGATGCTACCGCCGTCAGCCAAAATCTTCTTCAAAGTAGGAAGAGCTGCACGCATACGAGTGTCATCTGTAATGTTGAAGTTTTCGTCCAGGGGTACATTGAAGTCCACGCGAACAAATGCCTTTTTACCGGCAAAATTGAATTTGTCAATTGTCTGCATAATACTCTATTTTTATTTAAAAGTGTTTTTAAAATTCTTCTTTTAGAACGACCGCAAAGTTACTATTTATTTCGGTTCCTTGCTATTAAATCGTTATTTATTCTTGGCTTTTGGTGCCTCTTTTGTAACTTTATAAGTGTTACAGAAATATTTGCACATCATTTGCAAACCGCAGGTGTCACATTTCGGCGTACGTGCCTGACAAACATAACGACCATGCAGAATAAGCCAGTGATGGGCTATGGGTATTAATTTTTCCGGAATGTTCTTCACCAGTTCTTTCTCTACGCTGAATGGAGTCGTACAGCTGTCCGGCACCAGTCCGATGCGGTGACTGACACGGAAAACGTGGGTATCAACCGCCATCGCTGCTTTGTTGAAAACGACGGACTGAATCACATTGGCGGTCTTTCTTCCTACACCGGGAAGTTTGATCAGGTCATCCATGTTGTCGGGCACTTTGCTGTTGAAGTCATTAACCAGCATTTTAGCCATTCCTACCAGATGTTTGGCTTTGTTATTCGGATAAGATACGCTTCGGATGTATTCGAAAATAACTTCAGGCGTACTGGCAGCAAGAGCTTCCGGAGTCGGGAAGTCCTTGTAGAGAGGCGGAGTGATCATATTTACTCGTTTATCCGTACATTGTGCAGAAAGGATTACAGCGATCAGTAATTCATACGGATTATTGTAATGTAATTCTGTTTCGGCTACAGGAACATTTGCCTGAAACCATGCGATTACTTTTTCATAACGTTCTTTCTTTCTCATCTTAACTTGTTTTTATGGTAGTGAGGCGTTACTTTTAATTTGAAATAGACAGCGGAAACTACTGTCAGGCAGGCACCGAAAAGATATGCTTTGTCAAACGAACAGATTTCGGCTATATATCCTCCGGTCAGCATACCGATACCAATTCCTACATCCCATGAGGTCAGGTAGGTGGAAGTAGCTGTTCCCCGTTGGTTGTTGGGGGCAAGGTTTACGAACAGAGTATTGAATGCCGGAAACATAATTCCGAATCCGATTCCCATCAGCAGGGCAATTCCGAAAAAGAGAATGGTGCAGGCAGCATCATTCCATTGAATCAGATATACACAGGATGCGAGCAGGAAGAAACTTATTATAACCAGATTGAGTCCGGCGGCAATTACTTGGGTTATCTTTCCCCGGTCCACCAGCTTTCCTGAGAATATACGGGAAATGGCCATACCGATCGCCATAAAGGTAAAAAAGAAACCTGTTTGTGTATGGATTCCTATTTCGCGAGCATACATGGCTACATAATTGGTGGTCATTCCGTAGGGGATGGAGAGTAGCAACAGGCTGAGTCCCGCAGGCATTCCTTTTAATAAAATGAAACGGTCGAGTGAAATCGGTTCACGCTTTACCGGTGGTTTATAAGGTGTTTTCACCAGGCTTGCGGACAGGAATCCCAGCATACAGGAACCGAGTGCATAGCAGAATATTGTAGCGAAAGAAACCCCTCCGTCATGTAAAAACAGTCCGAACATCGGTCCGATGGACATGGCGATATTATTGGTCAGTCCATAATAGCCCAGCCCTTCACCTCTGCGGGAAGAGGGCATAATGTCAATGACTACTGTATTTCCACCTACCGTGACCATGCCGAAAGAGACTCCATGAATAATTCGGAATATAATAAATAGGGTAAGCGAGCCGGCGATAAGATATCCCGCAAACATCAGCATAAAGATGAAATAAGCGAAAAGATAAAGCGGCTTACGGGCAAACGTATCCAGCAGATAGCCGGAAAACGGACGGATGCAGAGTGCAGCTACCGTATAACAGGAAAGCACGATGCCGATAGTGGAATTTCCTGCCTGAAAGAACTCGGATAAATAGAACGGCAAAACAGGAATCAGCAACCAGAAACCGAAGTAGAGCAGGAAGTTGGCTGCCAAGATGAAACAATAACCGGGAGTAATGAGTCTATCCTTTGCCATAATAAGTGAACGTTCAATTTGCTGATCGGAATGGTGATAAGCCATCCCGTTTCAGTGTAATCGGTATATTGATTAAATGCCAATGTCCCAATTACCATCAGATGGTTTTATTGGCACATTGGCATACTGGTAAATTCTGTGCTCTATTTAATATGCCGCTTCGAATTCTTTTAAGAAGCGTGTATCATTTTCGGAGAACATACGGAGGTCTTTTACCTGATATTTCAGGTTCGTGATGCGTTCGATACCCATTCCGAGGGCATAACCGCTGTATACTTTGCTGTCGATGCCGTTTGATTCGAGTACGTTCGGGTCTACCATACCGCAACCGAGGATTTCCACCCAACCGGTATGCTTGCAGAACGGACAACCTTTACCACCGCAAATGTTACAGCTGATATCCATTTCAGCACTTGGTTCTGTAAATGGGAAATAAGACGGACGCAGACGAATTTTGGTGTCTGTGCCGAACATTTCTTTGGCGAAGAGCAGCAATACCTGTTTCAAGTCGGTGAATGATACGTTTTTGTCTACATACAACGCTTCTACCTGATGGAAGAAACAGTGTGCACGGTAGCTGATAGCTTCGTTACGGTATACACGTCCCGGACAGATGATGCGGATAGGAGGTTTGGAAGTTTCCATCACACGGGTCTGTACGGAAGAAGTATGAGTACGGAGTACTACATCCGGATGAGCTTCGATGAAAAATGTGTCCTGCATATCGCGTGCCGGATGATCTTCGGCAAAGTTCAGTGCCGAGAATACATGCCAGTCGTCTTCGATTTCCGGACCTTCGGCGATGCTGAATCCCAGACGTGCGAAGATATCGATGACTTCGTTCTTTACAATTGTAATCGGATGACGTGTACCGAGTTCAATCGGATAAGCCGAGCGGGTCAGGTCAAGACCGTCGCAACTATTATCCTGGCTCTCGAACTGTTCCTTCAACGCATTGATTTTGTCCTGCGCTTTAGTTTTCAGTTCATTCAGTCTCATGCCGACTTCTTTTTTCTGTTCGGCAGCTACGTTACGGAAATCCGCCATCAAATCGTTAATGGCTCCCTTCTTACTCAGGTATTTGATGCGGAGAGCTTCGAGTTCTTCGGCATTGGAGGCGTGCAAAGCTTCCACCTCTTTCAGAAGTTGTTCAATCTTAGCTATCATATTTTTGATGTATTGTTATTCAGTTTCTTAGTAAAAACCGTGCAAAGATATAATTTTATCACGAACCATCGAAATAATTTGTATCTTTGTTGCCGAATGTACCGAAAATCGGGGAACACTTATGAAAAAGATTGTTATTTCTCTTCTGCTATTGACTTTATCGTTTCGCCTGTCAGCTCAGATCGACTATCTGGAGCCGGTGAAGCCTTTTACTACCTATACGGGTGAGTTGGGTGAGTATTATCGAAATGTCTTTTCTTTGCTTAATACAGGTTTTCAACAGCGTCCTTACGCGCGTTTTGTAGCCATTCCTTCTTTTTCACCGGAATATGCAATGTCGGTAGAGAAGAAGAACGGACGTTGTCTGTTGATTGCGAATACTTTGTCGCGTACCTATTGGCAGGCAGAGAAAGGAACGGTGAAAGTGGAAACTAAATCAGTGGAGATCAGTCAGTCCTTATACCAGTCTTTGGGAGCTATCGCCCGTCTGGTAACCAGCCAGATACAGGATTTGGACGGTTCGACAGCCGGACTGGATGGAGTTGTTTATTACTTCTCATCGACAGATGCGAAAGGAAAAGAGATGATGGGACGGAAGTGGTCACCCATGAAAGGTACTTTGATGGAGCGGCTTGTGTTGGTTTGTCAGTCGACTTACATGTTTTCTCAGGGAGAAAATATTTCGGAACAAGCATTGGCGGAGGAAGCAACCGCTTTATTGAAAGAGCTGGAGCACCGTACCAAAGAACAGCCGGACGCTCACAAAAAGCCGATGTATGTGGGGATTTATTCTGTTGGTCCGAAGCTCAAAACGCATTCGGGAAAGCAAATTGAAGAATTACCCTGCTTGGCTGATGTTTGTGTACGGGAATATGTAGCCGGACAAATGATTTATCCTGCGGAATTGCTTAAAGACAATGTCTCGGGATATGCTTTGTGTGAGTTTACTATAGATAAGGAGGGAGTGATTCTTCGTCCTCATATATTAAAATCGACTCATCCGGAGTTTGCAGAAGAAGCTCTTCGCATTGTGAAGGAAATGCCAAATTGGACACCGGCACTGGTGGGAGGCAAGGCGGTTGAAAGTGATTATACCCTTTATGTCCCTTTCCGTCCCCAGTTGTATAAAGAACAGTTGCAGATACGTGAACGCGAGTTGTCCAAAAAACATTAACGCCCGGAACTTTTCTCTTTTTATATTGTATTATCATTGTAACCAATAAAAAAAGAGAAGATATGGATGATATGATTAACAGACACGATTCGATTGCTGAGGAAAATATCGAACCGAATGGCCGTCCGGCTAAGAATGAGTTTGAAGAATGGAGCACTGAAGTTACCGATCGTGCAGATAATGTATTCAAAGGTGATACGAAAGACGGTCCCATCAAGGATCGTGAGAAACGAATAAAAGAAATGGATGAAGTGATAAAAAAGGACCTTGAATAAAGGTCCTTTTTTATTGTATATATGATATCTTTTTTAACACGATCTCGTGCTTATCGTTGTAGGCCATGAGAAACTTTTCAGTAACTTTGTAGCCCAAAAATATAGATAGTATGATAAAGGTATTATTGCTTGATGTAGATGGAACTTTGTTGAGTTTTGAAACTCATAAGGTGTCGCAATCCTCTATAGATGCTCTTAAAAAAGTACATGATAGTGGAATTAAGATTGTGATTGCTACCGGTAGAGCAGCAAGTGATCTTCATGAGATTGATGCTGTGCCGTATGATGGAGTTATTGCACTTAATGGAGCAGAGTGTGTATTGCGTGACGGAAGTGTGATAAGAAAAGTAGCAATACCTGCACAGGATTTTAGAAAATCAATGGAGCTTGCACGGGAATTTGATTTTGCAGTCGCTCTCGAATTAAATGAAGGTGTATTTGTCAATCGCCTTACCCCGACTGTCGAACAGATTGCCGGAATTGTTGAGCATCCGGTTCCGCCGGTTGTCGACATCGAAGAGATGTTTGAAAGAAAAGAATGCTGTCAACTTTGTTTTTATTTTGATGAGGAAACAGAACAAAAAGTAATGCCGCTTCTGCCTGGTCTTTCCGCAACACGCTGGCATCCTTTATTTGCTGATGTTAATGTTGCAGGGACAAGTAAGGCAACCGGCCTCTCGTTATTTGCCGATTACTACAGGGTTAAAGTTTCTGAAATAATGGCGTGCGGTGATGGCGGTAATGATATCCCCATGCTGAAGGCCGCCGGAATAGGAGTGGCGATGGGAAATGCGTCCGAAAAAGTTCAGTCAGTTGCCGACTTTGTCACTGATACGGTGGACAATAATGGACTTTACAAGGTTTTGAAACATTTCGGGGTAATATAAAAGTCTTAATGAAGCTTGGCTACAAAGCCAATCATAGGTTTAAAATAAAAAAAAGAGTAACTTATCATAAGTTACTCTTTTCATTTTGTGGAGCGTATCGGACTCGAACCGATCACCTCGACACTGCCAGTGTCGCGCTCTAGCCAGATGAGCTAACGCCCCATTTTTATGCCACTGATATAACGTTTGTCAACGTTTTGCTTTTGTTGGCGCAAATATAATGGAATATTCTGAAATAATTGCTATGTTTGCGGAAAATAATTTATTGAAAGGACAGATGATATGCTGATTTATAATACAACTTTTCAGGTGGACGATGCTGTTCACGATAATTTTTTGATTTGGATAAAGGAAAACTATATACCTGAAGTACAGAAACACGGGACGTTGAAAGCACCGCGTATCTGTCGGATACTGAGTCATCGGGACGACGGAAGTTCTTATTCTCTGCAATGGGAAGTAGAGAGTAGTGGATTGCTGCATCGCTGGCACATGGAACAGGGAGTGCGGCTGAATGACGAACTTACGAAAATATTCAAGGATAAAGTAGTCGGTTTTCCGACATTGATGGAGATAGTAGAGTGATTCAACCGGTAAAAGAAAAGATTATTTTGGGTATAGACCCCGGTACGACCATCATGGGATATGGAGTCTTGCGCGTGAAAGGGACTAAGCCTGAGATGATCGCGATGGGAATTATCGATTTACGTAAATTTGCCAATCATTATCTGAAGCTGCGGCATATTCACGAACGGGTATTAAGTATCATCGAAAGCTATCTGCCTGACGAACTGGCTATCGAAGCTCCTTTTTTCGGCAAGAACGTACAGTCCATGTTGAAGTTGGGACGTGCTCAGGGAGTGGCGATGGCAGTGGCATTGAGCCGTGATATTCCGATCACAGAATATGCTCCTTTGAAGATCAAGATGGCTATAACCGGAAACGGACAGGCATCAAAGGAACAAGTAGCGGATATGCTGCAGCGTATGCTGCATTTTCCCAAAGAAGAGATGCCTACCTTTATGGATGCGACGGACGGTTTGGCGGCAGCCTATTGTCATTTTCTGCAAATGGGACGTCCGGCAATGGAAAAAGGATATAGCAGTTGGAAAGATTTTATTGCGAAAAATCCCGATAAAGTAAAATAAACCCGCAATGAAAGAGGCTGGGAGTGAGAAAAGTTATAAACAAGTAAGTGCGAAGGTAGTGTGAGTACCGCAGGGGAGGTTTAGTATGAAAATGGGAACCAATTATTTAGCGATATTAGGGGTGACTACGGTGACGACAGTAATGAGTTGTACTACTGCGAAAAAGGAATATATGTCTTATGAATTATATCCGGTCCGTACAGGAAGTCTGATTGAAATGGAGTATACACCGGAGGCAACGAAGTTTACTCTTTGGTCGCCTACGGCAGATGAAGTACGTCTGATGCTTTATGAGGCAGGCGAGGGCGGACATGCCTATGAAACGGTAAAGATGCAGTCGGGGGAAGAAGGAACCTGGACAGCTGTGGTAAGTAAGGACCTTATTGGCAAGTTCTATACTTTCAATGTGAAGATCGATGACAAGTGGCAGGGAGATACTCCCGGAATAAACGCCCGTGCTGTCGGAGTAAACGGGAAGCGGGCCGCCATTATCGACTGGCAATCCACCAATCCGGACGGTTGGGAGAGTGACACCCGACCTCCTTTGAAGTCTCCCGCCGATATGATTATTTATGAGATGCACCACCGTGACTTTTCGGTCGATTCTACTTCAGGAGTGAAGAATAAAGGAAAATATCTGGCACTGACCGAACATGGAACGATGAACTCCGACAAGTTACTGACAGGTATCGACCATCTGATCGAACTGGGCGTGACACACGTGCATCTGCTTCCTTCTTTTGATTACGCTTCGGTAGATGAAACCAGACTGAATGAAAATTCGTACAACTGGGGATATGATCCGCAAAACTATAATGTACCCGATGGTTCCTATGCTACTGATCCCTATCAGCCCGCCACTCGTGTGAAAGAATTCAAGCAGATGGTACAGGCACTGCACAAAGCTGGTATCCGTGTGATAATGGATGTGGTGTACAATCATACATTCAATATCGATGAAAGTAACTTCGAGCGCACCGTTCCCGGTTATTTCTATCGCCAGAAAGAAGATAAAACCTTGGCAAATGGCTCAGGCTGTGGTAACGAGACTGCCAGCGAACGCCTTATGATGCGTAAGTTTATGGTAGAATCCGTCCTTTATTGGATAAAAGAATATCATGTTGACGGCTTCCGGTTCGACTTGATGGGAATTCATGACATAGAAACGATGAACGAGATACGGAAGGCTGTAAATGCGGTCGATCCTACCATTTGCATTTACGGAGAGGGGTGGGCTGCCGAGGCGCCTCAGTATCCGGCTGACTCCTTGGCAATGAAGGGAAATATAGCACAGATACCCGGAGTTGCTGTCTTTTCTGACGAGCTGCGTGACGGGCTTTGCGGACCTGTAGGTGATAAGCGCAAAGGAGCTTTTCTTGCCGGAATTCCGGGAGGGGAGATGAGCATAAAGTTCGGCATAGCAGGCGCTATCGAGCATCCGCAAGTACAGTGCGATTCGGTTAATTATACTCAAAAGCCGTGGGCGAAACAGCCTGTGCAAATGATCAGTTATGTTTCCTGTCACGACGGGCTGTGTTTGGTAGACCGACTGAAGGCAAGCATGCCGGACATCACTCCCGAACAACTTATACGTCTCGATAAACTGGCACAGACTGTGGTATTTACTTCACAAGGTATTCCGTTTATTTACGCCGGAGAAGAAATCATGCGTGATAAGCAAGGCGTGGACAATAGTTATAAGAGCCCGGATGCTGTGAATGCCATCGACTGGCGGCGCAAAACCACCAACGGAGATGTCTTCATGTATTATAAACGATTGATCGATCTGCGTAAATCTCATCCGGCCTTCCGCATGGGAGATGCAGGACAGGTTCGAAAACATCTGGAATTTCTTCCTGTGGAAGGAAGTAACCTGATTGCTTTCCGTCTGAAAGACCATGCAAATGGAGATCATTGGGAAGATATCATCGTCGCATTTAATTCTCGTCCTACTCCTGCCAGGCTTACTATTCCGGTTGGTAAATATACAGTGGTATGTAAAGACGGAGTGATAGATGTACGTGGATTAGGCATACAAAACGGACCGGAAGTTATTATTCCCGGTCAGTCAGCTTTGATTTTATATAAGTAAATTCAGTCTTTTGATAATCGAATAGAATAGAAGAATATGATTCAGAATACATTCAACATGGCGGGGGGCGTGGCACGCAACCCGCTTGTGCGTTTAGCTGCACCCATCACGGCAACGATTTCAGCCGGAGAACACATTGCAATTGTAGGGCCCAACGGGGGAGGAAAAAGTCTTTTTGTCGATACGCTGATCGGTAAATACCCATTGCGTGAAGGGACGCTGCAATATGACTTTTCTCCTTCTGCCACCCAGACCGTCTATGATAATGTGAAGTATATCGCTTTCCGTGACACTTATGGGGCTGCGGATGCTAATTATTACTATCAGCAACGCTGGAACGCCCACGATCAGGACGAAGCGCCCGATGTTCGTGAAATGCTGGGAGAAATTAAGGATGAACAACTGAAACAAGAACTATTTGAACTTTTTCGCATAGAACCGATGCTTGATAAGAAAATAATTCTTCTCTCCAGTGGCGAACTGCGTAAGTTCCAGCTGGCCAAAACTCTGTTGACAGCTCCCCGCGTATTGATTATGGATAATCCGTTTATCGGGCTGGATGCACCTACCCGCGAGTTGTTGTTCTCTTTACTCGATCGCTTGACAAAGATGTCGTCCGTACAGATTATTCTGGTATTGTCAATGCTGGATGATATTCCTTCATTTATTACCCACGTAATTCCTGTGGATAAAATGACGGTGTACTCCAAAATGGAACGTGAGGCCTATCTGGAAGCTTTTCGTTCTAGGGATGTAGCTGTTTCTTTTGATGAGTTACAGCAACGTATCGTTGATTTGCCCTATGGTGGCAATAATTACGATTCTGATGAAGTGGTCAAATTGAATAAAGTCAGCATCCGGTATGATGACCGCACTATTCTGAAAGAGCTCGACTGGACGGTGCGACGTGGTGAGAAATGGGCATTGAGCGGTGAAAACGGAGCCGGAAAATCTACTTTGTTAAGCCTTGTCTGTGCGGATAATCCACAATCATATGCTTGTGACATCAGCCTTTTCGGGCGGAAGCGGGGTACAGGGGAGAGTATTTGGGAAATTAAAAAGCATATTGGCTATGTAAGTCCGGAGATGCATCGTGCTTATCTCAAAAATCTGCCGGCTATTGAAATCGTGGCCAGTGGGCTTCATGACAGCATCGGGCTGTACAAACGTCCCCAGCCGGAACAAATGGCCATCTGCGAATGGTGGATGGATATATTTGGTATTGCGGAATTGAAAGACAAACCTTTTTTGCAACTTTCCAGTGGAGAACAACGGCTGGCATTGCTGGCACGTGCTTTTGTGAAGGACCCGGAGCTGCTGATTCTGGATGAACCGCTTCACGGTCTGGATACTTACAACCGTCGTATGGTAAAGAAGATTATTGAAGCTTTCTGCCATCGCAAAGACAAGACGATGATTATGGTGACTCACTACGAATCAGAGTTGCCGGGCACTATTACAGACCGTATTTTTCTGAAGAGAAACCGATGAAATGGACTGTTGTCTGAAAAATAATGTTTGGCTCTGCCATTCTGAACTAAGTGAGGGATGACAGAGCAATTTAAAAGAGATTTTTCTTTAATTAATTGGATGGGTGAACCAAAAGCAGGACCCTTTTCCTGGTTCTGATTCCACACCGATTTTCCCTCCCAGTTGCGTGACGATACTTTGGCAGATAGACAGTCCGAGTCCCGTACCGGGAATAAAACTGTTGAGTTTTACAAATCGGGTGAAGATAGCTTCCTGTTTTTCCGGCTCTATCCCCATTCCCGTGTCCTGAACGGAGAATTTCACTTCGTTTCCGTCTATTTGGTAGTCGATGGTGATATTTCCTTCGGAAGTGAATTTTAATGCGTTAGTCACAAAGTTCAGTAATACCTGATAAAGTCTGTTCTTGTCACTGGTGAACGTCAGTTCGGGTAAATTATCTTTCAGGCGGAGTTCTACTTGCGGACTAGTTTTCATTTGCATAGCCTGAAACAGATCGTTACAAAGCTGTTTCGCATTCACCCTTTTAGGAATAATGTCGAAAGTTTCCGCTTCGATTTTCGATAAGTCGAGGATATCGGAAATAAGCTGAAGCAACAACTTGTTATTATCTTCTATGATCGTGATATACTGATGCTTTTCTTCCTGATCCTCCGCCTCTTCCAGCATACTTGAGAAACCGACGATCGCATTGAGCGGAGTACGTATCTCGTGACTCATGTTGGCAAGGAAGGCAGATTTTAAACGATCCGCTTCTTCGGCTTTCTCTTTGGCTTTGATAAGCATTTGCTCGGTTTCTTTTAGCTGGGTAATATCAAAGTTGATACACAGCATTTCGATGACATTATCCTGCGGTCGGTAGTTGCGGACCAACACATTCACCCGTGTCCACGTATAACTTCCGTCGGCTCTGCGGATACGTACATCCCTGCATAATTTCGTACTTTCGCCTTTGACCACTTTCGCCAGAAAGTCGAGCATAATAGCCCGGTCCTCCGGATGAAAGTGAGAATGGATACCGATAATTTCCGGTAGGGGCGTGCCTTCCTCTTCTCCTACATTTTTATACCAGCTGCTTAAGGCATAACCATTGCGGCTTAACGCATCAAAATGAGCGTATCCAACCTTGGCATAATCTCCTACCAGTTCAAAGAAATTTTTAAATTCCTGAATTTTGTTGTAGGCGATGGTGTTTTCCGTCTTATCTACGTTTATCAACAGATAATTGATAGGCTGTCGGTCATGATCATAGAGTGTTGTTATTCTTGTTGTCAGATTAATGAAACCGGATGTTTTTTCCGATTCATAATATCCTTTGATTTTTGAAAAATCATATTGGAAGGTGAATTCAACCTCTTCATTATCTCTGATCTTTAGCTTTATTTCTTCGGGTAGTGCCGGATTCTCAAAGATATTGATACCAATAACTTTTTCTTTATGGGTGATATGGAACATTTCCAGTTCCTTTTTATTCAAGTCAAGCAGATAACCGTCTTTATTATACAGTTCAATGCCGACGGGAAGGTTTTTATAGATATTGTGCAGGATACGTTCACTGTTTTGCAGTGCCTGATAGGCGGAAGCCATGTGGGGACCATCTTGAGTTTCTGCTATTCCGTATATTTTGGTGTTTCCTTCCCTATCAGTTTCCTGAAAGCATATTTTACTGCGAATCCATACTTCCCCGTGGGGAGTATCGAGCAGGTACACCTCCTCAATGCTCTGTTGCAATTTATCGAAAGAGTAGCTGGTAGTATGGTGCTGATCCTCCCTTAGGATACGTTTATTGAAATCTTCAAAACTGATCACTCCGTCTTCGTCTATCCCGAGTAATCGGGAGATAAACTCGGAACATACATAACTTTCTGTTTTTAAGTCCGCTTCCCACCATCCCATATTCGCTTTATTCAGCAGTTTTTGCAGGAATGTGTATTCTTTCTGTTTGCTTGTTTCCAATGTCTGACTTGTTTTAACTGGCGGTTGAATATTCATTTAGTCCGTAAAAATAATCATTTTTATTGAATTCTTTTCAATAAACCATCACTTTTAGGTATTGATACCTGCTGATTCTTTCGTGAACTTTGTAGAGTAACAAAATGTTGTATATATAAAAAGATGAAAGGAGATCATTAAGAATGAAAAAGATAGTATTACTTCGTCATGGAGAAAGTGCTTGGAACAAAGAAAACCGTTTCACAGGTTGGACGGATGTAGACTTGACGGAAAAGGGAGTTGCCGAAGCGGAAAAGGCGGGCGTTACGTTGAAGGAATATGGCTTCAACTTCGATAAAGCCTATACTTCTTATCTGAAGAGGGCAGTCAAAACCTTGAACTGCGTGCTTGATAAAATGAATCTGGACTGGATTCCTGTCGAGAAGAGCTGGCGTCTGAATGAGAAGCATTACGGCGACCTGCAAGGACTCAATAAGGCGGAAACAGCTGAGAAATACGGAGAAAAGCAAGTGCTGATATGGCGCCGCAGTTATGATATTGCTCCCAATCCGCTTTCCGAAAGCGATTTGAGAAATCCGCGTTTCGATTTCCGCTATCACGAAGTACCCGATGCGGAATTGCCGCGTACCGAATCATTAAAAGATACCATCGACCGTATTATGCCGTACTGGGAGTCGGATATATTTCCGGCTTTAAGAGATGCGCATACCTTGCTGGTTGTCGCGCACGGCAATAGTCTGCGAGGTATCATCAAGCATTTGAAACATATTTCTGATGAAGATATCATCAAACTGAATCTTCCTACTGCCGCTCCTTATGTATTTGAGTTCGACGAGAACCTGAATGTTGCCAACGATTACTTCCTGGGCAATCCGGAAGAAATTCGTAAGCTGATGGAAGCGGTAGCCAATCAGGGGAAGAAAAAATAGCAGGCTTCATCGCCTGTATATAAATTGTTATACATTAAAAAAATAAAGTTATGAGTAAAGTAGTTGATTTATTAGGAGATAAGACCAGTTATTATCTGGACCATACCTGTAAGACCATTGATAAGTCGTTGATTTATATACCTTCACCGGATACTATTGATAAAGTCTGGATTGATTCGGACCGAAACATTAAAGTATTGAATAGCCTGCAAACCCTTTTAGGGCATGGACGCTTGGCAAATACGGGTTATGTGTCCATTCTTCCTGTCGATCAGGATATTGAGCATACAGCCGGCGCATCCTTTGCACCGAATCCCATTTATTTCGATCCGGAGAATATTGTGAAGCTGGCTATCGAAGGAGGCTGTAATGCAGTAGCTTCCACATTCGGTATTCTAGGATCAGTCGCACGTAAATATGCGCACAAAATACCTTTCGTGGTAAAGTTGAATCACAATGAGCTACTGACTTATCCGAATACATACGATCAGGTATTGTTCGGCACGGTGAAAGAAGCTTGGAATATGGGAGCTGTAGCAGTAGGAGCAACCATTTATTTCGGTTCGGAACAGAGTCGCCGCCAGTTGGTAGAGATTGCTGAGGCTTTCGAATATGCTCACGAGCTTGGTATGGCTACCATTCTGTGGTGTTATTTGCGTAATAGCGATTTCAAGAAGGGAGCCATCGATTATCATGCTGCTGCCGACCTTACCGGACAGGCTGACCGTTTGGGAGTTACCATCAAAGCGGACATTGTGAAGCAGAAACTTCCTACCAATAATGGTGGTTTCAAAGCGATTGGTTTCGGAAAGACAGATGAACGCATGTACACGGAACTCACATCGGAACACCCGATTGATCTCTGTCGTTATCAGGTGGCAAATGGTTATATGGGACGTGTCGGATTAATCAATTCCGGTGGAGAATCTCATGGGGCTTCCGATTTGCGTGATGCGGTCATTACAGCAGTTGTCAATAAGCGTGCCGGTGGTATGGGATTGATCAGCGGACGTAAAGCCTTCCAGAAGCCGATGAATAAGGGTGTCGAATTATTAAACGCTATTCAGGATGTCTACCTCGATCCGGCAATAACCATTGCCTGATCTAGGAAAGATGAGAAATAATTCTTATCTTTGACTACCAGATAGTTAACCATTAAAAAATAGAATTATGAAGTTTTTTATTGACACAGCCAATTTGGAGCAGATTCAGGAGGCGTATGACCTCGGAGTACTTGACGGAGTGACTACCAATCCTTCGCTGATGGCGAAAGAAGGCATTAAAGGTACGGAGAATCAGCGTGAACATTACATTAAAATATGTAAGATTGTCAATGCTGATGTAAGTGCGGAAGTAATAGCAACGGATTATGAAGGGATGATCCGCGAAGGGGAAGAGCTTGCCGCACTCAATCCGCACATTGTTGTCAAGGTGCCTTGTATTGCTGATGGTATCAAAGCTATCAAGTACTTTACAGAAAAAGGAATCCGGACCAATTGTACATTGGTCTTTTCCGTCGGGCAGGCATTGCTGGCTGCAAAGGCCGGAGCGACTTACGTTTCGCCTTTTGTCGGACGCCTGGATGATATTTGCGAAAACGGGGTAGGGCTTATCGGTGATATTGTACGTATGTATCGCACCTATGATTACAAGACTCAGGTATTGGCGGCTTCTATCCGCAATACGAAGCACATCATCGAGTGTGTGGAGATGGGAGCAGATGTGGCTACCTGTCCGTTGAGTGCTATCAAAGGGTTGTTGAATCATCCGCTGACTGATTCGGGATTGAAGAAATTTTTGGAAGATTATAAAAAGGTGAATGGATAATTGGGTTTGAGAAACTAAATTTTCTCAAAGAATTTATTTTAAAGGGGCTTCTGACATAAAATATGTCAGAAGTCCTTTTTTAGTAATTTTAATATAGTCAAACAAGATAAAACTAAGATATCGTGTTTATTCATCTTACTTTGTAGGTTGTAATAAAACTAGTGATGTAAATAATGAATAAAAATGGATTTAGTCGTTGTGCCGATATCTATATCGGCCGTTTGCGCGAGGAGGGCCGCTACTCTACGGCGCATGTCTATCAGAACGCGCTTCTTTCTTTTAGCAAGTTTTGTGGTGTCCATAGTGTGTCCTTCCGTCAAGTCACCCGTGACCGCCTTCGCCGTTACGAACAGCACCTTTACGCATGTGGTCTGAAGCCTAATACGATTTCCACGTATATGCGTATGCTTCGTAGTATCTACAATCGTGGTGTGGAAGCGGGTAGTGCTCCTTATGTCCACCGCCTGTTCCATGAGGTCTATACGGGAGTGGACGTTCGTCAGAAAAAGGCGCTTCCCGTCGTCGCTCTTCGCAGGCTTCTTTATGAAGACCCCCATTCTGACCGTCTCCGCCGTACCCAGGCTATCGCCGCTCTGATGTTCCAGTTCTGCGGGATGTCTTTCGCCGATCTGAGCCATTTGGAGAAATCCGCTCTTGATAGCAACGTGCTGCGCTACAATCGTGTCAAGACGAAGACTCCCATGAGCGTTGAGGTTCTGGACAGCGCACAGGAGATGCTCGAGCAGCTCCGTAACCGGCGGTCTCCCCGTCCCGGCTGTCCCGACTACCTTTTCGGCATCCTTCAGGGAGATAAGAAAAGGAAGGATGAGAAAGCTTACCGTGAATACCAGTCCGCTCTCCGGAGATTCAACTACTGCCTGAAATCCCTGGCAAAGCGGCTGCGTCTCAACTTCCCCGTCACTTCCTACACGCTGCGCCATTCTTGGGCTACCACCGCCAAGTACCGTGGTGTCCCTATCGAGATGATCAGCGAGTCGCTTGGGCATAAGTCGATCAAGACCACGCAGATTTATCTGAAAGGCTTTGAGCTGAAAGAGCGTACGGAGGTAAACCGGATGAATTTGTCTTACGTTAAGAGGTGCGATTCTGGCCTGTATGTGTGATTTAGAATCCTGATATACAGTGTTTATGGGTGTGTGTTACTTCTTAGGTAACGGAATGATTCATGGCGCAAAGATGGACATATTTATGAAAATACGCAAACAAAAATGAAATTAATTTCTTAAAATGAATCAAAAGTCGGCATAACAGACGGAAAATGACAATATCCGTGTTATGTCTTTTTTTTTATTCCAATTTATGAAAGACACCTTCACTTCTGCCTTATTTCCTGAATACCAGTCCTCTTCCGATGTTTTCGTTGAAAAAAGTTCCCTGTTTCGCTTGTCCTTTGTTTGTGAGTTACCTAAGAAGTAACGGATAAACATGGGGTAAAAAAACATGATTTTAAGAAAAAAACAATCGTTTTTTTGTAATCGGTTGGTAGATAAGACTTAAAGAGTAGAAAGTTCGGTAGCCGGTAGCGATTTGGTAGCGGTGCGGGTTTCGCTGCATTGCTTCGCTCTGCTCTTGGAACTGATGCAAATATAGGGATTTTGACCGAAAAAGGGAAATGTTTCGGGAGATTTTTTATTTTTCGGGATTACCGGATTACAGGAAAAGCATAAAAACAGGAGGCGGTGCAAAAAACGAGGTTGCACCCGTGGTTTTACTTAAAGTGTAAAGTGTTGATTTTCAGTGTGTATTTCTGTGGTGCAAGGTGCAGCTATATTTATATATATAGCTGCACCTTGCACCAGTCACACAGGGCTGTTTTGCGGCTTGCACCGATATTCTTTTAAGTTGCTGTGAATGACAGATTTATAAAGATTGTGCTTTTCTTGGCTGAACATGGGACTGCCGGGACTTGGCACGTTTGTTTTGGGATGCGGTACGCCCTTAACGGGAAAACTCGCTAAGAATGGTTATGTAACGCTCTTCACAAAGGCTGTACAGCCACAGGTCAAGGACGGCAGCAAGGAGGGTGAGCGCCATGTAGATGAAAAAACGGCGGCGGTGGCGCAGGCGTTCCATGTTCCCTTTCCGGTCGTAGTAGTCCTGCACGGAAAGGTATTTCTTTTCCTTGTAACAACATATATCCCACCAAAAAAAGCAAGCGAAGGAAAGCACTGTCAGCAAACCTGCCGGATGTCCTTCAGCCAGTGTGTAAACATGCAGAAGGATGTCATCCCCGACGAATTGGGAGGCAACGGCAAAGGGCAGCAGCCAAAAGGCAAGCCGGACGAACGTGACAGCGATAAAACTGCGGTGGGGCATCCCGCCGGAGGGGGTGTAATGCCATGCCCAATAGAAGATATGGTCGAAGAATTTGGGGTTCTCCGGCAGATTGCTTCTTTTATGCGGGGTACTCGTTTTCATACGCTGCGACTATATGTGCAAATAAAATGATTTTCTTCCACACGGGAAAGATTTTTGCGGCGAAACTTTTTGAATGATTGGACTTTTCGCTATTTTTGCTTTGATGTATAACGGTTCGTCCGTAAGGTATGAATTTGGCTTTTTCTGTTATTGCTATGGAATGGTTCGATAAGATAAGCGAGTTTATGGAAGGTCTGCCGGAGTGGTTGCAGGCGCATCCGAGGTACGGCTACCTGATCGTGGCGGGAATCCTGCTGCTGTGGCTCGTGGGGATTGCCTGCGGGTGGCGGTGGACGTACTCCCGTCCGGGAAGTTGGGGTGGGAATTTCTGGCTGGGTACGCTGGGAGAAAAGAGCTACCGCTTCTGGCTGGGGCTGATCGTTGCCGCCGCAGCGGGGCTTGCCTTGTTCCTGTTCTTTGTGACGGGACAGGAATAGAAAGGGGCACGCACATTCCGGGGAAACGGCATATTGCCGTATTACCGTCCTCCGGAACAGAAAAGGATGCGGACAACAAGATACGAGGTGACGGGTAAAGGACGGAAGTTGCGGATGCGGGCGAACGACCGGAACGGAATATACGGGATGCGGCTCTTCTTCGGAAGGGCTGCATCCTTTTTTTTCAGGATGCGTTTGCCCCGCAAACGGTTCCGGGAAGGCATGAAGGGGGACAAATGATGTAAAGATGTGTGCCCTAAGCGGTTGAGTCTTGTCTAAAATGAGCGGTATGTGTTAAATTTGTGTGAGATTTCTATTGTTTAAACAGAAAGGAAGGAAAAAATGGAACTGAATCTTACACAAATTCTGATGAATGAAGCCGTCCGGGAGGGCTGGACGGAATGGATGGCGGCGGTGCGTGCCGCCTTGTCAAGAACGGATCTGAAACGTCCCGCCACGTGGACGGGGCTGGAAACGGCTGCCCATGCTCACGGGCACATGGTGCGGTTGACGGAACTGCTGCGGAAGCACTGCCCGAAACCCGACTGCCGCAAGCCGGAGGAAGCCGGTTATCTGGTCTTGGTCGCCTACCATCCCGATAACCGCTCGACAGGGTACGTGACGGATGCGCTGGAGGCGTATGTCCGGACAAAGGACCGGGACGGGGTGCTACTGCTCTGCCGGGTGGTGTCGGTCATCGGCACACGGGGAGAATACACGCACCTGAACAGCGTGTACAACCTGCTGGCAGGCTACCTGCTGCGCTACCGCCGGGAACGGATGAAGGAGTACCGGAAGGGTGCCGAGCCGTGGCTGGGGGAAGCCGACCTGCAAGATGTCGGGCGGTACCTGCCCGAACTGGAGGAACGCTCGTTCGCCGACCGGGTGGCGGCGGCTCTGCCGGAGGCGAAGAGCGTGGAAGCTCTGGCAAGGGAGTGCGGATGCGCCCTGAACACGTTCGAGCGGCGCTTCAAGGAGGTGTTCGGGGAAACGCCCCGGAACTGGCTGGCAAACCAGAAAGCCCGGCGCATCCGTTCGCTGCTGGTCGGGACGGACATGACTTTCCGTGAAATCGCCTCGGACTGCGGCTTTGTGTCGGACAACTATTTCTGGGACTTCTGCAAGAAGCACTTGGGAGATACGCCCGCAAGGATAAGGGAGGCGTACCGGAACACGAGAAAGACATACGGCGGCGAATAATCAGAACATTGCGGCGACCCGGTGCGGCGCAGAGGTGGCAACACGGGGAAAAACGGCTGGGGATTGTCTGCCATGCAAGACGTAAACGGGTTGTAACCATGCGTGTTACCGGTGACGGACGGGCGAACGGACGGGCGGTGTCCCGTCCGCACGGGAAGGGAACGAAATCCGGTGAATCGGCGGAGAACGACGGCGGGTATTCGGAACGGGGAACCGGAAGTTCCGGGCTAACTTTGCGCCCTTATAAACAATATGAAACAAGATTTATATGGAAGAATATTTTAACGGGCTGCTGAAGGAGGTGGATCAGCGCATGGCGACCACAGCCCCCGGCATGGACGGCAAGGAGGTGATAGGCGTCTGCCGTGAGATGGTCTCGTACCTGAAAGGCAAGAACCGGGAACTGAAGGAGTACGCCCTCGCCCATCCGTTCGCCGGGGACGCGAAGGAGATCCTCTACTTCAAGTATTACAAACCCGCCCTGACGGGCAGGCTGCTGTACTATTACCGGGTGTACCAGATAGAGAGCGGCTGCCCCGCCTGCCTGCGTGTCGCCGAACCGTACTACCGCAAGGCGATGGAGCGTGCCGAGCGGATGATGGAACGCTACCTGCCCTTTTACCAGTATTACCACAGCGGGGCGACGTACCGGGACAGCTACTATTTCCTGCGGGCGAAGGGCGAGCTAAGCCCCGAGAGCGGCAGCTTCGTGCTGGACGAGGAGGCGGAGTTCTCCACGGGCTACGACATACTGGCGGCACGGCTGATCTCGGTGGAGATGCTGCTGGTACACCTGAGCCGCCGGATGGAGCGTGCGGCGCAGGGGACGGAGACGGAAGCCGTGCCGGAGAAGGAACACCGCTGGACGAACACGAAGATTGCCGCCATACTGCTCGTCTATGGCATACACGTGACGGGAAGCGTGGACGAGGGCAACGCCGAGATCGGCGAGCTGGCTGCGCTGTTCGAGAAGCATTTCCACGTGGATCTGGGCAACGTGTACCACGCTTTCGGCAGGCTGCGGGGGCAACAGAACCCGACGGCGTTCTTGGACGAGATGAAGGAGAGGCTGCTGAAAAAGATGCGGGACATGGATAGCCGGTAGCAAGTTGGCAACGGGGCGGCAGAGACGGCAGGACACGGGAAGGGAGCGTCCGAAGGGCTGGAAAGAGCCTTCCGGACGCTCTTTTTTACCCCGTCTCGGTCCTTTTTACCGCCCGGAACGGCAGGAAGGGCGAAAATGCGCCCCGAAAAAAAATCTTTGCCAAGGTGCCGGTATAGTGGCAGGAAAAACCGGCGAATCGGGCGACATTTGCGGCAGAAACCTAAAAATGAGTACGACAATGGAAATAATGACCATCGAGAGCAACGCCTACCGCCTGCTCGTGGAGAAGATCGAGAAGATAACCGCCTACGTGGAGGAATCCCGGAACCGGGAGGAAACGGAGCGCAAACGGAAAGAGGAAGCGGAAAGCCCTGCGACCAAGGGACGGAAAGCCGACCCGAAGTGGATGACGCACAAGGAGGTGTGCGAGGCGCTGGACATCAGCCACCGCACCCTGCAACGCTACCGCCAGAAGAACATCGTCCCCTATTCGATGATCGGGCGGCAGATACGCTATCCCCGGCAGGCTGTCGAGAGCCTGCGTGAGCGGTGGATGGTGGAGACGCCCGCCGCCAAGATCGACCGGATGATAGCGGAACATCCCCTGCATAACCGAAAAAACGGAAGCTATGGTAAGAAAGGAAGAAGTGCTGGCAAGAACCAGTAACGGGCTGGACGTGTTCCGCCACTACCTGCCCGTGAAGTGGCGGGTGGGCAGGAACTTCCTGAACCCGCTGTACGCCGACAGCAAGGCTTCGTGCAACGTGTATTACGACCGCCGGAGCGGTACGTACCGGATGAAGGACTTCGGCAACGGGGACTATTCGGGCGACTGCTTCTTCCTCGTGGCGAAGCTGAAAGGGCTGGACTGCCGGAACGCCGCCGACTTCGTGGAGGTGCTGCACACCATCGACCGGGAGCTGTGCCTCGGACTGGACGGGGACATCCCGACCGACGGGACGGTAGGAACCGGGGGCTGCCGGAGATTGCGGCCCGTAACGGGCGCAAGGGGCGGCGGTGCCGGGGAAGCCGGAACGGACACGGAAGAGGCGGCAGTGTCCGCCGACCGTCCCGAACCGAAGCCCTACCGGGCGGCGGAGAAGCCCTTCACCGAGGGGGAGCTTGCCTACTGGGGCGCATCGGGCATCACCGTGGAGGTGCTGCGCCGCTACGGGACGGTATCGCTCGCCGAGTACCGGGGCGAGACGAGGGAGGGCAAGGCGTTCGGCTTCAGTTCCACCCCGGCGGAACCGATGTTCGGCTACAAGGGGAAATGGGGCGTGAAGGTCTATCGCCCGATGTCGGAGGTGCGCTTCGTCTATGGCGGGCACACGGGCGACAACTACTGCTTCGGGCTGGAGCAACTGCCCTCGAAGGGTGACCTGCTCTTCCTCACGGGCGGCGAGAAGGACGTGCTGACGCTGGCGGCGCACGGCTTCCACGCCATCTGCTTCAACTCGGAGACCTCGGTCATCCCGGCGAAGACCGTGCGCAAGCTGGTCTATCGCTTCAAGCACATCGTGCTGCTGTACGACACGGACAAGACGGGGCTGGAATGCTCGGAGAAGCACCGTGCGCAACTGGCGGAGTACGGGGTGAAACGGCTGGTGCTGCCGCTGCCGGGGACGAAGGCGGAGAAGGACGTGACGGACTACTTCAAAGCCGGGCACACGAGGGAGGAGCTGATGGGGCTGTTCCTGAAACTGCTCGACACGCTGTACGGGGACACGCTGGCGATGCTGAAATCGTGCGAGATCGACTATGACCACCCGCCCGAACAGGCGGTCGCCATCGTTACCGCCGGGGACGTTCCGTTAGGCTCGGAAGAGAACATCCTCTGCATCACGGGCGGTGAAGGGACGGGCAAGAGCAACTACACCGCCGCACTGGTCGCCGGGGCGATCATGGAACGGGAGACGGACGCCGATCTCTTGGGGGTGCGGGTGGAACCGAACCGCAAGGGGCGTGCGGTGCTGCTCTACGACACGGAACAGAGCGAGCAACAGCTCCACAAGAACACGGGGCGGCTGCTGCGCCGTGCCGGGCGTGAGCGGATGCCGGAGTACCTGCACGTGTACTGCCTGACGGGGATGTCGAGAAGCGAGCGGCTGACCGCCATCGTGCAGAGCATGGACCGGTACCACTACCTGCACGGGGGCATCCATCTGGTCGTCATCGACGGGGTGGCGGACCTGATCCGCTGCGCCAACGACGAGGCGGAGAGCGTGGCGCTGATTGACGAGATCTACCGGCTGGCGGGAATCTACCGCACGTGCATCGCCGCCGTGGTGCATTTCGTGCCGAACGGACTGAAACTGCGGGGACACCTCGGCAGCGAGCTGCAACGCAAGTCCGCCGCCATCCTCTCCATCGAGAAGGACGAAAACCCGGAGGTGTCGGTGGTGAAGGCGTTGAAGGTCAGGGACGGCAGCCCGCTGGATATTCCGCTGATGCAGTTCAGATGGGACAAGCAAGCCGGGATGCCCGTCTATGTGGGCGAGAAGCCGAGGGCGGAGAAAGAGAAGCGCAAGGAGAAGGAGCTGGCGGAGATGGCACGGGAGGCGTTCGCCCGGCAGGAGAAGTACGGCTACATCGAACTGTGCGAGCTGATACAGGAGATGCTGGAAGTGAAGGAACGGACGGCGAAAGGCTACATCCGCTATATGCGGGAAAAGGAAATCATCGAAAAGGAGGGCGACTGCTATGTACACGGACAGGGAAGAGTTTGAGGGCTGGATGGAGCGCATCATGGAACGCTTCGACCGGACGGAGAAATTGCTGGAAAGGGTGCTGAAGAAGAACAACACGCTCGACGGCGAGGAGGTGCTGGACAACCAAGACCTGTGCCTGCTGCTGAAGGTGGGCATCCGCACGCTGCAACGCTACCGTGCCATCGGGGTGCTGCCGTACTTCACCATCAGCGGCAAGGTGTTCTACCGCACGAAGGACGTGCACGAGTTCATCCGCACCCGTTTCGCCGACGTGGAGGAACGGGCTGCGAAACGCAAGGAGAAGGAAGCCCGGAAAGAGGAAAGGCGCAGGAAAAGGGGGCTGTTCCCGTGAGAATGACATTTTTCTGACGGTGCTTTTAGTGGATGAAGCCCTGCCGGATCGTGAGATTAGGCGGGGCTATTGTTTTGTTATTCGGGAAGTTTCGCTATCTTTGCCATACAAAGACAGAAGGCGGTGCTCTCGGGCACGGTCTCTGTCGTGACATAGAAGATTCATACCCGGCTTGGAAACAGACGGGGATTGATATACATATTGTACGTTCGCTGAACGTCTCGGTACGAAAACTGGCACTTTTCAAAAGAAACGGGATGGATAGCGCAATGTTCATGCTGTATGCTTATACGGCGTGAGCTTGCCTGTTTCGTTTCTTAGGTATGCCAGTACCTCGTACCGGAATAGTGTGAGTTCACGCTGTTCTTTTGGGTGCGAGGCGGACATAATCCTTAAAAACACATTGATATGAAACAGATTACCTTGCACGTGTACCAATCCATTGACGGTTGTCCGGTCAGTTCGGACAAGTATTTCGATGCGGCGGTGGACGCCTCCGGCTTCGTGCTGATCGACGAGGAAACCTACCTGCGCATTTACCTGAACCATCTGGGCTGGCCGCTCACGGCAAAAGAGACTTTGGTCGTGACGGACGGCTGTATTGACCTGACGGAGAAGGAACGGGTGCGGTTTGTTACAGGGGATGCGGCAGCGGAACTGCGGGGAATAAAAGCGGACGGCGAAGGGACGGTAACGGCTTACGGAGCGGAAACCGGGGCTTTGCTCTTGGATAACGGGCTGGCGGACGAAATCGTGGTGATAACCGTGCCGGTGCTGGTCGGCGGCGGCGAGAAGGCACTGGAGTGCGGGCTGAATGATGGCAGGACGTGGGTCGTGCGGTCGAGCAAGGTATTGGAGGACGGGAAAATCCGGACGGTGTACGGAAGGGTATGCCCATGAAATGCAAAAAGCCACTGAAAAGTGGCTTGGGTCATTCAGGAAAGGATGACGGGTTATAAAAAACGACCCGCCGATTTGAGCATTATTCACTGTTGTTCAACAACTCGTGTCAAGAGGCTTGGCAGGTTCTATTGGTGCAAAGATAACGGAAATATCCTGAATGGCAAAGGAATATTGAAATCAGGAAACAATGTTGCCTATTTCCAAATATCCTCGCTTTCCCAACCGGACGGAAAGCCCATCGCTGCCGTATCTATATTAGGATAGGCAGCCAACAGGGTTTTCAGTTTGTCCTTGAAATTGTTATTAGGCGATACGGTATAAAGGAAATAACGTATCATGCAGATACGGTAATACATCCTGCGCTTGTCTGTCCGGGAAGAGTCAATCCAACCGAATTTCATGTGCTTGGGTTCTGTCGGGCTGATGGGTAATTCACGGTTCCACATCCGGGCATGGTGACAGCATAAATTCCGCAATCCACCCAGCACGATAAGCCATGACACAAAGGCAGGAGCCTGCAAACCAAAATGCTGGGCTATTTTCTTTTTTAGCCCATTATCTTTCAGGTTCATATAAATATGAGCCAAGCTGCCGAAAGGAATGATTTCAGCGATCATCCATGCGGGCGGGTAAGCCTCCAGATACGTTTCGTTGAAATGAGTGATAAAATCTTCTTTGGAGTTTTGTATCTCTTTGTCGATTACGGCTAAAGTCGCTTGGTATTTATCTTCATTGCTGAAAAAAGACTTGTCAGTCAGCCAAAACAGATTGCCGAAATTCAAACTGGCATAATTTGTGATACAACTGCGAATAGCCACTTCTATCTTCTCTATCTCGTTAAACAACAGCAACCTTAATTTGCGGTCGAAACGATACATATCCATTACTTTTTTAAAAGTTGCATCCGGTTTGTAACGGTGTTGTTCTTTGGGAAATTCCAATAAAGGATAAAAATAAGCACTTAAACGAAAGTAACCGATATTGGTCAGGTAACTGACGGCTTTCGGTTCATCCGAGATAGATAATCCTCTGTCCTTTAGTAGGGTTATATGCTGTTGGGGAGTAAAGCAGGTTTTGCTAAAATGTACTTTCATAAGGTATATAAAAAAAAACGACCCGCCGATTTGAGCATTGTTAAGAGGCTTGGCAGGTTCTACTGGTTGCAAATATAGAACTTATCTCTTAAACTACAAAATATATCCGGAAATAATTTTGTGATAAGTGCGACATTGCCGCACTTATTTACCTGTATTGCCGGGATTACGGGTACAAGACCTTGAAATCCCGTGGGCTGCCGCCGTCTGTCAAGCCGTCCTGCCGGAGCCGCCGGAGGGTCTCGGCTGCCGATCCGCTGCCGAAGTTGCGGACACAGTACAGGCGGGAGAAGCGGAAGCGGCGGAGGTGGACGAGCAGGTGCTCCACGGTGAAGACGCCCAGCTCCCGGCACGCCCGAACGATACGCTGCGACAAGCCGAAGGTGTCGAGCGGGGTGTCGAGCAGGCGGCGGAGCCTGCCCGGTCTGCCGGGCTTGCCCCGCTGTTGCGCCACGTCCTCGTAGATGGTGGCGACCCGGTTGCGGCTGAACAGGGCGGCAAGGGATGCGCCGTCGATCATCAGGATGCCGTCGAAACGGGCGTAGGCGATGTGGTTGCCGTTCATCCAGAGGGTGATGCGCAGCTCGTCCGTGCCGCAGAGCCGGGCGGCTTCCGCCACGGTGATCCAACCGATGCCGTTCATCGCCTGCGCTCCTTTCCTTTGGGCTTGTCCGTGCGGGGCGGGAACCCGTACACGATGCGGAAGTCCTTGTCGAAGGTGAGGTACGCATCGAAGGGCTTGCCTTCCCTGCTCCTGAATCCTTTGATCAGGGCAGTCCTGCCCTTGGTCACGAGGTCGGCAATCTGGCTGTCGGTGAGCTGCTTCTCCCCCTTGCCACGGAAGACGGTCAGGGGGCAATCGACGTTGCTGCACTTGGCGACCTTCGGGTAAAGGAGGATGCGACCGGAACGGCACTTGGGACACGGGATATGTCCGCCGTCCGCCACCGATACCTGCACTTGCAGGAGTTCTTCGGTAATCTGGGCGGCATAGACCTCGATGCCCTTGCGGAAGGTGTCGGGATTCATCTCCCCGCTCTCGATCTTGGCGAGGGCGGTCTCCCACTGCCCGGTCATCTCGACATCGGCGATGCGCTTGTCCTTCACTATCTGGTACACGGCAAGCCCCTTGTCGGTCGGCACGAGGCTCTTCTTCTCCCGGCGCACGTAGTCACGGGCAAAGAGGGTCTCGATGATGGAGGCACGGGTGGCGGGCGTGCCGATACCGTTCCCTTTCAGGCTGTCCCGCAGCTCGTCGTCCCGCAACTCCCTGCCGCAATGCTCCATCGCCGAAAGGAGGCTGCTCTCGGTGTGCAGGGGACGGGGCTTGGTCTGTCTCTCCACGCACTCCGCCGATTGCAGGAGGAAAGCCTCGCCGGGCTGCAAGGGCGGCAAAGCGGCTGTTCCCTCGTCGTCCTCGTCCCGCTCGTTCCGCACGGCACGCCATCCGGCGGACCTGACGACCGTCCCCTTGGCGGTGAACACGCTGTTCCCCGCCGTGAAAGAGACGGTGGTAACGTCCTTGAGGCAACGGGCGGAGAAGGCTTCGAGCAGGCGGGCGGCTACCATGTCGTACACCGTGCGCTCGTCGGCGGACAGCTCGCCGGGCAGACACTCGGTGATGATGAGCGCATGGTGGTCGGTAACTTTCCCCGCATCCACGCTGCGGCGGTTGAGCGAAGCCCCTTTCAGGGCGGCGGCATGGGCGGCGAAAGCCGGGTACCGCTCCAGCAGGGCGATGCGGTCGGATATCTCGTCGAACACATCGTCCGAGAGGTAGCGGGAGCCGGTACGGGGATAGCTCAACACCTTCTTCTCGTAAAGCGACTGGGCGACGGAGAGGGTCTTGTCCGCCGAGAAGCCGTACCTGCCGTTCGCCTCTTTCTGCAAGGCGGTCAGGTCGTAGAGCAAGGGAGGTTCTTGGCTCACCTCTCTGCGCTGCACGTCGGCAACCTCCACCGTCCCCGTTGCGGTTACAGCGGCGAGGGCGGCGTTTGCCGCCGGAAGGGTTTCGTAACGCAATTCAGAGATGGCGGCGAAGGGCGTGCCGTCCTTTTCCGCCGTAACCTTCAGCCGGAAATAGGTCTGCGGGGTGAAATCCCTGTTCTCCAGATAACGGGAGCAAATCATCATCAAGGTGGGCGTCTGTACCCGTCCAAGGGAGTAGATGCCCTGCCCGGCGGCGATGCTGAGAGCTTGGGTGGCGTTCAGCCCTATCTCCCAGTCGGCGATGGCACGGGCTTCGGCGGCACGGTAGAGGTTGTCGTAGTCGCTGCCGGGCTTGAGGTTATCCAGCCCCTCCCGGATGGCACGGTCGGTCAGCGAGGAGATCCAGAGGCGCAGGCAGGGCTTGCGGCAGCCAAGGTAATTGTAGATGTACCGATGAATGGCTTCGCCCTCACGCCCAGCATCGGTCGCCACGACGATACGGTCGGAACGGTCGAAAACCTCCTTGATGACCTTCAACTGTTTGAGCACGCCGGGATCGGGCTTATACTCCTTGCCCTCCCGTATCTGGCGGGGGATGTACTTGAACTCCTGCGGCAGAATGGGCAGGTTCTCACGCCGGAAGCCCGTGTAGCCGTATGCTTCGGGCATGGCGAGCTGGACGAGATGGCCGAACGCCCAGGTAACGAGGTAGCCGTTACCTGAGAGGTAGCCATCGTGCCGCTCCCGGACATTCAACACATTTGCTATATCCTTCGCTACGGAAGGCTTTTCAGCGATGACTGCTGTAATCATATTTCTTTAAAATTTAACGGTTTGACAAAAGTTATCCCGCCGCTCGGACGGGATAACCGGGTAATTCATTTACAGAATGGCGGGGGAAATCATCGACGGACACCCCGGCTGCGCTTGGGCTTGTCGGGCTGTTCCTGCTTCTGTGCCTGTTTCCGGTCCTCTTTCTGCTCCTGCCTGCGCTCCTGCTGCTGTTTCTGCTCCCCGGTGGGTCGCTGCTGTGCGGATTGCAGGGCTTCTTTCAGGTTGCGGGTCGCCTCGACGGTCTTGCCCTCGGAATTGACCGCCACCTGCACCTCGTTCTCCACGGCGGGCTTGACACGCCCCTCTTCGAGCGCCGCCTTGTAGTCCTTGGGGAACATGAAGGCGGGCTTCTCGCCGGGCTTCCATGTGATGTAGCCTTGGTAGGCTTTTCCTTTCTTGTCCACCAAGCCGGAGACCTTGACCGTTCCCCCGGCTTCGAGTTCGAGGCGGGACTTCTCGGTAAGCTCCTGCTTGCGGAAGGTCTTCGGTACCTCCTGATTGGCGGTCTGTTTCAGGTTCGCCTTGTACGCATCCATCGCCAGCCTGCCCCGGTCGCCGAAGAGAAATTCGAGCTGCATCTTGGCTGCGCTGAACTGCACGGGTGCCGGGTAGAGCTTGGGCTGCTCCCCCTCCTTGGCTCTGGAAAGGAACTGGCAGACCACCGCCTCGCCCTGTTTGAGCCGGGCTATCTCGTCCGGGGTGAAGGTATGCCCGTTCTTCTCCGCCGGGATATTGACCTTGGAGAGCGGGAAGGCGACCAGCTCGTTGGTCTTGAGGTTGCGGCTGACAAGGGCTTCGACCTGCTCGCCCGCCCGGTTGGTGACAGTCGCCGGATGCCCCATGTTGCCCGTCTGCCGGAGCACCTGCTTGTCGGAGTCGGTGATGTCGTAGCCGAAGAACTGCTTCTGCATCTTCTCCGGGTCGAGGATGCCGTGGCTGCACACGGTCAGCCTGCCGTCCGTGCCGGGCTTGAGCGAGAGCTGGCTGTCGTTGCTGTGCGAGATGCCGTCGAAGTGGAAATGCACCCGGACGGTCTTGTCGGTCTGGAAGCCCCGGAGCATCTGGTCGAGCATCCCGTTGCCCTCGATCTGCTCCCGCTGCACGCCGAGGGCGGCGAGGCTGTTCCAGTCGATGTCCTCCGGGCGGTACTTGTACTGCGGGTTCTGTTCGGTCTGCCCGGCGGACTGCTGCGGCGCACCCTCCGGCTGTTGCTGCTGCCCGGCTTGGGTCTGCTGCTGCGCCTGCACGGGCGGCTGCACCTCGTACTGCGCAACGAGCGGCTCGCCCGTCTTGACGGACTGGCTCTCCCGTTGCTGGAAATCGGCGGCTACCCGCTGCACCTCCTCTTCCGGCACACGGAAGAAGTGGAAGCGGGTCGGGTCTTTCAACTGGTTCCAGAGGTTGGAAAAGAAATTCGAAAACATATCGCCGTGGCGATCCACCCGCAGGAGGTCGTTGTTGTCCTCCAAGGGATTCTTGGTCTGTAACTCGCCGTCCTTTACTCCGCTGACGGCTTGGAGCGTGCCTTTCTCGTCCATGACGAGCAGGATGTCCATCAACTGCTGGCTGCTGTCCGGTCGTTCGTCCATAATCTAATGTTTTTAAATGGTGAATACTATTGGTTCTCAAACGAAACCGGGCGTAAATATAGAGGGAGAAACACGGGGAACGTGCAAGTCCGGGGCGGGCTGTCCGCACTTGTCGTCCGGTTCGCAGGTTTGTCGCAGCCCTTTCCTGTGAAAAATACCAAAAAATCATGCCCCGCACGCATTTTTCTCCTCCGGGAAACGGCGATAATTCGTTGTTTTCTCTATATTTGTAAAATATGGGTAATGAGGGACACGGTCTGTCATTGCCACCCATGCGATGCGTATGAAAGTCTATCAGAGCAAACCGAGAATAACGCTTTCACCTGCCATCCGTGACGGGCAGAAATACGTGGAAGTGGAGTTCGACGAGGACGATGCCATCCGGCTGTCGCTGTCGAAAGAGAAGGGCGTGCGGTTCGAGGGGGACAGAGCCTACCTGCCGGAAGAAGGCTTCGACCTGTCCGGCTTTTTCGACCGCCATGTGGAAACGGCGTATATCAATTACTCCGCCCTGAAAAACACCCTGCCCAAGAAAAACGGGAAAACCAGCCCCGCCATCCCGCCCGGCTATGCCGAGACGCTGCGGCAACTGCGGTACAGCGAGCATACCGTCCGTGCGTACACTGCCTATTTCAGGGAGTTCCAGCAATACTTTGCGGGAAGGAATCTCCGCTACATCCGACCGGAAGAAATCAACGCCTACATCGTGCACCTGATTGACACACGGGGGATCTCGTCGTGCCAACAGAACTTGCGCATCAACTCGATCAAGTTTTATTTCGAGAAGGTGCTGGGACAGGAACGGAAATGTTACGAGGTAAAGCGAGCCAAACGGGAACGGACGCTGCCCGACGTGCTGAGCAAGGAGGAGATAAAATCCATCCTTGAGGCAACCGGTCCGGACATCCGGCTGTTCTGCATGTTCTCGTTGCTTTACTCCGCCGGGTTGAGAATCAGCGAGCTGCTGGACTTGAAGCCCCACGACATCAACGTGAGCCGTTCGCTGATACGGGTACGGCAGGGCAAAGGGAGGAAAGACCGCTACACGCTGCTGTCGAAACCCCTTGTCAGGAAGCTGACCGAGTACACCAAGCTGTACAAGCCGCAGGAATGGCTGTTCGAGCGGTACAAGGGTGAGACGTTTACGGAGAGCATCGTGTCGAAGAAGCTGAAAGAGGCGGCGAAGGAAGCCGGAATCACCAAGCGGGTGTACCCCCACCTGTTGCGGCACTCGTTCGCCACGCATCTGATCGAACAAGGCACGGACTTGAAAATCGTAAAAGAGCTGTTGGGACACAACCAACTGAAAACGACGGAAATGTACGTGCATATAGCCGACACTTTCAAGAGCAGCATCCGCACTCCATTGGATGATATTCTTGAAAATGATAATGAGATAGTTAAATAAGAAAATAACAGCGAAAACCGCTGATAATTACATGTTATTTGATAGCAAAATAAATAGAAACATCAACGGATTATGCAGATTATAGAATGTGAAAATTGTCATGGTTATTTTGAGCTGCCGGAGGATTCATTCGAAAGATTGAACAGAGTTCTTAAAGCAGGTTCGGGGTCTATATATATAAAATGTCCTTATTGTAATGGAACTACCGCATTAAATCGTTTTACAGATTTATATACTGATGTGGGGTTGCTCAAACGGACAGAGAATCCCGAAGTTAATATTCAATATGGTTTACTCCCTCAAAAATATGAGCAGTGTATTCAGAATTTGGGTGTAACAGTTTCTATCAATCATGAACAATATAAACTATATTCGATTAAAGAACTGTTCACGAATGTCAATATTGATGGTCATCGTTATGCACAAATACGGCAATTACAAGGATTCTCTAATACTTTAAATGAGTTATCCGAAATTTCATCTAAAGAACGGGAGATATTAAATGATGCTCTTGCGATTGGCGAAGGAGATGGGAGTGTATTATTCGCATTGCCCAAGGATTTTGAATTATCTGTTTTTTATACAGATGGTTCATATATCAGTCCCCTTCACCTCACTATAAATTCCTTGATTAAAAAAATAACCAACATCAAATAACATACGGATCAATCGTACCCAAAAGGTCGATTATCCGTCGGACATTATCGACCTGAAAAGAACAAGAAATGAAACCAAGAGATATATTTATTAAAGCCTGCAATGAGATAGCTATTCCTTTTATCGCAATGGGATTTAAGCCGTCTAAAAATGGACAATGTTTGAAAAAGATTTCAAAAGACAAAAATTTGACTTTTGAAATATGGTTTCGTTCAAGTGTATATAATTCATCTTGTAGTGTGGCTATATATCCACTGATTACGATTACCTGTAAAAACTTGAAAAAGTGGGTGCAAGAAGAGAATCTCAATGTCAATGATGATGGCTTAGTATATCATAATCATATTGGATACCTATCGCCAATAAATCAATATCAATCTTGGGATCTTGCCGGACTAAGCTATGCTCCATCAGTAAAAACAATAATTGATTTACTTGAAAAATATGCTTGTCCGATATTTGATTTATTTGAGAATAGACAAATGGCTATTGACTTCATTATGCAACATGGCTGTTGTTTCAATCAATACACGAAAGACTCTCTCCTTGCCCTGCCATATATGTTGAGATATGGTGAAAAGGAACAAGCCGAGAACTACTTCAATCATTACATACATTCAAGTAAATGTCGAAATAGATTTGTAAAAGCCTATTCTCAATTAGAAAAGAATGATGTAATTGACTGTGGATTAGATAATCGTTTCGTAATACTTGCATATAGTCAAAAACTAAAAATAAAATAGGTCGATAACAAACAGATGAAACTTTTAAGGTGGTTTATCCGCCGAACATTACTAACGCATAAATAAAGAAAGATGAAATATTATACTGTAAAAAATAGAATAATGCCTTGGGGAAGTTATGGAGAAATGCTGTGGCAAGGTATTTACTGTTATGATAAAGATACAAACTCCCACATGATTTTTAGAACCGGAGCGTTTTGCCCTTCTATCTACCGCTCTCAATATAACAGAGAAAGCCCTGTGTTAATTGTCAAGGAGGATGTTTTACAGTATATTATAGAATCAAATCTTACAGGCTTTGTCCTTCAACCGGTAAACAAGGAAAAGATTGTAAAATTGGATTGGGAGAACTGGGATTTACAATCACCGGAGCCTTTGATATATCCGTCTGGAAGTATGGATGCGGAAGAATATATTACACGGCGCAAACATAACGAAACGGTAGCGGAACAAATAGGGAATTTATTTGCGTTGATACCTCAAAAGGACGGACTGCTTTATTGCGAGCAAGGACGTGGTTCTGCCAAGTTAGTAGAACAAAGCCTTTCAGGATTGGATATTTTCATTGATAGGATTTTTTGCGACTTCTGCTCTGAAATTTATGTCAGTGAAAAGGCTAAAGACGTTTTATCTAAACATTATTCTGATCTGCTTATTTTCCAAGAAGTCCCAATATTTGTTGCAGATGAAAATCTCTTACTTCAATTAGAACAGACGGCTAAACGTAAAGAATATCAGAAGCAACGAGAAGCGGAAATGACAAAAAACGATTGGCAAAGGTGGTTTCGTTTGAAAGATGATGCGAGAAAGTTAATAGAAGGACTTTCCCTGCTGAAAACAGAATCCGCTAAATCCAAACGAAAATTGAATATCAATGATAAACTAAATTCTGCCAATGAAATATATCCTTTGGAATATGAAAGTTGGATGCAAGAGTATTGGAATAAAAAATAAAGCGTTAGTAACAAACAGCAAACCGACCGAATAAGCGGAACGCTGCAAACCATTAGTCGCCAATAAAGAAATAGAAAGTATGGAAACAGGTTTATCAAAGAAGAAAATAAAAGAGTCCATAATAAAAATGCACAATTATCTAAAGACGCAAGATTATTATGAAGATATAAACTCCTATGCACTATATACAGATGATGGCTATATGTCAATTACTATGATTTTTAATACAAATTCTTATCTTGATAAGAAGAAGGATGATAAATATTATTTGACATACAAGTATAGTCCAGCAGAATGGTATAGTGAAATTCTTAAAAGCGATTCCTTAATATATGGTAACACGTTTTTTGATGAAATATCGTGTTTTCTGAAAGAAAGAGCTTTATCAGGTGGAGATAACGAAAAGAATGTTATTGATGACTGTATAGAGGCATTGAAAGATATTAGAAATAGTGGTGAGATTACTCACGATAAGATATTGTTATTCATGGTTAGTGATTGTTATGATGAAGAAGCAATAATAAAGTGGAATTCAAAATTGAATACTCTTGATATTGCTAATGAAATAAAAAAATGGCTTTCAGATTAACATATAGCTTCAATTAGAAGGCGACTAACAAACAGATGAAACTTTTAAGGTAAGGTGGTTTATCTGCCGAACATTAGCAACCCATAAAGCGAAAACAAGATGATAGTAGAAATAGAACAACTTACAGAAAAAGATTTTATACAAGGAAATCTGTCTTATGAGTATAAATTCCATGTTTCAATATGGAATGAATCAACTCGTGTCGAAATATCTAATAAACAAGGAATTGACAATATATCTATTCTCCCTATAATTAAATCTGTTTTAGTGTGGGTAAATAATAATAAAGAAATCTGCACAGAAACAGCAATAGAGGAAGGAATGATTAGACTTGCTGAAGAATGGATAAAAGATGAAGATTCTAAAGTAACAAACGAAAAAGATTGTTATTTGACGGCATATGAGGAAAAAGTATTTTTACCTATAACTCAAACTGATTTTTATAATAGCTTAAGGGTGCAATCTATTTATTTTTCTGTTGGGGAAGGGATAACAGATATAAACATGTATATAAGTTGTTCCCCTGATTATTATGCAGGTCATGTTATATGGTATAGTCTATATACCAAAGAAAACGGAAAAATAGAATGTGAATGTAATGGATTAGAAGGATAGAACAGGTTGCTAACAAACAGATGAAACATTGAAAATGGTTTATCTGCCAAACATTATCAATAAATTAATAAATTAATAAATTAATAAATTAATAAATTACAATAATATGGACTTTATCAACAAACTTTTAGACGAAAATTACGATTGGGGTGATGAACGCATTGATGGAGATGGTGAAGAAATGATTGCCGAACTTATCGTTGATTACTTAAAGAAACATGACTCGGAAATTCGCCAAATGCTGGCTTTATGTTGGAATTTTGATAATCCTAAGAAAGTCATCCAATGGATTGTCGAGCAACCCGATACGGACAAAGGAACATGCCTGTTACTCTATTGGCAAATGGCTCCAGATTTCAGTAAACAGTTTCTAAACCGTGAGGAATGCGAAAATACCCATCATTGGTATCTTGAAGATTATGACATCATCCAAACACTTGAACGGAATTATACAGCAGGCTTTTACGAGAACCAACGCTATGCTTTCAATCCTCGCCATGACTCGTATCAAAACGGGTATGACTGGACTGCAAGTTTGAACCCTTCGGAATTTAAAGTTCCCATTCCCCAAGAAATGTTCACCCCTTTAGATGGCATTGTATTGGATGTGCCTTCTTGGGAAGAAGGTATTCCTGAAGACTTGCAACCAGCAATGGAGCGTTTGATTAATTTGCTGGATGAATAATATGAATATGTTGATAACAAGAGGCTAAATTATCCCAAAAGGAGATTAGCCACCGAACATTAGCACCCCTAAAACTCGTTGGCAAACCAAACGGTGCCAACGAGTTTTTTTTGTTTTGTGCCCTACTTGTCCTTAATCAGATGCGACAGCTCCGGGTCTGCCTTGATGCGCCCGATCTCGTCGGCGACAATCTGCCTGACCTCGCTCTTGATGCGGTAGTAGTTGGCATCAATCTGCTGCTGCATGGTGTCGTTGCCGTCCTTGTCGGTGAAATCGATGATCTGCGGAATCTTCACGTAGCGGGCGGTCTCCCGCTTGACCTGCTCGTTATCCACGACAATCTCGGCATGGAAAATCTTCTGCTCGATACGCTCGTCGAAATTGTCGGCTACCGCCCCGACGAACATACCCTGTGTGAGGTTGGAAATCTTGCTTGCCGGAATGAGGCTGTCCATCTGGGTGTTGATGGAGACGGAGGTCTCGTTCCGGTTGATGGTCATGTTCTGCCGTTTCTGCAAGACCTTGCCGAAACGCTCGGAGAGCGTCTTGGCAGTTTCGGCAACTACCTGACCTGCAAAGACATTGCCGACCGTATTGCAAATAACAGCGGACTCTTTGTCTCCATAATCACGCTTCAACTGGCTGAAATCCTGAAAGCCGAGCATGACGGCTACCTTGTTGCTTCGGGCGGTGGCAATGAGGTTATCCAGCCCACGCATGTAAATGGTGGGCAGCTCGTCGATAATCACGGCGGATTTGAGCCGTTTCTTCTTGTTGATGAGCTTCACGATGCGGGAGTTGTACAGTCCCAACGCCGCCCCGTAGATGCCCTGCCTGTCGGGGTTGTTGCCGACTACGAGCACTTTCGGCTCTTCGGGATTGTTGATGTCGAGGGTGAAATCGTCCGCCGTCATCACCCAATAGAGAGCCGGGGAAATCATGCGGGAAAGCGGTATCTTGGCACTGGCAATCTGCCCCTGCAACTGCTCCACCGCCGAGGATTCCCATGCGTCCATAAAGGGAGAAAGGTAGTTCTCCAGCTCCGGGTACGAGGTGAGGATGGGGAAAATGTCGGCGTACTTGCGGTTCAGGAACTCGATGGCATGGGGAAAGGTGCAATACTTGCCGTTCTTGTAGATTTTTAGATACCATATAATACTGGCTAACAGAATGATAGGTGATTCAACAAAGAAGTCGCCCTGTTTGGAAATCCACGTTCGGTTCAAATTTAACATAATCGTGTAGGCACTCTCGTAGGCATCGCTGATGTCGGTCATGAAGTCGGGGTGGATGGGGTTACAGCGGTGGCTCTCCCTCGGATTGTCGAAGTTTATCACGTAGAACTTGGGCTTGACCTTGTAGCCGTCCAAGTGGGCGAGCAGGTGGTTGTAGGCTATCTCGGAGAGGTCGGGGTACTTGAAATCATACAGGAAGAGCGAATAGCCCTTCTCGATGGTCTGGTCGGGTAGGTCAGCTCCCTTTCGGGAGCTTTCCCCCCTAAGAACCGTACATGAGAGTTTCCCCTCATACGGCTCAAGCAATTCTAAATTTCTATATAGAAACCGGCTCATTATTTCCTTTTTTTATTGAGTTGAACAATACTTCTGTGGCAGCTATCATGTATCAGGGTTTTAACCTTTTTACCTTCTACAATGTCTTCTTTGATATACCAAGACATTTCTTTATTGATAGGATTGCCACAAATGGGACATTTTCGATTTTGTCTTTCCCACATTTTAAGGATAGTTTTCTTCCCATTAAGAGTTAAAAGCATTTTGTAGGTCTCCCGTTTGTCAAAATACTCTTTATCCATTGGTTCATACGGATTTACCTCATTTCGTATCTTTACATATCGGATAATTTCTGTGTCAGTGAGGTATTTTAGAGCATGATGTCTTTTATTTACCTCGTCTTTTTTATTTTCGACAGAGAAAGTCCAACTGCGTGTTCCGATTTTTCTGAAGTATTTCTTTTTAATCCATGTTTTACTCTTTTTGGGATGGCGTTTGAGTGCCCATCTCCATAGTTTGTGGAAAATCTGATAGTCTGCTTTACTGAATGTATCAGAGGACACTACATACTTGTAGTAGTTAGCCCAACCTATTATTATCGGATTTAGAAGCCTTATAATAGAACTTTGAGTTACAGAGGGATTGCCTTTAACAAGCTCTCCAATCTTGTCCAAAAATCTTTTGACTCCTTCTTTGGACGGTTTTATAAGCATCTTATCGTTATACTTTCTGATGTTGAAGCCAAGAAAGTCGAAACCATTCTCTATATGGGTAATCTTAGTTTTCTCCTCAGATAGAGTAAGTCCTCTTGTCTCCAAGAACTCCTTTACTAAAGGAAGCACTTCATCTTCCAACATTTCTTTGCTTCTTCCAGTGATGATAAAGTCATCAGCATACCTTATCAAATGTACTTTGGGATAATAGGTATCTCTATGATGATTTATCTTGATAAAGCGTTCTGATAGTTTTGCTTGTAAGCCATCCAAAGCCATATTAGCTAGAGTTGGAGATATTATTCCTCCCTGCGGAGTACCCTCTTCTGTCGGAAACAGCCTGTTGTCGAAAACAAATCCAGATTTAAGCCACTTTTTTAGCATGACTTTATCCATTGGGATATTGTCTATAAGCCATTGGTGACTGATATGATCAAAACAGCCTTTAATGTCCCCTTCCAAAATCCATTTGGGAGAAGCCTCTTTAGCCAATACACAGAAGCATTGTCCTATTGCATCGTGGGCACAACGTTCTTTGCGAAAACCGTATGAACAGTTGTCACCAGTCGTTTCGGCAATGGGGTCTAATGCCATTAAGTATAGTGCTTGCATAGCCCTGTCCTTCATGGTTGGTATTCCCAAAGGTCGGAGTTTCCCGTTCTTCTTTTTAATATGTACCCGTTTTAACGGTTGTGGACGGTATCCTCTTCTCCTTAATTCAGTTATTGCGTTCATTTTCCCATGTGAAGTCGCCCATAAGACATGGTCAACTCCAGCTGTGTTCTTCCCTTTATTGGAAGTCACTCGTCTAACCGCCAATGCTTTGGCATAGAACGAGTGTACCAGCATCCATTGTAAGGCTTTCACCTTGTTATGTTTGCCAGCTTTTTGAGCCTTTACAATACGAGCTTGTAGCTTTTTAACTTCAACTTCACACTTGGTCCAGTTTATGCTTTCCCAAGTGTCCCATTTTGAGTTAGTAGATGCACACGATTTTGATTCGTTCATTTGCTTTTCTCCTTTCAAAAGTTCTAAAAGTTTCTTGTAAAGAATTACCTAACGCAGAAGTCAGCACACTTTCGTGTAGGGTAATGTTGCCTTGTCCAATTCATGGATGATGGCTCAACCACATATCCTCCTCATTACAAGGATGGCGTTCGCTTTTTCTGCAATCCTATACCTGCACCCCGTTCAGCTTTCCTTACGGTTTGCTTACCTGCATTTGCAGGAGAGATACAGGCTTACCACGTTTCGTGTAAATAACATACGAGTAGGTTAGGTTCCGTCTCTTCGCCGGCAGTGCTTATGTCCGTGTAACCCTAATCAAAGAGAGAGTTATCCGACTGCATACTTTTTAGTTCAAGCCTTTCAGTATCTTTGGCTTATTCCAATTTAACGACGATTCAAACAACGATTCACATGTGTTAACCATACTACTCTGCCTAGCCTCCCAACTCTATGATACTAAGAGTTATTGTCTTTCCCTTACGGTTTTGTCTTTTCCTTTCGGAAGGAGTACATTGTCCGGACAGCTTGATACAGAATTATCACTATTGGTGCATCTGTCCGTAGGCTACCGTTGACGGAACAACGGGTTCAATCATTCAATTCCAGCTCGTGGATTAGAATTTTGAACAATTATTTACGCAACTTCGTGTCGCACTTTGATGTACTGGTTGATTATCGCATAGGACTTACCCGAACCGGGCGTGCCCAAGACCATCGTCGCACGGAAGGGATTGACAAGGTTGATCCATCCGTCATACGCCTTGCCCCTGAACCAGAAGCGGGTGCGGAGATTGACGGAATACTCGTTCTCCTTCAGCTCGGTCTCCTGCATGAAGGATTCGTTCTCGACGTTGAACACGTCTTCGAGCAGGTCGGTCTTCAGCAGGCGGGACATCCATAACCCCGCCATGAGCAGGCAGATATACCCGGCGGTAAGGGTGGCGATATACAGCACGGTGTCCGCCGGAAACGGCAGAGGAAGGGTGAGCAACCACCCGTTGCCGAAAAAGAGCAGCAAGCCGGACACGCCGCAAAGGATGATCCTGCGCCACGTGATTTTCTGTTCCTTCACGCCCTTTGTGCCGAGGCAGCTAAGGGCGAGGAACAGCACGGCGAAGAGCTTCGTCCAGAGGATATTGGAGAACAGCCCGGCGGTACGCTGGAAGCCGAGCAATATCCTATCGACCACGCCGATGTCGATGCCCCACTCCCGGACGGACTGGTAACAGAACCAATAAATATTGATGACTACAAATAAAATGCTTATCGCACGCATGAACTCCATGACTTTGGCGAGTCCACGCAAATCGTCTTCGTTTTGCATAATTCGTTGAAAATTAAATATAAAACTTCGTTTTATTATGTACTTTTTCTTTTGTCTTGACACAAAAGAAAAAGATACCAAAAAGAAAAAGTCAAGACTGCATTTTCTCCGCTACTCTCTTCCTGCGTTTCGCTAAAGAAAAAGAACTCGCTTCGCTCAAACAGCTTTTTCTTTTTAACGCTACACTTCGGTCGTTCGCTTTACGCTGCGAAAATGAGGTCGGTGTGCCATGCGGCTGGGCATTATTACTGTTGCCTTCCATATTTGCGTTTTTTCTTCCTTTTTCGGGGAGGTACGGGCTGGTCGCCGGACGCTCCGCCGGGTACGGGGGCAAAGAGATTGAAGGCGGCCGCCACGTTCTGGGTGGTGCCGTCCTTGTGGTCGGGACGATAGCCGGTATCGTGTCCGTCCCATTGGGATGCGCCCGTATGCTCCTGCTGCCGGGTGGGATGTTCCACTTCGGCGGAGGGTTGCGGCAGGTGAATACCTTCCTGCCCGGCGAAAAGGTCGTTGAACACGCCTGCGGAGAACTCCTTGCCCAGACGGGAGCCGTTGAAGACGGCTTTGGCGGCATGGTCGATGAAGGTCGCCCCATAGATGCGCCCGGCATCGTTGGTACGGAATACCACGCCGATACCCTGCCGCATGAGTTCCCGCTCGAACTGCGCCCGGTCATGCCCTGCGGTCCGCATGGCGGCGGTAACCTTTCCGGCGGTGGCGGCGGCGACCTCCCTGTGGGTCTTTTCCCATGCGGCAGCGTTGTGCATCCGCCTTTCGAGGGCTGCGACGCCCGCCTCCTTGCCGAACACGGAGGACTTGAAGGGCTTGCCGACCTTGTTGCCCTCCCTGTCGGTTGCCGAATAGGTCAAGCCGTGATACTCCCGCCCGCCGTATTCCCCCTTCACCTCGTCCACCGTGATGCCGTAAAGGGAAAGCACGGCACGGTATTCGCCCAGTGTACGGAAACGCCACTCCCGGGCGAGCGGGCGGATGACTCCCGCCAACTGCCCCTTGAGGTTGCCGTCCCCGTAACCGACGGGCGACAAGGGCAGCCCCTCCTTCCACTGCTTGGGCGTAGCCGGGACAAGACCGAACTGCCGTTCCAGTTCCCGGCAGACCTTCATCGAACGCCCGTGCTCGTAGCTGTCGGAAATCGCCCGCCCGGTTTCGTCCACCCGGACGGAGACGATGTGCAGGTGCTCCCGCCCGATGTCGTTGTGGCGATAGACGATATAGGGCTGGTCGCCGAAACCCATGCGCCGCATGTACTCCTCCGCCAAGCTGACAAACCGCTCCTCGCTCAAGCAATCCTTCGGGTCGGGATTGAGGGAGATGTGCAGGACGGGCTTCTCGGTCTTGCGGTTGGCTGTGAGGTAGTCGCCGAACGAGCGGGAAAGATGCCCTATCGTGTAGGGGCTATCGCCCTGCGGCTCGATAATCCGGCTGGTGAAAAGCACGTCGGCGTGCCGTTCGTCCACCTTCAACTGGTTGTAGGCAAGCACCCCGTACAGGCTGCTGCCGTGCGAGATCTTGGCTATCATCGGACGGGGTATTTGCTTTGGAATTCCTCCACCAGTGCGGAAATCCGCTTGCTTAACTCGACCAGTTCGAGGGTGTGCCGCTCCAGCTTGTAGAGGAAAGCGAGGGCTTTCTTCTCCGAGAAATTGGATTTGAGCGCACGCACGCATTGGTTGTAGTTCGTGCCTATGGCACGGAACTGCGAGTGGAAAGTGGTCAGGCGCATGTAGAAATCCTGCGTCCCCTTATCCAGTTTAATGACCTTAATCTCCCTGCCGAAAAGTGCGGAAACGATAAACTCCGCCTTGGTCGCCTTGCCCGACTCGTCGAAAAGCGCGAGGAAACGGGCGTTGTCCCCGTCGTCCAGACGGAACACGTAGCGGTGGCGCATCTTGTCGGGCTTGGGCTTTCGCCCGTGGTTGCCCGCATACTTCTTCTGATTATCCATCATCCTGTAAAATTTTAAGTGAAACATGGTCTGAAAACGCCGTATGCCTACGGCTCTCCCCCGTGAGCAGCCCCCGACTCCGGAGGGGGATGCCACATCGAGGGGGCAAGGTGGTGGTGAGGCACGAAATTCATTTCGAGTGCCGCAGCACACAACTTGCCATTTTCGTTTGAAAATAAAATCCGTCCTGCCGGACAGATTGGGGATGCCCTTGCCTGCTGCGGAGTGCCGGGGCACTCCTTCGGGCGGTTGCCGCTCTTTTTCATTCTTGCTCCATTTTGGTTTCCGCCTGCAAAGTAACAGCCCTTTTCCCTTCCGGTCACCATGCCCGGATGCGACAAACCTACGGGTGGGAAGACAATGCACGACACGCTGATAATCAAACGGATAAACTACCGGTATTTTGATATTCCTTTGCGCCGTGGAAGCGGTGAAACGACTGTCCGGATAGACAAGGAAACAACCGGATAGCCGACCGGACGGACAGCCGAACGGCTGATTGTCTTGCCGGACAAACGGACGGACAACCGGATAACCAGCCGGATGATCGGCTAAACAGCCAAACGGCTAAATGACTAAACGGCTAAACGGTCAAACGGCTGAACAGCCGGACAAGCGGACAGCCGGATGCCGGGCTGAATGTATGACCGGATGTCTGAACGAATGAACGGCAGAGTAGCTGAAAGGCTGACCGATTGAGTGAACAGAGAAGCGGCTGCACGGGCAGCCGGATGAATAACCAACAGAATGACGATATGGACAGACAGACATTGAACGTGGCTTTCGCCACACAGAAAGGCGGCAGCGGCAAGACGGCTATCACGGTGCTGGTGGCGGGCTACCTGCACTACCGCTTGGGGTGTCCGCTGGCGGTGATCGACTGCGACTTCCCGCAGTACAGCCTGTACGAGATGCGGGAGCGTGACAGCCGGGCGGTACTGGAGAACGAACACCTGAAACGGGCGGCTTACGAACAGATGCGGCAGCCGGGGCGTGCCGCCTATCCGGTGCGCAAGTGCCGGGTGGAGCAAGCCCCCGACACGGCAAGGGAGCTGGCGGCGGAAGGCTGCTACGACCTGCTCTTCTTCGACCTGCCGGGCACGGTGAACTCGGCGGGCATCCTGCGCACGATCGCACAGATGGACTACATCTTCGCCCCGGTGAGTGCGGACAAGGCGGTGCTGGAGAGCACGCTCTCCTTCCTCGACGTGCTGCAACGGATGATGCTGGGCAAGGAGACGAGCCACCTGAAGGGGCTTTACCTTTTCTGGAACCAAGTCGACAAGCGGGAAACGAGCGGGCTGTACGAGAAGTACGGGCAGGTGGTCGCCGACATGGGGCTGCCGATGCTGCAAACCCGCATCCCCGACACGAAACGCTTCCGCAAGGAGGCGGACGGCACGGGACGGACGGTGTTCCGCTCCACGCTGCTGGCTCCCGACAGGCGGATGCTGGCAGGCAGCGGCATCCCCGAACTGACCCGTGAGATAGCGACCATCCTCAAACTGGAAGGCTATGAAGAAACAGCGGAATGAGAAGCCCATCGACGAGGAACTGCTGATGCGGATGATGGCGGGCGAGACGGCAGAGACGGGAGAACCGGGAACCGGAAAGGTTGAAACCGCCGTGCCGGTGGAGAAGGCGCAGGAAGGGAAGGCGGCGGAGACAAGACGGCGCAAGGGAAGGCAGGCGGACTACGAGACGACCTTCCTCAAAGGCATGGACATCCCCGCCCGCTACGGCAAGCCGGTCTATGTGAGGCGTGAGTACCACGAGCGCATCGCCAAAATCTCGGTGATGCTGACGGGCGGCAAGGTGTCGCTCTCGGCATACATCGACAACGTGCTGGCGCAGCACTTCGAGCAATACCGGGAGGAGATCGAGGCGGCATACGCCGGGAAACTGGAGAACCTCTTTTAAAAAGGAAGGAGGAAACGGCATGATACTGAAATTATCGCTCACCGTCCTGCTGCTCTATTACCTCGGCGTGCTGTGGAAATACTACCGGCAGGACATCGCCGGGATATTCGGGACAGCGGAAACGGACGAAGACACGGACGGAACGGGAAAGGAGCCGGGGCAACCGGGCGAGCCGTACACGGTCATGGGCGGAAGCACCTACCTGCCCTTCGCAGCGGAGGACGGGGAGGAAGCGGCAGCCGGAGCCGTGGACGAACCCGCCACGGAGGACGACGGGGCGGACTACTCCGACATCGAGCCGGAGGAGGACGAGGAGGAGACGGACTATGAACCCACGCCGGAGGAGATCCGGGCACTGGAAGAGGACGAGGAATTAGGGGCTTATTACCCGGACGGCAACCCCGACTTCGCCACGGGGTACTCCTTCGATGACCTGAAAAAGGTGCGCCGGGTACTGGTGTCGGACGATGCGGGCGAAAAGGCGGAGCGGGAAGCCCGTGAGGTGCTGCCGTCCGTGATGGGGTCGGACATCTGGGAGGCGATGCTGGACGAGTTCGAGGGCGCACGTGAGCGTGTCGCCCGGCTGATGGACAACCATAATGTTTAATTAAAATTTTAAAGACAAATGAAACAGAAAAGAATCTTTTTTACGGCGGCCTGCATACTGGCTGCCGTGGGCGCAATGGCGCAGGGAAACGGGCAGGCGGGCATCACCGAAGCCACGCAGATGGTCACCTCGTATTTTGAGCCGGGGACGAAACTGATTTACGCCATCGGTGCGGTGGTCGGCTTGATCGGCGGGGTGAAAGTGTACGGGAAGTTCAGCGCCGGCGATCCGGACGTGAGCAAAGTCGCCGCAAGCTGGTTCGGAGCCTGCATCTTCCTGATCGTGGCGGCTACCATCCTCCGTTCGTTCTTCCTGTAAAACAGCGGACTATGGACTTGGAAATCAACAAGGGGATCGGCAGGAACGTGGAGTTCAAGGGGCTGGAAAGCCAGTACCTCTTCATCTTCTGCGGCGGTCTGCTCGCCGTGTTCGTGGTGTTCGTCATCCTGTACATGGCGGGCGTGAACCAGTGGGTGTGCATCGGCTTCGGCGTGGCTGCGGCTACGCTGCTGGTATGGCTGACCTTCCGGCTGAACGCCCGGTACGGCACGCACGGGCTGATGAAGGCAGCCGCCCGCAGGCGGCATCCGAGGTACGTGGTGAACCGGCTGAAAATCCCCCGATTATTCACCTTTAAACACTGGCAAGAATGAGAAACGTAATGAAAGCGGCGACACTCGAAAGCAAGTTCCCGCTGCTGGCGGTGGAGAACGGCTGCATCGTGAGCAAGGAGGCGGACGTGACGGTCGCCTTCAGGGTGGAACTGCCCGAACTGTTCTCCGTCACGGGGAGCGAGTACGAGGCGGTCCACTCGGCTTGGCACAAGGCGGTGAAGGTGCTGCCGGAGTATTCCATCGTGCACAAGCAGGACTTCTTCATCGAGGAGAAGTACCGGCCGGAAACGGACAGGGACGACCTTAGCTTCCTGAGCCGGAGCTTTGAGAGGCACTTCAACGAACGCCCGTTCCTGAACCACTTCTGCTACCTGTTCCTTACCAAGACGACGAAGGCACGGAGCCGTCAGGAAAGCACGTTCTCCACCCTCTGCAAGGGCAGGCTTGTCCCCAAGGAGATCGAGGACCGGGAGACGGTTACGAGGTTCCTCGAAGCCGTCGGTCAGTTCGAGAAGATCATGAACGACAGCGGGCTGGTGACGCTGCGCCGCCTCACGACGGACGAGATCACCGGGACGGAAACGGCGGCGGGCATCGTGGAGAAGTACCTCTCGCTCTCGCAGCACGACACGACGGTGCTGAAGGACATCCAGTTGAACCCGGAGGAGATGCGCATCGGCGACGACATCCTCTGCCTGCACACCCTCTCTGACACGGAAGACCTGCCGGGCAAGGTGGCGACGGACAGCCGTTACGAGCGGCTCTCGACCGACCGCTCGGACTGCCGCCTGTCGTTCGCCGCCCCGGTGGGCTTGCTGCTGGACTGCAACCACTGCTACAACCAGTACATCTTCATCGACGACCACGGGGAGAACCTGAAACGCTTCGAGCAGACCGCCCGGAACATGCACTCGCTCTCCCGCTACTCCCGCTCCAACCAGATCAACAAGGCATGGATCGAGGAATACCTGAACGAGGCGCACTCGAAAGGGCTGACCTCGGTACGCTGCCACTGCAACGTGATGGCGTGGAGCGACGACCGGGAGGAGCTTAGGCGCATCAAGAACGAGGTGGGCAGCCAACTCGCCCTGATGGAGTGCAAGCCGAGGCACAACACGGTGGACGTGCCCACTCTCTTTTGGGCGGCGATACCGGGCAACGAGGGGGACTTCCCCTTCGAGGAGAGCTTCTACACGTTCATCCCGCAAGCCCTGTGCTTCTTCACCGAGGAGACGAACTACAAGGACTCGCTCTCGCCCTTCGGCATCAAGATGGCGGACAGGATGACGGGCAGACCGCTGCATCTGGACATCAGCGACCTGCCGATGAAGAAAGGGGTGATCTCGAACCGCAACAAGTTCGTCCTCGGTCCGAGCGGAAGCGGCAAGTCGTTCTTCATGAACCACCTCGTGCGCCAGTATTACGAGCAAAACAGCCACATCGTGCTGATCGACACGGGCAACTCGTACCAAGGGCTGTGCGAGCTGATCCACCGCAAGACCAAGGGCGAGGACGGGATTTACTACACGTACACGGAGGAGAAGCCCATCAGCTTCAACCCCTTCTTCACGGACGACTACAAGTTCAGCGTGGAGAAGAAGGACAGCATCAAGACGCTGCTGCTGGCGCTGTGGAAGGGCGAGGACGAGAAAATCACGAAGACGGAGAGCGGCGAGCTGGGCAGTGCGGTGTCGGCGTACATCCGCCGGATACAACAGAACCGGGACATCGCCCCCTCGTTCGACACCTTCTACGAGTACATGCTGAACGATTACCGGAAGGAGCTGGCGGCAAGGGACATCAAGGTGAGCCGGGAGGATTTCAACATCGACAACTTCCTGACCACGCTGCGGCAGTATTACAAGGGCGGGCGCTACGACTTCCTGCTGAACTCGAACGAGAACATCGACCTGCTGCACAAGCGGTTCATCGTCTTCGAGATCGACGCCGTGAAGGACAACGCCGAGCTGTTCCCCGTGGTTACGATCATCATCATGGAAGCCTTCATCAACAAGCTGCGCCGCCTGAAAGGGGTGCGGAAGATGCTGATCTGCGAGGAGGCTTGGAAAGCCCTTTCCTCGCCGAGCATGAGCGAGTACCTGAAATATCTCTACAAGACCGTCCGCAAGTATTTCGGCGAGGCGATTGTCGTCACGCAGGAAGTCGATGATATTATCTCGTCCCCCATCGTGAAGGAGGCTATCATCACCAACTCGGACTGCAAAATCCTTTTGGACCAGAAGAAGTACATGAACAAGTTCGACGGCATCCAGTCGATGCTCGGTCTGACGGACAAGGAGAAGTCGCAGATACTCTCCATCAACCTCGCCAACCATCCCGGACGGAAGTACAAGGAGGTGTGGATCGGTCTGAACGGGGTGCAGTCGGCGGTGTACGCCACGGAGGTGTCGGCTGCCGAGTACCTGACCTATACCACCGAGGAGAGCGAGAAGACGGAGGTGTTCGCACTGGCGGAAGAGCTGGGCGGCGACTTGGAGCTTGCCATCAAGCGGCTGGCGGAGACGAAGTATAAATAATGTGCCGATGCGCTGAAGTGGCGGACAGGTTGCCGGACGGGTGGTTGATTGACCGGACGAACGGCTGAAGGGTCGGATGGTTGACCAAACGGCTAAACGGTCAAACGGTTAAACGGCTGGCTGGCTAAACGGCTGGATGTACAAACGGCTAAACGGCATGGAGAGAATAAAATTTTGTAAAACTTAAAAAAAACGGAATCAAGATGAGACGATTGAATTTAATCCTGCTGCTGTCGGCGGTGACGGCGGCGCTGGCGTTTGTCATTTCCTGCAAGGAGACAAATGCGGAACGGTTGGAAAAGATGTGCGGCGAATGGGTCAGCACGGGTGGAAAGCCGCCCTTCACCCTCTGGGAAGAGGACGGCAGGTACCGTGTGACGGTCATGCACAGGAACCACAAGGGCGGCAGTGAAGCGGAGACCTACCTCGTCCGGGAAACGGAAGGGGTGCTGTTCATCGAGACGGGCTTCGCCGTGATGATGGACTATGACCGGGAGAAAGACCGCATCCGGCTGTCGCCGGGCGGAGAGTACAGGAGAAAGAGTGACGCAACCCTAAAACAGTAAGGACATGAGAACGATAAAGGCAATCATCGTGGGCGTGGCGTGCCTGACGGCAGGTGCGGCCAACGCCCAGTGGGTCGTACACGATCCCGGCAATCTGGCGCAGGGCATCATCAACACGACCAAGGAGATCGTGGAGACCTCCGCCACCGCACAGCACACGCTGGACGGGTTCAAGGAGACGGCGAAGATATTCGAGCAGGGACGGAAGTATTACGATGCGCTCAAGGCGGTGCATGACGTGGTGAAAGGCGGCGTGAAGGTGAAGAAGTCCATCGAGATGGTGGCGGACATCTCGGAAATCTACGTGCGCAACTACCAGAAGATGCTCGGCGACCCGAACTACACGCCGGACGAGCTGTCAACCATCTCGTTCGGGTACGCCAAGCTGCTCTCCGAGAGCGCGGACATCCTGCAAGATTTGAAGAACGTGGTGAACGTGACGGGGATGTCGCTCTCGGACGCCGAGCGGCTGGCGATCATCGACCAGAGCTACAAGCGGCTGCTGGAGTACCGCAACCTCGTGCAGTATTACACGGACAAGAACATCTCGGTGAGCTACCTGCGGGCGAAGAAGAAAAAGGACGCCGACCGGGTGGTGGCTCTCTACGGGGATGCGGAAGACCGTTACTGGTGAGGCGGGCAAATATATAATAACGTATGCGTACATATAATAAAAATACAGGACTATGTTGTTAGCGATAGACTTCACGAACCTGCACGAGATATTGCAGGCATTGTATCAGGACATGATGCCGCTCTGCGAGAAGCTGACGGGGGTAGCCAAGGGAATCGCCGGGCTGGGTGCGCTGTTCTACGTAGCCGCCAAGGTGTGGCAGGCGCTCGCCCGTGCCGAGCCCATCGACGTGTACCCGCTGCTGCGCCCGTTCGCCATCGGGCTGTGCATCCTCTTCTTCCCCACCTTCGTCATCGGCACGATCAACACGGTGCTCTCGCCCGTGGTGAAGGGCTGCCACGGGATGCTCGAATCACAGACCTTCGACATGAACCGATACCGGGAACAGAAGGAGACGCTGGAGAGGGAGGCGTTCCGCCGTGACCCGGAGAAGGCGTATCTGGCGAGCAAGGAGGACTTCGACAAGAAGCTCGACGAGCTGGGCTGGTCGCCCAAGGACTTGAAAACGATGGCGGTGATGTACATTGACCGGACGGAGTACAACATGAAGCGGAGCATCCGGCTGTGGTTCCAAGAACTGCTCGAACTGCTGTTCCAGTCGGCTGCGCTGGTGATCGACACGATACGGACGTTCTTCCTGATCGCCCTCTCCATCCTCGGTCCGATAGCGTTCGCCCTCTCGGTCTATGACGGGTTCCAGAGCACGCTCACGCAGTGGATAACGAGGTACATCTCCATCTACATGTGGCTGCCCGTGAGCGACCTGTTCAGCTCGGTGCTGGCACGCATCCAAGTGCTGATGCTCACCCGTGACATCGAGGCGATGAGCGACCCGACCTTCATCCCGGACAGCTCGAACACGGTGTACATCATCTTTTTAATCATCGGGATATTCGGGTACTTCACCATACCGACCGTCGCCAACTGGATCATCATGGCGGGCGGGGTGAGCCACGCCAACCGTGCGATGAACCAGACCGCCACGAAGGTAGGCAACGTCGCCGCAGCGGGTGCGGGCGCAGCCGTGGGGAACATCGCCGGAAGGATCGTCAAGTAGCGGCGGATGTCCCAAGAACATGAGTCATAACGAATAAAAAACCGGAAACATGGAATTTAAAAGTTTGAAAAATATCGAAACGAGCTTCAGGCAGATACGGCTCTTCACGCTGGTATTCGCCAGCCTGTGCGCCGTGGTGACGGGCTTCGCCCTGTGGAAGTCGTACAGCTTCGCCGAGGCGCAGCGGCAGAAGATCTACGTGCTGGACAACGGCAAGAGCCTGATGCTGGCGCTCTCGCAGGACGTGCGGCAGAACCGCCCGGTGGAGGCACGGGAGCACGTGCGCCGCTTCCACGAGCTGTTCTTCACGCTCTCGCCCGACAAGTCGGCTATCGAGGGCAACATCAGGCGTTCGCTGCTGCTGGCGGACAAGAGCGCCTTCAACTACTACAAGGACCTCTCGGAAAAGGGCTATTACAACCGCATAATCTCGGGGAACATCAACCAGATGATAGAGATAGACAGCCTGCGGTGCGACTTCGACAAGTACCCGTACAGCGTGCGGACATTCGCCCGGCAGATCATCCTGCGGGAAAGCTCCGTTACGGAGCGCAGCCTTGTGACCCGCTGCCGCCTGCTGGATGCGGTCAGGAGCGACAACAACCCGCAGGGCTTCATCATCGAGGGCTTCGAGGTCACGGAGAACAAGGATTTGCAGACCCTCAAACGCTGACGGCTATGATAAGGAAATTCATCACAAAGGCGCAGGACTGGGCGGACGGGAAGCTCCGCCGCCTCGCCGGGCGTATCTCGCCCGACATGCGTGTGGCAATCATCCTCGTGATGTTGGCGGCGTTCGGCGCACTGTCGGTCTATATGACCGTCGCCTCCATCTACCGCATCGGCAGGAACGACGGGAAGGAACTGGGGATAGAGCATGTCAGGCGCCTGCAATTGCCCAATGACAGTATTATCAACCCTTTTGAAAGCGGACGGCATGGGACTGGCGGAGAGGTTGAGTGAGTGGCTGCTCCGCCGCCGGGAGCGGCAGGAGGAGCGGAACATGAGGCAGGTAACGGCGTATTTCGGGAGCCTGCTGAAAAAGAGGCGTGCGGATGCCGGCGCAATCCTCCAGTCCGTCAGGGACTACCGGGACTGCCCGGAGGTGACAAGGAAACAGGCGGAGCTGCTGCTGGAACACAGGTTCTTCCGGTACGTGTACCAGACGGGCTATCCCGAATGGCGGGCGGTCATGGACGCCCTGAAAGAGACCCGTTACGGGATGCGTGAGGGGGCGGCAATCCCCCGGAGCGTGAGGGAGGCGGCGGAAAGCCCGATGCTGCGTCTGGCGGCGCAATACAAGGTGCTGGAGCACGAGTACACGAGGCGCAACGCCCCGCAGCCGCTATCCCCCGAAGCGCAGGCGGAACGGGATGCGGCGCACCGGCTGCTGAACTGCTGCATGAGGGAGGGCGACCTCGACGCACTGAAAAGGCTTGCCCTGAAAGGCGAGAAACCGGACGACTCGGTGGCCATCCGCCACGGGCTGGCGGAAGGCTACCGCAGGCTCGAAGAATTGAGCCGGGAATGGAGCGAGGAGATGCGGGGCGACAACCACACCGTCATGGAACAGATCGAGTTGCGGGAGGCGGACGAGCGGGGAAAGCTGATGCGGCAAGCCGCCGCCCTTTACGAGAGGAAGACGGGCGGCAAACTGCCCGGCGACTATCTGGAAGCGGTGAAGGCGGAACGGGCATTGCTCCACGGGCTCGCCCGCCACGGCTGGGACGGTCAGCGGGAAGTCCCGAAGGAGACGGTGGAGAAGTACGGGCTGACGGAGAACTTTGCCGGTATCGCCCGGCTGAGGTGGGACTACCACCTGAGCGAGGACAACGGGGACTTCTCCCGTGACTACCCGGAAGCCGCCATCGGACGCCACAACCGTGCCATCCGGGAGCGTGCGGCGAAAGAACTGGCAGGGCTGGAAGCGAGGCTGTTCCCCGAAAAGGCGGCAAGCCGGGAACGGAAGGCTGCGCACCTGCGGGCGGACAACCGGGCAAGCCCCACGGTGTCGGTCGGGCGGGAACAAAAGGAGCCGCCCGGCAAGCGGCAAGCCGGGGAGACAGGCAGGCGGAAGCCTCCGGGGAGAAGAATCAGAATATAGGACAACCATAAATTTTTGACATGATGGAAGAACAGAACCAAGAAAAAGCAACGGCAACGCAGCACGTGACGGTGGCGGATGCCGCAGCCCCGGAGACGGGGAACGGAAAGAAGGAGGACAAGGGCGGCGGGAAAAAGGAGAAGAAGACAGCCAAGCCACTCACGCCGAAACAGTTGCAGCAACGGAAAAAGCTGATGGTATATCCGCTGATGGGCTTGCTGTTCCTCGGCTCGATGTGGCTGATATTCGCACCTTCGGAGGAGCGGGACGTGAACCGGGACACCGTGGGGGCGTTCAACGCCGACATCCCCCTGCCGGAGAACGACGGGATCATCGGCGACAAGCGGAAAGCCTACGAGCAGGCGCAGGCGGAAAGGCGGAAGGCGGAGAAGGTGCGCTCGCTGGAGGACTTCGCCTTCTCCGAAGAGAGCGATGCGGACGGGGTGGAAATGGAACTGCCGGACAGCGAGCCGGAACGGGAACCGTTCAGGGACTACTCGGGCAACGGCGGCGGCCGCTCCTCCGTCGCCGCCTACCGGGACATCAACCGGAAACTCGGCTCGTTCTACGAAGAGCCGAAGGTGGACGGGGAAAAAGAGGAGCTGAAAAGGCAGGTGGAGGAGCTGACCGCCAAACTGGAAGAAAGGGAACGGCAGGCGGGCGGAATCGACGATCAGGTGGCACTGATGGAGAAGAGCTACGAGCTTGCCGCCAAGTACATGGGGCAGAACGGGCAGGACGGCGCAACCGTGCAGGCACCCGCCACCGGGCAGGGCGGCAACGGTCTGGGACAGCCCGCCGTGGCGGTGCAGGCGGCACGGGAGCGGACGGTATCGGGGCTGCGACAGCCCCTAAGCGATGCGGAGTTCATGCGGCGGTACAGCCAGCCGAGGAACTACGGTTTCAACACGGCGGTGGGCAGCGGGTACGCCCTCGGGAAGAACACGATAGCCGCCTGCATCCACCAAGACCAGACGGTTATGGACGGTCAACAGGTGAAGCTCCGGCTGCTCGAACCGTTGCAGGCGGGAAACCTGATTATCCCACGCAATACGGTGGTATCCGGTACAGGCAAGGTGCAGGGGGAACGGCTCGACATCACGGTATCGTCCGTCCAGTACCAAGGTAACATATTGCCGGTGGAATTGGCGGTCTATGACAACGAGGGAATGAAAGGGCTGTGCATAGAAACCTCACTGGAGCGGGAAGCGGCAAAGGAGGCGATGGCGAACATCGGCGGCGGGCTGGGAACGAGCATCTCGTTCGCACGGAGCGCCGGGCAACAGGTGGCGATGGACATCACCCGTGGGCTGATGCAGGGCGGCAGCCAGTACCTCGCCAAGAAGTTCCGCACGGTAAAGGTGCACCTGAAAGCGGGTGATCCGCTGATGCTCTACGCCAAACAACAATAAATCAACAGATTATAAAACCATTAAAAAGTAAAGACAATGAAAAAGATTTTTGGATGGGTCGCCCTGCTTGTGGGCATGGTGACGGGTGCGAACGCACAAGTGAATGATACGATACAGCGGACCACGGGCAACGACCTGTATCAGGGGATTACACGGAAGCTACCCTACCGGCAGATGGTGACGCCCCACGGGGTGCAGGTGACGTTCGCCAAGACGGTGCATATCATCTTCCCCTCGGCGGTGCGGTACGTGGATTTGGGAAGTGACCGGATTATCGCCGGGAAAGCGGACGGTGCGGAGAACGTGATCCGGGTGAAGGCGACGACCGAGGGGTTTCCGGGGGAAACGAACTTTTCCGTCATCTGCGAGGACGGGAGTTTCTACTCGTTCAATGCCCGGTATGCGCACGAGCCGGAGATGCTGAACATCGAGATGAAGGACTTTTTGGAGAACGGGGACACGACGGACTTTTCGCATACCCGCATGAACATCCATTTCCGTGAGCTGGCGGGCGAAAGCCCGCTCTTGGTGAAGCTGATCATGCAGAGCATCTACAAGGAGGACAGGCGGGAGATCCGGCACTTGGGCTGCAAACGCTTCGGGGTGCAGTTCCTCCTGAAATCCGTCCACTCGCACAACGGGCTGTTCTATTTCCACACGGAAACGAGGAACAGGTCGAACGTGGCTTTCCGGACGGACTTTATCCGGTTCAAGATCGTGGACAAGAAAGTGCCGAAGCGCACCGCCATTCAGGAGCGGGTGATCGACCCGGTGCGCAGCTACAACGAGGTGCTGGTGACGGAGGGGAAAAGCGACGTGCGCACGGTGTATGCCGTCCCGCAGTTCACCATACCGGACGACAAGCTGCTGGTCATCGAGCTGTTCGAGAAGGACGGCGGCAGGCACCAGACCATCCGGGTGGAGAACGCCGACATCGTGGCGGCAAGACAGATTAACGAACTGAAAATCAAATAAGCGATGAAAAGGTTACTGTTCATTATCCTGCTTTTCGGGGTGTGCCTGACTTTCAACCGGGCACACGCCCAACGGTGCCTGCCCGGAATGAGGGGCATACAGCTCACGGGCGGGCTGTCGGACAACATGCGCTGGAAAAACGGCGACGGCTTCGGCTACCACGCCGGGATAGCGGTGAGCACCTACACGAAGAACGCCCACCATTGGGTGGTCGGTGCGGAATACTTGGAGAAGCGGTACGGCTACCGGGACTGCCTCTATCCGGCGAGCCAGTTCACGGGCGAGGGCGGCTATTACCTGAACTTCCTGTCAGACCGGAAGAAGACGTTCTTCGCCGCGCTGGGGCTGTCCGCCCTTGCCGGGTACGAGACGGTGAACTGGGGCGAGAGCCTGCTGCCGGACGGCTCCCGGCTCACGGATGAGGACAATTTCATCTACGGGGGTGCGCTGACGCTGGAGCTGTCCGCCTACGTGACGGACAAGATTGTCTTGCTGGTAAACGGTCGCCAACGGGTGCTGTTCGGCGGCGACTGCGGGAAGTTCCACACGCAGGTCGGCGTGGGAATACGTTTTATGATTCGATAACTGCTATATAATATAATAATGTATATATGAGGACAATGATTTATAAAATACTCACGGGCTGCTACATCGTGGTCGCCCTCGTGCTGGTCGCAGCCTGTAATGACGGGCTGGATATTCAGACGAAATACCCGTTCACGGTGGAGACGATGCCCGTCCCGAAGGAGCTGAAAGTGAACGAGACGGCGGAGATACGGTGCGAGCTGAAACGGGAAGGACGCTGGGAGGACACCCGGTACACGATCCGCTGGTTCCTCTTCGACGGGGAAGGCACGCTCAAACTGGACGACGGCACGGCGTTGCTGCCCAATGACCGCTACCCGCTGGAGAAAGAGACGTTCCGGCTCTATTACACCCCGCTGTCGGACGAGCAGAGCGGCTTCACCGTCTGGGTGGAGGACTCGGACGGTCAGGCGGTCGAGCTGGAGTTCGACTTCAATGCGGACAACGACAAGGAGGACGGGGATGGAACGGAATGATCTGGTTCTATACCTCGACATACCGGAATTTTCCGAAGCCCTGTATGCCTCGAAGTGGCGGACGGACATTGTCCTTCCACAAGCGGGGGACAATATATGTCCGGAAAACCTGCTGTCGGAGAAAACGCTCGCCATGCTGGAGACGGTTTCCGCCGGGGAGGTCTGGGAAGACATGAAGGACGACTGCCGGACCATGCGCCGGGTCGTGGAGCACGAGCTGTTCCGGGTGACGGAACGGGGATTTCACCTGCGCAGGGACGGGACACCGTGCTGCACGCTGACGCTGCAAAGATACCGTGTGCACGATGCCGGAAGGCGGATGAAAACAGAAGTGCCGCCACCTTGTCCAGCCCGGGGCGTGGAACGGAAAAGCGGGAAAATCCGGTTTTATTTCCGGAAATACTTTGTGCATATCGACGTGCCGGACACGCTGCCGCAATACCCGGAGGTACGTGAGTTCGTGAACATAAAGTCGCTGCTCTCGGAGGCGGATAGAAAACTGCTGGCGGATAGAAAACTGCTGGCGGAAACGGAATGCGATGAAGCGGAAAGCCTGCTGGAACGGATAGAGAATGAAGGCTATTGCCATGTCCGGGCGAGGTGCTGGACGCCGGACGAGGAGAGCGGCGGATGGATGTGCGTGTTGTCGGTGGATGTTTAAAGGGGTTTATAACAAGAAAAAATGTAAAAACATGGAACGAGAAGAAAGAATGTATCAGGTGCCTTTAGAGATGATATGCAGGCACGACCGCACGGCGGAGGTCTGCCGTGCCGCCGTTGAAGAGGACGGCTGGCAGTTGGAGAACGTGCCCGAAGAGTTGAAGACACCGGAACTGTGCCGGAAGGCGCTGGAAACGGAAGCGGGATTCGGGAACGACTTCCACCGGGGGCTGGTCCAGCATATCCCGTCCCCGGAGGTGTGCATGGAGGTGCTGAAGGAGTGCCGGGAAAACAACCCGGAAGAACTCTACGGGGTGGCGGTGGCTATCCGCCCGGAGGTGATGAACGGCGAAATGGCGGACTTCCTGCTGCCGCTGGACGGCAGGTGCATCAGCATCCTGCCCGTGCACCTGCAAACACCGGAGCGGGTGCGGGTGGCGGTGGAAACGTCGGGGATGTCCGCCGTCGGGCGTGGCGGAGTGCCGAAAAGCCTGCTCACGCCCGATGTGTATGTCAGGTGCGCCGCCCACAGCCGGGAGTCGCTGATGATGATCCCGTGGGCGGAACGCTCGCCGGAGGTCTGCCTGATGGCGAAGACACTGTACCCGGACTGGGTGAGGAATCACCCGGAGTTCGTGCCGGAGAGCGTGCATAACCAAGACAGCGTATATACGCTGAACAGCCTGATGGAAAGCCTGACGGGGGAAAAGTTCAGCTACCGGCAAATGACGGACTTCTACAACGGGAAGCCGCTGGAGGTGAAACGGATGGAGACGCCGGACGGCGTGCAGAAGGACAAGGCGGTGAAGTTCGACAAGGAGACGGGGAAGTTCTCCTTCTCCGACATCCGGCAGGAGCGGAAACGGGGGTTGAAGATGTAGCGTGAGCCGGCAAGGGACTCCGGACGGAGCGCACGGAAACCGGAATCCCGGCGCAAAGGTGCGGTTTGCCGTAAAAGGCGATCCGCGCCTTTTTTGTTAAAGTCCGCTGAAAACAAGCCGATTGGGGCGGGGAACCAGCCGTTTATTCAAAGCAATGTGTTATTTTTGCGGTAAATTTATGGAAAAATTGTATGCGACAGGAACAGAAACCTTTTTTCTCACCATTGCCCAATGACTTGCAAATCAATGAGACGGAATACGCAAAGGCGGAGATTTGCATCACGATGGCGGACGCCATTGCCCGCACGACGAACAATAGCGTCTATATTATCGACTATAACCGGAAAAACTTTCTGTATGTCTCTTCCAATCCGTTATTCCTGTGCGGGCGTACAACGGAAGAGGTGAAGGAGAAAGGGTACGGGTTCTATTTCGAGGTCGTTCCTCCCGAAGAGATCCACCAACTGATGGAGATCAACGAGGCGGGCTTCCGCTTTTATTATGAACAGCCGCCGGAAAAGCGGCTTTCACTGACAATCGAGTATGATTTTCACATATGCACGTCCCAACGGCACCGGCACCTTATCCACCACAAGCTGACCCCCATCCTCCTTAGCGGCAAGGGGGACATCTGGCTGGCGCTCTGCACCGTGTCCCTGTCTCCCAACAAAGATCCCGGTGAAGTGCTGATCTCGGACAACACCTGCACAGACCGTCATGCCTATTCCTTCAAGGGGAGACGCTGGCGGAAACAGCCTGAAATCATCCTTTCCGACCGTGAAAGGGAGATTCTCCAACTCTCGGTCAAGGGTCTGTCCAACGCCGAAATCGGAGAATCCCTTTTTATAGACGCCAACACCGTAAAGTTCCACAAGAAAAAGCTGTTTGAGAAGCTACATGCAGAAAACATCACTGAGGCTGTCGGCGTCGCAGCCTATCTGAGGCTGATTTAGGAAAACGATGTAGAACCTCGGCAGCGTGGCAGCCGGGGGATGTGAGGCGACATACCGCTCTATGCTTTCCTTCGCCTTTTGGATGATGCGTCCGTCATGGCACTCGTTCAGCGTTTCTTTCCTGATAAACGCAATGTTCCAGAATCCCATGTACCCCAGCACATACCTTTCGACAGTTTCCCTGACGGGTTCATGCGCTCTCGTCATGGACGAAAGGGAGGTACGGGCATCCTTGTCTATGATGCCCACCACCGCCCACGAGAGATTGATGTAAGAAATTGATTTTTCCATAGACTTGCCTCAATATCCGAACCGTGAGGTATCGACTTCCTTGCGCTCCTTGGATTTGAAGCCGCCAAATTTATACGTGAATGACATGGAGAAGTACCTGCTGTCGGCATGCTGGTTCATCTCAAAATGTTGTCCCTTATAATTGACCGTGGCATCAGGGGTCGCACTGTCAAATATGTCATTGACCTTCATGCGAAGTTCCGCTTTCTTGTTTGCCGAGGTCCATTTCAGACCCGCATCGACTTTCCAGACGGAGGAAAGGTCATAAATGCCCTGAATGGAAGAGGTCACATACATGCCGTTCAATTCCAGACTGACAGCCGGATCGGATGCGAGCTTGAAAGTATTGTTCATCATGGCTAACCCCCTCCATGCCGTCCTCTCGAAACCGATGCCGTGATAGTTGTGGCAAACATCCCTAAAACAAGAGCCGTCAAGCGAGACACGGGAGTTCCAAAAGCCGCCGACCGCAAAGGGGATTATCACCGAAGCGCCGAAGTTCTGTTCATAGTCATAGTTGACGGACTGGTAAATCATGGACAGTTCATCGGGACTCTGGTAAGCAAGCTGGGCGAACAGGTCCTTGACATGCGTATAGTAAAGGTCGAACATGTACTTGTTCTTCAGGATGTAGGTGAAATTCGCCGTGTAGTCGGTCGAGGGACGCAAGTCCGGGTTTCCCACCAGTTTCGTGTACCCGTTCAGGTAGCTTGTGATGTCCTGCATTTCCCAGTAGTCCGGATATGCCTTGTCGGAAGAGAACGAGAGCAGGAACGTATGGGAAGCCGCCGGCATATAGCTTAGCTGCATGGAAGGGTAAACCGCCCACCGGGTATAGTCCGCCAGCTTGTAGTATTCGCCCGCCACGGACAGGGAGAGCGAGAGGCTTTCACCAAAGGACTTCTCGAACCCGCCATAGAAGTTATAGGTTCTCTCGTCCAGCTCCGTGTCGGAGTCGAGTCCCGACATGTCCTCCCCGTCCTGCGGGCTGTATGCCTGCGAGCTTTCCTCGTCGGCAAACGAGAAGTCGATGCCGTAGTTCAGGCTCCAGCCGCCGGTTAACGCATGTGTCTGTCCGGCATACACGTTCCAACGGCTGATCCGCTGCCTGCTGTTTACAAGAAAGTCCCGCACGGCGTCGCCGTTCCTGTCCGTAAAGTCCTGCACGCTCGGATAGGAGAAGTAGGTATAGTCAAGTCCCGCATTTGTCCCCCAGTGCGAGGTGTAGTCGATATTGAAGTTGTGCATCTGCTGGTCCCCGCTCTTTGCGTTTACCGACTCGGACAGGTTGCCCCTTGATTTTTCCAAACTCCTGATGCCGGGGGCGATGGCGGCGGTATAAGCCATGTTCAGGTTGTCGCCCTCCGCGATCTGATAATCCAAGGCGGTACGGATGTTGTGCGTGAGATTCCTTTTCGAGCCGCTGTTATATTGCTCCACTTCATGCAGCCTGCCGTCCAGCGTATGGTGCGATATAAAGTCGTATGCCGTCTTTATCTTTGTATAATCAGCGGAATAAAGCACGTCCGCCGTTATTTTCCTTCCGACAAGGGAAAGGTTCATGCTGCCGCTTCCTCTGGCATATTCCCCTTGGGTGAAGTTTCCTCCGGCTTCTCCCCGGACGAAGGCTTCCTCCGATTTCTGTCTTTTCAGCTCAATGTTTATCACCGCACCCCTTACCCTGTATCTGGCTGGGGCGTTGTACATGACCTCCGCCTTTTGGACATTCGACACGGGGATGTTCTTCAGCAGGTTCGCCAACTGTTCACCGGTCATGGAGGAGGGTTTCCCGTTCAGGATAACCGTAACTTCCCCGGCTCCCATCAGGGTCAGTCTCCCGTTTTGCTCCATCACGCCGGGCAAGCGTGTGACAGATTCATACGCATTGCTGACGGTGCTTTTTTCAGCCATAGCCCCCACATCGTAAGTCAACGCCCCTTTTTCAGCCTTGACGAGCGGACGCTCGCCATGCACGACAATCCCGTCGAGCATGGTGCTTTCCTCTTTCAAGACAATCGTGCCCGCCTCGTCTTCCCGCACGTCGAGTATCAAGGTCCGATAGCCGACCGAAGAGATTTTTAAGCATCGGGAAGCGCCTTTTTCCGTATGCCCTGATACGGAGAACTCCCCGTCCTCCCCGCTGATGGTTCCCGAGACGAAAGCCGAATCGGGAAGCGAGAGCAGCACCACGTTGGCATAAGCGAGCGGCACGTTCCGTTCGTCCGTTATCCTACCTGTAATATCCTGCGAATACGCTTCGGTCATCATGCCACAAGCGGCAGCAAATAAAATCAGTCGTTTCATTTCCTTAATTGTTTTGATATTCTGCCGCAAAGTTCACGCCTTCCGGAAACTTTTCCACTACCCGGTAGGGTAGTTTTGATTTGAGCGCCATAAAAATGACGGCTGTGTATGCGCATGGAAAATATTTCATACCTTTGTAAGGTAACGTAAATCATCAGTTTATGGCGACAATCTATAAGATTACGGGAGGAGGGCAAAAAGTCCGGGAGAACGTGCAGGCGGGAATACCGACCGGATATGTCCGGGACGATCATTCGGACCGGGTGGAGAAAAGCGGCTGCGAGGGTCAGGATTTCTCCACGGGCGTCATGTGGGCGACCGATCTGGAAACCTTGCAGCGGTGGGCTGACGAATGGGCTGGCTGCGAAGTCCGGCTGGTCGAGGCGAGCAAAAAAGGGGACGCTTAAAGCATCCCCTCGTCCATGTAGCTGAGGTAGGTGTCCTCGGTCAGTATGATGTGGTCCAAAAGCTGTATGCCGATTGCCTCGCAGCCTTTCTTCAACTGGCTGGTCAGGTTGTTGTCCGGCGTGCTCGCCACGGTCGAGCCGGAAGGGTGGTTGTGCGAGAGGATGATTCCCGAGGCGTGGGAGACGAGAGCCGTCTGGAGGACGATGCGTATGTCCACCACCGTGCTGTTCATGCCGCTGCGTGAGACGCACGAGACGCCCAGCAGCCTGCCTGCGCCGTTCAGGTACATCGCCCAGCACTCCTCGTGGTGCTGCATACAGTCCTCGTAGAAGGTCTTGAGGATGTCGTAAGACTCCTTGGAGGAGTGGATTCTAACTCTCTTGGATGCGTCAGCGTCCTTGTAACTTACGGTGATTTGAGGGAAAGACAGTGTATTCATAATGCAAAAAATTAAAAGTGAAACATTTATTTTTTGCTTTGGGGCACGGGGAAAGAACGGACTTCATGCAAGGCTTTTGCGTGGAATACGCCCCGAAGGTGTGGAGATTGCGCGCAAAACCGTCAGGTTCAGCCTTGCTACTTGTCCGTTTTTCCCCGTAGGTTTGCTAAAAAATGAGTGTGGAGCTTGGCTAAAAAATCCGGTGGGTCGAGGGGTTTCTTTTTGCTTCTTTCTCTTTTCCCGCCCACGGCTCACCGAAAGAAAAAGAAGTGCGTCCGAAAATCGGGTCAATCCTTTCCCACGGGCGGGTAAAAAAAGAAGTCCGGGCGGATCGCTACCCGTCCCGGACTTCCGGCGATGAAACACAAGGGGGGGATGTTATGGCGTGATTTCCCCCGTTGCGATTAGGTTTCCGTCCGAATAATACGCTATCTTCCCGTAGGTAAATCCCATGTCGGAAATGGCTACGAAAGCGATATAGTCTGAATACTCCCTGCCTTTGAGGTTCTTCCCGACAAGGTTGTTGAATATCATGGGGATGCTATGACCGTCCTCGCTGTGAAGGACGGTTTTCCCGTTCTGTCTGATTTCCTGCTTCATGCCGTTTCCTTGAAAAGTGTCCCGTCGATAAGGTACTCCCAATTATTCCTGTGGCTCTCGTCCGTGAAATACTCCTCGCTCTCGCAATACTCGCAATCGTCTCGGCACGAGCGGAAGAAGTTTTCCAGACAGTCACGCATGAGTTCCTTGAAATTCCGTGTGTCGGGCGAGCGCATGAAGTCCATGAGGGGCTGCAAGATGATTTCGTCCGACACAACGCCCGTGAAGGGGCATTCGCAAGTGACGGAGATACGGCTCCTGCGCCTTTTCTTGCGGTCTTTCGTCCAATAGACCTTGGGCTTGTACAACTCCGCATGGAAGTTGTTATAGAGGTAAGCCAGCAAGCGGACGCCTGAAAGTTCCTCCGTGTCCGCCTCGTGCTTGGTATAGAAACGGTAAGCGTATGTGCAACTGTCGTAACGGTAGTTGGTGCAGACGATGCGGAAAAGGTTGCAGAAGGCTTCGAGCGTGTCGCAGTTCTCGGAAGCATACGGGTAATCGTTTCCCTTGGCAAGCCAGTCGGTATAGGCTCTCTGACGGGCTTCGTCCTCCAGTTCCGCAATGCCGAATAGTGTATAGGTTCTCTGTACGGTTCGCATAAGTTTGAAAATTTGAAAGTTTGAAAATCGGTTTCTTTGCTATCTTTCTTTTTCGCCACGGCTCACGAAAGAAAGTAGCGGGCGGATTTCTCCGCCCTGCCCTTTGTCCTTAGGCTGCAATTTCTTCGGGTTGCGGTTGTTCCTCGGGTTGCGTTACCTTGCGCTCCCTTGCCCGTTCCTGTACCAAGAGGACGGCTTTCTTTTCCTCGATGCGCTGGTGACGCTTCTCGTACACCCCGTTGTACTCCCTTTCGATGTTGGCGAGTTCCTCCGGCATGTGCCTGCGTGCGAAGTCAAGCAAGAGGGTCGCCACGGTGTTGTTCCCGCACGCTCCCTTGAAGTTGGCTACAAGGAAGTCCCTGCGGATGATGGTCTTCATCCTCACGGTGAGGTTGCCGATAATCCCCATCTTGTCCTCGTCCGTGATATACGGCTTGTCTTCCGCAATCCCCACGGCTGCGAAGTGTTCCTTCCGGAGCGAGGACAGAAGGAAGAAGTACAACATGGTATCTTCATCGGCACTGAACTTGCCGCCCGTGATGTCGGCTTCGAGAATCTGTCTCTTGGTGTCCTCCACCGTGCGTTCGAGTGCGATTTCCTTGTTGCGCTCGTCCTGCTTCTCCAACTTCTCCACGGGTGAGAGCGGTGCGGGTGCGGGCGTTCCGTCCGCTGTCTGCGCTTCGGTCATGTTCTCCACGTAACAGAATGTAATCTCCTTCTGCCCGATTTTGGCATAGACGGTGATTTCCCCCGCTCCGCTCCTGCGGGTGATTTCCTCCTCCTGCTCCATGTAGTCCGCCCATTGCTGCTCGTAGCGGGTGCGGGCTTCCCCGTAGCGTTCGGGGTCGTTGAAATTTTCGGCTTTGGGTTCTTTGGGGCAGCTTGGAAAGGCGGTGTACCTGTCAAGGGTCTCCACCTCGTAGCCCGAAGCGGTTAGCCGTTCTACCACCGTCTCGTTGGTAGTGTAGCGGTCACGGCAGAGCGACACCTCCGGCTGGTTCCGCATGATTTGCACGGCTCGCTCCATGAGGTAGGATGCGTTCATCTCGGCAAGGCACGTGCGGTTGGCGCAATGCCCGCACCCGCCATCACGGAACAACAGCAAGTTATTGGTGTTGTGTGCGCACGTGGCGCACTCGGTCTTGTCGAAGCGGTAGTATTGCAGGTCGGTGGTGAAGTTCTGTTCGATGCGCCTTGCGACATCGGCGGCTTTCAGTCCCCGCCAACTGTTGTACGTTCCCTCGTCCTGCAAATGCTTCTCGTACACCTCACGCTGAATGTCCTCCCCGTATCGGCAGATTTCAGCCGCCACGCTGATGGTGATTTCATCCGCATCCAAGAGGACGGCGATTTCGGGGATAAGGGCGGTGAATTTCAGCCGTGTGCGGATGTAGTTCTCGTTCTTTCCGAAGAGTTGCGCCAAGGTCTGCACGGTGTGGCGTCCGCTCTCGATAAGCCGCTGATAGGCTGCGGCTTCCTCCACGGGTGTCACGTCCTTGCGCTGCAAGTTCTCGGTAATCGCCATTTCCTCGGCTTCCTCGTCCGACAACTCGGTTACGATTGCGGGAATTTCGTCCCTGCCCGCAATGACGGACGCACGGTAACGGCGTTCCCCGAAAACAATCCCGTAACGGTCTGTCCCGTCAACGGGTCGCACGGTGATGGGCTGCAACACGCCCTGCTGCTTGATGCTCTCGGCAAGCTCGTAAAGGCTCGTTTCATCGAAACGCTTGCGTGGGTTGAAACCGCTCGGCTGAATGTCTGCCAACGCTACCATCGTGATGTTTCTCTCTGCTGCTGATTGATTTGCTTTTGTCTTCATAATCCGTTATTTTTAAGTTAATTGTTTCTAATTGTTCTTTTTGATTTTTGACAAACCGTCCCGTTCGGGCAATCGGTTTCTTTGCTATCTTTCTTTCCCCGCTCCGGCTCACGAAAGAAAGTAGCGGGCGGAAAATCCGCCCTTGCGGGCTACCTGCGGTTATAGCATACGTTCGCGAACTTCTTCTTTTGCTCTACCGCCCGTTTGAGGGTGTAGAACGTACCGCCCACGGCTACCGCATCGTAATAGACCATCAGAAAAGCGGAGTTTTCCAAAAGGTAGTCGTTACGGCGTAAGAAACAGCCCTCGGTATATCCGTCCTGCAAGGTTACCACTTCATCGGCTTGCGCCAAAATGGTGTCGTAACGCCGCTTGTCGGCTTGGGTGTACCGCTCGGCTTGTCCCTTGAAGGGGACAACGCATTTCAGCCGGATATGCGGGTATTCCTTTTTGAGGTTCAAGACTTCCTCTGCTGCGATAAGGTCGAAGCCCTCGCACATTCCCGACAAAAAGGTGTCGTAGCCTTTTTTGATGCAATAACTCTCGATGGCTACAAATGTATCGAACGCCACCTCCCTGAAGAGTTTCTCACGGTCTGCCGTGAACTTGGCTATACGGTTGGTGCGGTGTCCCGAAAAGGCTACCGTCTTTTCCTTGCTAACGGGTGTTCCGTTTTCTGTCCATGTCCTTGTTTCCATATCGGTAAATTTTAGAGTATTAAAAGAATGATTATCAGTACGAACACGAAGCCGACAAACAGACGCCACGCAAGGGCGAAAACAAGCCGTGCCACGAAGTAAAACAGAGCCACGACAAGCGACAAGGCGAAAAACCGCCCTGCGGTGGTGGTGAGGAAATAAACCACCGAAGCCCAAAGGATTAGGCGGTATATCCGTTTGTAAACAAATGCCGTTTTCATGTTCTTGGGTTTTGTCGGGCGGATTGCTCCGCCCGTGGTTCTTTAACAATTCCCTTTCGGGATATAGCGGTTATCGGCTATCAGCCGAAAAGTGTCGTAATCAGCCGTTCCCCGATAACTTAGGGACAGTTCAAAAGAGAGGTGTCCTTCCTCTATGTAGAAAGTGAAGCGCAAGCCGTTGCGGGTTATCGTCCCTTTTGAACGGTTTCTCCCTTCCCATCTTACGGGTTCGTTCTCGATACTTTTCAAGAAGTCGGCTACCTTTCGGGCGTTCTCCGCATTTTCCTGCTCCACCTGCCTGTATATCTGCGTGTAGTAGTTTATCCAATCGTTTATTTTCTTGGCGGTGAACACGCTGATATTGCACGGCTTTTCGTATTGGTTGCCCGCCCTTTCGATGTCGTAGCGGTTGACATACTCAAAATGCCCCATGTCGGTGGCTATCCTGTATTTGTTCTCTTTGTTTATCCTGTACACATGGAAACGGATGCCGTTGTACGTGAACTCTATGCGCACGCCGTAAAATGCGGGGTATTCACCGCTTACCACGTGGTAGCCGTATTCCGCTTGGGGTATGTACTTCCTTACCTCCTGCATGAGTGGAGACAGTTCTTTTTTTGCCTGTTCCACCTTCTCGGTAAACATAGCTTTTATGTTTAACCCGTTAAATTCCTTTTCTGATAATGTTTTCATCGTCTTATGTCTTTAGTGGGGCGGACTGCTCCGCCCGTTGGTTTATACTCTTGTTCCTTTGCCGTCCCGCTTAGGCTGCTGCGGGTTCGTTTATCGGTTCGGTTACCTTGTCGGCAATCATCTTCGCCGCCTTGTTCACGTCCCCCAATATCTCCACCAAAAAGGCGGGTTCTTCCTTTAGCTTGGTGAGCCAGTGTTTCAGATAGGCGGCGTTGTTCTCCTGCGGTGCGGCTGCGTAGCCGAAGAACGCACCGCAAAGGGCTGCGGTAAGTTCGGCGACAAGTTCCTCACGGGCATAGAGCGCATCCCCGAAGAAGCTGCCGAACGTGCGGTTCAGCCGTTGGGGGCTTCCCGTGCTGTGCGCCATCTCGTGCAGGAGCGTGCCGTAATATTCCGCTCCCTGCGGGAACTGCTCACGCTGCGGGCAAATGATATGGTCGGAAGAGGGCGAATAGTAGGCACTGTCCGAATACTGCACCTTGATGGGGCAATACCAATTTTGCAGATAGACAAGCTCGTCCAACGCCTCGTAAATCATCCCGTCCGAATAGTCTTCGGGTTGCTCCCCCTTTTTCATACGCTCGTAGCGTTCGGGCTGCTTTTCGGCAAAATCGGTCTGGTCGATGTTGAAGACATTGTAATACTTCATCTGCGGGATGACCTTGTAATTTTCCTGCTCGGTTGCGGGCAGCTTGCGGTATTCCTCGTACTTGATTGTCTTTTTCGTTTCCTTGTGTACCACGAACTTAAACCAATAATAGACGGGAAACGAGCGTGCGCCCTTGCAAACACTTAAATCCTCTTCCTTCGCTTGGTTGAACGTGAGGAACACGGGCAAAGTGAATTTCATGAACTCGGTGTAGAACAATAACATCAAGACATTTCCGCCGTTATAGAGCGTCCCTCTGATGTTGCGGGGCAAACCTTGTTCAAGGCTCGCTATCCACGGCTTTTGCCAATCCGTTTTCAAGCACTCGATTTTCTTGATTAACAAATCGGTGAACATCGGTGCAATCTTTTCGATGGTGCTGTTCGTTGTTGCCATAACTCACAAATTTTAATCGTTATTACTCTGTTTTCATCGCTTGTCGCCCCAACCAATTTTTTTCCCTTGGCTGATTGGGAAGAACATTGACAATCATTGATAGCGGAAAAGGTGAATTGCAACCATCTGAAAAAATGGTAAATACTACCCGCAGGGTGGAGATTTGGCATTTTTTACGGATTTGCTTTCACCTCCGCCTACCTTCGTCAATGTTTTCCCAATCAGCTTAGGGAAAAAATGCCCTGTCAGTCATTCCAGTCAATGGTAAGTTACTTGCCGGGTGCGGGAAGAAGAAGCCTTCCGGAGAGCCGGGAACGCCCGTTTCCCAAGGCAAGGAGATACGGGCGGGAGAATACAATGAGAGGACGGTCAGCTTCCGGCTGCCGGACAAACGCCGGGGAACTCTTTCGGACGGCACGGGGCACGGGAAGTTTCGGCGAACAGCCGAAGCCCCGTGTGACGGCACGGACGGATGTGTTCCGTTTGTCCTTCCGCCCGATGTCCGGCTTCGGCCATGCAGCCTGCCGAAGTGGTCGGAAACGGACGCCGGGACGGGACAGCCCGTGCGCCAAGGTGTAAGCGCAAGACAGTGAAAGCCCTTTCACCCACGTTAGGGATTGCAGGGGAAAGCCCACAGCATAGCGAGGACTTGTAACGGAAAGCCCGACCCGAAGGGGAACGCCCAAACAACCACCCGCAAAAACTGCTTTTAAGCATACCATAGAAAAAAAGGAAGACCGAATATTCCGAAGTTTCGCCCTTATGATATATATTTGTAATTGAGCGAAGATAATAGCGGAAAACGTAGATAATTACATGTCAGTGATTATGAATCAAAAAAAGGAAATATTAGAAAAATTGGCTTTCATAAGACGACATAAAGAATTTGCATCTTTTGGAGTAAAGGAACAAGAGGTATCTTATAATCCTTGTCTATCTGAAGAAGATATTAAGGGGTTTGAGCATAAACATTGTATAACTCTTCCTAATGATTACAGAACTTTTATTTCTGAAATAGGAAATGGAGGTTTCGGACCGGGATATGGATTATTGCCTCTTGATAAAGCTATTGTTGATTTCAAATTAAGAGACAAACCTAATATTTCCTTGAATGAAAAATTCCCATATCAAGATAGTTGGAATGAAGAATGGATAACCTCCTTTAATTGGAACGAGGGATACCCGGAAACGGAAATTGTCAATGCGTATATTAGTACCGCACATATTGCAGGCTGTCTGCAAATAAGTCATTTCGGACATGGATGTACATTTCTATTGGTGGTGAATGGAAATGAAAAAGGACATATTTGGTTTGATGGACGAGCTGATTATAGTGGACTTGTACCGAAATTAAAAGATGAGCAAAGAATATCATTTATAGAATGGTATGTAACCTTTCTTGATATGGAAATTGAGAACATAAATGAATCACTAACAAACAGCACTACCGCTTAAAGCAGAACGCTGACAAACATTAGCAACCCTGTAAATACAAATTATATGTTCATTGAAAAATTAAATCAATATACAGAAGAACAGATTATCGGATTAAAGAATGAAGATAATAAGTTGCGATTGTTGATAGAAGAACAACCTGACATAGAGAAATTGAAACTTCTAAAAGAAGCTATAATCAATGAAACGACAGAAGTAACATTGGTAATGTATTCAAATAACAACAATCTGATTGCTTTCTCCTATTTTGAATGTATAAGTGACAATATAATAGGAGTTGAATCGTATAATTACACCGAGAATATTCTGAAAACAATTGAAGGAATTTCAATATTCAGAAATTTGAGAAGCATAGTTATTGACGCTCTATATGATAATAAACTCTGTATTGACGAACTTGTTTCATTGGAGAAACTGGAAGAACTCTGTATGAGTTTTTATCCTATAACGAAATATCAATATCCTACATTGAACAAGCTGAACGGACTGAAGCGATTAAAAATAAAAGGGTTAGATTCGAACATATTGTCCTGCTTACCAAACTTGGAAACATTAACTTGTTTTAATTTAAAGGATGGGACACATTTAGGTATTAAGGCACCAAATTTAAGAAACATAGATATATACCGTTCTCCGAAAATATTGAATCTTAATTTTTTATTGGACTTGAAAAAGCTAATATCTATTGGTTTAGACGGACTTAGCAATGTTGAAGAAATGCCGGATTTAAGTAGCCTTCATTCTTTAACCGGTATGTCTCTTGCCAATATGAAGCGGCTACAAAGTTTTCCTTTATACCACGAGAATTTAAAAAACTTACTCTTGCAATTGCCTTTTGATGTATTGGATAATATAATTCCTGAAAATCTTCCTAACCTCAAGCATATAAGTGTAAATTTGGGAAGTGATAAAAAAAACGGAATGGTATTAGATAGATTCAACGGCATTTGTGAAGTTGGTATATGGTAAAAAAACAAGATTGCTGACAAACAGATGAAACATTTAAAGCGGAACGCTGCAAACCATTATAATCAATCATATCATGATAACGCTATATAAACAAATTGAAACAAAAGGTCTATACTACAAGGAAATGTGGTATGAAAATGCCGATAAGGTTCTAATTGAGCATTCTGGAAAAGTTGGATATGTTGGAACTATTGCGAAAACAAGTATGACAGAGAAAGAAGCAGCTATACGTTTACAGGATTTTAGTAATGTATGTGCGAGTGAAGGATATACAAAGTTGTCCGAAAATCAATTATGTACGATAGTAGTTCAATATCTATTGAAAAGCAAGGATGGAAACAAACGGGATAAATGGTTAAAAGACAAAGTTTCAGAGTATCTAAAAGAACATTTGGGCTGGCGAGGTATAGGTGTAGTCGAAAGTTTTGCAATAGATAACGGCAAATTGAATATTTATTGTATAGTCGTGGAGGAAGAACGGGCTGTATCCGCAATCAAATCATGCCTTAAAACATATCGGCTGGATTTGACACATGCGATTATCGCCGCCCGAAACTGGGATGATGAAGGCTTTAGGGTGAAATACTCTTATAAGCCTATTAATGATTTTTCGGTGATATGATTGATTATAACAAACAGCAAGCCGATTGAAAAGCGGAACGCTGCAAACCATTATAAACTTTAAGTCAAAAAACTTATGGACAAGATATTGAAAAAAATACATCAATTAAACGAATACATAAAAGCTTCAGACAATGCGGAGCATGATTTCTATTATAACTCCATAAATGATTTTATTGACAATGGAATTACACTTTTTACAAGACAAGCTTTAATTTTTGATGAGCTTAAAGACTTGAACTATAATATCCAAGAAATCATCGCCTCTCTATATAGCATCGAAATAATGCCCCATATAATAGAATATGAAAGCAAGAAAGATGAAGATTCGTTTAAAAAGATGCTTGACATATTTTATTTACGTAATCTATCTATTATAGAAGCATATAGACAAGATAAGAACGCTTCTACTATCGGTAGTTTTTTTTGCGATTATATATATGCAGCTTTGTTGGCTTATTGCTATTATCCTAATCGTTTAGATGATATTCTACACGCTTTGAGGTTTTGTTACAAACATACCTTTACAAAGCCCTTTTGTTTTAAACATTATGGGTACAACAGTGTTTTCCAGTTGTTGAGGTTTGTGGTTGGCTCCCAATATGAATATATATTTGAAGAGATGAAATCGGTAGAAATGCTACCAGTTTACGAGTATGCCATTAATAATATCTTATCTGAAGATGTTCTTATGGTTAATGATGTGCTAAATCAACTTGCAAAATATCATAACACTTGTCCAATGAATTCATACTTAGACCTTCATAATCATATTGAATGGAGATACCTGCCCTTAGAACTCTTTGCTTTCTTTAAATATCGGCAATATCATCATGTTTCAAATGATGGGATAAAGAACAAACTGACCAATAGATTCTTTCCCCATTTTATGATGACAGTAAGTTTACCGGAAACTTCATTAGTCAAGAAGATAGAAGATAGATTAAGCAGTTTATAACAAACAGCAAACCGACTGAATAAAGCGGAACGCTGCCAAACATTATCTACATAAGAATATGAGAACACCCGCCATAATCCTGCTTTTAGCAAGCCTGTTTGCCGTAAGTTGCGGAGAGCCGCCCATGCCGCCGAGCGACGAGGAAATGATACGCCACTTCGCCACGCACGAGGCGGCGTTCCGCAAGGTGTACGGGCTTATCTCCGAGGGCACGGAGGGCAGTTACCACTATCCGCCATCCAGACCCGACACCGCCGATTCGGTCAGCCTGCGAATATTCGAGGAAATCCACGGCACGCCTTACGAGCCTTTCGAGTTGCACGGGGAAGATTCATTGTACCTGCACGGACTGTCGCCGTCCGCCCAGACGCAACTTGATTCCCTGCTGGGCGTAACCGGCTGCGACCTGATCCATTTCGACCGCAGGAAGCGGGGCGAAACGGATTCGGTGAGTCTGCGCCTTACGATGGTGTATTACTCCCACGGCATCGTGGATGCGGGAACGTCCAAGTGTTTCGTTTACGATCCCAGATTGGGTAGCCGCCGGAACATCCGTATCACCGAACACGGCGACCTGAACGAGATCTACCGCAGGACGTACAACGACACCACGCTGTACAAGCCCGTCAAGGCAGGCTGGTACATCGAGTTAGACCATTCACGATAACCTGAAGATAAAGACAGCCTCTTCCATAGTGATGATGTTTGGTCAGTTACAAATACAAGCGGAAGGGCGTGCGGATATGTAGAGCTTCTCCCTGCTTTTCACCGCCCGGAGCGTGACAAGGCTACAAGCGTGAAGCAAAACGAGGACAAGCGGTACGGTTTTGATACACGGACATATACAGACCGGTATATTTGCAGGGAAGTATAACAATAAAAACGTATCGGGACAATGGAAATAGTAAGCATCGAGAAAAAGACCTTCGAGGAGATGAAGGAACGGTTCGGCAACTTCTCACAGCATGTGAGGGAGCTTTGCGCCCGCTACCGCCCGCCCGAAAAGATGAACTGGATGGACGGGGCGGACATGTGCGAGAAATTAGGCATCAGCAAGCGGACATTGCAGACCTACCGTGACCGGGGGCTGCTGCCGTACAGCCAGATCAACCACAAGATTTACTACCGGACGGAGGACGTGGAGGCGTTCGTGGAAGCCATGAGCCGGGAAATGACGGAGGACGAGTGAGATGGAAGTGATCACAAGGGACACGGAAGAGGTACGGGCGTACTTCGAGGCGTTGGAAGAGGGCATGAGGTACCTCGACACGGTAACGGCGCACTTCCGCCCGGCGATGAACGGCGAAGTCTATCTCACGGGCGAGGACGTGTGCAGGCTGCTGCACATCACGCCGAGAACGTTGCAGGACTATCGCACGCAACGGCTGATCCCGTACATATCGCTGCCGGGCAAGACGCTCTACCGCCAGTCGGATCTGCTGCGTATGCTGGAGGAGAACTACGTGGACATGCGCCCAAAGCGCAAACGGGGGAAAAGTCCAACATAAACGCACGGGGGTGTGCATCGGGAAATGCAGCAAAGGCAGGGACACCGCATCGGAAGTTCCTGCCTTTGCCGCATTCTGCGCCGGGGAAGGCGTCAAGCCGTTTCCCGGAGGGAGCGGCGCACCCGCTTCCCGTCCTGTCTCCTGTCCTTCTTCTCCAGCACGCTCCGCTGCATGGCGGCGAGGTTGCCGGAGATCGCCCGGAAATCGGAGCTTACCATCCTGTTGGTCACCTCGGCGTAGATCTGGGTCGTGGAAATGTGCTTGTGCCCGAGTATCTTGGAGAGCGCCTCGATGGTGCCGCCGTTGCAGAGATAGACGGTCGTGGCGAAGGTGTGGCGGCTTAGGTGGAAGCCGATCTCCTTGTGGATGCCGCAGGCTTTGGCTATCTGTTTGAGGTGCCTGTTGCACACGCTGTTGCTGGGCATGGGAAACACGAGGTCGCCTCCGGCAAGCCCTTTGTAACGTTCTATCAGCTCCTTGGCAATCTCCATGAGGGGGACGTTGCTCGACACACGGGTCTTGGTGCGCCGGGTGATGATCCATTCCTCGCCGTCGAAGTCCATGCGCTGTATCTTGTCATGGGTGAGCGTCTTTATGTCAATGTAGCTAAGCCCGGTGAAACACCCGAAGAGGAACATGTCCCGCACGAGGTTGGTCTGTTTCTTGACGAACACGGCGTTAGCCAAGGTGCGCAGCTCCTCCTCCGTGAGATAGCCCCGGTCGGTCTCCTGCATCTCAAGGCTGTACTCGCCGAAGGGGTCGGTGCGGACGATGCCCCGCCGCCAAGCCTTGTCGGTCAGGCTGAGCAGGGGCATGGTGTATATCCAGAGGGTGTTGGCGCTCAATCCCTTCTCCACCCGCAGGTACTTGTCGAAATCGGTGATGATCTCCTTGGTCAGCTCCTTGTAAGCCATGTCGGTGCGCTTCTTCTTCTCCCAAAGGAAGGTCTTGAAATGGTTGTAAACAGCCAGATACTTGTTGTAGGTGGACTTGGCTCGCTGCCCTTTCTCCACCATCGCCCCGAACTCCTTGTTCATATTCTCGAAGTCTTTCAGTATGCAGTTCTCCATCACGCCGACACCGAGGAAGGCGTTGCGCAATTTCTCGGCGGTGACGAAATCCTCTTCCCGGAGGATGCGGTGGTAGTGGTTGGTGAGCCGGGCGGAGACCTCCTTCAGTTGCCCGTTTATCTCGTTTGCCTCGGCGGACTTGCCTTTCGCCTTGCCGTTCTCCCAGAGGTCGGGAGTGACGAACAGCTTGGTTCCCACCGCCTTGTCATCCCCGTCAACGGAGATTTTCACCATGATGGGGGCTTTCCCGTCCCGGTTTCTCACTGCGGATCTCTTGATGTAGAACGAGGTCGCAAACGTACTTCTCTTTGTTTCCATAACTCTAAAATTTTCGTTTCTAAAGGTAGTTACTTATTTCTTACCAAGAGCTATGCAAAACAAGGCAAAGCGATGAAACAGAACTTGTTATGCTGTATATACCCCGTTTCGGAATCGGTAGCTGTTTAGTAGCCGAACTTTGTCCGAAAGGGGTGTTTTCAGGCTTTTTATGCCGAAGCCTGCTTCAACCCGCCCTGCATACAAGATGCTGACCTGCATTTATTTATGTAGAACTTTGCATTTCTTTGCGCCTTATGCCGATTTTTTAAATAAAAAGAAATCACTCAATGCTGGGCCTATTTATGGGACAGGGGAAGGCGTAGCACACTCAAAACGCTGGTATGTTGCTTTGGTTCGGATGCACCATGAAAAGAAGGTTTCCGAGCATCTGGACAAGATGGGTATCGAGAATTTCGTTCCCGTTCAACAGGAGTTCCACCAATGGAGCGACCGTCGCAAGCTGGTCACCTCCGTCTTGCTTCCTATGATGGTCTTCGTACACGTTGACCCTAGGGAACGCATGGAAGTCCTGAGTTTTTCTACTGTGAGCCGTTACATGGTGATGCGCGGCGAGAGTAGTCCTGCCGTAATTCCTGACGAGCAGATGGCCCGTTTCCGTTTCATGCTTGATTATTCTGAAGAATCGATCAGCATGAACAGTGCCCCTTTGGCCCGTGGCGAAAAGGTCCGCGTGATTAAAGGCCCCCTGACGGGTCTTGTTGGCGAACTGGTTCATGTGGATGGCAAGAGTAAGATCGCCGTTCGCCTGAATATGCTGGGATGTGCCTGTGTGGATATGCCTGTCGGTTATGTAGAGCCTATTATGGCGGCTGTTTAAGGCGAGGGATATGGATGCTGTTATTTTACAGGAAAACATAGAGGGTTTATTAAATTTGGTACGCATGCTGCTTCCTGGTGGGGGGAGTGCAGGCTGCGTGTATCTGGATGACCTTTCCGCCTTACAACGATCCATCCACAAACAGATAAACGATTTATATTCACAACGGGGGGAGACACCGGAACAGGATGCTACCCTGTGTTTGGCCATCCTTCAGGGATATAATGTGTCGATGTACG
>OGLK01000078.1_pt1 | contig 97657 bp, 68 predicted proteins | sample 1572811 | NCBI WGS metagenome assembly OGLK01 (sample SAMEA2581898, study PRJEB24529) | metagenome | biome: Human gut stool | place: China | collected 2011
CCAGTATTTTAAGTTCAGCAGCATTCGTTTTATAAGAAGCATCTATCTTAGTATCTCCTTGACGGAAATACAATTTAATGGAGTGTCTCTGCTCTTGTGCCAAGACAATATCAGTGCATACAAACAGCAAAAAGACTAAAAGAACATTTCTGTATTTGGACATATATCTGTAGGTATTAGTTGTGATAATTTAATGTTTTTCAGTTTTTCCGCAAAATATATTTCAATCTTGTGTTCCTTTTCCGTTAGCCCTTTCCATTCACCCATATGCCTAAAATTATACACAGAATCTACAGGTTGGTATATTTCTCCAAAAACTAAATCTCCGTGGCAAGCCACAATAATATCATATAATGATATTCTATTTAATGGAATAATCAGTTTATACTGAACAGGGGAGGTAATACTACGGTCTATGAACCCTTTTTGCAGAAGGAGACTCATTGCTTGCCGAAATAAGTGATCATCAAGCGTACAGAACTTTTTTATCTCAGATGAATGTATTCTATACGAGTTAGTATAATCCAATCTCGATAAAATCTGAATAGCACCTATAGTTTTTCTTGAAAACATAATCCTCCTTTCTTTCACTCTCTATAAAAGAGAGTGAAAGAAATATATATAATGCTGATTACTATTCAGATAGTTGTTTGAAAAAAGTATTGTTATAGGATTTGTAGAATAAAACATCATAAATAATTATAATCGCCTAATTATAAGTGATATAAATTAAATAGTGCAACAACTAAAACAGAAACAAAAGAATATGAGTATTTTCTATTTAGACGAACACACATCCTGCCATTATTATAATAAGACAGGGGAAAATAGCTTTAAATATTTTGAAGCGAAAGCAGGAGATTCTTATAATGGGAAGATAAATAACCATTACATCGTATTTCTTCTTAAAGGAAGTGTAAATTTATTGTGTAACGAATTTGAGATGAAGCTATCATCCGGTGAGATGCTATTTATTCATAGGAATACACTCTTAAAGTATTTAACACTTGAAGAAAGTGAATTTGTTATTGCAGTTTTTGAAAATGTTACTAATTTGTGTACAAAAACCGCATTATCACAATTACTGGACGCTAAAAAAACTGTCAAGTATGAGATAAAACCATTTATTATAAAGGATAGATTGCTAATTTTTCTCGAACCATTGGCAATATATCTCAAGGATGGAGCTAAGTGCAGCCAACTTCATGATATAAAATTACAAGAACTTTTTTGGGTATTCAGAGCCTATTATTCAAAGGAAGAATTAGCTTCTTTTTTATACACCATCATAGGAATATCACATAACTTTAGAGATAAGGTATTAAACAATTACACGCATGCCACCACGGTTCAGGAATTGGCAGATCGTTGTGGTATCTCTCTTGGGTCATTTAAAAAACAATTTGCAGCAGAGTTTGGAGAAGCCCCATATTCGTGGATGCAGAAACGGATGGTTAGTGTTATTAAGTATCGATTAGCTGATAACGATCTACCTCTAAAGCATATTATAGATGAACTCCATTTTTCATCACTACCTCAGTTAGTCAGATTCTGTAAGAAATATTTAGGTCAAACTCCGGGTGAGATAAGAAAGCAGATGAAAAGTCGGAATAGTGATAATCAGGATATAGAGGGGAGTCAATAAGATAAGATTTAGAGCCGAAATGGTAACTATGTGCTATGGTTTGCTTCGTATATTTGCAGCGTGATTCAACAAACTCGAATCACGCTATTTTTTTGCATGTAAGTTAATTATTCACTCTCTTTTATAGAGAGTGAAAGAAAACATAGCTATGGCAAAGATAATAAATAATTTAATAACCACTGATAATAAGTTAATTAAATAATCATGCTTGCCACATTGCTATTTAATGTATCCAAAATAGAACGGTCTAATTCTCGAAGATATATTCGAGTAGTTTTTTCAGAAGTATGCCCCAAACATTCACTTATAACAACTATTGATGCACCACTTTCTTTGGCAATCATAGCCCACGAGTGACGGGCAACATATGCGGTAAGAGGGACATCTATTCCTACTATTGCGGCAATTTTTGCTAAGTAGTATCGTATTTTGCAATATTGGCTCCGATAATAAGCATACACTTCCTCCTGCTTACCATCTATTAACAGAGGAAACAAATAGGGTGTTTCATTTTTGTAATCATTTAAAATCTCATTCGCTTGTGCAATTAGTCCTACTTGCATTAATTGTCCTGTTTTATGACGACGATAATAAATTGCATTTTCAGAAATACTGCTCTTTTTCAACATAACTATATCTATAAATGACATTCCACGAGTATAAAAACTAAACATAAAAACATCTCTTGCTATTTTCATTTCAGGCGAGTCAGAAAGATCTAATTCGGCAATCTTTTTAATGATGTTTTTACTTAGAGAACGTTTTATAGTCTTTTCAACTCTAATATCAATATTTGAGAACGGATATTTAAGGGTAAGCGAAAACTCCCTGCATCCTTTTCTATATACAGCTCTTATATTATGCAAATAAAAACCGATCGTATTATCGCTTATTTTCGACATAGATAAACTGTTTTGGTATTTATTTATAAAATCTTCTGTTATTTCGCAAAACTTAAAATCTCTAATGCCCATATATTTTTGTACCGAATTGAGAGTAGATTGATAAGCCCTTGCCGTTCCACATTTACCCAAAGCATTTAAATTCTCTATCTGAGAGTTGAAATATTGATAAAATCCGGCTCTGACAGTTCCTGATTGATACAGTTTCATAATATCATCAATATCATATTCTTGCTTTTCTTTTTCCAAAATAGATATTACATTGAATAATTGAAGTTTAATTTCTTTGTATTTTTTATTCATCTTTCTAATTTTCCCTAACGGGTAGCTGTGTTCGCAGGAAGAGTGAACTTTCTCTTTTATGGGATCAAACAATTCCGTAGGAATACTAAAACCCGGATAAATAACTCTTTTTTTTCGTTTGTGAAGAATTTGAATAACCAAAGGATAACCACCGTTTTTGTAACATCGTCCTTTTACTAACACTGTTTTTACTGTTGCCATATAATTAATACATTTCTAATTTATTAGAGTAAATATACGGCAGAATGGGTGTAAAAGAAGTATGTGTGAGAATAATTAATTTTGTAGTACTAGAAGCTTTGACAAAAATAATAATGTTTGTTGTAAAAGATAAATGCAAGATGACTGCAGATTTTAAGTGATTTTGAATTATTAATTATTCTCATCTCATTTTACCTTTCGGCGTGCCACTTTAATCCAAATTGAAGCCACAAGTACGCAGTTAAGTTTGAGATGTAAAATCTTCAAAATCTTTACTTTAGTTTTGCCCTCGCATCAATGTCGATGCAACTAAAATAAAGATTTTATGAATGAGAAAATCAAAGAGAACGACGTTCTTTTAGTCAAAGAACCGGAGGCACAGAATTTAAAAGTGGTGGCAGGCACACACGAGGACGGCAGTATAAAAACTGTTACTCCCGACAAAGCCAACGAACCCGACTTTATGAAGATCGACAAGCACTCCAATGTGCTGGAGAACTTCTTTGCCAACTTTCTGCGTCAGTACAAAAACCCTACACATTTCAGTTTCTTTCGTGGTTCAGCGGAAAATATCGAGAGCAATGCCACCGTATTGGAGGGGATGCTTAAAAATCCGGAACAGGAGATGAACCGTCAGGCTTTGGATTCTGTGCGTATCAACCCACAAGAGTTTGCACAAGCTCCGCAGGAGAAGCAGGGCTATGCACCTATCGACCCCGAACGTATTGATTGGGCACAGTTAGAGAGTATCGGAGTGACACGAGAGAGTCTTGAAAAGAGTAAAGCGATGGATGCGATACTCAACTATCGTAAATCACCTTCACTTGTTCCCCTTACCTTAAAGATAGGTGATATGACTATTCGCACCGAAGCACGACTCTCGCTCAAAGAGATCGAGGACGGACGTATTGTGCCAAGTATCCACGCCATTCAGAAAGAGCCGCAACTTGACCGCCCCTTTTATGGACACACCTTTACGGATGAGGATAAAAAGGCTCTACTTGCCACAGGAAACCTCGGACACCTCATTGATCTTAAAATTCCCGGCAAGGAGGATGTTCGTGCCTTTGTCAGTGTTGACAAACTAACCAATGATATTGTAGCTTTGGATGCCCGAAAACTTCGTATTCCCGACGAGGTTAAAGGGGTAACACTCTCTCCACAGCAGAAATCGGAGTTATCGGAGGGTAAAGCTATTTTCGTGGAGGGTATGACCGCAAAAACAGGAAAGAATTTTAGTGCCACTCTGCAACTGAATGCAGATAAACGTGGTATAGAGTTTCAATTCGGCAAGTCGCTCAAGGAGTCACAAAAAGAGCATCAACAACCCCGTCAAACACAGCATACACAAGCTGAGCAAACAGCAAAAATATTGCGTGTACCGGATAAAATGCTGGGACGAGAGGTGTCACCCGAAGAACAGAACCGTCTCAAAGCGGGTGAGACGGTCTATATGACAGGTCTGCTCGATAAAGCGGGACAACCGTTCAATGCCTATGTCAAACCTAACTTCGAGCAGAACAAGTTTGACTTCCTCAAATGGAATCCCGACAAATCCAAATCCAAAGAGGTTACACCCGATAACGCATCTAAAACACAAGTGGCTGTCAACTCCGAAGGTAAAACCAACGAGGCTACCAAGAATGTAAAAGAACCTTTGACTCAAGGACAGAGTGAGCCTACGGCTCAGCAGGAGCAACAAGAGCAGAGACGCAAAGGCATCAAGATGTAAACCACACACCACTAAATCCAAAACAATTTAAAGTATTACAGTATGAAAGTTATCATAGCAGAAAAACCGAGCGTAGCACGGGAGATAGCCCGAATAGTCGGTGCAACTGAAAAACAAAACGGATATATACAAGGCTCAGGGTATGCCGTTACGTGGGCATTGGGGCATCTGGTGGGGCTTGCCCTGCCGGAGGCTTACGGTATCAAAGGATTCAATCGTGAAAATCTACCTATTTTACCCAAGGTATTTACCCTTATCCCTCGACAGGTTCGTGAAGGGAAACTGTATAAGGTAGATTCCGGTGTGGCAGCTCAACTTAAAGTAATAGAGGAACTCTTTAACAGGTGCGAGCATATTATCGTTTGTACCGATGCAGGACGTGAGGGTGAGCTTATCTTCCGATACATCTATGAATATTTGGGTTGTGCAAAGCCTTTTGACCGTCTTTGGATCAGTTCACTAACAGAAAAAGCGATCCGTGAGGGGTTTGCCAAACTCAAATGCGGAGCGGAGTATGACAATCTATACTATGCCGCCCGTGCCCGTAGTGAGGCAGATTGGCTGGTGGGACTGAACTCCACACAAGCTATCAGCATTGCCGCAGGACGTGGAACATATTCACTCGGTCGTGTTCAGACTCCTACGCTGGCGATGGTATGCTCCCGCTATCTCGAAAACAAACGCTTCACGCCACAACCTTATTGGCAGATGAACCTCTGCGTAGGTGAAGGAGATGCTATTATCCGCATTCCATCCAAAGATAAATGGTTTGATAAGCAACAAGCAGAGGAGCTTTTTCAACAGATAAAAGTCACTGAAAGGGCAACGGTTGAAAAGGTGGAACGTAAGGAGACACACGAAGAGCCCCCACTACTATACGACCTTACTACACTGCAAAAGGAGGCGAATACCAAGCATGGCTTTTCCGCTGACCAGACACTATCCATTGCACAGCATCTTTATGAGAGTGCCTACATCACCTATCCACGTACCGGGAGCCGTTACATTTCGGAGGATGTCTACAATGAACTGCCCCAACTTATTGCTGTTTTGCGTCATCACCCTATGTTGGGCGGCTATGCCAAAGGACTCTCGGAGTTGAACCGTAGATCGGTGGATGATAAAAAGGTAACCGACCACCACGCTCTTCTCATTACCGAGAACTCTCCAAAAGAGCTAAAAGCGGAGGAGCAGATTATCTACACGATGATTGCAGCTCGTATGCTTGAATCCTTCTCACCAAAGTGCGTAAAGGATGTTACCACTATTACCGCCATCTGTGCAGATGTGCCGTTTGTTCTCGAAGGAAGCATTATCAAAAAACAGGGCTGGCGTAAAGTGTTGTGCGAGAAGCAGACCAAAGAGGATGAGGAAAACGAAGTAGTTATCCCAAATCTGCAAGAAGGTGAAATACTCTCTGTACGTGCGCTGTCAATGACAGAAAGTATGACAAAACCTAAACCTCTGCATACAGAGGCATCGTTGCTCGGAGCAATGGAGACCGCAGGAAAGGAGTTGGAGGATGAAGAGCTGAAATATGCAATGAAAGATTGTGGCATCGGCACTCCGGCTACTCGTGCAGCTATTATTGAAACTCTGTTTAATCGTGAATATATGGTGCGTCAAAAGAAGTCACTCATTCCTACTGAAAAGGGACTTGCCATCTATGGCATTGTAAAGGATATGAAAATAGCCGATGTACAGATGACAGGTCAATGGGAAGCGGAACTTGCCAAGATTGAAAACGGCGATATGCGAGACTGCGATTTTAAACAGGGGATCGAGGTTTACACCTCACAAGTGGTAAAGGAATTGCTATCCTCTAAAGTTCTCTATCCGGGAATGAGCAATCAGCTCTCTTGTCCTCGATGCTCCATAGGAAAAATGGCATTTTACCCCAAAGTTGTTAAATGCGATAATCAGGATTGTGAACTTCCGCTATTTCGCACCATAGCAGGAAAATCACTCTCGGACAGCCAACTGACTGAGCTTATCACCAATGGTGAAACAGGCGTGATAAAAGGCTTTAGTTCAAAGGCAGGCAAACCGTTTGATGCTTCACTCTCATTGGATGCCGAGTTTAAGGTCTGTTTCGAGTTCCCTAAAAATAAGAAATCGTCTAAACGCCGTAGGTAATATCCCAAAAAACCTCTATCTTTGCCACTAATGAAGTAGTCATAAACAGCTCATACTGTTTTTACTGCGGATTTAGTGGTGGCACTTCGGGAGGGATACCCGAAGTGCTTTTTTATTATTCATAACCCACTAAATCAACAGTTTTATGACAACCATACAGTTTTCATACTATGAACTCTCCCTGCTGTCTTTTCTCAGAGAGAGCCACCCCGACAAATCAGACGATACCGATTTTATCCACACTCGTGCCGAGATGGCATCCGCCGCACACGCCGATGCCTTTGATGCCGGACACTCACAAGTAGAGTGTGCCGACATCGCATCACAAGTGCTCTATCAAGGGCTGCACTTCTCCAAACACGACACACTTGTGTCGGTGTTATGGAACGAGTTTTCAGCGGACGTACCTACCGACGAAGCCAAAACGGTTGCCATTCGTTTGCAACCAATGATGGAGGAGGTATTCGCTAAATATTCATTCTCCGATTCCTTTGGTTACTCGGTAGAGTACACTTCGCTTTACACGGAACTGACAGGAGCCATTCAACTAAAATTGGAGGAAGATGGCTGCCTATAATAAAAAGGCTCATATAGGAGCCAATATAGAAGCGATAAAGGTAGCCTTTACGCTTAGTCGTGAAAAACGTCCTGCCACAGCCCAAGAGCTTGTAACTCTCAAAGGTTATAGTGGATTTGGCGGACTGAAATGTATTCTCTCCCCGGCAAGCAGTGCCACGGATATTACCTATTGGAGTGGTTCAGAACAAGAACTGTTTCCTTTGGTAATGGAACTCCACGAGGTAATTAAAGAGAACACCTCTTCCGATATGCAATATCGACAATACGTACAGAGCCTTAAAAACTCTGTTTTGACGGCTTTCTATACTCCGACACCTGTGGTAGAAAGTATTGCAAGGTCTTTACGGGAGATAGGTATTACCCCCTCACGCATTCTTGACCCATCGGCAGGATTAGGAGAGTTTGTAACTGCTTTAAAGAGCATTTCAAATGATGATAGCTCTATTTTTGGTTATGAGAAAGATATTCTAACCGGGCAGATGCTATCGGCTCTGCATCCGCAGACAAATGTACGTATTCGTGGATTTGAGGAGATAGAGAAAAAGTTTAACGGCTATTTTGATATAGTATCCTCTAATATTCCATTTGGAGACGTGGCGGTCTTTGACCCACAGTTTATCCAAAATACAGATGCCGCCCACAAGCAGGCACGGATGTCGTTACACAATTATTTCTTTGTCAAAGGAGTTGACACGCTTCGGGAGGGAGGAGTATTGGCTTTTATTACGTCGCAAGGGGTGATGAACGCCCAAAGTAACGAGCCGGTGCGAGAGTGGTTGATGAATAACTGCAACCTTGTGTCGGCACTTCGCCTACCTAATAACCTCTTTTCCGAAAATGCGGGAACAGATGTGGGTAGCGATTTGATTGTCTTGCAGAAAAATTCACTCAAAACAGAGTTGTCGGAAGACGAGAAGCGATTTATAAAAACGACTCAACGCCCCAGCGGAGTGATGTGGAACACCTACCATCGGAACTTGTCCCGTGCGGTACATTCATCATGGAAGCAAGACACAGACCCCTATGGCAAACCTGCCATTATCTTCAAACACGAGGGCGGAGCTGATGGCATCGCAGCCGATATGCGTAAAATGCTATCAGAAGATTTTGCTAAACGTTTAAATCTTGAACTGTACAACCAAAATGGTGTGAGGGTGGAAAATCCAAAGGTTGCAGCTACGGTATCTACTACAGCGGTAGAAAAAGCGGAAACGTTGACTGCATCCACACAACAGCAGAAGCCCGAACTAACAGTAAAAGCCTCACCTCAAACAACTCTTTACAATCTTTTTGGTGAGGTGGTGGAGCAGAAAACACCAAAGAAAAAAGCCACGACAAAACCGTCACCGCAACAAACCTCACCTAAAATAAGTCCTATCGGTCTGCAAGACACGGGAGAGCTCTGGTGGCAACAAGATAAGGAGAAAGGGATGCAGCCACGCACATACGAAGGGCTGCGAGGAGAGCATATCAAGGAGGGTTCTTTAGTCTCTTCTGATTTGCAAGTGGGCGTGTTTGCAATGAATATGGAGGATAAAGCGGTATTTCAACCACTTGACCTATCCACTGAGGACAGACACAAGGCGTTGCTATATATGGATATTCGCAACACCTACCACGCACTTTACTATTACGAGACCCAACGACAGGATGAGAACTCTTCACTCAGAGAGCATCTCAATGATTATTACGACCGCTTTGTTAAACATTACGGCTACCTGAACGACCGCAAAAATCTGGATCTTATTAAAATGGATGCAGGTGGACAAGAGATGCTCTATCTAGAAAGAAAAATAGATGGAAAGACAATCAAAGCCGACATCTTTTTACAACCGGTATCATTTAACCAAAATGAGATTACATCTGTGGATACTGCTCGTGAGGCTCTTTCTGCATCACTCAATAAGTTTGGAGGAGTGGATGCCGAATATATGGCTTCGCTGCTTGCGGACAGTTCCGAGGAGGAGGTCTTGCAGGAACTTCACGGACAGGTGTATTATAACCCTCTTGTGAATTGTTACGAGATTGCCGAAAAATTTATATCGGGAAATGTGGTGGCAAAAGCAGAGGATATAGAACATTATCTACTGAGCAACCCCGATGACACACGTGCCACAGCTTCACTTCTGGCACTAAAAGATGCTGTGCCAACGCCCATAGAGTTTCGGGAGTTGGATTTTAATTTCGGCGAACGTTGGATACCTACGGGCATTTACTCCGATTATGCTTCGCATCTTTTTGATACGGAGGTTGCTATACACTATAATTCGAGTGCCGATGAGTTCTCTGTTAAGTCAAGTCACTACAATGCCAATATCTGGAATAAATACGCTGTGCGAGGACAACATCGTACCTATGATGGCGTTTCCTTGATGAAACACGCCTTGCTAAACACCTCACCCAATATTACCAAAACGATTTTAGTCGATGGTAAAGATGTTAAGGTGCGTGATACCGAGGCAATACAGATGGCAAACTCGAAGATTGATGAGATACGTGGCGGTTTTGGAGAGTGGCTTGAAAAGCAAAACGACGATTTTAAAGAGCGTTTGACAAAACTATATAACAATAAGTTCAACTGCTTTGTGCGTCCTCGCTACGACGGTTCGCACCAAACATTCCCTGATCTCGACCTAAAAGCTCTCGGTATTAAGGATTTATACAGTAGTCAAAAAGATGCCGTATGGATGCAACTTTTAAACGGCGGGGCAATTTGTGACCACGAGGTGGGGGCTGGTAAAACACTGATAATGTGTGTGGCAGCTTATGAGATGAAACGTTTGGGGCTTGTGAGTAAACCAATGATTATCGGGCTTAAAGCCAATGTACAAGAACTTGCCCATACATTCCGAACCGCTTATCCCAACGCTAAGGTTCTTGCTCCGGGTAAAGATGACTTTACTCCAGATAAGCGGGAGCGCATATTCAACGACATCAAAAATAATAACTGGGACTGTATTGTGCTTACACACGATCAGTTTGGTATGATACCGCAGTCTGATGATATTCAACAGCAAATTTTGCAGGCAGAGTTGGATAGTGTAGAGGAAAACTTGGAGCTACTGCGTCAGCAAGGGCGGAACATTTCTCGTGCTATGGAGAAAGGACTCCAAAAACGACAATCCAATTTGGAAGCAAAACTCAAAGAGATTCAATATCGGATTGAGCAAAATAAGGATAATGTAGTTGATTTCAAAACGATGGGTATAGACCATCTGTTTGTAGATGAGAGTCATCAATTTAAAAATTTGATGTTCAACACACGCCACGACCGTGTGGCAGGACTTGGCAATTCGGAAGGTAGCCAGCGAGCACTAAATATGCTTTTCGCTCTTCGCACCATTCAAGAGCGTACAGGTAGAGACTTGGGAGCAACGTTTTTGTCGGGAACAACCATTTCCAACTCCCTTACAGAGTTGTATCTGCTTTTCAAATACCTACGTCCAAAAGAGTTGGCAAGGCAAGGCATTAAGACTTTCGATGCGTGGGCTGCTATTTTTGCCAAGAAGACCACCGACTATGAGTTCTCTGTCACCAACGAGATTGTGCAGAAAGAGCGTTTCCGCTACTTCATTAAAGTGCCGGAATTAGCGGCTTTCTATTCCGAGATTACCGACTACCGCACTGCCAAAGATATTGGTATCGACCGCCCCGAAAAGAGCGAGATTATGCACAACATACCGCCTACGCCACAGCAGGAGGTGTTTATCGCCAAGCTCGTTGAGTTTGCCCGTACCGGTGATGCGGAGCTGCTCGGACGATTGCCACTATCCGAAAGTGAGGAGAAAGCCAAGATGCTTATAGCCACCGACTATGCACGTAAAATGTCACTTGATATGCGTATGATAGACCCTGAAAGGTACAGCGACCATATCGACAACAAGGCTTCTCATTGTGCTGCCAAAATTGCCGAATACTACCGCAAATATGATGAGCAGAAAGGCACTCAATTTGTATTCTCAGACCTTGGTACTTACAAGCCGGGTGAGTGGAACCCATACTCCGAAATCAAACGCAAGTTGGTGGAAGATTACGGCATACCAGCCAATGAGATACGTTTCATCCAAGAGGCGAAGACAGACAAGGCTCGAAAGGCGATGATAGAGGGTATGAACCAAGGTAATATACGTGTGTTGTTTGGCTCTACCTCGATGCTCGGAACGGGTGTTAATGCACAGAAAAAAGCCGTTGCGGTCCATCATTTGGACACGCCGTGGCGACCTTCAGATCTACAACAACGTGATGGAAGAGCAGTTAGAAAGGGTAACGAGGTTGCTAAATTATATGCTGACAACAAAGTGGATGTGATTATCTATGCAGTAGAAAAGTCGTTAGACTCCTACAAATTCAACCTCCTGCACAACAAGCAACTCTTTATCGAACAGTTGAAAAATAATAGAATGGGAAGCCGTACTATTGATGAGGGCAGTATGGACGAGAAGTCGGGTATGAACTTCTCCGAATACGTGGCGATACTATCAGGCAATACCGACCTATTGGAAAAAGCGAAATTGGAAAAGAAAATTACAGCCTTGGAGAGTGAACGTCAAGCCTTCTCACGCAGTAAATGGACATCTGAGACCAAACTCAAAGATATTAGAAACACAACAGAAAGTAATAATCAAATTATAGACCGCCTTAAAACGGATTGGGATATTTTTAATAGTCGTGTACAGGTGGATAGCGAGGGAAATAGATTAAATCCCATTACGTTAAATTGTGTAGAAGGTAGCGATCCTAAAAACATTGGAGCAAGATTATCTGAGTATGCCGAGAAAGCCCGTACACAAAATTCAGACTTTAATATCGGTTCGCTATACGGATTTAATATTGTGGTAAAAACAGAGTCTTCAGCCAGTGACTTGTTTGAGATGACGCAAAATCGTTTCTTTATTATTGGAGAAAGTGGCATTCATTACAGCCACAACAATGGTAAAATAGCGGAAGATCCGGTGCTTGCTTCGATGAACTTTCTAAACGCTTTGGATAAAATCCCAAAATTGATTGAGAAATACATATCAGACAACGAGAAAGTTGCGAAAGATATTCCGGTACTTGAGAGTGTTTTGAGCAGCACGTGGAAAAAGGAGGATGAACTCAAAGAACTCAAAACAGAACTTTCTATCCTTGACCGCAAGATACAACTATCACTCAAACCTATAGAGCAGGGGGAACAACATGGAGAACAGCAGCAGGAACAGGAAGAGGTTATCGGACAGCCTCACCAGATTATTCCGTCTGCCACGGCTTCCGTTGTCAGCCGTGAGCCGTCACAAACAGGTAGGCAGTCGGAAAACTTCGGGCAGAGCATCGCATACGCTGCACAGCCCTCAAAGGCTGACGGTGAGCCGTCAACGCATATATATAGTGAACAATCGTATCAGCCATTGCCACAGAGCAAAGGCTATAAACTCTAAAACTATAAACCACCCACAGAACCGAATTAACGGTACAGTGGGTGGTTTATTCATTTATGAAAAATCCGCCCTATCTCACGACAGTACGGATTTTATTAATTATAAACAATAAAGAAATCACTTCTTTTTTCTTACTCTTTTACGTTTTAACTTCTCATCAAAGTGCTTTTTCATAAAGGCAAGTATGTCAGACTCTTTGTACCACGTCTTATGAAATAGTGGATAAGAGACCAATCCTTCATCCTTGTAGCGTTGTAGGGTTCGTTTGGATATGTTCAACAATTGACATACCTCTTGATAGTCAAGCAGTGGTTCTCCATCGTAGGTGGGACGTTTGGGAGTATGGGATACAACATCTGCCAACTCGTCAAGGCGTTCCATAATACGCTCCATCCAATCCTCAAAAGTCGATTTATCTAATAGTTCCATTTCTCTTTGTGACTTTAAGTTTAAAGTTGCGATGCAGTTCCAATAAATTTTTAGGGTTACAATATAATATTCCATCACAAATTGCCTGCTCTATATCAGCAAGGTCATAGTAGCAACGATTATAGATAATCTTATAATTTATACGGTCATTACTTCGTAGGCGTTGTAGAGTACGAGTACTTATACCCAACAATTCTGCGACCTCTTCACTTGTGATGAGTTGCACACTACGCTGCTCCTTCTGTTGTCGGTATTTCTGTTGCTTTACATATTGCAGAATGATGTCTACCTTGGCTATCAATTCTTGATACGCTTTGCTCTCTATTGTTATAATCTCCATAACTGTTTCCTTTATGATTATGGTGCGAAGTTCGGTTATTCCGATAAGGCGTATTCAATGGTTATTAATAACTTAGGTGTGATTTTTTTGCTGTATTTTTTTGAGATAGCCACTCTTACCCAAATTAGTGCCACAAGTACGCAGTTAAGTCCAAACTATATGATAATATAAAGGCTACAGCTACCTTTGCTCAAAATATAATCAACAACAAAATAAATTATGGAAATAATAACGATTGAAAAAAAGGTCTTCGAGGCAATGTTAGAGCAACTGGGCAGGCTGACTAAACAAATGGATGCTCTCTCGCGCGAGACAGACGAAAAACGTATGAGTAAATGGCTGGATAACCAAGATGTGTGTATGGCGTTAGGAGTAAGTTTACGAACACTACAAACATATAGGGACACTCGGCAACTACCATATACACAGATAGGCTATAAGATATTTTATCGCCCCGATGACGTGCAGAAAATGATGCAGAAAACAGACTCACCGTAATAAAAATCCAACACCACTAAAATCCAAAAAAGTATGAGTAATGAAGTAATGACGAAGGTTAATGATGAGATTAAACAGTTTTTTATCTCAATCGAGCGGATGATGAAAATTGTTGATGTTGTCCGCAAGAAAAACCGTCCACTATTGAGTGGACACCGTTATTTAACGGATGCAGAACTCTCAAAAAGGCTTAATGTAAACCGAAGAACCTTGCAGGAATATCGTAATTCAGGTAAGATACCTTATATTAAGTTGGGCGGAAAGGTTCTATATCGGGAAGAAGATATAGAATACATCTTACAACAAGGTTATCGTAGCTACGAAAAATTGTAACACGAAAACAGACCTCAAAACGTGCATACGAATTGAGGTCTGTTTTTTTTGTGCTCATTCAACAAAGATTTTTTCTTGACGGGTAATATATTACAATATCCGGTTCCGAGACTCTATCTGCTAAAGTCTGTTTGCGTGTTGTCCACTTGCGAAAAATATCCGCTTGTGGCGACTGAATACGGAAAGCGAGAAAAGTAATCATTTCAAGGTTGTATAATGTGATTGATCCCCCATCAAAATGATGTAAATGTGTCACGTCTTGTTCTCGCAGGAGTTTTTTCTTGAAGATAGAGCGTATATTGCAGCCTATTTTACTGACAAACACCCCAAAAAGGTCGGCTAACTGGTGTTGAGAAAGCCATACATTTCCTTGCGATAAACTAAGGTGTACTGTTTTATCTGTTATTCTAATTTGACCTCTTTCCATTATTGTATCTGTTAAAGGGTTATACTAAATTGCTCAATACCTTGTAACTTTTCAGAGAGTGCAGACATATCCCGACTCTCTTTTTCATGGGTAATTTTAGCATAAATCTGAGTGGTTTTTATGCTTGTATGCCCCAACATTTTAGAGAGTGTTTCAATAGGCATTCCATTAGTCAGACAAATTTCCGTTGCCATTGTATGCCGGCTAACATGCCAAGAAACAGCCTTTTCAATACCGCAAGCTGATACTATTTTCTTTATATTTATACGGCAGGTTGAATAGTTTGGAACAGGTAATAATTTGTGATCTTCAGACATCCCCTCATATTTATCAATAATCATTTTAGGTATATCAAGCAACATAATATTTGATTCTACACCTGTCTTTTGTCTACGTGTCATTATCCACAACTTACCGTCAAATGAGGTCTGAATATTATCTTTTGTAAGGTTTTTCATGTCACTGAAACTAAGTCCTGTAAAACAACAAAAAACATACAAATCACGTATAAGCTCCATTTGTTTTTTATTGAACTTAGCATCCAACAATAGCTTGATTTCATCTTTGGTAAGATAGCCTCTATCCACACTTTCCATACCTATTTCATAACCTGCAAATGGATCTCGAACAATCCATCCGTTGTTTTGGGCAATGGTAATCATTCGACGCAGGGGCATCATGTAAATCCATACGGTGTTGTGTTTGCAATTCTTTTCTGTTCTAAGAAATAATTCAAAATCGGTAATAAAGGCAGGTGCAAGCTCTTTCAAAGCAATATCGCTAACACGGTAACGAGTTTTAATAAACTCCTCTAAATGTTTATATACCGTGCAATATTTGTAATAGGTGCTCTTACACTTGATTTTACCAACCTGTTTAGCAAAATCTTCGTTATGCTGGGTAAATACTTTTAATAACGTTTCGTAACGCATTTCCAAACCAAGAAAGGCGTTTTTTACTTTTTCTGCCGTCACATAATTATCTCTATCGGAAATCTCCTTGTATTTTCCATTGATTCCGACGCGGATTTTATCTAAATGTCTGTTTATCTCTAGTGCCAACGAGCTACGTCCCTCAGCACGATTACTTTTCATATCCCACATGGTCGGGTCAATATCCACCTTACTGCTGAATTGTGAAATTGTACCATCAACAGTGACACGACACATCACCGGGACAAGCCCATTTTTCTTTGGGGTGTTCTTTTTGAGGTAGAACAAAACCTTGAAAGTCGAACGCATAACTCAAATTTTTAGTGTTGCAAATTTATTAACTATTGAGTTATTTGTTGCTATGCAAAACATTGGTATTCAATGAATAAAACCCCAAAAGGATTTATTTTGAACTCTCCGCTAATTTTACTACCTTTGCTATCTATTAAAGAGATAAAGGTAGAACAGAAATAGAGGATACATCCCATCAGAATAAACATCGCCTAAACCAATATAGGTAATGAAATAGTAACTGAACTTTGTCCGAACTTGGCATAAAATTGTCTTAGCAAGACTTCCCCAATATTCAGTAAGTCAACCAAACTACCTGAATTACAGTGCTTCCTCTATATTCTGCCTTTTTTCTTTAAATCTGGATTTTTTTTTTGAAAAAGCTGCATTTTTATCATAAACCATTAGAAATCAATACTCTTTATTTGGTAAGGAAATAAGGAAAAATAACCGTTATCAGTGGCAGATAATCTTTTAATTCTGTTCTGAGTATCTTTAATGCCTGTTGAATACGATAATCGACCACCTTAGCAGATACATCCAGTTCTTCTGCTATTTCCTTATAGGTCATGTCCTGATAACGGCTCATTTCAAAGGCAACACGATAAGTCTCCGGCATTTGAGATACCGTTTTTTCGATTTGATTCATCAACTCTTCAGCTATGTAAAAGTCCGGATCCTCAAATACCCCTTGCATTTCCGTTGCCAGCATATGTTCACAGAAACGCCGTTTGGTCTGATTCTTATCAATTAATGCCAGACATTTGTTTTTAACAGACTTGAACAAATAACTCCGCAAAGATATTTCTACAACCTGATACTCTCTGTTTTCCCATAACCAGACCATAATATCCTGAACAATTTCTTCTGCATCTTCCATAGACACATAATACTTGCCAAAAGCACATAATACAGAATAATATTTCAGAAACAAAGCATTAAAAGCCTCTCTATCCCCTTTTTTCATTCGGGAATAAAGTTCAAAATCTTCTGCCACCACCAGTTTATCCATCTAAGTCTTACGATTTTAAAGAATGACTATGCTGTTTACATGATGGCAAATATAATCATTAAAATATAAAATGAAAGACCTTCATCGCATTTTAAGGATAGCTATATATAATAAATATTAGAGGAAGATCTGCTTATATAATAAAAAACATCAACTTAAGCAGACTAATTATTCTTCCCTGCTTACAATCAAAAAACTTACGCATTATGCCAATAAAAAAAGTACAGAGATACCATAGTTCTTACTAGTATCCCTGTACTTTTCTATAGATTTATTTCCTTCTTAGTTAGCCAGAATCGTTATCTCCGCACCGGACGCAAAATCCTGTCCGTTCTGTTCGCTTAAAGCCGTGAAACGGATATAACGTGCCTTCACCGGTTTGTCAAACAAGACTCTCTTTTCTTTGGAGTCCCTTGCGAACGTTCCTTTATTAACAGGCTCTCCCCATTCTTTTCCATCCATGCTGACCTGAATAGAGTAATCCTTGATATTACCGTTTCCTCCATTCTGTCGCGGCAGATAAGTAAAGCCTTTGATTTCTTTGACCTCACCGGCATCCAGATCTACCCAATGCGGGTATTTGGCAACTGTCACCGAATACATGGTATGCCAGATGGTATTCGGATCACCATCAGTCAGATGAGAAGCATCGCCTTCACCCGATTCCTGACTACTGGCGTATACGACTTGCGTCTGAATGCTTTCTATTTTCTCAAACTTCATCGTGCTGCTGATATCCTTACTATCCTTATACCATGCCTTGATCGTACCTCCGTTACGCATAGGGACAGGCTCTGTGTATTCCTGCACTTTTTTACTTCCGTCAATGCTATAACAAATGACAGCATCTTTCTTTGCTGAAGTCAATTCGACCATTCCGGCAGGGGTGCGTGTGATAGACAGAGGAAGATCTCCCGCAGGAGCAACATTGGCAACGACACTCAGTTCCTTACCGGCAGGACGAATGATGAAGCCCATGCTGTGCTGATTGGCAAACACACGGTCGTGTACGAGAGGACCTCCCTGACCACAACTGTTACCACCCAGACCGGTCACTGCACAATCCAAATGCAGATAGGTATCGCCTGCCTTCGGCAACTGATAAGGATGGGAAGCCAAAATCAAGTCGAGAGCCGAGTACTGAAGTGCCGAAGCCGAAAGACGATCGGTAGCTACGAAGACAGCTCCATTCCCTGCCTGATTGGTCAATGCACACCAGCGAACATCTTCGTGATTGCCCATATCCTGAGGTTTTGGGAAGTTTACGAACTCACCTGCTACGCTATTCGTATACTGTTCGATAAACTGTCCGCTCTTACGGTCGGCATAGTTATCTATCGGTCCGCGTCCATAGTAAGTGAAGTTACTGTATTGTTGGGGAACTTTCATCACATAACCCAAACGTGGCAGAACCAAACTTGAACGATTGGAAGTAATGCTAGACTGCAATTCGATAGAACCGTCCGGATACACTGTCCATATCTGGTTAGTGACAAATTTAAAGTCATTGCTACCGAATTTTCTGTCGGTCAGTTCTTCGATGCTATTCTTACCGGAGCTTGTACCACCCTTAATGCGTGCGGCATTCGGTGCCTGAGATTCTACCGTAAAACTTAATACCAAAGTGCCATTGTCTTTATTCAGTACTTTATATTCAGTTGCTTTATGAATCAGATTGTGCAAACCATGTTCGAACCAGGGGGCATAGAACCAGTTATCATTGTTTGTAAAAGCACGGAGAGCATCGAGCTTCGGACCGTTGCCATCGGCGATAACAGTCTCGTTGCCATACTTCAGACTGTAGATACTTCCGGTTTGCGGGTCAAATATGGCTTCAAAGTCAGCTCCCTTTATAAGGATGCGCTTCGTATCCTTGTCCAGTATGAATCCATCCAGTTTTGCTGCACCGGCAGTTACTTCACTGATGGACGGGCGATCCGTAGCCTCCTTTATCAAAATCTGTTCCTCTGCCATCGGAAAGCCTTTGGCAGCCCAAGGTCTTTGATCTTTCAGTATAAACTGTAGTTTCATAAAGTACTCAGCATCTTTCTTAAGAGGGGCATGATCATACGGCAGAGTGATCTGTGCACGTTGGCGTGGAGCTATATTGATATCCATCGGTTTACCGGTCATTATCGGTTTACCGTCTTCATAAAGCGAATATACCAACTGGTAATCTTCCGCCAAGTTCTTAAAGTAGTACTTATTGAAGATCTCAAATACCCCCTTTTCTGTATCTATTGCCTTTACGCCGATGTGCTGATATACCTTTTTCACTTCATAGTACTGAGGCTTCGGTTCAAGGTCACCAAACACGATGCCGTTCATTACAAACTGACCATCATTGGGAGTATCGCCAAAGTCTCCGCCGTAAGCCAGATAACGGACACCCGTCTTCGGGTCATAATTGTACATAGACTGGTCTACCCAATCCCAAATGGCACCTCCACAGAAGAAATTGGTCGACTCCATAGCTTCCCAGTAATCTATCAGATTACCGCAGGCATTCCCCATTGAATGGGCATATTCGGATATATGGAACGGATACTTGATATCATATTTCCCCTGCACGGCCCCACGTACCCAGCCGATAGACGGATATTGGTTGGAACCTATATCTACAATGTCATTATTACGCTCATATTGCACAGGACGGGAAGTATCAAACTTCTTCAAAGCATCATAAGCCGCCACAAAGTTCTTGCCCGGTCCGGCTTCATTGCCCAACGACCAGATAACAATAGAAGGATTGTTAACATTGGCACGCACCATTTCCATCACACGTGCCACGTGCGCATTTTTCCATTCCACCGGATGAGAGAGGGAGGCAGCACCATAATAATATTCGTGCGATTCTATATTCGCCTCATCTTCGAGATAAATACCGTATTTGTTGCACAGGAAATACCAATACGGATCATCCGGATAATGTGAATTACGTACATGATTGATGTTGGCACGCTTCATCAGCATAATCTCTTTTTCCATCATCTCACGGGTAATGGCGTGCCCTACTCCCGGATTGGATTCGTGGCGGTTCACTCCTTTCAGTTTGACCGTCTTTCCGTTCACATAATAATAACGTCCGGCAAGTCCGAATTCATCTTCGGAGGCAGGAGTATCCTTAATCTCCACTTTGCGGAAACCGACAATGGTGGAAACCATTTCAACGGTTCTGTTCTTCTTATCCTTCAATTCGGCTACCAACGTGTAGCGATACGGAAATTCAGCCGACCACTTATTAGGAGCCTTTACCTTAAGAACAGTCTGAACACTACCGGTTTCATTCGGAGCGATTTTGTCGATCACAGGAGATAAGAATCCATCTACCAAGGTATTCTCATCAGAATACAGTTTGTTGGCATATAAAGAGTAATATACCTTGTAGTCTTTGATGGCTTTCTTATCCAGATTACGGATTTCGGCATTGACAGTCAGCGAACCGTCCGTATAAGTCGCATCCAAATCGGGTGTGGCAACCAAGTCACGGAAATGAACTTTGGGAACCGAGTACAAGGCAACCGTACGGAAGATGCCCGGCAGACGGAACATATCCTGCGCTTCGAGGAAGGAACCGTCCGAACTACGATACACTTCGGCGGCTACGGTATTCTTGCCTTTCTGTAAATAGGGAGTGATATTGAAATTAGCGGCATTACGCGAGTTCTTGGAGAAACCTACGTACTGACCGTTGATCCACAGGTAGAAGAATGAATCGACACCATCGAAGCTGATAAAGACTTCGCGTCCGTCCCAGTCCTGCGGGATTTCGAAATCACGGCGGAAGGAACCTACTTCGTTCCGATCCTTGTAAGTAGTCCAGTTGGCAGGAGGAGTACGCATCACGCCTCCGCGCCAGTCATCCACCTTCACGCTGTGCTGGAAGATTACCGGTTGGTTGACGTAGATAGGCGTTCCGTACTTCTGGCTTCCGTCCTTTTGAATGCCATAAATATTCCAGTTTGAAGGCACGGGAATCGCATCCCATGAGCTGACATCATACTCAGTCTGATAGAAATCTTTGGGGCGGGAGTCGGGGTCGGGTGCCCAGTGAAACTTCCAGTCACCGTCAAGTGACTGCCAATACTTACTGTTTTCCGGCAATACCTTGCGGGCATTATCCAAATGCTGGAACGGAAAGAAATAAGCATGCGGCTGCTCTTTGTTGAGCGCCAGGTTTTCGGGAGATTCCCACTCTTTTCCTGTAGGAGCATTCACCGAACCATAGGTGAATCCTTCTAACGGTTGGTCTGCAAAGCTCTGTATTGACAAACTACAACACAAAAGCCCGGTTAATAAGGTTTTGTTCATCAGGTGTTAAAGTTAACAATTGGTTATTAATTAGGGTATAGTTATCGGGGGTAAATGTTCGGTCGTTTTTCTAATCCATCACTGTTTCTGCTTTATCATCGTTTTAATTCGTCAAAATAGGTATCCAGCAGGCTCTTAGCAGCGATAAACGAAGTAAGATTTCCCTGCAGCACTTGTTGTTCCTTCTCCTGAAGCATCGCTTCAATCCGAGGATTGTGATAGAAGCTATCACGGAGCTGTTCATTGATCGTTTCGTACATCCAGTACTTGCTCTGTTCATTACGGCGATAGTCAAAATAACCGTTCTTCTTCACGAAGTCGATATATTCATACACCATGTCCCAGATTTCCTTCACGCCGATATTATAAAAACCGGAGTAAGTCAGCACCTTCGGAATCCATCCCGATTCGGGAGCCGGAAACAGATGCAGCGCATTACGGAACTGGCTGGCAGCCAACTTAGCAGGTTCCAGATTATCTCCGTCGGCTTTGTTGATGACAATACCGTCCGCCATCTCCATGATTCCTCGTTTGATGCCTTGCAATTCATCTCCCGTACCTGCCAACTGAATCAGCAGGAAGAAATCTACCATAGAATGAACAGCCGTTTCGCTCTGTCCCACTCCAACGGTTTCTACAAAGATTTTATCAAATCCGGCAGCCTCACAGAGCACAATCGTTTCACGGGTCTTCCGGGCAACTCCTCCCAACGAACCTGCTGAAGGGCTGGGGCGGATAAACGATTTGGGATGTACGGAAAGTTGTTCCATACGTGTCTTGTCTCCCAGGATACTGCCTTTACTGCGCTCACTGCTAGGGTCGATAGCCAGCACCGCCAACTTACCGCCTTTTTCGAGCACATGCAGGCCGAATACGTCAATCGAGGTACTCTTTCCCGCACCGGGCACTCCACTGATACCTACACGGATGGAATTGCCGGAATAAGGCAGACATTTCTCGATCACTTCCTGGGCGACAGCCTGATGTTCGGGCTTCACGCTCTCTACCAGTGTCACAGCCTGACTGAGAATAGTGACATCGCCTTTCACAATACCTTCTACAAATTCCGCTACCGAAAGCTGACGCTTTTTGGGCTTACGTTTCAAATAAGGATTCACGGATGAGGGCTGTTCGATGCCTTTATTGACAACGAGTCCTTTATATTCTTCGTTATTTTCAGGATGTTCCATGATAATAAGAGTTAGCGTTTGATATTTATTTCAACTTTCGGACGCAACGGGTCGTTTGTAATCATCAAGATACGTAAATGATGTTTCTTATTACCTACATCCCGCTTGTGGATCGTCACTTTCAACTTAGTCATTCCGTCCGGCGGAATGACCGTCTTTTTCAGTCTTACTCCTACAGAAGAGTTGAATACCTGTAGCTTGCTGATGACTAACGGGGTCTTTCCCGCATTAGCGATCAATATATCATGGCTGACTTTATTCTTCTTGATCAACGGAATACTCAGGTCAATATTCGTCTCCGAGATGTGGATGGAAGGAGCATTCAAAGAATCTTTCTCCGTCATACGCGAGAAATCGGGAAGAAGAATGGCCGAAACGGGTATCTCATTGTCTTCACTCACTTTATCACCGGAGAAACGGGACAGGTAGACAGAGGTCTGTGTCAGTCCGAAGTCCTGTAGCTGGCTGGCATCCAGTGTCAGCTTGATCGTTCCTTTTTTACCTTTCAGCAGTACTTTAGGTTCCGCTTCCATCTTCAGATAAGGAGGCAGGTGCATCAACACCGGTTCGTACGGGCGGTCGGAAAGGTTGGCAATACTGAACGTCATAGACGGTTGCTGTCCGCGATAGACATCGGGGAAGGAGAACTCGTCACGGTCAATGCGGATATTGCCGATGGCGTACGGAAGAAGTTTTGAATAATCTTTGATTTCCTGCACTACCTCACCGGTGAATTTCAGATAAACCAGATTCGGAGTGGCATTGCTGTATATGCCTATCGACTTGTCAAAACGTCCCAGCGCTTTCGCGTCAAAAGAGGCTTTCACAGTTCCTTTGGCACCCGGAGCAATGGGTTCCTTTGTCCAGTCGGCTACGGCACAGGCACAGGAAGTCGTGACATTGGTCAGCACCAACGGCTCGTTTCCGGTATTGGTGATGGTATATTCTACTGTTACCGGCTTTTTCCATTCTATTTGTCCAAAGTTGTGCGTCTCCTTGTTAGAGGAAATACGGGGTTGGGCAACAGCCGCCAAAGTGACAGTAAGCAGAGTAAATATCAATAGTAAAGTACGTTTCATGTGATATATTTTATTTTGGTCCACAAATGTAGGAGTTTTAGATGAGTTTTTCATCACAGATTACATAGATTAACACCGTTTGAGAAAATACTTTACCCTGTGACAACTCCTGCAACGCAGTATTCATCAACAAAAAGTTCCCCACCGATGAAGGTAGCCTTCATCGGTGGGGAACACCTTCCTTATCGGTGGCGAGTGCCCTGCTCACCGGTGGAGAAGAAATCTTCTCTGTGCGTTATTTAATAATAATTGTCATCGAAGCCGAGTGTGAAGCGTATTCCGGCGCATAGGCGCATTGCATGGTTGCCAAACCTGTCTCATAGGTTCCTACTCTGCTGATACGATAGCTATGCTCCAACACATACACTCCTTTTCCTAAATGGTCAAAGAAGAAATTGGTGGAAGCATCCTTGATGTCTACGTAATAGCCGATTCCATTACTCCAGTTGTAACCGGATACGCTGCCGATCGGTTCGAAGCAGGCGCCCCGCTGATCTTTCAACTGTACGAAGTCCATCGCACGGTCTGCACGAATACTCAAACGGGAAACTACTTTATCGCCTACCTGAAGAACAGTCTTTTCTGTAATAGGCTGTAGTTGAGGAGCATTGTTCACCATACGTTCCACATACAGTTGCTTTTGCACATTCAGTTCTCCTCCCTGTTGTCTCACATCCTTGATGGGTGATTCATATTCCGCATAAACGGCTCCCCACGCAATGCCCGGATTTCTCTTTTCGACTTCTATCTTACGGGCGTCCACTACATTCTTCTGTGTAAACGAGCGTTTGATATAGCCCAGTCCCGGTACGGTAGTCTTGCTTGGAGAGACAGTTTCCAGCACTTCATTGGCAATGACAATACGCACGTCTCCCTGATTGTCGAGCAGGTTTACGCCTTTCATCAGTAAGGCATAGACGGCATCGGCAGTAGCTACCGGAGAATTCCACTGTTGGGTCTGCTTCTGTTTGAGCAGCCAGAGTTTCATTTCTTCTACGGTATCGTTATTTCCGCCTGTCAGTTCCAGCGCTTCCATTACGTCTACATGAGCCTGCATTTTCATTCCGCCCCAGGAATAGGGATTTTCATTGAAGGCAAAGAACATTCCCTGTTCATCCGTCTTCGTCAGATGTTCTTTCAGTGAAGCGATGAATTCCTGAGCTTCTTTCTTCCGTCCGGCCTTATCCAGAATGATAGCGGCAATCGCTTTCGTATCCATCGAAGCGGTCGGAAGCATTTCGCCTATCTTGGACAGATAATAAGTATAGGCGGCTTTATTGGAAGCCGGAACTTGTTCGCCGGACAGAGCGATCAGATATAGATATTGCAAGATACTTCCGGAAACACCTGTAAACTTCACACCGTCTTTCTGTGCTTTGAGAATTTCTCTATATTCCTTCAGAGCTTCCTGATGGAGATAGGTAAAGGCATTCTTCTGCAAGGCAAGCGCCGTGCCGCTTGGTTGTTCACCCGTCATCATAGCCAGACGGGCATTCAATTCGGCAATGTAGGTAGTGACGTAACGGCTACCGGTCATACCTTTATACCACGACCATGCTCCGCTTGAATTCTGCAACTCCTGTAATCTTGTCAATGCGGCAATGTTGTTGCTACGGATATTGTTCAGATCGAACAGAGTGGCGATACGTTCTTTCTGCTGTTCTTCCGTTTGCGCTTCGAGTACCCACGGAGATTCGGATAACAGGATATTCTTCACTTCCTGATTCTTTTGCAGGTTGCTCAGGAAGGTTTCTTTGGTTCCACCCTGTAGCTTCCAGCTATCGAATACAGCTTTAATACGTGGCTGGCTGTTCATGATGTAGGAAGCCAGTGTATTTGCGTAGTAAGCGGTAGCCCACGAAATGGCATTATTATTTTCCGGAAGGCTCAATGAAGGCAATGCCTGAATAGCATACCAGGCAGGATTTCCGGTAAATTCAACGGTTAGTTTACGGTCAGTTGCCGTCTTACTATGATGATTGAACAGGCTGTCGAGAGAGAAAGTACGTGTTTCTTCTCCACGGACAGGCATCGGAAGCGTTTCTACCAGATGCTCTTTATTACTAAGCACGGGAAGTAGCTGCTGTTCACCATCACTGAAGGTACCGCTGTCGGCTATCATCCGGCATCCCAGTATCTCGTATTTATCACTCACGGTAAACATGAAGCTGACACCGATTGTCTTTCCGGCCTCTACGGTAAACTTCTGTTTTTGTGTGCTGATTACCTTTTCCGTCATCGGATCAAAGAGAATCATGCTCACCGTACCGGCCTGCGGCTTTCCGGTCATGTTGGAAATGGAGGCGGCAACAGATGTCTTATCTCCGACACGTACGAAACGAGGCAGATTAGGAGTCAGCATAAATTCTTTGCTTGTAGTGGCTTCACCGTCCAGTGTGCCCATCAGCATACCTTTGGTATGAGAGTAACCGCGGAAGTTCCAGCGGGTCAGACTTTCGGGCATAGTGAAGGAGAAGGAAACTTCGCCTTGTTCATTGGTACGAAGTTGCGGGTAGAAGAAGGCTGTTTCCGCAAGGTTCGTACGCAAATCGGCGGGAGCTTCGGGAAGAGTTTCTTCTTTGGATGCGCTGTCCTGCTTGCCTGCCTCTACTGACACTAACTCTGATTCAAATACCGCATCCTCAGCAACACTTCCAGCCAAAGCAGGTACATATTTTGCTTCCGCCTTACTTCTCGAAACGCCCCGTATCATCATACTGCCCGTCATTGAGGCCTGCTTTTGCACGCCATATCCTCTGACCATCACTCCCGGCACCATTCCATTCAACGCCTGATCCATCGACATCGTTCCCTGCGTCACAAAATAGTCATATTCCATTGCCGGTACTTTGAAGTATTTATTATTCCACCAGTAATTGAACGAATTATTACCGAAATATCCGCCCATCCAACTAGAATAAGGGATGATCTGATTATAGAATACACTGAAATTCTGTTTTCTATTCCATATCTTATCCAGCGAAGCATCGTACATAGTTGCTAGCATTTCTGCCTCGGCAGCCTGTCCCTGCGGTGTCTTAATAGTCAGTTTCCATTCTTCTTTCTGTCCGGGACGCAGCTTATCACGGAATACTTCCCATTTCATGGTCAATGTCTTGTCCGGCAGACGCTTTTTCAGCCTTGCCTGTTCCTGATAGACTTGTCCGTCTCTTACCATACAGAAACTTACCAGTACTCCGTCACCATAGCTTTCCTGATATGGATATTTAAAATGTACAATTGTGTCGGACAGATTCATAGTCTTGCTTTCCAGCAACTTATTACCGGAGAATACATTCATCATCACATAAGCATCTTTTTTCGAAGTTCCGAAGCAGAACACGGCCGGATGCGTTGCATCAAATTCCGTATTTGCCTCATAGAACCAAACGGTCGTTTCTACCGGCGGACGGTTATCTTCGCGGGAGAAAAGAATGGTGTTGGCCTCAGCCGTCACTTCTTTGCCCTGTCCATCTTTTACGACTGCTTTCAACACATACGGTCCGGAAGGAAGGTTTCCCCACTCAATCGTCATTTCTTCGTTGGAAGTAAATGTACCTGTTGCAGCCGGATTCTCGTCCAGTTGCTTGAAGTCCGCATCTTTCGCCTGATAGAGGGAGAATGTACCTTTTACTTCAACAGGCTGCCCATTCAGATTCTGTACCTTAAATACTGTGTTAAACGGTTGATTCTTACAGATCTTCTCTTTTAATTCTGTTTGTAGAATCAGTGAACGGTTACCTGCTGCTATCACATCTGTAGACGACTGTGTTTCACCTGCTACATTGGTTGCAGTAGCCTCTATCGAGTAGCGGTAATAGATTCTGGTATTATTCTTATAGGCATTATTTTCTTCCAGAAGAACCGGAATCGTAAATTCCCCGTCCTCATTGGCAATTACCTCACCGGAAGCAATCTGCATACTTTCCGCCAGTCTCCAAAGATCGACAACAGAACGCTTCACTGTATATTTTACCGGAAGGTCTTGCAGCAACACACCGCTATAAGACTGTATCTTACCTTTCACCTCTACCTTATCGCCCAATTGATAACTGCCCTGCTGCTTGTCGAAAGTAATATCAAACGTCGGACGTTTATAGTCCTCCACGCGAATATTCGTTCTTCCCTCGCCGGCTTTCAACGAAAACATCCCATTCAGACAAGCGGATGGCAATGCAAAATCGACAGTAAACGAGCCGAATTCATTGGTACGAACCGCTTTCTGTCCAACTTCCTGATTATTTGCATCCATCAAAACAACAGTATAGTCCTTGTTCGGAAGTACATTTGCCGTATCAGATTTCTGTACATAGGCAATTCCTTTCACATATACGGTCTGACCGGGACGGTACAAAGAACGGTCCGTCAACAAAGTCATTCCTTCGGAGACCTTGTTTTCATCTCCGTAATATCCATAACTTCCACCGTAAATGCTTTGAAACGGCATACCGGTATCGATACCTTTAGCAGCTTTCAAATATCTGTATTCGGATTTCCAGGGGAAGACAACTTTGCCATCTGCCCCGGTTGTATATTCCTGCAATACTTTTTCGTCATTCGTATAAAGAGTTATTTTCGCATTCGGTATAGGGTGTCCCGTTTGTCCGTCCAGCGTCACTACCTCATATTGATTTCCCGGTAAACGGCAGGTCAATACTTTGAAACGTGTCACATTGAATTTGCTTTCACTGTCTCTCTTGGCACGAATATCCGGAACGATACGCATTACATATTGTCCGACTTCCGGCGCTTTAAAGGTAAATACCGTATCCTGCGTCCGGTAGTCTTCGGGACGAAGAACTGCAAAGTGCTGTTCCTTTATCAACTTCTTTGCCTGATAAAGACGAAGTGTAAATCCATCCAGATTCTTGTGCGAAGCTCTTATTTCGATTTCCTCACCAGGGAAAGCTGTTGCAGCCGCAGTTACATTCAGAAACGGTGACAGGATATCTTCACGCAAATTCTTCAGAGCGTTAATTCTACGATAACCGGGGTATAAACGGATGGCCTCATCACAAAGCTGCAAAGCTGACGTTTGCTGTTCTTTTTCAATCGCATAGCGAGCCTGGGCCAAATAAACTTCAGCACAAATACTCTCTGATTTAAATCTGCTTTTCAGTTCATTCAGTGCAGTAACGTAGGTATCTTCTGTTAATCCCGACAATCCTTTCTTCAGTCCGAAAGGCCGGATGTTTCTATCTGAATCACGTCTCCACTCTAAATAGCTGAGCGCTGTCAACACATAGCCTTCTTTCAAACCGGATGCTTTATAAGCAGCAATCATATTTCCATAAATTGCTATAATATCCTGTTTCACCGAAGATTCTTTTTCAGCAGACGAATCTTCCGAAATATCTTCCACCGGAGTGGCACGATCCAATCCCGCTACCTGCTGTAAAGCTACAATACCGCGGGTAGCCAGCAGATGATACATATCATGATGATAGTATTCACTTGTTTCGCCCAACTCAACAAAAGGAATATAAGTACGTGAAGATGTGTTAAGCAATAGTACGGAATCCGCCATTGCTTCCCTTACGTTTGTTCTCACTTTCTCTACAAACATGTTTGCTGTCCACTCCCTCATATCTGCCGAAGGAGCTTCACCTACAATCTCTGTCCGTTGCCGGAGTTGCCATTGATTGTTAAAAGCATACATTGAATAAATCTCGGCTATCAGCGAATGTAATACAGCTCGGTCCATGGGTTGGTCAGTTTGCTTTGCCCACAGTTCCAAACCATTCAGGTTCGTATACAGGCTATCTGGGGTCAGCATATCCCGGTATCTCATCCGCCACATATACGCTTTCAGCATTTGTGGAGAGTTCTTTTCTTTCTCCCCTTTCTGATAAATCTCGCCAGTCAGTTTTATCACAGTCTCAGGCAGGCTCTTCTTTTCTGCCTGCTCCACTTGTTTCCATAATTTGTCGTAAGTTTGTGCCTGCACTGCCGGAATCACTCCCAGACATAATAGCACCAGCATACAAATCTGCCTTATTTTCATAATCTTTCCAGTTTAAGTTTGATATATATCTGTATAAATAACAAAGTAAGGAATAAAAGTTTAAAGATTTATTCTTTTTCAATTAATTTTCAATAATTGTCTTATTTCATCTGATACCAAATTTGAAAAAGAGACAGCAATGTTCGATTTTTAAGATTATATTAGAAATTTAGTTAATCAAAAAATAATGAACCAGCAAATAATTCGCATAAATAAGTGTAATAATATGCAGAAACATAGACTAATATTACATAAAAGTACGTGAAATATGCATCTTTTCTTACCAACAAAACCTTCGTTGGTTTAAAACCAACGGGATGTTCCTTTTAAACCAACAACTCTTTCCTCACCGAGGAACTTATTTATCACTGGCAAAAAAGTAATAAAAGAGGCATAGGGAGGCCATTTTTCTCTAGTTTATCGACAATAACAAACATGATAACAATAGCATAATGAATCATCAAATTTCAATAAAGTTACCAAATAACCAGTTTAAGATCAAGACAGCTTCAATTTAATCACAAAACCATCCAATTCATAAAAAGAGTAAATATCATAGTTACAAATGCCGAAGCTTTTTCATTCTATATTTATATGATGTTGGCATTAGCGCCTTCCTGACTGTTTAAATATTCCCTTTTTAAGAAGGTCATTTTTTCACCATGAGACCGATATATACACAAATAGAAATAAAACAGGTGAGGAGCTAAAAGAATGTATCGTAATATGGGAAGAAAACAAGAGTATATTATGTGAAAAGAAATACGAAAATAAAAATGGAAGAAAACAACAATATACTTTTTGATCTTTGATTTTCCCCTATTTAGTTCTATCTTTGTCTATGTTTCATATAAAAATGTAATTTAGATGGACGAGAGACTCAGACGATACCCGATAGGAATACAGAATTTCGAAGATTTGCGAAATAATGGTTATGTGTACGTTGATAAAACGGAGTTAATTTACCGTTTGACAAACACAAATAAGGTTTATTTTTTAAGCCGTCCCCGACGATTCGGGAAAAGTCTGCTAGTATCTACACTCGAAGCTTATTTTTCCGGAAAGAAAGACTTGTTCAACGGATTGGCAATGGAAACTCTGGAAAAAGAATGGGCTGTTTATCCGGTGCTACATATTGATTTCAGTGTGAGTAAATATATGACTGCCGAAGCGTTATCAGCCGTCATTAATTACCAGTTACTGCAATGGGAAAAATTATATGGACGCGAAGAAGGAGAAACGACTTTCAGCCTTCGTTTAAAGGGAATCATACAACGCGCATATACACAGACCGGCAAACCGGTTGTGATACTTGTAGATGAATATGATGCTCCCATGCTGGACAGTAATAACAATACGGAATTGCAAATAGAAATTCGTGATATTATGCGCGATTTCTTCAGCCCTTTGAAAGCGCAAGGCCAATATATCCGTTTCCTTTTTATCACAGGTATCAGCAAATTCAGTCAAATGAGTATCTTTAGCGAACTGAACAACTTGCAAAATATCAGTATGTGGGATGAATATAGCGCTATATGCGGCATTACCGAACAAGAGGTACACACACTGCAAATCGATATCGAACAGATGGCTCAAGCCAATAACGAAACATATGAAGAAGCTTGTACTCATCTGAAACAACAATATGACGGATATCATTTTAGTGAAAATAGCGAGGATATTTATAATCCATTCAGTCTGTTCAATGCTTTCGCACAAAAAAAGTATTCCAATTTTTGGTTTTCTACCGGTACTCCCACTTTTTTGATAGATCTCCTACAAGAAAGTAACTTTGATATCCGTGAGTTGGATGACACTACTGCTACAGCAGAACAATTTGATGCTCCCACTAATAGAATTACCGACCCTCTTCCAGTACTTTATCAAAGCGGCTATCTCACTATTAAAGGATATGACCCGAGTTTTCAGCTCTATACCCTAGCTTACCCCAACAAGGAAGTCAGGAAAGGATTTCTCGAATCTCTCATGCCTGCTTATGTACATTTGCCCGCACGAGAGAATACATTTTATATAGTATCATTTATTAAAGACTTACGTGCCGGAAATTTGGATGGATGCCTGGAAAGACTAAAGTCCTTCTTCGCTTCTATCCCTAATAAGTTAAATAATAAAGAAGAGAAACATTACCAAACCATCTTCTATCTATTTTTCAGGCTGATGGGACAATATATAGATGTGGAAGTAGATACAGCTATCGGAAGGGCTGACGCCATTGTAAAATTACAAGATACCCTTTATGTCTTTGAATTTAAAGTGGACGGTACACCGGAAGAAGCATTGGCGCAGATTAATAGTAAGGAGTATGCCATTCCCTATCAGGTGGGAGACTGGAAAATAATAAAAGTGGGGGTAAACTTTGATAGTGCGACAAGAACTATCGGAACATGGAAAACAGAAAGATAAAGAACGCGGATTAACCACTATACAGCCTAAATGACAGAATAAAAAGTGGGGATAACGTTTTCAATAACGCATCCCCACTCAAGCTTAGTTAATGTACTGAATCTCATTTTTCAATTCTGTACCCCCATGAAAGCATTTCGTTGCGACCTACTTCACTGAGGATTTTTCTAATTAATGAACTCATTTTCTTTGCCATAATCTTTAAACCTTTAATATTACTAATACCTGAAAACTAAAAAACTTAAATCTTCTCTTTGGGGAGTATGCCAAGTGTTGAGTATCCCCAAACATGTACATCGGCATTGCCGATCTTTCTAAACAATCTTTCTAACTTTTTCATTTTGTTATCCTCCTAGTTATATGTTTTACAACACAAAAATAGAGCCTTTGTTTATAGGTTATACCGAAAAAGGAGAGAAATCTATGTTTTATAGCATATTAATTGATTTGCATCAATTAATTTATTTGTTATAAAGCAGAATTGTAATATCAATGGCAGTAAATATGACAAAAAGGCACGGAAGATGTCTTCCGTGCCTTTTTACTGTATTATACCTATATATAATAGGAAAAGAAATCTTATTTCGTCGGAGTCTGTGCTAAGGTAGCCACCAGGAAGTCATAGAACTTCTGTACGGTAGGAATCAAAGCTCTTTCATCCGGTGAGTGCGGCGAACGCAATGTCGGACCAAACGAAATCATATCCAGCCCCGGAATGATAGCACCGATAATACCGCATTCCAAACCTGCATGGATTACTTTCACAGCGGGTTCTACTCCAAACTGCTGTTTATAAGATTCCTTCATCGCATGCAAAATAGGTGATTCAACGTTCGGCTGCCATCCTGAATAACCACCAGTCATTTCCACCTTCATACCTGCCATAGAGAAACAAGACTCAAGACTGGTAGTCAGATACTCTTTCATGCTATCGCTGGAGCTACGGGCCAGAATCTTAATTTCAGCCTTACCGCCGCCAATCGTAATAATAGCCAGATTAGAAGATGTTTCCACGGTATCAGGAACGGTCGGAATCATACGAGTCACACCATTCTGACAAGCAAAGATGGCATCAATCAGATTATCCTGAATTTCTTCGGGCACTTCACCGGCAGGCAGTTCCACACGTTCTGCCGTAAAGCTGATCGGAGTTTCGATTGCAGAGAACTCTTCATTGAACAAGTCTTCGCAATATTTCACCAATCCCAGCAGTTCCTCTTCGTTTTCAGCAGGAATGGCAAGTACCGCACACGCTTCACGAGGAATCGCATTGCGCATATTACCACCGTCCCAGCTTACCAGGCGGGCTTCATAGCTGGCAACCGCTTCACGCACGAAACGTACCAACAGTTTATTGGCATTGGCGCGTCCTTCATTGATTTCCAATCCGGAGTGTCCGCCACGCAAACCTTTCAGGCTTACTTTAACAGCGACGTCGCCTTCTTCGGGAGCTATTTCCTTATATTCCAGCGTAGCAGTTACATCCATACCGCCGGCACAACCGATATACAGTTCGCCTTCGTCCTCAGAGTCAAGATTCAGCAGGATTTCTCCGTTTACCGTACCCGGTTTCAAGCCGAATGCACCGTACATTCCGGTTTCTTCATCTTTAGTGATCAATGCTTCCAGCGGACCGTGTTTCAAATCCTTTGCTTCCAATACAGCCATGATAGCAGCTACACCCAGTCCGTTATCAGCACCCAGCGTAGTACCTTTGGCTTTTACCCAGTCACCGTCTATATAAGTTTCGATAGGATCTTTTTCAAAATCATGAACCGTATCATTATTCTTCTGAGGAACCATATCCATGTGTGCCTGAAGAATTACACCTTTCCGGTTTTCCATGCCCGGAGTTGCCGGTTTACGGATAATCACATTACCCACTTCGTCTACGAAAGATTCCAGTCCCAAGCCTTTTCCGAAGTTAATCAGAAATTCAGTCACTTTCTCCATGTGTCCGGACGGACGGGGAATCTGAGTCAACGAATAAAAATGCTTCCACACATTCTGTGGAGCTAAAGAAAGAATAGTACTCATAACAAATCTATTTTTATTAAGTGATTACTTTCGCTGTCTATTGGTAAACGGCAAAGCCGCCAAACCATATACACCCAACAAAACTACCAAAAAAGTTTGAATACCATGCACAATTAGAGCAAATATTCCGGCATCCGTCACATTTACTCCGTAAAGCATCATCATCTCCATGATAGCAAAATGCCACGGTCCCGCCCCGTTGGGAGTCGGCACAATAACAGCAAACGTACCGCCGACAAACATTACCAGTGCCGCAAGAATGCCCAAATGAGCAGTGAATGCAAAACAATAGAACGTAAAATAGAAATGAAAAAAATAACAAGCCCAGATGGCCAATGTATAAAATATGAACAAAGGAATATTGCGTACTCCTTTCAAAGACATGATTCCTTCCCAAATATTCAACACAAAGCCTTTCACCCGTTCATAGAAAAACAGCGTTTTCCTTAAATAATAAAGAAGCACCACCACCCCGATAAAACAAAACAGGACGATATAAAACCATACCGAAGTCAAAAGATAAGCAAAAGAAGGTATCTTGGTCCCCGTATTTTCAAGGAAAGTGACAAACACCGGCATTTGCAGCAATACAGTAATGCCGGTAATCAGAAAAATGGTCAATGTATCTACCAGTCGCTCCGTCACCACTGTCCCCAGCGATTTGGCAAACGAGACATTATCATACTTCGCCAACACCCCGCAACGACTCACCTCCCCTATCCGGGGAACGACCAAGCTGGCGGCATAAGAAATAAAGATGGCATTCACACAGTCGCTTCTTCTGGGGAAAGCATCCAGCGGCTCCAGCGTCTGCCGCCACCGCCACCCGCGAAATACCTGAGCAAGCACCCCGAACAAGAGCGAAAAAAGCATCCACCACCAGTTCGTACCATGCCGTAATACCTCGCCGACCCTGCTGAAATCAAAGTCGCGATAAACCCAGTATAGAATAAAGCCGCCTAAAACGATCGGTAATATCAGCTTCAGCGTCTTTTTTAGTAGTTTCTTCATCCTTAATTCTTCATTCTTCATTTAAAAGAATTACCTTTGTCGGCTGCAAAAGTAATTATTTAGTTGGTAAATGAAATTAGTAAAGCCTAAAAAGTTTCTCGGACAGCACTTTCTGAAAGATCTGAAAGTAGCGCAGGATATTGCCGATACAGTCGACACCTTCCCCGAACTGCCTGTATTGGAGGTAGGACCGGGTATGGGAGTATTGACCCAGTTTCTGGTAAAAAAAGACCGGTTGGTAAAAGTCGTTGAAGTAGACTACGAATCGGTTGCCTATCTCCGTGAAGCCTATCCGTCACTGGAAGATCACATTATCGAAGACGATTTTCTGAAAATGAACCTTCACCGGTTGTTCGACGGAAAGCCTTTCGTACTGACCGGTAATTACCCGTACAACATCTCCAGCCAGATATTTTTCAAGATGCTGGAAAACAAGGACATCATCCCTTGCTGTACCGGAATGATACAGAAAGAAGTAGCCGAACGTATCGCTGCCGGACCGGGCAGCAAAACCTACGGCATCCTGAGCGTACTGATACAGGCATGGTATAAAGTAGAATATCTCTTTACCGTCAGCGAACATGTTTTCAACCCGCCCCCAAAAGTGAAAAGTGCCGTCATCCGCATGACCCGCAATGATACCAAGGAACTGGGATGCGACGAAAAACTGTTCAAACAAGTGGTGAAGACCACCTTCAACCAACGGCGCAAAACATTACGCAACTCTATCAAGCCGATTTTAGGCAAAGATTGTCCGCTGACGGAGGATGCATTATTTAACAAGCGCCCGGAACAACTGTCGGTGGAAGAATTCATCAGTCTGACCAACCAGGTGGAAGAAGCGCTGAAAACAGCCACCGCATCCGGTAACTGACCGATAGTGAGCGAAAACCGTAATTTGTAAAACGTTTAATCGTAAACAAAAAGATGAACGAGGAATACATTGACAACGTAAAACACCTTATCGAGCAAAAAGATGCCGATAAGGTTAAAGAACTTCTTGTCGACCTTCATCCCGCCGACATCGCTGAATTGTGTGATGACCTGAACCCGGAAGAAGCCCGGTTTGTCTACCGCCTGCTCAACAATGAAACCGCGGCCGACGTACTCGTCGAAATGGATGAGGACGTTCGTAAAGAGTTCCTCGAAATGATCCCTTCGGAAACAATCGCCAAGCGCTTTGTGGACTACATGGACACGGATGATGCCGTAGACCTGATGCGTGACCTCGACGAAGACAAGCAGGAAGAAATTCTTTCGCACATCGAAGACATCGAACAGGCAGGAGACATCGTGGACCTCTTGAAATATGACGAAAACACCGCCGGTGGTCTGATGGGCACCGAAATGGTAGTCGTGAACGAGAACTGGAGTATGCCCGAGTGTCTGAAGGAAATGCGTCAGCAAGCCGAAGAACTGGACGAAATATATTATGTATATGTCATTGACGACGATGAACGCCTGAGGGGAATCTTCCCGCTCAAGAAGATGATCACCTCCCCTTCTGTCTCCAAAGTGAAACACGTGATGCAGAAAGACCCGATCTCCGTACACGTAGACACTTCCATCGATGAAGTGGCGCAAACCATCGAAAAGTATGACCTTGTTGCCATCCCCGTGGTGGATAGCATCGGCCGACTGATAGGACAGATTACCGTCGACGACGTCATGGACGAAGTTCGTGAACAGTCGGAACGTGATTACCAGTTGGCATCCGGTCTTTCGCAGGACGTAGAAACCGACGACAACGTACTAAGACAGACCACAGCCCGACTGCCCTGGCTACTGATCGGCATGATCGGAGGTATCGGAAACTCCATGATATTGGGAAATTTCGACGCAACCTTTGCCGCACACCCCGAAATGGCATTATACATTCCGCTGATTGGCGGTACGGGAGGAAACGTCGGTACACAGTCTTCCGCTATCATCGTACAAGGGCTTGCCAACAGTTCGCTGGACGCCAAAAACACTTTCAAGCAAGTGACCAAGGAAGCGGTAGTAGCCTTAATCAATGCTACCATCATCTCCCTGCTGGTATATACCTACAACTTTATCCGGTTCGGTGCGACGGCTACGGTTACTTATTCCGTATCCATCAGCCTGTTTGCCGTTGTGATGTTCGCCTCCATCTTCGGCACACTGGTCCCGATGACACTGGAGAAACTAAAAATAGATCCCGCCATCGCAACAGGTCCGTTTATAGCCATCACAAATGACATAATCGGCATGATGCTGTACATGGGAATTACTGTTTTATTATCATAAAAATGCGATAATCAAAAAAAAATAAGCAAAAGAGTATGAAGTAATCGTTTTATTTCATTATTTTGTGACCCAAAACTAATATACAATGATGGACGCTCATGACACTAATCTTCCCTTGAACCAAGGGGAGTTAGAAGAAGAAAAGAAAACAGTTGAGGTTTCTGAAGCCATTACAGAGACTCCGACTGAAGAAGGTACCGAAAAAGTTACTGAAGAAGTTACTGCCGAAGTTCAGACTGAAGCAGCACCTAAACCTGCCACAAAGGAAGACGTACTGAACCGATTGAAAGAGCTTGCGCAAGACTCGGAAAACGCAAACAAGCAGGAAATTGACAATCTAAAACAATCATTCTACAAGTTACACAACGCCGAGTTAGAAGCTGCTAAAAAGCAATTTATCGACAACGGAGGCGCTGCCGAAGACTTCACTCCGAAGGATGATCCGACAGAAGAGGAATTCAAACGCCTCATGGGATCGATCAAAGAGAAAAGAAGTCAACTTGTAGCTGAACAGGAACGTCAGAAAGAAGAAAATCTGCAAGTCAAGCTTTCCATTATCGAAGAACTTAAAGAACTGGTAGAATCGGGTGATGATGCCAACAAATCTTATACGGAGTTCAAAAAGCTGCAACAGCAATGGAACGAAACCAAACTGGTTCCGCAAGGCAAGGTGAATGAACTTTGGAAGAATTACCAACTGTACGTAGAGAAATTCTACGATCTGCTGAAACTGAACAACGAATTTCGTGAATACGACTTCAAAAAGAATCTGGAGATCAAGACTCATCTTTGCGAAGCAGCCGAAAAGCTGGCTGACGAGGAAGATGTAGTTTCCGCTTTCCACCAGCTTCAGAAGCTGCATCAGGAATTCCGTGATACAGGTCCGGTGGCTAAAGAACTGCGTGACGAAATCTGGAACCGCTTCAAAGCTGCTTCTACGGCTGTAAACCGCCGTCACCAGCAACATTTCGAAGCGCTGAAAGAATCGGAACAGCACAATCTGGATCAAAAAACTGTCATTTGCGAAATTGTAGAAGCAATCGAGTATGATGAACTGAAAACATTCTCGGCTTGGGAAAACAAGACACAGGAAGTGATTGCTCTGCAAAACAAATGGAAGACAATCGGATTTGCTCCCCAAAAGATGAATGTGAAGATCTTCGAACGCTTCCGTCATGCCTGCGATGACTTCTTCAAAAAGAAAGGAGAATTCTTCAAGGCTCTGAAAGAAGGAATGAACGAGAATCTGGAAAAGAAGAAAGCACTTTGCGAAAAGGCAGAAGCACTGAAGGACAGCACCGACTGGAAAGCAACTGCTGATGCGCTGACCAAATTGCAGAAAGAGTGGAAAACAATCGGTCCGGTAGCCAAGAAATACTCGGATGCCGTATGGAAACGTTTCATCACTGCCTGTGACTATTTCTTCGACCAGAAAAACAAGGCTACTTCTTCACAACGTTCTGTAGAAATAGAGAACATGGAGAAGAAGAAAGCGTTGATTGAAAAATTAGCTTCAATCGATGAAAACATGGATACTGACGAAGCCAGCACTTTGGTACGCGAACTGATGAAGGAGTGGAATACCATCGGTCATGTTCCGTTCAAGGAGAAAGACAAATTGTATAAGCAATATCATGGCTTGATCGATCAACTGTTCGACCGTTTCAACATCAGTGCATCCAACAAGAAATTAAGCAATTTCCGTTCAAACATCAGCAATATCCAAGGAGGAGGCTCTCAGTCTTTATATAGAGAACGGGAAAAACTGGTACGTATTTATGAGAATATGAAGAATGAACTTCAGACTTATGAAAATAACCTGGGATTCCTTACTTCTTCTTCCAAGAAAGGTAGCAGCCTGCTGACTGAACTGAATCGAAAAGTGGATAAACTGAAAGCTGACCTTGAACTGGTATTACAGAAAATCAAGGTTATCGATGAATCATTGAAAGCGGAAGAATAAATATTCCCGAAACAAAGGATAAATCCTCTAATATAAAAGCCAACTAACCCATTATGGATTTAGTTGGCTTTTTTATTGAAGCTTTCATTATATTCTCACTGCACTGAGAAAAAATACTCATGCCTTTGAGAAAATTTTCTCATTGCATTGAGAATTTTTTCTCAGTGTGGTGAGAATTTTTTCTCAAAGGCATGAGAACTCTTTGAGAATATAACAACCTTTATCACGCTGTGTACTATCCAAATAGCAATTAAATATTTTCTCCCTTACACCCGTAATTAAACGACTGCCAAAATGCTTTATATTTAAGAAGTGAGTTTTTCGCCCGGTCTGACCGAAACAATCAACCAATTAAAAAGGAATAGAGGAATAATTAAACTAAGTTCTTGTAGAACTTAGCACAAAAAACAGTCTGTTAATCCATTTGTATCTAAACTAACGCATCTAACTAAGCAATAGATTTACCATCTTTTTTGCTAAAAATCAACGATTCGTGCGCAAATATACTAATTAGTTTGAAAAAGTCATACTATTTTTCAAGAATATTTCATATTTAAATGACAAATAAGTTTTTCATTTATTCTCATTTAATCAATCAACGGGTAGAAACAGAGTGAGTATTTCACTATTACACGTTTACATCCCCCAATATTCCCCATTGATTATCAACAACATGCATTCTATTCCATCTTATCATCTACTATATTATAGTTCTACAAGAACTAAGATATAGAACTTATTATTTTTTTGACTTTAAATCAGCATAGTTCAGCACACAAATAAAAGTTTTAACTTCTAATTTTAATGCCTATGAGAAAGAAATAAGTATTCCAAATCCAAGAGTACCCACAAGTACTTCAACTTGTTTTTACCCTTTTTACCTTTAATAAAACTAATATTAATTTATGAAAAAATGCTTTGAACTAACACCATGCTTGCTGGCATTCTTATGCATTACCAGCTGCGTAGAAGATGTTGATAACGAACGTTCTAAGGGAATGTTCTCAGCATCACAAAGTGGATTCTCCACCATTGAAGTTTACGATTTAGGCCCTCTCAACAAGATTGATCTATCCATTGCCAAGGCAGGATTAAAGGATACCGGAGGAACGGTGACTTTTTCAGTAGAACAATCCCTGTTGGATTCTCTGAATAATGCGGACGGCACTTCCTATCAATTACTACCTCCCGAATGCTATACGATTGAAAATGCAACCTATTCCGTCTCTCCTGGCGGAGACAGGCGCGTAACAGGAGGCAGTCTGGTGTATGATCCTCACAAAATCTACAACCTGTGCGGCTTTGATGAACTTAAATACGTTCTTCCATTACGGGTATCCTCTACAGGGACTCCTATGAACTCCGACCGAACGGCAACACTTTACGGATTTATCGTTAAAGAAGCCATCGTCAGACTTGCATCTACCGGAGGAGACTTCGTAGTAGAAGGAGGAACGACTACTTCACCTATGAATCTCGACACAGAGATAAGCTTTGAGAACGAATGGGATCTGACGACCTCGTTTGCAACCAAAGGAGCGGACTATGTGGACAACTACAATTCGGCAAATTCGACCTATTACATACCTTTACCTTCCGACTTCTACACTCTTCCCGATGTCACTATCGCCAAGGGAAAGACAACGGGAGGCTCTGCTATTAGCCTGCTGGGTGAAACACTCCCCCCCGGAAATTATCTTCTTCCGGTTTCACTCGGCGGACTTAGCGGACAAGGAGACGCCAGCATCAACATAGACAAGGAAACGGTAGCCAACTATTTCGTAATCAAACAAGGCGGCCCTATTAACCGTGACCACTGGACAGTGACTGCCAACACGGAAGAAAAGACAGGCGAAGTTTCAGCCGCTTACCCCCACAACGGTCAGACAATATCTTTGATTGACGGAGAGATAAACACTTTCTGGCATAGTAAATGGCAGGGAGGAGAAGTAGCTCCACCATACGAAATAATACTCGACATGGGCAAAGAGAACAGTGTCAGCCAATTAGGACTCATCGCCAGACAAAATGCACTTACTTCTATGAACCTTGAGATTTATGCAGGAGATGACGGTGAAACATGGAACCTGATTGGAAAATACTTCTTTGACGGTAGCATAAAAACAGAGCAAATGGTCCCCGTAAAAGCATGTGATGCACGCTGGATACGTATTTACATCCCCACTCTGGGCAGTGGTTCATCTGTAGGACACCTGGCAGAAATATATGTATACGGCACGGACAAGTAACCTTAATTATTTTCTAATTCTTACTTAAAAGAAACATTTATGAATAAGATATTAAAAGTAATGTGTTTCATTCTGTTTGCCTTATTTGCAGGAATAAACACTATTTATGCACAAGGACAAAGTCCGACAGGACTCGTAGTCGATGAAAACGGGCAGCCGATGATCGGAGTGCAGATAAAAATCGAAGGAACCACAGTCGGTGCCATCACTGACGTTGATGGTAATTTCACCATCAAAGCCCAAAAAGGCAATATACTTATTTTCTCTTATGTGGGTTACGAACAGCAAAAAATCACTTATAAAGGAGAAAAGGTATTAGCAATCAAAATGCTTCCGAGCACAGAGATGCTGGAGGACGTCGTTGTTATCGGCTACGGAAAACAAAAGAAGAACAGCGTAGTGAGCTCCATCAACGCCATCGGTCCCAAAGAGTTGTCCGTTTCTTCCAGTCGTAATATGACCAATAATCTGGCAGGGCAAGTACCGGGCTTGATCGCAGTGCAACGTTCCGGTGAACCGGGATATGACAATGCCGACTTTTGGATTCGGGGACAAAGTTCTTTCAAAGGCGGTACCAATCCGCTTGTATTAGTCGACGGTGTCCCCCGGCAAATGCAGGATATTGAAGCAGATGAAATTGAATCATTTACCTTACTGAAAGATGCTGCCGCCACAGCTGTTTACGGAGCCGAAGGCGCAAACGGAGTTATCTTGATTACTTCCAAACGAGGAAATTCACAGAAACCTAAAATCTCTTTCCGAGCCGAAGGAACTATTCTCGAACCAACACGTCTGCCGACTTTCATGAACTCAGTAGAAACGTTGAACCTATACAACGAAGCATTGAACAACGAAGGGACCGCCAGCATACGCACAGACGAAGAGATAGCCAAATACGGCCCCGGAGCCGACCGTGATTTATATCCGGACACTGACTGGTTGGGTACAATGCTAAGAAACCACACCTATAATATGCGGTATACCCTGAACGTAAGAGGAGGAACTGAACGTGCCCGTTATTTCGTATCCGGCGCCTTCTATCAGGAAAATGGTATATTCAAGGATTTCGGCAATGACTATGATAACAATATCGGATTGAAGCGCTACAATCTGCGCAGCAACATTGACTTTGACGCAACTAAAACCACAACAGTAAAAGTAGACCTCAGCGGACAATACCTGCAAACCAATTATCCGGGAACAGGAACCAGCACTATTTTTACTACCATGTGCCGTACTCCGTCTTATATCATGCCGGCAGTTTATTCCGACGGAACTGTGGCCGGACATCCCCGTCCGTCAGGCAATCGTTCCAACCCGTACAACCTGCTTGTTAACTCAGGATACGCCAAAGAATGGAGAACTTCCATCCAATCAAAAGTGGAAGTAGACCAAAAACTGGACTTCCTGACTAAGGGCTTGACATGGAAAGGCCTCATCAGCTTTGACGCAGACATGTCATATATCGCCAAACGCACCAAAACACCGACACAATATCTGGCCACAGGACGCGACGAAAATGGCAAACTGTTATATAAGACTGTAGTAGAAGGCAGCGATGTATTATCAGAAAACCTGAGTAACAGTTCAAACAAAAAGATTTACTTTGAAACAGCCTTCAATTACAACCGTACATTTGCAGAGAAACACGATGTAGGCGCCATGTTCCTATACATGCAAAAAGAAACACAGTATCACAATAACGCTTTACCTTATAGAAAGCAAGGTTTGGTAGGCCGTGTAACTTATGGATATGACGGACGCTATTTCTTAGAAGGTAACTTCGGCTACACCGGTTCGGAAACCTTTGCAAAAGGCTATCGCTTCGGTTTCTTCCCCGCCATGGGTTTGGCATGGTATATCAGCAATGAACATTATTATCCGGAAGCCTTGAAAAAGGTAGTAAGTAAATTGAAACTAAGATTCTCCATCGGGCGTACCGGTAACGACGATACCGGAGGCAACCGCTTCTTATATCGTGGAACCATGAAACAAGATAATAGTGGCTATAATATCGGATTCAGCAATAGCGGCGCATTGGGCGGAGTAGGCAATGGAATTACCGAAGCCCAGTTCGAGTCACCGTTTCTTTCCTGGGAAATCGAAGACAAACGCAACTTCGGTATCGACTTGGGGTTATTCGACAACCGCATTGACCTGCAAGTGGACTACTTCAACAACAAACGTAAGGACATCCTATTGCAACGTAATACCGTTTCCAATGTGACAGGCTTCCAGCAAATGCCATGGCAAAACTTCGGTATCGTGAAAAACCAGGGTGTGGATGCAAGTCTGAATCTCAATTATAAAGTCGGTGAAGTAAACCTGAGCGCACGCGGCAACTTTACATTTGCACGCAACGAAATCCTCGAATATGATCAGGTGCCACAAGTCTATCCGTGGCTCGAAAAGAAAGGAACTCGCCTCAACTCATGGAAACTATACATTGCTGACGGACTTTATACCGCCGACGATTTCAACATAACAGGTGAAGGTCTGAACCGCCAGTATGAACTGAAACCGGGAGTTGTATCCGGCTTGTCAAGCGGAGTACGTCCGGGAGATATCAAATACAAAGACCTGAACGGAGACGGTAAGATCGACAGCAACGACCAAATGGAAGATGTAGGAAATCCTTCCGTTCCGGAAATAGTTTATGGCTTCGGCCTCAATGCCGAATGGAAAGGAGCCTATGTCGGTATCTTCTTCCAAGGATCAGGAAATACATCGACCGTATTAGGAGCCAGCTCGAACGGAGCATTTTTCCCGTTCCAATGGGGAGTCGAAGAATCCGCTGTACGATCAGAAGTAGCCAACAGATGGACCGAACAGAACCCAAACCAAAATGTAATGTTCCCGCGCATGCACTCTACCAATTATGATAACAATACAGCTGCCAGCACCTGGTGGCTGCGCAATGCCAGCTTCCTGCGACTGAAAAATATTGAAGTCGGTTACAACTTCAAGGAGAAAACACTGAAAAAAATCGGTATACAAGCTTTGCGTGTTTATCTGCAAGGAAACAATCTTTGTGTATGGGATGATATCAAAATGTGGGACCCGGAACTTGGAAACACCAACGGCGGCTTCTCATATCCACTGAGCCGGACTTTCACATTCGGTCTTGACTTTACTTTCTAATAATACATATAATACATTATATATATGAAGACATTGAAAAAACTATCAATCATAGTGACCGTAGGACTAAGCACGATATTCTTTTCGGGTTGCAGCGATTATCTGGATGTATCGGACGACCTGGCGGCAGAATTAAGCATGGAAGAAGTATTCAATAATACCGGTTATGCCCGTCGCTTCCACCGATATATATATTCCGGAATTCCGGATGTATCAAACATTATTATAACCAGTTCTTATGCAGCCTTGACAGGATTGGATAATCCCTGGCCGGCAGTTTCCGACGAGTTAAAAAGTGCACAAAATAATGTCAAGACAATTCCGACAGTAGGTTACCATGCCGGATCGGCGGATTTATCGCGCTGGAGTCTTTACAAACAAATCCGTCAGGCAAACGAATTTCTGGCATACTCGCATACGATCCCACAGCAAGGCGACGTTACGGATTACATTGACGAAGACGAATTGGCAAGATTGAAAAACGAAGCTCGTTTCCTACGTGCTTACTATCACTACTTGTTATTTGAATTGTATGGCCCTATCCCCATTATGACAGAAATATCGGAACCGTCCGCAAGTGATCTGGACTATTACCGGAACTCTGTCGACGAAGTAGTGCAATTCATCGATTCCGAACTCAATGAATGCTACAATGAGCTGCCTGAAAAGGAAGTGAACGATGACGGGACTCCAAACGAGAACCGAAGCGCAGCACCTACCAAAGGGGCAGCATTGGCTATTCTGGCAAAACTCCACGTGTATGCCGCAAGCCCCTTACTTAACGGAGGATATTCGGAAGCAATCGCATTGAGGGATAATCAGGACAAACAACTGTTTCCTGCGAAAGATGACAAAAAATGGCAAACTGCCTTAAACGCGTTGCAGCGCTTCATTGATTATGCAAAAACTCACTATCACCTTTATAAAGAAAAAGATAAAGACGGAGAGTTGAATGCAGAAGAATCTCTATACCAACTCTTTCAGGTAAGTTTGAACAACCCGGAAGCTATCTGGCAAACCAGCAAGAATTCATGGGGCGATGTAGGTGGAGAAGGAAGAGAACGCAGATGCACTCCACGTGCGATATATAGCGGATTCGGTTGTGTAGGTGTATTGCAGGAAGCCATTGACGATTTCTACATGAATGACGGCAAGAGTATTCACGAGTCAGGACTTTATTCAGAAGAAGGCATTGGCGAAGACGGCATTCCTAATATGTATAAGAATCGCGAACCACGTTTTTATCAGGCCATAACTTACTCCGGCAAGACATGGCAAAAAACAACGAAACAGATTTATTTCTATAAAGGCAGCGGAGACGATAACTCCAAAGCGGATATGAGCTACTCCGGCTATCTGCTTTACAAGGGAATGAACCGTGATCTTTTAAACCAAGGAAGCAATGCCAAATCAAAATACAGAGCAGGAATGTTATTCCGTCTCGCCGACTTCTATTTATTATATGCCGAAGCGTTGAACCATGTAAATCCTTCGGATGAACGTATCATTGCACATATCGACAGTGTCCGCTACCGGGCAGGTATCCCTTTACTAAAGGACATCAAGCCTGAAATAAAAGGCAACCAAGCCTTACAGGAAGAAGCCATCCGCAAAGAACGCCGGATCGAACTATTCGCCGAAGGACAACGCTATTTCGACGTCCGTCGCTGGATGTGTGCCGATGAAGAAGGATATAAGCAAGGCGGACCGGTACATGGTATGAATATGAATGCCGATAACCTGGAGGACTTTATGGAGCGTACCGCATTTGAAACCCGTATTTTTGAAAGACGCATGTACCTCTATCCTATCCCGTTAAACGAGATTCAGAAGTCGAGCAAACTTGTTCAGAATCCGGGTTGGTAGCAGCCAAATGTCATAACACAGACACAATAGGTATCCCATCATAGATGCAGAAAAACATCACCTAAACGGTGCTGATGTAAAAAGAGTTTTCCATTCATTTTGGAAGACTCTTTTTTTTGAGCCTTACCAACTTGAAAGTATACCACAAAAAGCAAAAACCCCGCTAAAATTGCAGTTTTAGCGGGGTTTTGTCATTAAAAAGCTGGTGGTTTGTTGGGCTACCTGGATTCGAACCAGGAATGACAGGACCAGAATCTGTAGTGTTACCATTACACCATAGCCCAATGATTTTCGTTTGCGGGTGCAAAGATACAAATAATTTGGGAATTGCAAACATTTCTGCTATTTTTTTTGCAAAAACTCTCATTTTGCTCCCTTAAGTAGAAGCATCTCCCCTAAAAAACACAAAAATTAAGTCATAACTTTCTTGTATCCAATAAATCACCGTATATTTGTCAAAAATATCACGTTTATAATCAGAAACAAAGGGGAATCCTTTTTTGTTATAAACCAAAAGAGAACATGAATTATTAATTTCAATTACAGGAATGAACGATACGAAAATATTAATTGAAAAAATTAAAGAGGGAATTCAGGAAAAAAAAGGTAAAAACATCATTATTGCTGATTTAACCAGTATAGAAGATACCATCTGCAAATATTTCGTTATATGCCAGGGGAACTCCCCTAGTCAGGTAAATGCTATTGTAGACTCTGTCAAGGAGTTTGCCCGTAAAGGTGCAGACAGCAAACCGACCGCAATCGACGGACTCCGAAATGCAGAATGGGTGGCAATGGATTATTCCGATGTACTCGTACATGTCTTTCTGCCGGAAGTAAGATCCTTCTATAATCTTGAACATCTGTGGGCTGACGCCAAACTTACTCAAATCCCCGATTTAGACTAATCCACAATTATGGACAACAATAATACTAATAACAATAAGCCTAACAATAAGGTGAATATGCCCAAGTTCAATCTGAACTGGCTATATATGATTATTGCCCTCATGCTTCTCGGCCTTTGGTGGAGCAGCGATTCAAGAGGAAGCGGAAGTAAAGTCGTTCCTTACAGCGACTTCCAGAAGTATGTCACTAACGGCTACATCAGCAAAGTGCTGGGCTCTGAGAAAACTCTCGAAGCCCATGTCAAGCCGAATGCCGTAGGTGCAATATTCGGTGCGGACTCCACCAAAGTGGGAAGAAACCCGATTATCACCAGTAACCCTCCTTCCAAGGACAGACTGGATAAATTTCTGCAGGACGAAAAAGCAGCCGGTCATTTTGACGGAATCGCAGATTACCCTGCCGATTCGGATATTTTCCCGGCAATCCTGATTAATATTCTTCCACTGGTTTTATTAATCGCCCTATGGATATTCTTCATGCGCCGTATGAGCGGCGGTGGCGGCGGTGGTGCCGGCGGTGTATTCAATGTAGGAAAATCCAAAGCCCAGCTTTTCGAAAAGGGAGGCTCCATCAAGATTACATTCAAGGATGTAGCCGGCCTGGCGGAAGCAAAACAGGAAGTAGAAGAAATCGTAGAGTTTCTGAAAGAACCTCAGAAGTATACTGACTTGGGAGGTAAGATTCCCAAAGGCGCATTGCTCGTAGGCCCTCCGGGCACCGGTAAGACCTTGCTTGCCAAGGCTGTTGCCGGCGAAGCAAACGTTCCGTTCTTCTCACTGGCAGGTTCCGACTTCGTAGAAATGTTTGTCGGTGTAGGTGCTTCCCGCGTACGTGACTTGTTCAAGCAGGCTAAAGAAAAAGCTCCTTGTATTGTCTTTATCGATGAAATTGACGCGGTAGGCCGTGCTCGTGGCAAAAACCCGGCAATGGGTGGAAATGATGAGCGTGAAAACACTCTGAATCAGTTGCTGACTGAAATGGACGGCTTCGGTTCCAATAGTGGTGTGATTATCCTTGCCGCTACCAACCGTGTGGACGTACTTGACAAGGCATTGCTTCGTGCCGGACGTTTCGACCGTCAGATACACGTAGACCTGCCCGACCTTAACGAACGTAAAGAAGTATTCGGCGTACACCTGCGCCCGATCAAGATAGACGATACAGTAGATGTAGATTTGCTGGCACGTCAGACTCCGGGATTCTCCGGTGCGGACATTGCGAATGTCTGCAATGAAGCTGCGCTGATCGCAGCCCGTCACGGAAAGAAATTTGTAGGCAAGCAGGATTTTCTGGATGCGGTAGACCGTATCATCGGTGGTCTGGAAAAGAAGACCAAGATTACTACAGAAGCGGAAAGACGCTCGATTGCCTTGCATGAAGCAGGACACGCCTCTATTTCGTGGTTGCTGGAATACGCAAATCCATTGATCAAAGTAACGATTGTTCCCCGCGGACGTGCATTGGGTGCCGCCTGGTATCTGCCGGAAGAACGTCAGATCACTACTAAAGAGCAAATGCTTGATGAAATGTGTGCTACCCTCGGAGGACGTGCAGCCGAAGATCTGTTCATCGGACGCATCTCTACCGGTGCCATGAACGACCTCGAAAGAGTTACGAAACAGGCATACGGCATGATTGCTTATTTAGGTATGAGTGACAAACTACCCAACTTATGCTATTATAATAATGAGGAATATTCTTTCAACCGTCCATATAGCGAAAAAACAGCCGAACTCATCGACGAAGAAGTGAAACGGATGGTGAACGAGCAATATGAACGTGCCAAGAAGATTTTGTCCGAACATATGGAAGGACACAATAAACTGGCTCAGTTACTGATCGACAAAGAAGTGATCTTTGCCGAAGACGTCGAACGTATTTTCGGTAAACGCCCGTGGGCATCCCGCTCGGAAGAAATCATGGCTGCCAAAGAAAGCCAGGACGCTGCCAGAGCGGAAAGAGAACTTGCCGAGAAACTGAAAGCAGAAGAACAAGAAATCAAAGAAGAGGAAGCTAAAAATTCTGCTCAGGAAGAAGCAACTACAGAAACGAAAATCACTGCGGAAGGAAAAAAAGTAACCGTAGAAGGAAAAGTTACTATAGAAGCAAAATCCAATGAGGAAGAACAAACTACCGAATCTAAATAATTAAAACACGAAGATTTTGATTAGTAATTTTATAAAACGGGCCATTACGGGTATACTCTTTGTTGCCATTTTAGTGGGATGTATACTCTATAATTCTTTCAGCTTCGGCATTCTGTTCATGGCGATCAGTGCACTGACAATCTATGAATTCGGACAGTTAATCAACAGCCGCGCAGAAGGAGTCAATGTAAACAAAACCATTATCATGCTGGGAGGAGCTTACTTGTTCCTCGCAGTGATGGGATTCTGTATCGATGCAGCCGACTCCAAGATTTTCATTCCTTATTTGCTGCTGCTACTCTATTTGATGATCAGTGAGCTGTATCTGAAAAAGGCAAGTCCAATGCTTAACTGGGCATATTCCATGCTCAGCCAGCTTTATATAGGTCTGCCGTTTGCATTGCTCAATGTCTTGGCATTTCATACTGATCCGGAATATAGCAGCGTAAGCTACAATCCGATCCTGCCATTGTCTATCTTTATATTCCTTTGGCTGAGTGATACGGGTGCATATTGTGTCGGTTCATTAATTGGCAAACACCGCTTGTTTGAACGTATTTCTCCTAAAAAATCATGGGAAGGTTCCATCGGTGGCGGAGTAGTAGCTATCGGAGCTTCTTTTGTCTTGGCACATTATTTCACGATTATGTCAATGTGGGAATGGGCAGGTCTGGCTTTAGTCGTTGTCGTTTTCGGAACATGGGGTGACCTGACAGAATCATTACTGAAACGCCAGCTGCACGTTAAAGATTCGGGAAACATTCTTCCGGGACATGGAGGGATGCTCGACCGCTTCGACAGTGCTTTGATGGCTATACCGGCAGCAGTCTTTTATCTATATGCACTGACTTGGTTTTAATAACAGAATAAATAAAATAAAAGGTCGGAAGCCGCTTTGAAGCACTTCCGACCTTTTTTTTCACACACAGTGTTCGTCAAGGTTTAGGTTTAGTTATTTATAAAAGTTTTGCTATTTAACAAAAGAAGTAGAATGCACATCTTTCGCTTTTTCCGGAACGCCTACCGGATGATCCAAATCAAGAACGATCACTCTTCCTTCTCCATTTTCTTCTGAATTAATAGTCACCTTGAATCCTTTAAATTCTGTTTCAGCTGCATCTTTTGCCGTTGGATAGAACTCTTCCAGATTATAAGAAACTCGTCCCCATCCCCGGTATCCAGTCACATCATCATACGTATTGTAACGTAATTCCAGATGTATATACCCATCTTCATCCACATTCAAAGCTTCCGGTGTTTCCGGAGCTTCCGGTTCTATCTTATTCTGTACAAGACTGATGCGGTGCTTTTCAGAACGAGGCAAATACTGATGGAAGATGATATTCAGAAACTTTCCTCCCAGCCACATATCTCCTTGATAAATCACGATAGGATCATTACCGAATTCCTCTTCATTTTCAGCCGTCATATCTTCCACTTCTTTTGTCAACACTTCCTGAATTCCTTCGATCTTTACCTGAGCACCCTTATCCGTATCAGCCAAAGGATTGAAAAAAGCAACTACTCGTTCACCGTCTACCGGTTTGTACCAAGGAATAGAGCTGGCCACCGGATCAATCATACCCCAACGATCACCTTCCAGATAATAACCACCGCCACCGGTAGCACGAACTGTAGCCCAATCCCATCCTATGTCTCCAATTGAGTACCCATCGTCGTCACATGATTGCAGCGCAGGTACCAATGCGAGCAATAACATTACTAAAAGCCAATTAAATTTTTTCATATTTATTCCTCTCTTTTTAATTCTTCTGCTATATAAATAAAAAAGCCGGGCATTTACTGCACCGGCTTTACGTTTATTCAGAAAAAGAAAGTTATTTTTTCAACAGTTCAAGCATTTTGCGAGCAGCATGCTGGGGAGCACCTGCAGGCCCCAACCGATCTGCCATATACTCATATTCGGCAAGCATACGATCCTTATATTCCTGATCTTCAATCAGTTTCTTTAGTTCACTCTGCATATTTCCGACTGTCATTGTATCTGCAACCAACTCCTTTACAACCTCACGATTTGCAATCAGATTGACTAGTGAGATAAATTTCACTTTCAAGATATGACGACGCAAAAACGAAACCACTTTTCCAATCGGTGTATAGTAACAAACCACCTGAGGAACACGGAACAAGGCTGTCTCAAGAGTCGCCGTACCCGAAGTGACCAAAGCCGCCTCCGCATGTTGTAGCAAACGATAGGTCTGGTCAAAGATTATTTTCACTTTAGCCTGCCCTACATATTGTTTGTAATACTCCGGAGCGATGCCGGGAGCACCGGCCAGTACCAGTTGATAATCGGGAAAAGCAGAAGCAGCTTTCAGCATATCCGGCAGATTATCCTTGATCTCCTGTTTCCGGCTTCCCGCCAACAGTGCGATTACCGGTTTATCCTCCAGATTATTATCCGCCAAGAATGCTTCCGGATTTTTAGGATGAGCTTTCTGATAAGCAGCCACTTCATCTACCGTAGGATTTCCTACATAATGTATAGGATACCGGTGCTTCTCTTCAAAAAACTCCACTTCAAAAGGAAGGATGGAGAAAAGTTCATCCACATCACGTTTGATATTCTTTATGCGGTACTCCTTCCATGCCCATATCTTCGGAGAAATATAATAGAAGACAGGAATCTGCGTCTCGAAATGCACAAACTTAGCTATGTTAAGATTGAAACCGGGATAATCGACCAAGATCACCACATCGGGATTCCACGCCACAATATCTTCCTTGCAACGTTTCATATTTGCAAAAATCGTACGCAAATGAAGCAGTACTGGAATAAATCCCATATACGCCAGCTCTTTATAATGCTTCACCATCGTTCCTCCGACGGCAGCCATCAAATCTCCACCAAAAAAGCGGAAATCGGCCTGAGGATCTTCCGCCTTGAGGGCAGTCATCAAATGGGACGCATGCAAGTCTCCGGAAGCTTCACCGACAATCAGATAGTACTTCATGGGAATTTTGAATTAGGAGTTTTGATATTTGAAATCAGCACAATGCGTATGTCAGAATTCCAGTTGCTGACAATAGCCATTCAGTTCATCTATAAAGCCGTAAGCAGTCATATCGACTGTCGTTGGCGTGATAGCCACATATCCGTTTTCCAGCGCCCAATGATCATTGTTCTCATTTTCAAGTTCATGATCGGTGAATGAACCGGTCAGCCAGAAGTAATTATGGTCATCGAGACGGGGACAAGTTACCCATTCATTCACCCAGCATCCCTTTGCTTGTTCACAAACCTTCACTCCTTTGAGGTCGGGAGTATCGGGAAAGTTCACATTAAGACAAGTCAACGGGGGCAGTCCTTTTTCCAATATCATGGCAGCTATCTTGCGTATATAAGGACCCGAAGGTTCAAAATCAGCATCGGGCTGATGATTGCACAGAGAAAAACCAATCGAAGGAATTCCCTTCAGACAGCCTTCAATCACTACTCCCATCGTTCCCGAATAATGCACGTTAATAGCGGAATTATCTCCATGATTGATACCGCCTACGATCAGGTCAGGCTTCCGGTCGAGCACTGAGCCCAATGCCAGCTTGATACAATCGGTCGGCGTTCCTGTACATTTATATACAGTCAGTCCCACTTCTCTTTTGACCAGTTGATAATGAACCGGATGAGTCACCGTCAATGCACTGCCGCTGCCGGAGCGCGGAGAGTCGGGTGCCATTACAACAATTTCCCCCAACGGACGAAGGAACTTCACCAGTTCACTAATACCTTTAGCCATAACACCATCGTCATTCGAAACGAGGATCAACGGCTTCTTACTTTCCATATATTCAATCCTTTCCTTTTTAATGTTCGCACAAAAGTAGCAAAAAGTAACCGTACTGCCAACCGCTTATCTCCGAATATCATATTAATCACATCGCTATCTGACGAATATACACCCGTTTACAAATCTTAATCTTCTGCAAGCGAGTAAAAAAAGAAATAGATATCCAATATAAATATGTATATTTGCAAGCTCAAACAGAGAAAGTATGATGATAAAATCAACCGGGTTTCGGAACTGTTTCGTCCGGCAGTTATTAACAAAACCGGTGACTTATCAACAGAAAATGCAAAGTTTCTCTTTTTTCGTAGGCGCTCTAAGGAATTATCACTTATTTCGCTGCCAATAAATTTAGAGTATATGGGAAAAATAATTGCTTTGGCCAATCAAAAAGGGGGTGTAGGAAAGACCACGACTACGATTAATCTCGCAGCGTCACTTGCTACACTTGAAAAGAAAGTACTCGTGGTAGATGCAGACCCGCAAGCAAATGCCTCTTCCGGCCTGGGAGTGGACATCAAGCAGTCGGAATGCACTATCTATGAATGCATTATTGACAGAGCCAATGTACAGGACGCTATTCTTGACACAGAAATCGACTCTTTGAAAGTGATCTCTTCGCACATCAATCTTGTAGGAGCAGAGATTGAAATGCTGAACCTCCCAAACCGCGAAAAGATACTGAAAGAAGTGCTCACACCCTTGAAGAAAGAATATGACTATATTCTGATAGATTGTTCTCCTTCACTCGGACTGATCACCATCAATGCCCTGACGGCAGCCGACTCCGTGATCATCCCCGTGCAAGCTGAGTATTTTGCTCTCGAAGGCATCAGCAAACTGCTGAATACGATTAAAATCATCAAGTCGAAACTGAATCCCGCTCTGGAAATCGAAGGTTTCCTGCTGACGATGTATGACTCACGTCTGCGTCAGGCAAACCAGATTTACGACGAAGTGAAAAGACACTTCCAGGAATTAGTTTTCAACAGCGTGATCCAGCGAAATGTGAAACTGAGCGAGGCTCCCAGCTACGGTATCCCGACCATTCTTTATGATGCGGACTCTACCGGTGCCAAAAACCATCTCGCCCTTGCCAAAGAGATTATCAACAGAAATAAATAACCGAAGAAGATATGGCAACACAAAAAAGAAATGCATTAGGACGCGGACTTGACGCCCTGCTCTCAATGGATGATGTGAAAACCGAAGGTTCTTCTTCCATTAGTGAAATAGAGTTGGCGAAGATTACCGTCAACCCCAATCAGCCACGCCGCGAATTCGATCAAACGGCATTGCAGGAACTGGCTGATTCCATTGCGGAAATCGGTATCATACAGCCTATCACTCTACGCAAGCTCTCGGACGATGAGTATCAGATCATCGCGGGAGAGCGTCGTTACCGTGCTTCACAAAAAGCAGGACTGAAAACCATCCCTGCCTACATCCGCACTGCCGACGACGAAAACATGATGGAAATGGCGCTGATTGAAAACATACAGCGTGAAGACCTGAATGCGGTAGAAATAGCATTGGCTTATCAACATCTGCTGGACCAGTATGAACTGACACAGGAACGCCTGAGCGAACGTATCGGCAAGAACCGGACCACTATCGCCAACTACCTGCGTCTACTGAAACTGCCGGCTCCTATACAGATGGCTCTACAAAACAAACAGCTAGATATGGGACATGCACGTGCATTGATTTCATTAGGCGACCCCAAACTTCAAGTAAAAATATTCGAAGAGATACAGGAACACGGATACTCCGTCCGCAAAGTAGAAGAGATTGTCAAATCGCTGAGCGAAGGAGAAGCTGTGAAAAGCGGCACACGGAAAATCACTCCGAAACGCAGCAAACTACCGGAAGAGTTTAATTTACTAAAGCAACAACTCACGGGATTTTTCAACACCAAGGTACAACTGACTTGCTCCGAAAAGGGGAAAGGAAAAATCAGTATTCCTTTCAGCAACGAGGAGGAACTGGAACGTATCATGGAAATCTTCGATACGCTAAAAAAGTAGATGACAAGAAAAAGTAAGAAATATCAGTTACTCATCATCACCCTGCTTCTCTGTTTTCTACAGGTGGCAGGGATTGATGTGTATGCACAAGAACCTGTGACTCCGGTACAGAAAGACAGTATTATTCAGAGCCGGGAAGCACCGAAAGCACGTGCACGAAGGCACCGGGATCCTGCTCAGGTGATGGATTCGTTGAAAAAGGATTCAATCAAAATATTGCATCCGGAACGCCTGCAAGCAACCGACAGTCTGTCTGCTGCCAAAATACAGATAGCCGACAGCCTTGACGCAGCCAATAAAAAAGAACTGAAGAAGATAGAACAGCCGGCACCTATTGTAGTGAAAACCGACACAGTACCTCCTGTGCAGGATCTCAACAAGAAACTGTTCATTCCCAACCCGACCAAAGCAACATGGCTTGCAGTCGTATTCCCTGGCGGAGGACAGATTTACAACCGTAAATACTGGAAACTACCTATTATATATGGAGGGTTTGCAGGATGTGCGTATGCCCTCAGCTGGAACGGGAAAATGTATAAAGACTATTCACAGGCCTATCTGGACATCATGGACAGTAATCCAAACACCAAGAGCTATGAAGATTTGCTGCCACCGAACGCCCAGTATAATGAAGAGCAACTGAAAAACACCTTGAAACGAAGAAAGGACTCGTTCCGTCGTTTTCGGGACCTTAGTATATTTGCATTTATCGGAGTATACCTTATCTCCATCATCGATGCCTATGTCGATGCGGAATTATCGAACTTCGACATTTCACCTGACTTGAGTATGAAGCTGGAGCCAACTGTCATCGACAATAACAGCCAGTTCCGCTCCAACAGTTACAAGAATAAGTCAGTGGGACTGCAATGCGTACTACGATTTTAAAAACACAATTTAGATTGAACTTATAATTAAAGCATGAAGAAATTAGAAAACTATTGTTCGATTATTTTCCTTTTCCTGTTGGCAACCACACAGGTAAAAGCTCAAAGTGTAGATGTAGTTATTCGTGAAAACGGAACCGAACGCAAAGAAAGCATCGATCTTCCAAAGAGTATGACTTACCCGCTCGACAGTCTGCTGAACGACTGGAAAGCTAAAAACTATATTGATTTAGGCAAAGATTGCAGTACGGCGGAAGTGAATCCTTTATTCAGTGATTCTGTCTACATTGACCGCCTTTCACGTATTCCGGCTGTCATGGAGATGCCTTATAATGACATTGTACGCAAATTCATCGATATGTACGCGGGTCGCCTACGCAATCAGGTTTCATTCATGCTGAGCGCCTGCAATTTCTATATGCCTATTTTCGAAGAAGCACTGGACGCTTACGGACTTCCTTTGGAACTGAAGTACCTGCCGATTATCGAATCTGCACTGAATCCTTCAGCTGTGTCACGTGCCGGTGCTTCTGGACTGTGGCAATTCATGATTGGAACAGGAAAGATTTACGGTCTTGAATCCAATAGTCTGATAGACGAACGCCGCGACCCGATCAAAGCAACCTGGGCTGCCGCCCGTTACTTGAAAGAGATGTACGATATTTATGGAGACTGGAATCTGGTTATAGCAGCCTATAACTGTGGCCCAGGTACTATCAACAAGGCAATCCGCCGCGCCGGAGGCGAAACGGATTACTGGAAAATCTATAACCTGCTGCCTAAAGAGACACGCGGATATGTACCTGCTTTCATCGCAGCCAATTACGTGATGACATACTATTGCGACCACAACATCTGTCCGATGGAAACAAACATTCCGGCAAGCACAGATACGGTGCAAGTCACTAAAAACCTTCATTTCGAGCAGATTGCCGAACTTTGCAATGTTCCGCTGGAGGAAGTGAAGAGCCTGAATCCCCAATACAAGAAACAAGTGATTCCCGGCACGACCAAACCTTGTACATTACGTTTACCACAAGGTGCCATCAGTACGTTTATTGACAAGCAAGATACAATCTACGCACACCGTGCCGACGAGCTATTTCGCAACCGCAAAACCGTTGCAGTGAAAGAAGTTACTCCAACCACCCGCAGACAGACAAGCGCTGTTGCCGGTAAAGGAAAATTAACTTATTATAAGATAAAAAGTGGAGACACTCTTTCATCGATTGCCGAAAAGCTAGGCGTACGTGTCAAAGATATACAGCAGTGGAACGGTATGTCGAACACCAGAATCGCAGCAGGAAAACAATTGAAAATCTACAAATAAATGACTTCCCGCTTGCTTCATTCGGAAATTTGCTTATTTTTGCAAAAATAAGCGAATGAAAGGATAACGAATATGGATAATATAACCCCCAAAGAAATAGCAGATGAAGAGATGATCAATCAGGCGTTCCAGGAACTTCTGAATGATTATCTCCATACTAAACATCGCAAACGAGTTGAAATCATCACAAAAGCTTTCAACTTCGCTAATCAGGCACACAAAGGAATCAAACGCCGATCCGGCGAACCTTATATCATGCACCCGATTGCCGTTGCACAAATAGTATGTAACGAAATTGGTCTTGGTTCTACTTCTATCTGTGCGGCACTGCTGCACGACGTAGTAGAAGACACTGATTACACGGTAGAAGACATCGAAAATATCTTTGGACCGAAGATTGCCCAGATTGTAGACGGACTGACCAAAATCTCCGGAGGGATCTTCGGTGACCGTGCTTCGGCACAGGCAGAGAACTTCAAGAAGTTACTGCTCACCATGTCGAACGATATCCGAGTTATCCTGATCAAAATAGCCGACCGCTTGCACAATATGCGCACGCTGGGTTCCATGCTGCCCAACAAGCAATATAAGATAGCAGGAGAAACTCTCTACATCTATGCCCCGTTAGCCAACCGCCTAGGTCTGTACAAGATAAAAACAGAGCTTGAAAACCTCAGCTTCAAATATGAACACCCCGAAGAATATGCCGAAATAGAAGAAAAGTTGAATGCTACCGCCGCCGAACGCGACAAAGTATTCAACGACTTCACAGCTCCGATCCGCACCCAGCTGGATAAGATGGGGCTGAAATACCGGATTTTGGCACGTGTGAAATCGATCTACTCCATCTGGAACAAGATGCAGACCAAACACGTCCCGTTCGAGGAGATTTATGACTTGCTCGCTGTCCGTATCATCTTCGAACCACGCAACGTGGAAGAAGAGCTCAACGACTGTTTCGACATCTATGTCTCCATTTCCAAGATATACAAGCCTCATCCCGACCGCCTACGCGACTGGGTAAGCCACCCGAAGGCGAATGGTTACCAAGCATTGCACGTCACCCTGATGGGAAACAACGGACAATGGATCGAGGTACAGATTCGCAGCGAACGGATGAACGATGTTGCAGAACAAGGCTTTGCCGCCCACTGGAAATATAAAGAAGGAGGAGGCAGCGAAGACGAAGGTGAACTGGAGAAATGGCTGAAAACCATTAAAGAGATACTGGATGATCCGCAACCGGACGCAATCGACTTTTTGGATACGATCAAACTGAACCTGTTTGCTTCCGAAATCTTCGTGTTCACTCCGAAGGGAGAGTTAAAGACAATGCCACAAAACTCTACGGCACTGGATTTTGCCTTCTCACTGCACACAGATATCGGTAGCCATTGTATCGGCGCCAAGGTCAATCATAAACTGGTGCCGCTAAGCCATAAACTGCAAAGTGGAGATCAGGTTGAAATATTGACCTCCAAATCCCAACGTGTACAACCGCAATGGGAGGTATTTGCAACGACCGCCCGTGCCCGTGCCAAGATCGCAGCGATTCTTCGCAAAGAACGGAAAGCGAATCAGAAAATTGGCGAAGAGCTACTCAACGAGTTTCTGAAGAAGGAAGAAATACGTCCGGAAGAAGCTGTCATCGAGAAGTTGCGTAAATTTCACAACTTCAAGAATGAAGAAGAGTTACTGGCCGCTATCGGCAGCAAAGCCATTACTTTGGGAGAAGCGGACAAGAACGAGCTGAGAGAAAAGCAAACCAGCAACTGGAAGAAATACCTGACGTTCTCCTTCGGGAACAGCAACAAGGAAAAACCGGAAGAGAAAGAACCGCAGGAAAAAGAAAAGATCAATCCGAAAGAGATTCTTAAACTGACCGAAGAAAGCCTGCAAAAGAAATACATCATGGCCGAATGTTGTCATCCGATTCCCGGTGATGATGTTTTGGGTTACGTTGATGAAAACGACCGCATTATTATTCATAAACGCCAGTGCCCTGTTGCTGCCAAGCTGAAAAGCAGCTATGGTAACCGTATATTAGCGACCGAATGGGATACTCACAAAGAACTTTCTTTCCTCGTATATATCTATTTAAGAGGTATAGACAGCATGGGACTTCTGAATGAAGTGACTCAGGTCATTTCCAGACAGCTCAACGTGAACATCCGTAAACTTGCCATTGAAACGAATGACGGGATATTCGAAGGAAAGATTCAGCTATGGGTACACGATGTGGAAGATGTAAAGACAATCTGTAATAATCTGAAGAAGATTCAAAACATCAAACAGGTGAACCGGGTGGAGGAATAATTTATCGTCCGTCCAGTTCTTTCTTGATAGCCAGAAGCTCTTCCTTAATACCTTTCAGACGGTTCACAATTTCGTAATTGCGAACCGTGGCTTCCTTATTATCCTTCAACCGTTGACGGGCACCGGGAAGCGTCAGACCTTTCTCCTTCACCAGATGATAGATCAGACCAATCGTTTCCACATCCTCCTTTCGATACTGACGTATCCCCCTCCCCGTTGTCCTGGGAGAAATCTGCGGGAACTCCTTCTCCCAAAAACGAAGCAAGGATGCATTGACTCCAAACATATCGGCCACTTCGGCTATGGAGTAATATAATTTTAGTTCTTTGTCCGTATTCAGCATAGAAATCGTTGTTTTAAGAGATTAATCGAACACTTTACCGTGATTGGCGGCCAGTTGAATCATCTTCTCATAATCTTCCGCACTCAAGTCCATGAAGTAATAGTTGACAGGATTCACAACCTTTCCCTTCACGTGTACCTCATAGTGAAGATGAGGACCGGTGCTCTTACCTGTACTTCCCACTTTTCCAATCACCTCGCCACGCACCACCTTTTTCCCAACTTTCGTGTTATAGCTCTGTAAGTGAGCGTACCGAGTCAGATAACCGAAGCCATGGTCAATCTCAATCGTATTGCCATATCCGGTTTCCCATCCTACTTTTACCACTGTACCGTCACCGGTCGCATAGACATCCGTTCCCGGATGAGCGGAGAAGTCCATTCCCGAATGAAACTTCGTCGTACCGTAAATCGGATCAATACGTGTTCCGTATCCGGAAGCAGTCTTGCGAAGGTCTTTATTGGAGATAGGCTGGATAGCCGGAATACATTTCAGCATTTCATCATGATTCTTACACATATCCACCACGTCATCGAAAGATTTGGACTGGATATAAAGTTGTTTGGACAGTACATCCAGCTTTTGGGTCGTATTTACCACCAGCTTGGAGTTTGCCAGATCCATCAGCTCCTCATACCGGTTCGTACCTCCAAAACCTGCCTGACGGATAGCCGGCGAAACAGGATCAGCTTGCAGAATCACCCGATACAGGTTATCGTCACGCTGCTGAATATCCTGCAGCACCCCCATCGCATCATCCAGACGGCGGGAAAGTACATTATATTGCGCCAAAAGACGGCTATTTTCGATTCGCAGTTCCTTCTCCGAAGGCGATCCGAACACTAGAAGCAAGACGATGAAGCATCCGGCTCCAAGTCCCATACCGATAAAAAGCCGGCGCAGAATGCTAAGCGCACGCTGCCGTACGGTAGGGTAAATTCGGTCATAAGTCTGCGTCCTTGGATTGTAGATGTAGTAAACTTTGCGCATCTTTTTGGAAATATTTCGCTTGTTAATACGGCAAAAGTAATAAAAACAAGCTATCTTTGCACAGTTTTTTGAGAATATTAACCTCAACAATAGATATATAGAAGAATATGTTGACTGCAAAAGAGATCAGAGATTCATTCAAGAATTTCTTTGAGTCGAAAGGACACCACATTGTTCCCTCGGCTCCGATGGTGATAAAAGATGACCCTACCCTGATGTTTACCAACGCAGGGATGAACCAGTTTAAAGATATTATTTTGGGTAACCACCCGGCCAAATACCACAGAGTCGCGGACTCTCAGAAATGTCTGCGTGTAAGCGGAAAGCATAATGACCTGGAAGAAGTGGGACACGATACGTACCACCACACCATGTTCGAAATGCTGGGCAACTGGTCATTCGGTGACTACTTCAAGAAAGAAGCCATCAACTGGGCATGGGAATATCTGGTAGAAGTATTGAAACTGAATCCGGAACACCTGTACGCCACTGTATTCGAAGGAAGCCCCGAAGAAGGACTGAGCCGTGACGACGAAGCCGCTTCTTACTGGGAACAGTATCTGCCGAAAGATCACATCATCAACGGCAACAAGCACGACAACTTCTGGGAAATGGGTGATACAGGCCCTTGCGGACCTTGTTCGGAAATCCACATCGACCTCCGTCCGGCAGAAGAACGTGCCAAAATCTCCGGCCGTGATCTCGTCAACCACGATCATCCCCAAGTGATTGAAATATGGAACCTTGTGTTCATGCAATATAACCGTAAAGCTGACGGCAGCCTCGAACCACTTCCTGCAAAGGTTATCGATACAGGTATGGGATTCGAACGCCTCTGTATGGCTTTGCAGGGCAAGACTTCCAACTACGATACAGACGTATTCCAGCCGATGCTGAAAGCGATTGCAGCAATGTCAGGCACAGAGTACGGAAAAGACAAACAGCAGGACATCGCCATGCGTGTAATCGCTGACCACATCCGTACGATTGCTTTCTCCATTACGGACGGTCAGCTGCCTTCCAATGCCAAGGCAGGTTATGTAATCCGCCGTATCCTCCGCCGCGCCGTTCGCTACGGATATACTTTCCTCGGACAGAAACAGTCATTCATGTACAAGCTGCTTCCGGTGTTGATCGACAACATGGGAGACGCTTATCCGGAACTGATCGCACAGAAAGGTCTGATCGAAAAAGTAATCAAGGAAGAAGAAGAAGCCTTCCTCCGCACGCTGGAAACAGGTATCCGTCTGCTGGATAAGACAATGGAAGATACAAAGGCCACCGGAAAGACAGAAATCAGCGGTAAAGATGCCTTTACCTTATATGATACTTTCGGTTTTCCGTTAGACCTGACAGAACTGATTCTTCGCGAAAATGGAATGACAGTCAACATCGAAGAGTTCAACGCGGAAATGCAACAGCAGAAACAGCGTGCACGTAACGCTGCCGCCATCGAAACCGGTGACTGGGTGACTCTGAGAGAAGGAACAACCGAATTCGTAGGTTACGACTATACCGAATACGAAGCATCTATTCTCCGCTATCGTCAGATCAAGCAGAAAAACCAGACACTGTATCAGATCGTACTTGACTGTACTCCGTTCTATGCAGAAAGCGGTGGTCAGGTAGGCGACACCGGTGTATTGGTCAGCGAATTCGAGACCATCGAAGTGATCGACACCAAGAAAGAGAACAATCTACCGATACATATTACCAAAAAGTTGCCGGAACATCCGGAAGCTCCGATGATGGCTTGTGTAGACACCGACAAGCGGGCAGCCTGCGCAGCCAATCACTCGGCAACTCACCTGCTGGACTCTGCCCTGCGCGAAGTACTGGGCGAGCACATCGAGCAGAAAGGTTCGTTAGTAACACCGGATTCACTGCGTTTCGACTTCTCTCACTTCCAGAAGGTGACCGACGAAGAAATCCGCCAGGTAGAACACCTGGTGAATGCCAAGATTCGCGCCAACATACCTTTGAAGGAATACCGCAACATTCCTATCGAGGAAGCGAAAGAGCTGGGAGCTATCGCCCTCTTCGGTGAAAAGTACGGTGAAAGAGTACGTGTCATCCAGTTCGGTTCTTCTATCGAATTCTGTGGAGGTATCCACGTAGCCGCAACCGGAAATATCGGTATGATGAAGATCATTTCCGAAAGCTCTGTTGCAGCCGGTGTACGCCGTATCGAAGCATATACGGGAGCCCGTGTGGAAGAAATGCTGGATACCATCCAGGATACGATCAGTGAATTGAAATCGCTCTTCAACAACGCACCCGACCTGGGTATTGCCATCCGCAAGTATATTGAGGAAAACGCAGGACTGAAAAAGCAGGTAGAAGACTACATGAAAGAGAAAGAAGCCTCGCTGAAAGAAAGACTGCTGAAGAATATACAGGAAATTCACGGTATCAAGGTAATCAAGTTCTGTGCTCCGTTGCCGGCGGAAGTGGTGAAGAATATCGCCTTCCAGCTTCGCGGTGAAATCACAGAAAACCTGTTCTTTGTGGCCGGAAGCCTCGACAACGGCAAGCCTATGCTGACCGTCATGCTGAGCGACAATCTGGTGGCCGGTGGCTTGAAAGCAGGCAACCTGGTGAAAGAAGCAGCCAAACTGATTCAAGGCGGCGGAGGCGGTCAACCTCACTTCGCTACTGCCGGAGGCAAGAATACAGACGGACTGAATGCCGCTATCGAAAAGGTACTGGAACTCGCAGGTATCTAAGAAAGCAGTAACATACATCCAATATAAGAACCGTGTCTTAAAGTCACCCGCACTTTAAGGCACGGTTTTTTATTTCAAATTCCAGTGTCAACAGCAACTAATCAGCCTCCTGCCAAAAATATTCGTGATATAAACTCAATTATCACAACTTTTTTCTACCTTTGTGAACAGATTAATTATTTTTCTTATCCTTCAAATAATAAAATAAGTAATCACCAATACCCGTACACCGATGAAAACACCTATTTACCTACTTCTAATCGTTTGTATTTTTGCATCCTGCAACACCAAACAGACACAAGCTGAAATTGATTACACATCGTATGTAAATCCTTTTATTGGCACCGATTTCACAGGAAACACTTATCCCGGCGCACAAGCCCCCTTCGGCATGGTGCAGCTCAGCCCGGATAACGGACTTCCGGGATGGGACCGCATCTCCGGCTATTTTTATCCGGACAGCACCATCGCCGGCTTCAGCCATACCCACCTTTCGGGAACAGGTGCAGGCGACTTGTACGACATCTCTTTCATGCCGGTCACACTGCCCTACAAAGAGGCAGAAGCGCCGCTGGGCATCTATTCCAAGTTTTCTCACGATGAAGAGAGCGCCTATGCAGGCTACTATCAAGTACGTCTGAAAGACTACCATATCAATGTGGAACTGACTGCAACCGAACGTTGTGGCATCCAGCGATACACCTTCCCCAAAGCCGAAGCTGCCATCTTCCTGAATCTGAAGAAAGCCATGAACTGGGACTTCACAAACGATTCGCACATCGAAGTAGTGGACTCTGTGACGATTCAAGGATACCGTTACTCCGACGGCTGGGCACGCGACCAGCGAATCTACTTCCGCACCCGCTTCTCCAAGCCTTTCGACAAGGTAGAACTGGATACGACTGCCATTATCAAAGACAAGCAACACATCGGTACGGCTGTCATCGCACGTTTTGACTTCCATACCGAAGAAGGAGAACAGATTCTCGTCAATACCGCCATTTCCGGCGTCAGCATGGAAGGCGCAGCCAAGAACCTGCAAGCCGAAGTGCCCGAAAATGACTTCGACAAGTATCTGGCAGAAACAAAAGCAAACTGGAACCGCCAACTGGGAAAGATCGAAGTCGAGAGTAACAATCAAGACGATAAAGTAAACTTTTATACAGCTCTGTACCACTCGATGATCGCACCTACGATTTACAGTGACGTAGACGGAGCCTATTACGGTCCCGACAAAAAAGTACATCAGAGTGACGGCTGGGTGAATTACAGCACTTTCTCCCTTTGGGATACCTACCGTGCCGCCCATCCCCTTTTCACATATACCGAGCCGGAACGTGTCAACGACATGGTAAAATCCTTCATCGCCTTCTTTGAACAGAACGGACGCCTGCCCGTATGGAACTTCTACGGGAGTGAAACCGATATGATGATCGGCTATCATGCCGTTCCCGTGATTGTAGACGCTTATCTGAAAGGTATAGGCAACTTTGATGCGGAGAAAGCACTGGCCGCCTGCGTAGCTACCGCCAACTTGGATAACTACCGGGGCATCGGGCTATACAAGCAATTAGGCTATATTCCTTACAATGTGACAGATCATTACAATGCCGAAAATTGGTCACTGTCCAAAACACTGGAATATGCATTTGACGATTACTGCATCGCTGAGATGGCGAACAAGATGGGTAAGAAGGAGATAGCGGACGAATTCTACAAACGTTCTCACAACTACAAGAATGTTTACAACCCGGCCACTTCGTTCATGCAGCCGCGTGACGATAAAGGAAACTTTATCAAAGACTTCAAAGCCGACGAATACACTCCGCATATCTGCGAAAGCAATGGCTGGCAATACTTTTGGTCCGTGCAGCATGACATAGACGGTCTGATTGATCTCACAGGAGGCACAAGCCGCTTTGCAGAGAAACTGGACAGTATGTTTACCTACCATCCGGCAGCCGACGAGGAACTTCCCATCTTCAGTACGGGAATGATCGGGCAATATGCGCACGGCAATGAGCCGAGCCACCACGTAATCTATCTCTTCAATGCCGTAGGACAACAGAACCTGACACAGAAATACGTTGCCAAAGTAATGAACGAGCTTTACAAGAACGAGCCTGCCGGTCTTTGCGGAAACGAAGACTGCGGACAAATGTCTGCCTGGTACGTATTCAGCGCAATGGGATTCTATCCCGTCAATCCGGTCAGCGGAAAGTATGAAATCGGTACTCCCCTGTTCCCGGAGATGAAGTTGCATCTGGCTAACGGAAAGACATTTACAGTACTTGCTCCCAAAGTGAGCAAAGAGAATATTTACATTCAATCTATCAAAGTAGACGGTCAACCGTACAACAAGACCTACCTTACCCATGAACAGATTATGAGCGGTGCCACCGTCGAATTTGAAATGGGGAATACTCCCTTAGTGGAAGTCGAATTTGAAGAACAAACCCAGTAGGTCCACCTAAACTAATCTATCGGAAAAATGGATGAAAACTTCGACTTAACCTACAAAGCTCTATTCCGCAGGTACTACCCCAGCCTGATATTCTATGCCACCCGACTGGTAGGAGAAGAAGAGGCGGAGGATGTAGTGCAGGACGTGTTCGTAGAGCTTTGGAAACGAAAAGACAGCATAGAGATAGGAGAGCAGATTCAGGCTTTCCTCTATCGTGCTGTCTATACACGTGCCCTTAACGTATTGAAACATCGTAATGTAGAAGATGGCTATTGCGCCGCCATGGAAGAGATAAACCGGAGGCGTGCAGAGTTTTATCAGCCGGACAACAACGAAGTGATCCGCAAGATCGAAGACCGGGAATTGCGGAAAGAGATTCACGATGCAATCAATGAGCTTCCGGACAAGTGCAAAGAAGTTTTCAAGCTCAGCTATCTGCACGACATGAAAAATAAGGAGATAGCCGATGTACTGGGAGTTTCACTCCGCACGGTAGAGGCACATATGTATAAGGCATTGAAGTTCCTGCGAAATCGTCTCGGACATCTTTGGTTCATTCTCCTCTTATTTTTATTGGATTAAAGATAAGTGTTTTTGGGTTTTCAATTGTATTACTTATATGAAGGAAAAGAAAATGAGAAATCTGAGCGAAGAAATAATAAACAAATATCTGACTGGTCAGTGTTCTGAAGAAGAGCTGATCGAGGTGAATGCCTGGATCAGCGAATCGGACGAAAATGCCCGCCAGTTGTTCCGCATGGAAGAAATTTATCATCTGGGTAAATTCGACCATTATGCCGATGAACAGAGAATGGCTAATGCGGAAAAAAGGCTTTATAAACAACTGTCTCAAGAGAAAAAGAAGAAAGATAAAGTACTGCATATGCATCGCTGGATGAGGTATGCGGCCATCCTTGCCGTCGCTTTACTAATTGGCGGAGGAGCCGGATATTGGTTCTACAACCGGCCGGAGCATCAGATGCTGGTAGCCGTTGCCAATGAAGGCATCGTGAAAGAAGTTGTCTTGCCGGACGGGACGAAAGTCTGGCTGAACAATGCCGCCATGCTGAAGTACCCGCGCGAATTCTCCGAAAAAGAACGTAATGTGTATCTAGACGGAGAAGCCTATTTCGAAGTAACCAAAAACCGCCATAAACCATTCACGGTAGAAAGCGACGCTATGCGCGTACGTGTACTGGGAACCACTTTCAACTTCAAGTGCGACAAACGTTGCCGGATAGCCGAAGCGACCTTGATCGAAGGAAAAATCGAAGTGAAAGGCAACAAGGACGAAGGACAAATTGTCCTCGCCCCCGGTCAGCGTGCCGAACTGAACAGAAACAGCGGACGGCTGACGGTGAAACAGGTCGATGCGAAACTGGATGCTGTATGGCGTGACAATCTGATACCATTCAATAAAGCAAACATATTTACCATCACCAAAGCACTGGAACGCTTCTACGACGTGAAAATCATTCTGTCTCCTGACATTCGGTCGGACAAAACATATTCGGGTGTATTGAAGAAAAAATCAACCATCGAATCGGTATTGAAATCCTTGCAAAATTCCATACCTATTGAATATAAAATCGTAGGAAACAACATCTTTATCTCTTCAGATAAAAAATGAGTCCTGTGTTAAACTTAAACTAATAAACGACATGAAATTAAAGACACTTCTGATAGGATGTTTCGGAGGATTTATAATGCTCAACTCCTGCACAGAGTCCCCCAGTGTAAAAGATTATAGTGCTTATGTCAATCCTTTCATAGGCACCGGCGGACATGGACATACTTTCCCCGGAGCCGTAGTTCCGCACGGTATGATCCAGCCCAGTCCGGACACCCGGATCGACGGCTGGGACGCCTGCTCCGGTTATTATTACGATGACAACACGATCAACGGTTTTTCGCATACCCACGTCAGCGGTACAGGCTGTTGCGACTACGGAGATGTATTACTGATGCCGATTGTCGGCAAACCGCAGTATCTGACAACTGATCCGGAAAGCCAGAAGCTGGCTTACGCCTCTGCTTTCTCGCACGAGAATGAGACTGCGGAACCCGGATATTACTCCGTCTTCCTCGACACCTATCAGGTAAAAGCGGAAATCACAGCTACCAAACGCGGCGCCATCCACCGCTACACTTTCCCCGAAAGCACAGAATCCGGATTTATCATCGATCTGGACTACAGCCTGCAACGGCAGACCAACTACGAGATGGAAATCGAAGTTATCAGTGACACGGAAATCTGCGGACATAAGAAGACGACTTACTGGGCTTTCGACCAGTATATTAACTTCTACGCCAAGTTTTCCAAACCGTTCGCATATACCCTCATCACCGACTCTGTCACAATGAACAACGGCAAACGCCTGCCTGTATGCAAAGCCGTACTGCACTTTAATACAAAGAAAGACGAAGAAGTACTGGTAAAAGTGGGTGTATCCGCCGTCGATATCGCCGGCGCACGCAAGAATGTGGAATCCGAAATTCCCGAATGGGACTTCGACAAGGTACGAAAAGATGCCCGCACTGCCTGGAATAATTATCTGTCTAAAATAGACATCACCACTTCCGATAAAGAAGATAAAACCATTTTCTATACCGCTCTGTATCATACGGCCATCAGCCCGAACCTGTTTACGGATGCGGACGGACGCTATCTCGGCATGGATCTCGAAGTACATCAGGGAGATACCATTAATCCGCTGTATACTGTCTTCTCCCTGTGGGATACTTTCCGTGCACTGCACCCGCTGATGACGATCATCGACCCGAATCTGAACAATCAGTTCATCAATTCACTGATCAGGAAACATCAGGAAGGCGGAATATACCCGATGTGGGATCTGGCTTCCAACTACACTGGAACGATGATCGGATATCATGCGGTCCCCGTTATCGTGGATGCCTATATGAAAGGTTACCGCAATTTTGATGCTCACGAAGCATATAAAGCCAGTCTACGGGCAGCCGAATATGACACTACAGGTATCAAATGCCCCGATCTGGTGCTGCCGCATCTGATGCCCAAAGCGAAGTTTTATAAAAACGCCATCGGCTACATCCCCTGCGACCGCGAAAATGAATCTGTAGCCAAAGCGCTGGAATATGCCTACGACGACTGGTGTATCTCCATCTTTGCCGAAGCAATGAACGACTTCGAAAACAAAGCAAAGTATGAACGTTTCGCCAAAGCCTACGAATTCTATTTCGACAAATCGACCCGCTTCATGCGCGGACTGGATTCGAATGGCGAATGGCGCACCCCATTCAACCCGCGTGCCTCCACTCACCGTAGCGATGACTATTGCGAAGGAACCGCCTGGCAGTGGACCTGGTTTGTTCCGCACGATGTGGAAGGACTTGTAAAACTGATGGGAGGCGAGGAGGCTTTTGTAGAAAAGCTGGATTCGCTGTTTACAGTCGATTCGAGTCTGGACGGAGAAACCACCTCGGCTGATATCAGCGGACTGATCGGTCAGTATGCACATGGCAATGAGCCGAGTCATCACGTGATTCATCTGTACAACTATGTGAATCGTCCGTGGAGAACACAGGAATTAGTGGACAGTGTCTACCGGAGCCAGTATGCCAACAACGTCGACGGGTTGTCCGGCAATGAAGACTGCGGACAGATGTCGGCATGGTACATACTCAACTCGATGGGATTCTATCAGGTATGCCCGGGCAAACCGGTGTATTCTATCGGACGTCCGGCTTTCGACAAAGCTGTGATCAATCTCCCCAGTGAAAAGACATTCAGCATCGTGGTGAAGAACAACTCCAAAAGCAACAAATACATCGAAAGCGTATTGCTGAACGGCAAAGCTCTGGACACGCCATTCTTCGGACATCAGGACATTGTAGCAGGCGGAATCATGGAGATCAAAATGACTGACCATCCTACACAATGGGGAAGTAACAACTCTTCTCAATAATCATATAAAAACCATTACTAATCATGAAAAGACTCTTATTGATAGCTTGTGTACTTAGTTGTACGCTATTGTCCCAAGCCAAAGACTGGACGCAGTATGTCAATCCGCTGATGGGTTCCCAGTCTACTTTTGAGTTATCAACAGGTAATACTTATCCGGCTATTGCCCGTCCCTGGGGTATGAACTTCTGGACTCCACAGACAGGCAAAATGGGAGACGGATGGCAATATACCTATACCGCCAACAAAATCCGCGGGTTCAAACAGACACACCAGCCCAGTCCGTGGATCAATGATTATGGTCAGTTCTCGATTATGCCGATAGTGGGCCAACCGTTGTTTGACGAAGAGAAACGGGCAAGCTGGTTTGCACATAAAGGGGAAGTGGCAACTCCTTACTACTACAAAGTATACCTGGCAGAACACGATATAGTCACCGAAATGACACCGACGGAACGTGCCGTGCTTTTTCGTTTCACTTTCCCGGAGAATGATCATTCTTATGTGGTCGTAGATGCCTTCGACAAAGGTTCTTACATCAAGATTCTTCCGGAAGAGAATAAGATAATCGGTTATACGACACGCAACAGCGGTGGTGTTCCTGAAAACTTCAAGAACTACTTTATCATCGAGTTCGACAAACCTTTCACCTATAAGGCCACGGTAGAGAATGGAAATCTGCAAGAGAACGTAGCGGAACAGATGACCGACCATGCCGGAGCGATCATCGGATTCAAAACCCGCAAAGGGGAACAGGTGAATGCACGTATCGCCTCTTCTTTTATCAGCTTTGAGCAGGCTGCTGCTAATATGAACGAACTGGGCAAAGATAACATAGAACAACTCGCCCAAAAAGGAAAAGATGCCTGGAATCAAGTACTGGGTAAAATAGAAGTAGAAGGCGGTAATTTGGATCAGTACCGTACATTCTACTCCTGCCTGTATCGTTCGCTGCTATTCCCGCGCAAGTTCTATGAACTGGATGCAAACGGCCAGCCCATCCATTACAGTCCGTATAACGGGCAGGTACTTCCGGGATATATGTTTACCGATACCGGTTTCTGGGATACATTCCGCTGCCTCTTTCCGCTGCTGAATCTGATGTACCCGTCGGTCAACAAAGAGATGCAGGAAGGATTAATCAACACGTATAAGGAAAGCGGTTTCTTCCCCGAATGGGCAAGTCCGGGACACAGAGGTTGTATGGTTGGAAATAACTCCGCATCAATCCTTGTGGACGCTTATATGAAGGGAGTAAAAGTCAATGATATCAAAACGCTGTATGAAGGACTGATTCACGGAACGGAGAATGTACATCCGGAGGTTTCTTCCACCGGACGATTGGGATACGAGTACTATAATAAACTGGGATACGTACCCTACGATGTGAAAATCAACGAGAACGCCGCCCGTACTTTGGAATATGCATACGATGACTGGTGTATCTACCGGTTGGCAAAAGAGCTGAAACGTCCCAAGAAAGAAATCAACCTGTTTGCCAAACGTGCCATGAATTACAAGAATCTTTTCGATAAAGAATCCAAGCTGATGCGTGGTCGCAACGAAGACGGTACATTCCAGTCTCCTTTCTCACCGCTGAAATGGGGAGATGCCTTTACGGAAGGAAATAGCTGGCATTATACCTGGTCTGTCTTCCACGATCCGCAAGGTCTTATTGACCTGATGGGCGGGAAAGAGATGTTTGTTACCATGATGGATTCCGTATTTGCCGTACCGCCCATTTTTGATGACAGCTATTACGGACAGGTAATTCACGAAATTCGTGAAATGACTGTGATGAATATGGGCAACTACGCGCATGGAAATCAACCGATCCAGCACATGATTTACCTCTATGACTATGCGGGACAACCGTGGAAGGCTCAATACTGGTTACGTCAGGTAATGGACAGAATGTACACGCCCGGACCGGACGGTTACTGCGGAGACGAAGACAACGGACAAACTTCTGCCTGGTATGTGTTCTCTGCGCTGGGTTTCTACCCTGTTTGCCCTGGAACGGACGAATATGTGATGGGAACTCCTCTGTTCAAAAAGGCTACTCTTCACTTCGAGAACGGCAATAGTCTTGTTATCGACGCGCCCAATAACAGCACGGAAAATTTCTATATTGATTCCATGAACTTCAATGGTGCTGATCATACCAAGAATTATCTGCGTCACGAAGATTTGTTCAAGGGAGGTACTATCAAAGTAGACATGAGTAATCGGCCGAATCTGAACAGAGGAACCAAAGAAGAGGATATGCCTTATTCTTTTTCCAAAGAATAGTAGTTAGTTCATCGATTAAATTCACGTTCCTATATTAGGCCCTTTTTCTTCCGGTTTTCTGACTTTCTCTCTGTTCTGAAAGACTTTATCCGGATAATAGCAAAAAAACGATAGCCAGAAAGTAAACTTCTTTACTATCTGGCTATTTTTCAGTTAGTATTCACTACTTTTGCCGGACAAACAACTATAAATCATGGAAGAAGAAATTGACTTTACCAAAGTCCCCTATCAGTACGCAATGTGCCTCAATCGGGAATGTTCAAAAGCAAACACTTGCTTAAGACTACTTACAGCACAAAGTGTACCGGAAAAGATTGAATACTGGGTTATTATCAGTCCCAAACATCTCGCTGCCCAACAAGGGAATTGTCCTTATTATCGTTCTAATGTCAAAGTACGTTATGCTAAGGGATTCATCAGAATGTTAGAAGACTTGCCTTATAAGCAAATGCAAACTGTCATATCACATTTAATGAGCTATTTTGGTCGCAGAACTTACTACCGCATCCGCAAAGGCGAACGCCTCCTTACCCCCTCCGAGCAACAAAGAATATTAAATATCCTCAAGAATTGCGGAGCAACTCATCTACAAAACTTTGATGCATACGTTGAAGATTATGACTGGTGATCGGCAGTAACACGAAGTGATACTACTGTTACGCTCAGAAGACACAACTGTCACCATTTGGTGGCACTGTTGTCACATATTGGTGGCACGACTGTGCCAAGCCGTTGGCACAACAATGACACCGTAGTGGCACAACTGTGCCAAGCCCTTGGCACAAGGGTTCCCTTACGAGGAGACAGGGAGGGACATAGTAGCTTATACAAGAAAAGAGCCAGGCTTCATCATTCTGAAAGCCTGGCTCTAAAATTAACTTATCTGCTAATGACTAGATCTTACTGAGCATTGTAGATATAAACTTCAGTTACGTCAATACTGAAACCCGCTAATAATTCAACTTTCACATAACGAGCTGTTATAGAAGAGAAAAATTGGAAATAATGATTACCCACACGAGGAGTTTCCAACACTCCCTGCGGAGTCCAGGCTTCATTATCCAATGAAGTTGAAATTCCTACTTTCTTAGAAGCATACGTATGATAATAATCCATACCTAAAGCAGAAAAAGTCTGTGCTGCTTTCATATCAATAACAAACCAAAATGGATTTGAACTATACACATCTGACCCATAGCTTCCTCCATTACCATCAATCAAATAACTAGCTCTGCCATAGACACCTGAAGGAATTTCCGCACTCCAACCTACTTTCGACAATTCAGTCCAGACACTACCTATGGCGGACAAATATTTAAAGTTTCTAAGTACTTTATCCACATTAAAGGTTAAAAAATTCTCCTTGCTATTAATCTTCACAACGGGGTCTTCACTTTCTACTGACGCAGTTACAACAAGAGTGTGAGATTCTTCTCCAGTTGTTGTCAGCAAGAAATCATCAGTAATAGTCCAGGTAGCCTCTGCTGATTCTAATTCACCGACAGATATGGTAATTTCAGCAGGAGTAACAGTGATATTCTTCATAAACTGTTCGTCCAGACCTGTAGTGGCAAGTTTTACCTTTACGTCTTTTCTTGCCGGTTTGTCCAACTTCATTTTGAAGGTACAGGATATAGGATCAGAATTGACAATCGCTCCTTGAGAGAAACCACGTTCGAATGTAACATTATTTCCACTGTCACCAGCCACAGAGCATGAAACAGTATATGCTTCCTTCTCTATTACAACTTTAGATTCAATTGGCTCAGTTCCTATCTCATATCCTTCCACATTGGCTTTCACCCCCAATTCGTAAGTTGCCGCATCATAATTGGATGCTGCAAAACTAAAATCTTCATCCTTCAAAGTCACAGTGACAGAAGCATCTGTTGAACCGGCGGGAAGAACTACTTTAGTGTCACTGATCTCTACATTTTCCTTTGGGATATTAGTATTTATAATATCAAAAGTCACTGTAGCATCTTCCGGTGATGCAGCAAAATGGAATGTATAAGTTCTAGTGACAGGACCATCTAATTTCAATGTACCATCAGACTTGTAAACCGCAGTTAACGTCGCTTTGGACGCTCCTTCCGCATCATCAATCGTTATAACAGGCTGATTCACTGGATATTTAACCAAATCCACCACCTCATCATCCTGGCATCCAGCAAAAGTAACGAATAATCCTAATGCTAGAGATAAAAAGAGTTTATAATGTGCTTTCATATTCTTGTTTTTTATTTGTTTCTATTTCTCCATAGCGATTAAAACACCAATCGCTATGGAAAGCTTTACATTTATTATTTTTTGGGAAGATCATCCGGATATTTGTAAGGTGTCGGATCATCCTTTTTATAGAATATTGTAGGTTGTTTTATCTGAGATCCATACAATGTTTCAGCACCGGTCAAACGTCTAAAGATACTTGAATATTTTCCCGGACTCGGAGCAAATCCCATATACCAACCGTACCCATCATTTATCAGACTATGAGCCGTTGACGGTGATAAATCGCCGCCAATACCCAAATGGAATTCCATTGCTATACCTGCGCATTGTTTCTTAGTCATATTCCCTACTGGATGCGCACTGTAACCATAGTTTGGAACAGCAACATCAATCCATTCACTCGCATCCACACCATCAACTGTAGCTACTCCATACATTTGACCATACGCAAATACAGTTACTAACTTATCAGGCATTGCCAACTTGGTTTCATAACATAGACGAGCCGCTGCAGCTGTACTCGGAGTAGTAAGAGACGGGTTACTCAAATCCGGAGATTTTGAATATTCATCATCATAATTTACTCCATCCAAATTGTATGCTTTACAATACTGAGCCACTTCGCGAGCAAAGTCTTTAGCGCCCTGATTAGAAAGTTGAGCTAAACCTGTAATGTCATGATTTCCAAGTAACCCTAACAGAACCTTAACACCTCGTTTACGAAGAGGCTGCAAAAGAGTTTCATTGTTATCCAACAGATATTGCACATTCGGATTACACTGTACACGCGGACGCCCTGCTTCAGCATCATAATTAATATTAGCAGCAAACAGCACAATAACATCCCATATAAGTTTTCCGTTTTCTAATTGAAAAGACAAAGTATTCAATGGATTAACACCATTTACCTCAAAAAACAAATAGCCCTTTACAGCATCTTCGCCCTTATAAGTATCACCGGCATTTCGCATATCTTTCACCAAATAAATACAATGTTTCGCATCTTCATCTTTAATAGTGATATCACTGCTCTGATCACTTATAGCTACCGGAATAGCATATGTTTTATCTTCCTGCAGACCTTCTCCTGCCCGAATAGTCATCTCTACCTCCGCTGATTTAGTATTAGCGTTCACTGTAAGTATTCCTTCGTTAGCAAAGGTAACCAAGTCCTGCGGATACAATGCAAAATCTGTATTATGCGCCTTATTATACGTTTCCAAATAAGCAGCATCAATTTTCACTTTTGCCGATGTAGCTGTATTAGGTGTCTTGCTCAACCCCATTTTTACTGTAGTAGCATAAGTCTCACCGTGCAATTCGACAACCTTAGAAACTAAGTTCGACTTTCCATCACGCAGATATGCATTATTTTCATAAATGCCACTGTAGGCCGACTCATCAATATTCTTTCCGACCTCAAGATCATCAGCACAAGAGGTCAAGAATGCAGTACTGCTCACAATCATGGCAGCGAACAAACCCGAAGTTATATATTTCATATTCATAATGAATTCTTGAATAAAAGATTAAACCAACAATTAATTTATCTTAGGAATCTCTACTTTTACCCAAGTAGGATCGCCCGAACCTGTAATATCATTACCATGTCCAGTCTGGTCGGTAATAACATTTCCGGCACCTTCATTAAACTTCCAGTAAGCAACCAGTCCTTCACTGGCAGGATCTACTTCATAAGGATTAGTGGCAATTTGCTCTGCCGTTCTTTGCACTGACCACACGCGGACTTCTGAAATATCTCCCGGCAACCAACGGCTATTGTCATATGCACGACCAATGTAACAGCTACTGCTCAAAGATACATTACCTGAAGCTGCTTCGTCTTTATAAACAGGCACACCATCTTTATAATAGATTCGTTCTTTTGTTGTATTATCATAAACAATGGCAATGTGTACCCACTCATTAACCGGTAAACCCGGAACAACATTCGGACCTGGGAAATTACCACCGGGAGCTACTACCTGAACTTGATCACGTGGACGGTCAGCATCACCAATACGTACAAGGAATTTACCTTCAATACCGAAAACAGAACTCAGGGCATTATCACGTCCTGCTACCCAGTCTTCACTACGAACCAAAGCTTCAATAGTAACAGTAGAAAGACTATTCACACTGCTCTTCCAGTTAATTGGGAAATAGATTTCTTTGATATTTGCCACTACATTAATAAGGGCAGCACCCTTAAATATGAAATAAGCAGTACGGGCACTTTCGAGTACATCAATATTGGATGCATCTAGAATGGTGACGGGCAATACATATCGTTTTGACTTATCCAATTCGTTGGTATTCTTAAAGTCAATCACAATATTATCACTGGAAATATCCCCTGCCTTAATAGTAGCAGTTTTTGTTGGTATATTATAAAAATATGAATCCAGTGCAGTTGCGTTATCATTGTAAATCAAATTATATGCTGCTGTCATAGCGGGAGCCGCATCAAAGCTTATTTGAATATCTTGTTCTGCCGGCGATGCTATACGATAGCTAAGTTCACGGGTAGCCTCAGTTATACTGGGTTTAATCAGCAAATCATCACAAACAGGAGCCGAGCTAACATAGAGTTTATTGTCATAATGATGCTCTTCATTGATATCTTCATTCTTACAACCACTCACTGTGACTGTTGTAAGAGCCAAAAGCGCAAAACAATATTTATAGAGTTTCATTTCTATTCTTATTTATTAGGATTCATAATACGAATAACTTCACGCACATATCCATAAGTATTGTTATAATAATCATTATGGACATTCATAATAAAGATTCCTTTCCGGGTGTAATTAGGAGATGCTTCAACCATCCACCGGGCTGCTCCCGGAGCTGCTACTAGTTTATTGCCTTTTTCATCCACTGTACTCCAGTAACCCTTCACTTTATCCTTATCGTCAGCCTGCGGCAATTCGACACAAACGATAAAACGATCAGCAGGAACAGGATTCACTCCTTCTTCTGTACCGCCTACTGCATCTATACCCGCCTGAATAGCCAAATATGCTTTTAAAGCAAGATCATCAGCATTGGTAGAAGAAGCAGTTTTCAACATGATGTAGTCAAACTTGCTTAACATATCCATATTCTCCGGCACTAAATATTGTACATTTCCGTAGAATACCAGAGTCTTGTCATCATGATTGCCTTGCCAGTTCATCACCTCGCCAAAAAACTTCTGTTGACGGTCATTATATTCTTTCAGAGCTGCCTCCGGAAGGCTCACCAGCGAACGCCCCGTATAATCAGCAATAACACCATCAAAGTTATATTTGTCACAGAGTGCCAACATCTCATTGGTGCGTTCACCGATATACTGAAGAGCATCCTCTTCTGTCAACTCCGGTTCGGCTTTTACTTTCTCCTTCCAGGCATTTTCAATGCTGGAATAATCAATACTGTAAACCGTACGAGTTCCTTTCTCGCGTATTTTGACCATTTCTGCCTGTACTTCGGGACTTACTTCCGGATTATTCAGACAAATGAAATCAACGCTGTCAGGTACGACGGTCAGACGTTCAGCCTGCTTGCCGGGAGATCCCTTAGGGTTCTCGAAAGAAACAAAAGTGACCTTATGTTCTTCAGACTTATATCTGTTCAAATCCTTCAGATAGTCAGCATACAACTGAGGATTCTGCTCTTCAAATGTAGGAGTATTCAATTGGAGACTTTCCACATCTGTCCAATCACTACATGAAGTTATTGTCAGAGCTGATGCCAGAAACAGCAGAGCAGACAATCTATATTTCAGGTTATTTTTCATATATACTTTCCTTTAAGTTTAATATTATTTTTTAGAAGCCCACCATACATCTGTAGCCATGTTATCTGCACCGTGCAAGTAGTTGGCAATCGCATATTCTACATTTGCTTTATTGCTGACAAACTCATCCAACGGATAAGGCATACGACGCGCCCCTTTCTCTGAATCAACGACACCACCGCTCTTATTTTCTTTCACCGGGATCAGTTTCGGATATCCGGTACGGCGGAAGTCTGCCCAAGCTTCATTACCCAATTGCCAGTTGGCAATCCACTTCTGCACGATAATGCGTTCTTGCTTCTCTTCTTTGTCAGCACTATCATTCCATTTAATAGTGATATTGGACAAAGCATTCTGATAAGTGTTCGTACCTGCCGGGTCTGTATATGCAGTCGGTTTGTTTACATCATCTTTCAGATAGTCTTCCACACCGTCTGCACCCCATTGCTCAAATGACAGACGGATACCTTGATTATAGAATGATTCTGCTGTACCACCCATGCTGAAGTTAAAAACAGCTTGCCCTTCAGCACGTAAGAAAGCTACTTCGGCTGCATTCATCCAATAAAGCGGAGATGTAGGAGCAATGTTCACCCCAGAGTATTTATGTCCGGTTGTCTTCAGTTCGGGAATGACAATACCACGACGCATTCCTACATAGTCCTGTCCCGCCCATTCGGATTTTGTGAAGAACTTTTCACGTCTGTTATCCTTGTAACCATTCATATAGCAGATGATATCGGCAGCAGCATGCGTATCACCACCAGTCAAACAGGGTACGCCGCCATGATCGGAAGTCTGTACCTGATTGTAGCGGGTAGCTACATAAATAGGATTTTGTGAAGTCTCAAAGTAGTTCCATGTTGCATTGTCCGCATTCGATTCGATGACACCTCCGTTTGCAGGATTCACAGCTTCTTCAGCCATCTGTTGAGCTTTCACCGGATTAGCATAAGCTATACGGATAGCAAGACGCAACTTCAGTGAGTTGGCAAATCTGATCCACTTCTTTACATCACCTTTATATATATAGTCGGCTGTAGGAACGAGCTGTTCGTTAGAATTCTCATTGAGTGTGGCAATAGCTGCATTCAACTCATCGAAGAATGTATTATATGTTACTTCCTGAGAATCATAAGGAGTAGCAATTTCGCCATTCGCACCTATCTGAGAATAAGGTATCGGACCGAAAGCATCAGTTACACGATGCATAGCTGCCACCTTTATCACTTGTGCAATGGCATAAGGAACCGGATCATTCGTATTTTGTGATACAAGTTTCACTTGGGTCAGATTAGAATATAATGTCGGAATAATCTTATCACTTTTCAGGAACACACGGCTCCAGTCGTCTTTCGGATTGAAGTTTGAAATGGTTTCTGTAAAACCGGCATTAGAATCGGCAAAATATCCGCCTAAAGGTCCGCCCAACAAGCAGTCTGTGAACTGAGCTGTATTTACATCCGGTGATACCACGCAACCGGCCAGGTTATTCATGGCAGATCCCAAAGCATATCCATCCGCTGACAAATCAGGAGCTTCATATGGGTTGGAATTGATATTCTCATAGTTACCGATACACGAGGACAGGGCAACGGTAAGAGATCCAAATACTAATTTATTTATTATATTTTTCATACCTATCTTGATTTATTTAGAATTTAAAGCTCAGATTAAAGCCAATATTACGCAATGAAGGCATCATAAAGTAGTCAATTCCCTGATAGAAGTTATCAGTAGATGCCACGCTTTCAGGATCGAAAGGAGCCTTGTTGTAGATCATCCAAAGATTACGTCCGATCAATGAAACTTTGATATCACACACATTGCCCAGCCATTTTCTCGGAATAGTATAACCGATAGAAGCTTCCTGCAAACGAATATTAGTAGCGGAATAAATGTAATACTGAGGAACAGCCGTACCACCAGCTACTACTGAATACCAGCCTTCCGGATTTACACGGTCGTTTCCATTTACCGATACATAACCTTTGTCACGTGCAGCAGCAGATGCTTCAGAAACTCCGAAGTTATCAAGAACAGCTTGTGTACGTGAGAATACAACTCCACCCAGACGAGCTGATACAAGGAATGCCACATTAATGTTTTTCCAACTGAAATTGTTACGCCATGCCAAGTTTCCTTTCGGCAATACACTACCTAATTTGATGTAATTATTAGCTTCCAGACTCTCTGTTACAACACTGTTGTTCTCATCGATATAAACAGCTCCATTGGCATCTCTCTTCAAATCCATCAAGGAGTAAATGTCACCCATGCTTCCACCTTCTTTCAGGATGAAACGGGTACTACCCAGACCACCCATATTCAGAGAAGAAATAGAGAATTTCTCGCGAGTGATAGGATTGATGGCATTATCAGCTAAGGTAAGAATCTTATTCTTGTTCATTGAATAAGTAACTCCTGTATTCCAAGTAAAATCTTTCCATGTATTATTGTAATTCAACGCTAACTCAAGACCTTGATTGCGAACTGCACCTGTCTGAATGTAGATACGAGCATATTCACCTACCGGCAACTCAGGATTGAATGTCTGATTCATTGTCTTGGCGTTATAATAAGTCACATCCAGTTCGAAGTTCTTAAGAAAACGCATATTCATACCTACTTCAAAAGAATTGGTACGTTCCGGTTTCAAGTCATATACCGGGAAGTCAGTCAGGTTACTCCACTGACCGATACTGGTATTCCATGCGAACAAAGGATTAGCTATATATCTTTCGAATGCTGTACCTACAGAAGCAAAAGAACCGCGTATCTTCCAGTAAGACAGATAGTCCTTATTCAATTTAGGCATCAATTCAGATAACACTACAGACATACCTACCGAAGGGTAGAAGAATGATTTATTGACAGAGTTACGGCCTGCCAACTGTGAAGGCCAGTCATTACGACCTGTCAATGTCAGATAATAAGTACTTTGGTAGCCAACTTCGGCAGATGCATAGATAGACTGAGTCTGTTCACGCCATCCTGACTGCATTTTGCTTGTCTTGGTCGTACTCAGATTTTGAATATAGAAACCGTTTGTCAATCCGGCTTTTTCACCAGCAAACGTTTTTGAATCATCAGCAATAGGTCCGCGTACAGCCATTTCATCATATCGCATATCAGTAAACGATCCACCCATATTAGCTTGTAAAGACCATTTTTCACCGAATGTTTTGTTTACACTTACCAGGAAGTCTGCATACAACTGCTTTTCGTAGCTTCTGGAAATGCCATAAAGACCACGATCTGACAACTCTGTCAGCTGAGTATTTGTACTGGCATAAGCCTTTTCCGTATAATCATTGTTAGAATTATCCAGGCGGACACGTCCGGAAACATTTAACCAGTCAAGAATCTGATAATTCAGACTTGCACCTAACATATAGCGATCTTTCTTATTTTCACGCAAGTTACGGTAGTTCACCCAATAAGGATTCTGCATAGTCATATTACCATCACCTGTCGGCCAGTACTGAGTATAGATCTTACGTGCAACGTCATAGCGTTCGTACATTTTAATATCTTCCCAGTCATTACCACGAGGGAACAGATAAGCTCCTACCAACGGATTGTTGTAAGTACCCTGATTCACCATATTGCGGTCTTTCTGCAAAATGTAGCTGGCATTTACATCCAATGTCATCTTATCATCAAGAAATGAAGTAGTATTGCGTACGTTGAAATTATAACGGTCATATTTGTTGTTAGGAACGATACCTTTTGAATTAACCGCTGCAGCGGAAGCATAAGTCTGGTTCTTTTCCGAACCGGTAGAGAATGATACGCTTTCTGTACCTATAACACCAGTCTGAAAATAATCATCACGAGGATTATATCCAAAATATCTGGCTTCTGTCAGTTTAGGGCCCCAGCTACGACTGGAGTTATCATCTTTCACGCCACCAATACCTGTACCATAACGTGTCTGGAAACGAGGCATTACCAAAGGAGCATTAAACTCAACATTACTATTCACTGTGATATTCACACGACCTTCTTTTCCTTTTTTAGTAGTAATGATAATCGCACCATTGGCAGCATCAGAACCGTAAAGTGCAGCTGCTGCCGCACCAGTCAACACAGACATTGATTCAATATCTTCCGGGTTAATGTCGGCAATCGGCTCAGTATTTCCTTTAGAAGAAAACTCTGTCCCATTCACTTTATTTGCATTGGAGTACATCGGAACCCCATCTACTACATACAATGCATTGGAAGACTGCATGATAGATTTTGTACCACGCATCACTACTTTAGATACACCGCCCACTCCGGATGAAGAAGCATTGATATTAACACCTGCCACTTTACCACTCAATGAGTTAATAAAGTTAGGATCTTTATTGGTAGTCACTGCATCAGCATTTACCTGCTGTACATTGTAAGACAGCGCTTTTTCTGAGCGTTTGATTCCCAATGCCGTAACTACGACTTCATCCAAGACTTGAGCATCTTCCTTTAAAGTGATATTAATAGCAGTCTTTCCTGCTACAGCCCTCTCCAAAGTTTGATATCCAACATACGAAAATTGCAAAACTGCATTTGAACCTGTAACGACTAATGTATAATTACCATCAAAATCAGTAATAGTACCATTAGTTGTTCCTTTTTCCAATACAGAAACGCCAATCAAAGGTTCGTTATTAGCATCTACCACCTTACCTGTTACTTTCTGTTGTTGTTGAGTCGACTTTGTCGAAGAAGATGCATTTGCTTTCGACAAATAAACAACATTGTCATCAATTTTATAAACGACATTTTTCCCTTTCAAAGCCTTATCCAGTACTTCTACCAAAGAAACATCTTTAACATTCAATGACTCTATTCGCATTGAAGCCAAATTGTCATCATAAAAAAATTGATACTTGGATTGAGACTGGATTTGCTTAATCACAGTTCCTAAAGAAGAATTGGAGATCCTAATTGTTAACTGTGCTATTGCAGATTGTGCCGGAAGGGCGAATAGCATCAAGATCAACAATGCCCGAAAAATCTTCGAGCCTCTACACGAGTCATTGATTCTCATACACTTGAATTTAAGATTAAACATTAGTTTTTATATAAATATTAGAATCGATATTCCATTTATTATTTTCGATTCACATTTATATAACAACCCATACCTTGAAAAACACTTAGAGGTTTTTGAAAAAAAATAAATATAATCTCATATTTATTTTTTCACAACGAGTATCTCCCCATTCATCTAGACTGGGAATCAATTATTTACGAAGAAAAAAAAGAAATCTTTTATAAAATTTGTTCTTTGGGATAATTCACCAGATACAATGTCTTCGTGGCGCGAGTAAATGCCGTATACAACCAGCGAAAATAATCCGGAGTCAAATATTCATCCGTCATATATCCCTGATCAAGAAAAACATTCTGCCATTGCCCACCTTGTGCTTTATGACAAGTTATCGCATAAGCATATTTCACCTGCAACGCATTGTAGTGTGGATCTGCTTTCATCTTTTTCATCCGGTCCCGCTTGTTAGATATATCTGCGTAATCTTCAAGTATGGTATAAAATAATCTGTCATTATCTACTTTTGGCAATGCGGGAGAATCAGAGTGAAGAGTATCCAGCAGCAAATTGGCATCCAGTTCAAAATCATTCTGGTCAGGAAACCTGAGAGTCACTTCCGCAAAGCGAAAACCATACATCTCACGCGTCTTACGGACACGACGCACGACTGCTATTTCTCCATTGGCAATGAAGTCCATTTCCTTATATTGCTCTGTCCAATAATAATTATTTTTGGCTATCATCAACATATCTCCCGTATTCAGTTCATCTTCCCGCCAAAGGATCTGTGCACGTATTCCGTTATTATATAGGTTCGCGCGTTTATTAGAACGACAGATCACAATCGTCTCATCCATGCCGTCATGATCATAACAACTAGTGATGGCATCAATCAATTCCGTACCCGGCACCATCTTTATATCTGGAAAACCTGTTATCTTTATTTTAGGTAAAGAGTAGCAATTATCTTCCGCTATCAGCTGACGCAATTGAGTCGCATTCCACAAAATGCCCGATTCCTGTATCTGACGAACCACTTGCGTCAAGTCAACTTCCCGCACTTCCAATCCATATCCCTTTAATGCATCTGCAAAAAGTGCCGGACTCAACTCCTCACCTACCGGAGGAAGCTGCGCAGTATCTCCCATCAACAAAAGACGGCACCCCTGACCGGAATAAACAAACTGTATCAGGTCGTCCAATAATCTTCCCGTCCCAAACATACTGCCCGACAATCCTTCATTGGAAATCATTGAAGCTTCGTCGACTATAAACAAAGTATTCGTAGCAAGATTGTCATTTATTGAAAAATTACTGGTTTCATTAGAAAACGACTGCTGCCGGTATATTTTCTTATGAATTGTAAAAGCCGGGTGACCGGCATAGGATGAAAAAACTTTTGCAGCACGACCGGTAGGAGCCAGTAACACAGCCTTTTGCTGTAACTGATCCATCGTCTTTACCAATGCCCCTACCAAAGAGGTTTTACCAGTGCCGGCATAGCCTCTGAGGATAAATACTTCATCCGCCAGTGTGGAAAGCAGAAACTCTGAAAGAGATTTTACAGCTATTTCCTGCTCAAAAGTTGGTTGATAAGGAAAATTTTCCTTAATTTGCCTTTCTAAATAGTTATTTATCATTTTTGTACGAGAAAAAAGTTCGAGGAACTATCGTATTTAAATTTATTTATTCTATTTTTGCGATGCGAATATAACAACTAAAAACATAATTTATCATGAAAACAGTATTTAATATTGTATTAGTACTCTGTGCTGCTGCATTAATCTACATTTGCTATAGCAGTATTATGGGTCCTATCAATTTTGAAAAAGCGAAAAAGGAAAGAGAGCAGGCTGTCATTGCCCGTTTGATCGACATCCGTAAAGCACAACAGGAATACCGTTCGCTTCATCACGGAATGTACACAGAACATTTTGACACACTGATTGATTTCGTTAAAAATCAAAAATTACCTTTCGTTATGAAAGTTGGTCAGCTGACAGACGACCAATTGGAAAGCGGCTTGACTGAGAAGAAAGCAATGGCAATCATCAACAAAGCTAAAAAAACAGGCAAGTATGATGAAGTTAAGAAAAACGGACTTGAAAACTTTAAGCGTGACACCATGTGGGTAGCTGTAATGGACACCATCTATCCAAAAGGTTTCAATGCAGATTCAATGAAGTACATTCCTTATGGCAACGGTGCTATCTTTGAAATGAATGTTAAAAACGACACAGCTAAATCAGGTGCTCCTGTATACTTGTTTGAAGTGAAAGCTCCATATGAAACTTACTTGGGCGGACTTGACAGACAAGAAATTATCAATTTGAAAGACCTTAATGAAAAACTGGGCAGATACTCAGGTTTGATGGTAGGTTCTATTGACAATCCTAACAATGGTGCTGGTAACTGGGAATAATGATTGATTTTACAAAATCAAAACAATATACTTTATCCATCCGTCTTAGTACGGATGGATTTTCTTTTTCTATCTACAATCCGATTAACGACAATTCGCAGTCGCTGTTCGAAAAAGAGGTAGACACCTCTCTGTCTCTGACAGCCAATCTTAAAAACGTTTTCCACGAATCGGACTTTTTAAGCTACTCCTACAAACGGGTGAACATCATGATAGCCAGCAAACGCTTTACCATGATACCATTGGAACTGTTTGAAGAAGAGCAGGCAGAGCTTTTATTCTATCACAATCATCAGAAACGGGAGAATGAAATAGTGATGTACAATATTCTAAAAAAGAATAATGTAGTCGTAATCTTCGGCATAGACAAAAGCACCTATACATTCTTAAATGAACAATATCCCGAAGCCCGCTTCTACTCTCAGTCTACCCCGCTCATCGAGTATTTTTCTATCAAAAGCAGACTGGGGAATAGTAAGAAAATGTATGCTTCAGTACGCAAAGATGCCATTGACATTTACTGTTTCGAACGGGGGCAGCTACTTTTGGCCAACTCTTTCGAGTGCATGCAAACCGAAGATCGTATCTACTATCTATTATATGTCTGGAAGCAACTGGAATTTAATCAGGAACGGGATGAACTACATCTGACAGGCACTCTGTCGGACAAAGAGACATTGATGAACGAACTGAAAAAATTCATTCTGCAGGTATTCATTATGAATCCTGCCAACAATATTGACATGCAAGCCTTATTAACATGCGAGTAATCAGCGGTATTTATAAACGAAGAAGATTTGATGTACCACGTACATTCAAAGCACGCCCTACAACAGATTTCGCCAAGGAGAATCTGTTCAATGTACTTAATAATTATATTGATTTCGAAGAAGGAGTAACTGCACTTGACTTGTTTGCAGGCACAGGCAGTATCAGTATCGAACTGGTATCCCGAGGCTGCGACCGTGTGATCAGTGTGGAAAAAGATCCGGCTCATCACTCGTTTATCTGCAAAATAATGAAAGAAGTACAAACTGACAAATGTCTGCCTATCCGTGGCGATGTATTTAAGTTTATCAACAGCGGACGAGAGCAGTTTGATTTTATCTTTGCCGACCCTCCTTACGCTTTAAAGGAGCTGGAATCGATACCGGAACTAATATTCAAAAATAATCTGCTCAAAGAAGGAGGTTTGTTTGTATTGGAGCATGGTAAGCAAAATAACTTTGAAGATCATCCGCATTTCATAGAAAGAAGAGTCTATGGAAGTGTGAATTTCTCGCTTTTCAGATAAGATAAAAGTATATCAGATAAAGGAAGCATCCTTTTTAAAGCAGCGGAGCCAACAAACGAACGACAGACTCTGCTGCCCTCCTCCTCCACGAACGTTTCACCCAGTTTTTCAGAAAGATCTGTGTACTTTCCCGCTGATCCTGAAGGAATATCTCCTTCATTTCAAGAGCCGTTTCCACATCATACATAAAGGCATTTACTTCAAAATTATGCTCAAAACTACGGAAGTCAACATTGGTAGACCCTACTGTAGAGAGCATATCATCAGAAACCATCAGTTTGGAGTGCAGAAACCCTTTCTTATAAAAATAGACTTTGACACCTGCCTGCATCACATCTGCCAGGTAAGAATGCGATCCCAAATGAGTGATTCGGTTGTCGGCACGTTCCGGCAACATCAAACGCACATCTACTCCTGCCAGTGCAGCTGTCTGCATAGCGGCAAGTACTTGCTCTGTCGGCAGGAAATAAGGGGTTTGCATATAGAAATACTTCTTTGCTCCATTGATCGCCATAGTCAGCCCCTGCATGATTTCTTTCCAGGGGCCAATGGGTTCACTGGTAACCACCTGAACTAATGAACTTCCACAAGATTCTATCTTTGGGAAATAACGTGAAGCTGTAATCAATGTACGGTCAACGAAATACCAGTCGAGCAAAAAGGCCGTTTGCAGACCATGCACAGCCTTTCCTTCTATCAGAATATGGGTGTCACGCCAAATCCCCCATGAGAAACCACGCATATAACGTTCTGCCAGGTTCATACCTCCCACAAAACCGATACGTCCGTCTATCACGACTATTTTTCTGTGGTTACGATAATTGACCCTGCTTGTAAACAAAGGGAAGCGTACTTTCAAGAAACTCCTGACTTCAATACCTGCATTACGCATTTCCTCGAAAAAGCGGTTAGGTACATGCCAGCACCCCACATCATCATAAATTACTCTTACTTCAACCCCCTGAGATGCTTTTTCGATTAGTACATCCCTTACCAGACGTCCTATAGCATCATCTTCAAAGATATAGTATTCTATATGAATGTGTTGTTTCGCCTTTTGGAGCTCACGAAGCAATGATTGCAATTTGGTATAGCCTTCCGTATAGACAGCAATACGGTTTCCCTCAAATGGAAAAGCTTGATTGGTATGCTGGAAAAGTTGGATAAGGCGGGCATATTCTTCAGGTACATCCGAACAGTCTTGCGCCATGTATTCCGCCATAGGTTTCTTCAAAAGGCGGTCATAACTTTTTTGACCGATGATACGTTCCCGACGCTGACTCCGACCAAAGAAGAAATAAAAAACAAGACCGACAATTGGGAGGAAAAGTAATATGAGTATCCATGCCATAGTCTTCACCGGATTCCGGTTATCAAGAATGATAACGACAATCGTACTGATAATGGCTCCAAAATAAACGATATCAAAAGCAACCGTAGCTATCTGGCTAACTAGTATGTTCCAGTCAATCATAGGATACTCCTTTTTTATATGGATACTGAACAACAAATATAAAGCAAATTATCGGATAAACAAAAAAGTCCCGATGGCAAGTCATGTTAGTCATGTTAATTACCATCGGGACTTTCCCGTTTTCATTCAGAGCTAGTCACAATTTAGAAACGCATAGGTCTGCCACCGCCGCCAAAGCCATGTCCTCCTCTAGGTCCGCCACCCGGTCCACGTCGATTTGGTGACTTTCCACCCAACGTATTAAAGCGATATACAAAATGTACCATGAAATAACTTCCTAAAGTATTATATTCAGTATCACTCATCATTGTTTCGCTAATCGAACGCGACAAACTACTTTGTTGTTTTAAGATATCATATATTTTAAAACGAATTGTACCCGAATTATTCTTTAAAAAATTCTTCGAAATTTGTGCATTCCACATCACTTCGTTATTATTAAGCCCACCTGTATATCCATCTTTAAATCGACAATTAATATCTGTGGAAATCGAGACTTGCCAAGGAAGGTTTACATTGGTATTACCTCCAATATAGTAGTCGAATGTTTCTCGATTACTATTTTCTTGTTTACTATTTCTGACCAAATTATAATTAACAGAACCACTTAAGGATATATCAAAAACTTCACTACGATAACTACTGGTAAACCGTTCTCCTAACCCTAAATTATGCGTTGTACTTAGTTCCTGATCTGCATTTTTAGAACTTCCGACACTTGTATAACTTACAGCATCACTAAATCGTGCATTTGTATTAGATGAAATTGTAAATTTCTTGTTCTTCAACGGTGTATTGAATGAAAAAAATCCTCTTGCTTGCCAGTTACCATTTACATTTTCTTTCTTATAAACCCGAGCACCCGTCTGAGGATCATATGTCATTCTATTTGCTACAGAATTCAATGTACTTGTATAATACAAATTAGCAGAATAGCTACGCATAGATTCCGGTACAAACTTTCTATAATCGAGAGTAAAATTATTATTAAATGATGGTTTCAAATTCGGATTACCATATCTTAGGTTCATCGGGTCGGTTATATCAATCACCTCCTGCAGGTCCTCAATGTTAGGTGTACTGCTTCTTCCACGATAACGGAACATTAATACATGTTGTTTATTAAACATATAACGGAACATTACTGAAGGAGCCCAATTCAAAACATTCTGTTCTGGAAGATTCTTCTTATAATTCGGACCAATTGTCGTTTTACTTAAGGATGACTGAGGAGTCACCCCCACTCCTACACTATACATCATCTTAGGGTGAATACCACGTACAGAAACATCAGCAGTATGAGTATCATAGAAATTCTCCACACGTGTACTTAGTTCATTATCATACCCACGCTCTATATATTCAGGATACGGATAGTAGTTAATACTATCATACACTAATGATTGTGATAACTGTTTGCGATGAGCAAATTCATAACGCAACTGCAAAAAGTGATTTTTAAATACAGGTTCTGTATAAGAAGCTGATACACTCCAGTTACGACTATCACTATTTCTGTCTGTATAGCGCGAAATATCAGAAATACTATCCTTTTCGAAGAATTCAGTCTTTGAATCAGAATAAGAATCAGACTCGCTGTCACTATATCCGAAACGTGCACCTAAAGACAAGTTTCGTCCTTTATTGTTCAATCTTCGAAAAGCCATCAAGCTACCATTAAAAGATGCATTATGACTTTTAGAAGAAGAAGCTGCCTCTTTTTCATTAACAGGACTATGCGAGTTATTTTCTGTCTTTGACCAAGAACGACTGCTAGATTCTGTTTGTGAATAACTACCGTTAGGACGGAAAATAATCGTAGTCAATGTGTCAGGTCTCCATTCCAAACGGAAATCAACGCGAAAATCATGACGATTACGATTTGAAAAGTTCTCACTTTGAGCAAAAGAAGATGTTTCCCCCAAAAATGTTTCTGAAGAGGTTTTGCGACGAGCGTCATTATCAGAATGTCCATATTGTACATTCCCCCCGATCTGCAATTTTTTAGTATCCTTAGCGAAGTTGACTCCCAACGATTGTGCAGTTGTAATACCTGAACCAGCATTACCTCCACCTAGTCCCTGTCCGGCATCACCAAATTCAGAAAATCCCTTATTATTAGTATTATTTGCAGAACCTATAATTGAAAGACTCGCATCATCTTTAAAGCGGCTGATCATTACTCCCCCTTCATACCGATCCTGGCTACCATACCCTGCAATAAGATTTCCAATCCATCCTTTTTTCATACCTTTCTTAACGGTCAAATCCAAGACGGGCTCTTCATCTCCATCATCAATTCCTGTGATACGTGCCATATCACTTTTTTTATCATAAGCCTTTACTTTCTCAATCATATTAGCAGGTAAGTTCTTCATAGAGACTTTCGGGTCATCAGAAAAAAATTCCTTTCCATCAACCATTATCTTTTTTATTTCCTTACCATTTATAGTAATTTTACCTTCATCACTCACTTCAGCTCCTGGAATTTTTTTCACAAGATCTTCTAACATTGAACCTTCCGGTACAGGGTAAGCCGCTGCAGAATACTCTGTAGTATCAGCTTTTACAGTAACAGGAGGAGCTTCCGCCGTAATCACAGCCTCGCTCAGCATCACTGCATCAGGGTCCAGAGAGATTGTCCCCATTTTCTTTTCAGTCACATTATTGGATAATTGTACAGGAACGAATTTCGTACGGAAACCGATGTAAGAAACCTTCAACAAATATTTCCCCGCTTTCACTTTAGGGAGCGTAAACCAACCCTTATTACTACTTGCTATACCGGCTGCATAAGCGCTATCCGGCAACGATAACAATTGAATAGTTGCCTGTGCAGCTGGCTCTTTAGAGTCAGATTCGACAACACGCCCCGAAACGGTAATCACCTTATTCTGTGCAAAAATAGAGAAGGTGCATAACAGTGTAAGCACCCACCAAACTGATAATCTTTTCATTTACCTTAATTACGATTAGTAGAGTAATAACAATGTCTTTTTGACAAATAGAATCGTAAAAGGTTTAATTTAATAGAAAATTATCTTTTGAAGAATCGATCAACAAGCGCTTTTTTAAGACCAAACTCCAAACAAAGCACATTAAAGATTAAAAAGGTGAGAAAAGAAGAAGTGTCTACATTGATCACATCTCCTTGCAGAACACGCCACAACATACCACCGAAAACAAACAGAAAAGTCAGAAAGACTGCATTCCGGACTGCCGCATTACGAATCTGTTCCGTCTCGCGGCTTTCATTCTTGCTTAAGGCAAAGATGATCAGCAAGCATCCTGCCATCATCAACAGCTTCGTACATTCCTTATAAAATAGCAGGTTATGGTCGGTTATCAACCCTTGCATTAGCAAAATCGGAAGAAGAAACAAAGCTACTAACAACACCACATATCCCAAAGGACGGCAAAATACAGGAAACAATGCTTTCATAATTGAACGTTTTAACGAGACAAAAGTAAGTAAAAAAAGATATTTTATATACATTTGCACCAAGAAAAAGCAAAAGAATCATGAGTAAACAAGAAGTCATTCTCTGCGAAAGCTTGGAAACAAGCCTCGGTCGTGCCATTGAAAGGTGTCCGCATGACAAGTTATTCATCCTCACAGACGAACATACCCAGCGTCTTTGTCTGCCCTCATTGAAAGAGGTATCGTTTCTGAAAGACGCAGTCGAAATCTGTATCGGAGCCGAAGATGTGCATAAGACACTGGAGACTCTGGCCTCCGTATGGATGGCACTGAGTCAGCAAGGGGCTACACGTCACTCATTGCTCATCAACCTTGGTGGGGGCATGGTAACAGATTTGGGAGGCTTTGCCGCCGCTACCTTCAAACGGGGGATTTCTTATATCAATATACCCACTACACTGTTGGCTATGGTCGACGCATCCGTCGGCGGTAAGACAGGTATCAACTTCAACGGACTGAAAAACGAGATAGGCTCGTTTGCTCCGGCAGACAGTGTGCTGATTGAAACTGAATTCCTGCGCAGCCTCGATGCACAAAATTTCTTCTCCGGTTATGCTGAAATGTTAAAGCACGGATTAATCAGCAATACCGCACACTGGGTCGAATTACTGGATTTCAATACCAATAACATTGATTATGCATATCTCAAAAATATGGTGGGACGATCGGTACAGGTGAAGGAAGACATTGTGGAGCAAGACCCCTTCGAGCGTGGCATCCGTAAAGCACTGAATCTGGGACATACAGCAGGACATGCCTTCGAAAGTCTGGCATTGGCTGAGAATCGCCCCGTGCTGCATGGCTATGCCGTAGCATGGGGAATCGTATGCGAGCTTTACCTGTCACACCTCAAAGTCGGCTTTCCGAAAGACAAGATGCGACAGACCATCCAATTCATCAAAGAGAATTATGGTTCATTCGCATTCGACTGTAAGCAGTACGAACAACTCTACGCATTTATGCAACATGATAAGAAAAATACCTCAGGAACGGTCAATTTCACTTTACTGAAAGAGATCGGAGATATTTGCATCAACCAGACAGCTGATAAAGACACAATTTTTGAAATGCTTGACTTCTATCGCGAATGTATGGGAGTCTGATCTTGAAACTTATTATAATAATGAAGGAGAATGGGATTCCCTAAAAGGTTTCCCATTTCTTCTTTCCCTTTCCCATTCTCCTTTCCCCACATATGCCTTTATTCCCCACAGGCATCTTCAATATTATCCTAAGTTACTCATCCGGTATTGGGACAATGACATTCCGGTATGTTTCCTGAAGAAACGTCCCAAAGACGACTGATTGGCAAAATTTGTTTTCACGGCAATTTCCTGAATATTCATATTCGTATTCTTCAGCAAAGCCTTTATTTCGAGTACGATGTATTCTACAATCCAGTCTTTGGCAGATTTGCCGCTCACTTCCTTGATCACCATCGTCAGGTATTTGGATGTGATACACAACTTATCAGCATAGAAAGCAACATCCTTATTCTCCTTGAAGTGCTTCATTATCAACCCAAAGAATTTATTAGCCAGTTCCTCTTTACGAGTATCTTTTCGGGTAGTCATCAGAGATGCCTCCTTTTCATAAGCATTAAACAATTCCAAATATAAGTATCTTAATAAATGAATAATCAGCTCACGCCTGTATATATCATTAGACGTCACTTTATCCTTTACCATTCCAAAGAGATTCATCAACCGCCGGGTATCATTTTCGGTCTGAGGATACCAATAATGGGTCCTCATATAGAAAAAGAAATGCGGTGAAAAGCGAGGCACACCGCTCAGCGCATCGCTGAACATTGTAGGCGACACCACCAACGTAGTAGTCAGAAAATCATCACTGGCTTCGGTGAACGAAACGAATTGTCCCGGCAACAGAATAATCAATTCCTGCGGCTGTATCCAATGCGAATCATCATATACATTAAGCTTGGCCTTTCCGCTAAAGCAATACACGACCAAAGCAGACTGAATATTAGAAGGATAAACGCTTAGGGGAAGATACTTCAAATTCTGAAAATACTTAAAATCATCACCTAAGACATAAGCTTCTAACGTTTCTCTATTTTTATTATACACATTTACCCCCTCATTAAATAAAACTAAATACAAAAATATACTATCCTAAACTACTCTCATGTCTCGTATGCCGATATGGTTTCATTTTAAAGAAGTTACGCACTATCTATTCACTTAATTTCATAAACAAAACCCTGTTATGTTAGTTTGCAACCACCTCTATTATTTAGAATTATTATGGACTAAAGGACTTTTTATTCCGCAAACGGAAACTTATCCTAAAATCAGCTAATGGAAAAAAACAGGCTATTTATTTGCTATTTAAAAATAAAGCACTACTTTTGCAACCGCAATTCGGGATGTAGCTCAGCCCGGTAGAGTACGCGTCTGGGGGGCGTGTGGTCGCAAGTTCGAATCTTGTCATCCCGACTACCGACAAAGCATTGATAATCGATGGGTTATTGATGCTTTTTTTATTGAAACGAGAATGAAAGAAGACCCGAAACATATTCACATCAGCGAATACAACTATCCACTATCGGATGAACGAATCGCCAAATTTCCTTTAGCAGTACGAGACCAGTCAAAACTGTTGGTATATCGCCACGGTGAAGTAAGCGAAGATGTCTTCACATCCTTGCCGGACTATCTTCCGAAAGGAAGCCTGATGGTATTCAACAACACGAAGGTGATTCAGGCACGCCTCCACTTCCGCAAAGAAACGGGGGCGCTGATCGAGGTCTTCTGTCTGGAACCGATTCAGCCCAACGATTATGTATTGAACTTCCAGCAAACGGAACACGCTGCCTGGCTCTGCATGATCGGTAACCTGAAGAAATGGAAAGACGGAGCACTGAAACGGGAGATGACGGTAAAAGGTTTCCCGATCACTCTGACCGCTACCCGTGGAGAATGCAGGGGCACCAGCCACTGGATTGATTTCTCCTGGGACAATCCGGAAGTAACCTTTGCCGATATCCTCGAAGTGTTCGGAGAACTGCCGATTCCCCCATATCTGAACCGGGATACGGAAGAGAGCGATAAAGAAACTTATCAGACCGTTTATTCCAAAATAAAAGGCTCGGTAGCCGCACCGACAGCCGGACTGCACTTCACTCCCCGTGTACTGGAAGCATTGCAGGAAAAAGGCATCGATCTGGAAGAACTGACACTTCATGTAGGCGCGGGAACCTTCAAGCCCGTGAAAAGCGAAGAGATAGAAGGACATGAGATGCATACGGAGTATATCTCCGTCAATCGGGCTACGATCAAAAAGCTGATCGATCATGACGGTTGCGCTGTTGCTGTAGGCACCACTTCGGTGCGTACGCTCGAAAGCCTGTATCACATCGGAGTAACATTGGCGGAAAATCCCGATGCTACGGAAGAAGAACTGCACGTCAAACAATGGCAGCCATACGAAAAGTATGATCAGATTCCGCCTGTAGTCGCACTGCAAAAGATTTTAGGTTACCTCGACAGGAACGGGCTGGAAGCCCTTCACAGCAGTACGCAGATTATCATAGCTCCGGGATATCAGTATAAGATAGTGAAAGCGATGGTGACCAACTTTCACCAGCCGCAAAGTACGCTGTTACTTTTGGTTTCCGCCTTCGTGAAGGGAAACTGGCGCACAATTTATGATTATGCGCTGGCGCACGATTTCCGTTTTCTGAGTTATGGAGATTCTTCTCTGCTGATACCGTAAACCAAAAAGTAAAAACAACTATGCCAAGCGATAATAATCAAGAAATGTTTCCCATCGTAGACGAACAGGGAAACATCACCGGAGCCGCCACACGCGGAGAATGCCATAGCGGAAGCAAACTCCTTCATCCTGTCATCCATCTTCACGTTTTCAATTCGAAAGGAGATTTATATCTGCAGAAACGTCCGGAATGGAAAGACATCCAGCCCGGAAAATGGGACACAGCCGTTGGCGGACATATTGACCTGGGCGAAAGTGTAGAAATCGCACTCAAACGGGAAGTCCGCGAAGAACTAGGCATCACGGACTTTACTCCCGAACTGCTAACCAGCTATGTATTCGAATCGGATCGTGAGAAAGAACTTGTCTTTGTTCACAAAACTGTTTACGACGGTGAACTGCACCCCAGTGACGAACTGGACGGCGGACGATTCTGGACCATCGAAGAAATAGAAGAAAACCTCGGAAAAGGTATTTTCACCCCCAACTTCGAAGGGGAATTAAAGAAAGTATCCCTTATTCCGTCTCTTTTCCCTGCTCCTACTCCTGCTCTATCCAAGTAACGATTTTCTCCGAGAGCGGACTCTCTTTGGGGGCCACAAAGCCGACCCAGTTTCCGTTCTCGTCAATCATAAACTTCTGAAAATTCCACTGGACGGGCGCATCTTCTTTGCCGTTCAGTTTCTTTTCCGTCAGCCATTGGTAAAGTGGCGCCATGTTTTTGCCCTTGACGGAAATCTTGGCCATCATCGGAAAAGTAACGTCATACTTTAAGGAGCAGAACTGAGCGATCTCTTCATTGCTTCCCGGTTCCTGTCCCATAAAGTTGTTGGCAGGAAAGCCGATGATTACAAAATTCTTATCCTTATATTTATCATATAGCTCTTGCAGTTTGGCATACTGTGGCGTCAGTCCGCATTTGGAGGCTACATTTACTACCAGCACTTTCTTTCCTTTCAAAGAAGAAAGCGGAAATTCCTTACCATCAATCGTGGTCACATTGAAGTCGTAGAAAGACTTATTCTGCGCTTCCAGAGAGATTGCACATACCATTGTTATAACCATTAAGATGAATGACTTCATACTGAATATATATTTAGTTTGTTATATAATAAACGAGGTTATGCAAAGAAATGTTCTGCCGCAGCATAAGATTGCTTGTTTCTTCGTATCCATGCCGAATGGCTTAACAACGATTCAGTTATACGCTAAATTGTCAGTTCATATAAATCAAGCATCAGTATCATATGGGGCAAGCGTTGGTTTCCTCGGAGGAAACGCCAGTTCCCTT